>Ga0209518_1004384_pt1 | contig 11322 bp, 13 predicted proteins | sample RifGroB1_FD_183993 | JGI IMG/M metagenome (GOLD analysis project Ga0209518, IMG submission 183993) | Groundwater microbial communities from Rifle, Colorado, USA - Groundwater B1 (SPAdes) (version 2) | ecosystem: Environmental > Aquatic > Deep subsurface > Groundwater | place: Rifle, Colorado... | reverse complement strand
GTGGTGGTGGCGGAGGAGGCGGTGGATCATCGCAGATTATCACGCTCACAAAGCAAATTCAGCCTCTTTCGTACATTAGTTTAAGCCAGATCCCTTACACAGGCGTTGGTGATAATGTCCAGGCGGTGATTTTCTTCGCAAATCTCGCGATTCTCTCGTGGTTCATCACGCGCTGGCTGGCAAAATCTTATCCTAAAATACCTCTTGGCCGGTTGGGTTTCTATCTGAACGAGCCAGAATCAGTCATTAATTACGAACCAGTCTCCGGAGCAGTTCTTGCTTCAGAGATTTTGCAAGAAACACACAGTAATCAATTCAATGTGCCAGCCGCAGCGCCCGTCGCAGTGCCCAAGGCAGAGCCCATTCCGGCCGAGATCCCCGTTTCCGGTTCGCTTATTTTTGCTTTCATTGGAGCACTGGCAAGAAAAGACGCCAATCAAGCATTCGCCTTTTTGCGCCGGTTGCAGATCTCCGGCCGTCCAATTGACCGGTTTATGACGGCTGTTGTTCAGGAACTGGCAGCGGTGTATTACTTCCGCATCGGCGAAAATATGGAGTGCGACAAGGATATTTTACGGCTCTTTGATGGTTGGGAAACTAAGGCGCTCGAGCGAATACTGATGAAGCTCTTAAACGCCATCGACGGCAGTTTCGAATCGCCCTTCGTTGGGTCGAAGCTGGCGGTGATGGAAACGAAGTCGCTCGCGGTCTAAATTGTTCGCGGTAAAGACGTCCCGAGTGGGCTCGGGGCGTTTTTGCTGTCTCTGATCATCGAATCCGTGATATTCTGGGACTGGGCCCCGCGGGAACGGGGCACGTGAATACAAAGATGAAATTATCGAAACTCGAAATTTCGGGGTTTAAGTCGTTTGCTAAGACCGTGACGCTGGGATTTCCCGTTGCGGTTTCCGCTATTGTTGGACCGAACGGGTCGGGCAAATCGAATGTGGCGGAAGCCATCCGCTGGGTATTGGGGGAGCAATCCATGAAGTCTTTACGCGGCAAGCGCGGAGAGGATTTGATTTTCAACGGTTCCGACAAAGCGGCGAAGCTCGGCAAAGCCTCGGTTACACTCGTTTTTGACAATGCCGATGGCCGCATCCCGCTGGATTTTCCGGAGGTGCGCATCGGCAGGAAGATTTTCCGCGATGGAACGAACGAATATCTTCTTAATGACTCGGTGGTGCGCCTCAAGGATATCGTTGAGTTGATCGCGCGGCTGGGTCTTGGCGAAACCAAGCACAATATCATCGGCCAGGGCGAGGTAGATCGGTGGCTCTTGTCATCCGCGCGCGACCGCAAAGAAATTCTGGAAGAGTCGCTGGGACTTAAGGTTTATCAATTGAAGAAAGCCGAAGCCGAGCGAAAACTCCAATCAACCGAGAATAATATGGCGCAGGCGGAGGCGCTGATCCGCGAGATCGCGCCGCATATTAAGTTTTTAAAAAACCAGGCCGAGAAGGCCGAGGCGCGCGGGACTTTAGAGGCGGAACTGGAACGGCTCGAACGAACGTATTTTGCCAAGATTCTGGCGGAGATTGAAAAAGAAGAGGCCGCGATTGCCAAAGACGCAAGGCCTTTCGAAAAAGAACTGGAAGCGGTGGAGTCCAGCGTAAAAACGATCGAGCGGGAGATCGTTGAGCGGGAACGGGGAGCGGTAGGGCGCGAGGATCTTTCATTGATTGAGAAAAAGATCCTCGAGCTTGAAGAGCGTCGCCGTGAGATCGATAGGGAGTTCGGAAGGGTTGAAGGCCGAGCCGCGGCCGAGCGGGAAAAATTCGCGAGGCCCCTTTTCCGGATCACGGATGCCAATTACGTCAAAGAAAAGATCTCGGCACTGATCTCGCTGTTGCGGGAGCGCGGCGGCAATGCCTCGCAAGCGGCTTCGCTGATTCCGGAAGTTGCAAAGTCTCTTGAGAGCCTCTTGAACGATTTGGACAAGGGAAAGGTGGAGATCTTGCCCGATCCCGACTCAAAGAAGGATCTTGCCGCGCTTGAGGCGCGGGCGAAGAGTCTGGAGGATAGTTTGCGAGTGGCGAGCGAGGAGTTAAAAAACATGAAAATAAATTTAGAGGAGAAAGAATCCCGGTGGCGTACGGCGGAGTCCGATCTTAGAAAACTCGAACGGGAGCTTCGCGAGGCGGAAGAAAAGCGGGCGCGGCTTCGCTCGCAGTTGGAGCGCGCGACATTCGAGCGGGAGAAGTTGGCGGTGCGCAGAGAGGAATTTGGACGTGAGCTGGGGCTTGCCGGTTTGAAGGAACTGCAGGTGCGTGAGGTAAGTCAAGCCGACCTCGAGATGCCGCTGGCGGCGCAAGATTTATTCAAGAAGATCGAGAGATTGCGCGGCAAGCTGGAAGAAATCGGCGGGATCGATACCTCGGTGATTAAAGAATATCACGATACTAAAGCGCGGCACGAATTTCTGACGAAAGAACTGGAGGATCTACAAAAAGCCGGCGCCGATTTGAAAGAACTGATCGCGACGCTGGAAAAGCAGATCGAGGAGGATTTCGACCGCGGGTTCAAGAAAATCAACGAGGGATTCAATCATTACTTCCAGTTGATTTTCGGCGGCGGCAGGGCCAAGCTCTTGTATCACGAGATTGGTCGGCGCGGCGCCGGTGGAGAAATCGGCGAAGAGGAAGCTGCTGAAATCGAATACGGCATCGACATTGACGTGGATATTCCGCGAAAGCGCATCAGGGGGCTCTCCATGCTTTCCGGCGGAGAGCGGGCGCTGACGTCCATTGCTCTCTTATTCGCCATGGTTTCGGTGAATCCGCCGCCCTTTTTGGTGCTGGATGAAACAGATGCGGCGCTTGATGAAGCCAACTCAAAAAAATACGCCAATACGCTGGCGGATCTTGCCAAAGAAGCCCAGCTCATCATCATCACGCATAATCGCGAAACTATGCTTCGCGCCGGGATTCTTTACGGCGTTACCATGGGCGATGACGGCGTATCTAAACTGATTTCAATTAAATTTGAGGAGGGGGAGAGGTACGTGAGTTGGTAGCTTGACACGGTCGGTGTTTGGTGCTATTCTATATTAGAACTAGACTTTGGCCCATAGGCCAGATTGGAGGCTCATATATGAGCCAGCTTACGCTAGCCGAGGTGATGAGGGAGTTCATGGAGCTCCAGGTCGAGCAGAACGTGGTCACTCTCGAGGTCGCTCACAAGCGGCAGTTGCTCCAGAGCTGGAACGACAGCATGGAGCGCTCCCAGCACAACCGCGACGAGCACCGGCGTTACTGGGACTCGGACTTCTCGCTGCAGTGCCAGAAGAAGTACGAGAGCGAGAAGCGCGAGGCCGAGCAGCGGTTCGACGTCAACCAGAAGAAGCTCGCAGTGCTCATCGGCAAGTTGGACGCTCTAGGCGATCTAGAGCGAGCGGGAGTTTAGTTCGGCCGGGAGGGAAGTGAGGCTGCGGTGGGGGGTGTCCTCGCCGCAGCCGATTTTTTATCTTGGTAGTACATTACCCAATTTTTCTTGACTTCCCTACGTATTTCCGTTAGTCTCTTATAGTCAGTTTTTTTGTGATTCTTGCTTCTTAATCCTTAATCTTAGTCAAATGTTAGTTATCCGTTTTCAGCGCGTAGGCCGTACAAATGATCCCGCATTCCGCTTGGTTGTGACCGAGCGCCGTTCGAAGCCAAAATCGGGCAGCCTTGAAATTCTCGGTTCATATCACCCCAAAACTAAACACACCATTCTGAAATCCGAGCGCATTCAATATTGGATGTCTAAGGGGGCCAAACTTTCGGATACGGCGCATAACCTCCTTTTGAAGCATAAGGTTATAGAAGGAAAGTCTAGGCCTGTTGTGAAGGCAAAAGTTGCCTCGGAAGACGCCGAAAAAGCCGAAAAAGTTGAAGCGCCAATAGCGGCCTAGCCCCCATTGATTTTTGGCCAGTTTTTCTTATAGTGAAAATATTACCGTAGCTCTGACAGGTCGAAGCTACTGCCAATCCGTTATATCAGCATGGAATCAGATCAAGCATTTCTCGAGTACGTCGTGAAGGCCTTGGTTGACGATCCCTCGGCGGTAACAGTTGAACGGAAGGTTGACGAGATGGGAGTGCTTTTGACGCTCCACGTAGCGCAGCCGGACATGGGGAAACTCATTGGCCGGAGCGGCGCCACCGCTAAAGCCATCCGGACACTGCTTCGCGTCGTGGGGATCAAGAACAACGCCCGCGTCAATCTGAAGATTGCCGAGCCCGAGGGGTCAACCCATCCCGCCGCGATGCGCGAGCGAGGAGCCGAGGTGCGGAACGAAAAGAATCGCGATCTCGACGAACTCGTGGATGAACTAGGGAGCATTTAATCTAGCCAACGATCCGGAACCGCCCCTCTTGTTACGCTCGGGGCGGTTTTTGGTTCATAATGGATTACAGCCATGCGTTTCGATATCGTCACAATTTTTCCAGAGGCTTTTGAATCGTACTTAAATGTTTCGATTCTGAAGCGCGCGCGGGCGCGGAAGCTAATTGACGTTCATTTTCACAACCCGCGCGATTTTTCCAACGACAAGCATAAAAACGTTGATGACAAGCCCTACGGCGGCGGGGCGGGGATGGTAATGATGGCGGAGCCAATTCTCAAAGCCGTCTCGGCTTTGAGAAAATTCAAAATTAAAAAATCAAAATGCAAAATTATCGTACTATCTGCCAAAGGCAAGCAATTTAATCAGAAGCTTGCTTATGATTGGTCTAAAAAACATGATCAGCTGATCTTAATTTCCGGTCGATACGAAGGCATTGATGAGCGCGTGAAGTTGGCGCTGAAGGCCGAAGAAGTTTCTATCGGTCCGTACGTTTTAACTGATGGGGAAGTCGCTTCGATGGTCGTAATCTCCGCGGTTTCCCGCTTGATTCCCGGCGTGATTCGGCTCGAGTCGCTTGCCGAAGAATCCCACTGGAATTTGTTACTCAAAAAAGAAAAGGATGCGTCCAGGGGAACGGGGTTGGAATATCCTCATTACACTCGTCCGGAAATGCTTGTTTATAAAGGCAAGAAACTCCGCGTGCCCGGAGTTCTCATCTCCGGCGACCATAAGAAAATCTCTGCTTGGCGCCGCAGCCATCGAAAGTAACCTAAGGCACTTACTTCGATACCATAGATGCTGTAGTGCATCAAAAAATAACCCAATGTATTAATTTTGATACTACAGTGTATCGAAATAATGATAAAAATGATAAAATAGAGATATGCCACGACTTTCCCGCTACAAGCTTTCGTCCCAGCATATTGATGAACTCGGCGGTAGAATTGTTGACGCGGCTTTATTGGTGCGCGATCGCGAGGGGTTGACGCTGTTTTTCAATGACCTTCTTACTTTTACCGAAAAAGCCATGCTGGGGAAACGCATGCTGATCGCGCTATTTTTAGAAAACGGATACTCCTATGCCGAGATCAGCAAATGGCTAAAGGTGGGTTACACTACCATTAACTCCATCAGTGATCGCTTGCATAATGATGGAAGGGGATTTCGGCTGGTTATCAAGAAACTAGAGCGTGAGAAAAAGGTTAAAGAAATTATCAATAATATTCAGATGATTTTTAAGGACCGACCATCCCAGGTGGGCTCCGGCCGTTTGAAATTTTTGCGTATATGATTATGATTAGCCACTTAGATACACTGTAGTATCGAAGTAAGTATGAGATTTGAATTTCCTAAGAAATTTTTGTGGGGGGCGGCGACAAGCGCTCACCAAGTTGAAGGTGGAAATCACAATGATTGGACGGAGTGGGAAAAGTCGCCGAAGCGCATTGCTGATTTAAAAAGGCGCGGGCTTAATCCCGAAGAATATATTTCAGGCAAGGCCGCTGACCATTACCACCGCTTCCGCGAGGATTTCGATATCGCCCGGTCTCTAGGTCATAATGCCCATCGATTTTCCATCGAGTGGTCTCGGGTTGAGCCAGAAGAAGGAAAATTTAATGAGAAGGAGATCGAGCATTACCGTGAAGTCATAAAAGCATTACGCGAGCGGGGGATGGAACCATTCGTGACACTCTGGCACTGGACGTTGCCGATTTGGTTTGCCCAAAAAGGGGGATGGCTGCATAAAGATGCCGAAAAAGACTTTATCCGTTTTGTCTCTAAAGTAGTTTCCGAATTGAAGTTAGAGGTGCATTATTGGATTACCGGAAACGAATTGGAAACTTATGCGCGCCACGGTTATTTTCTAGGTGATCGCCCGCCAAACCGCAGGAATTTTATCTTTTCCTATTTAGTGCTAAGGAAATTACTGAAAGCGCACAAGGCGGCATATAAGGAAATTAAACGCATCGCGTCCGAAGCAGAGGTCGGGTTCACGGAAAGTGTTGTATATTTTGAACCGTTTAATCAGTGGCCGCATAATCTTTTACTGCTTCGTTTGGTGAAGTGGTGGCGCAATAATCTGTTTTTTGAAGAGTTCGCCGCATCTTCTGATTTTATCGGCTTGCAGCATTATTTCCATTCGCGGATTCGTTTGAGCCCGAAATCAAACTGGTGGATTCAGTTTAACGAAAACAAAAAGGTGAGCGATTTCGGCTGGGAAATTTATCCCGAGGGCATTTATCGCGTCTTGAAAGAACTTGGGCGATATAATAAACCGATTTATATTACGGAAAATGGCCTAGCTGACGCCAAGGATCGCTATCGAGCGGACTATATCCGGGACCACATTGCTTGTATGGGAAGGGCGCTCGATGAGGGCGTGGACGTGCGCGGGTATTTTTATTGGTCTCTTTTGGATAATTTTGAATGGCAGGAGGGTTATTGGCCGCGATTTGGTTTAGTTGAAGTTAATTACAAAACGCTGGAGCGTAAAATCAGGCCATCGGCGCTTGAGTATAAAAAAATTATTGCTATGAATTCCATCGAACTATGATTTCGTGGCTGCCGATTGCTATTGCGGCGCAGATTATTCTCGGCAGCGCGGCAGTATTCGATAAGCTGCTTTTAAAAAAGCGCTCGATCGACGCTTGGTCTTACACTTTTTGGTTTGGGATCTTGGGCGTATTTGCCGTGTTTTTGGTGCCACTTGGCTCAGTAGCTGTGCCTTTATGGGCGGTTGCCGTCGCGATTATTTCCGGAGCGTCGTTCATAGTTTACGCATTTTTTCTGTTTGCGGTGCTGGAAAAGATTGAGGCCTCGGAAACCCTGCCGCTTATTGGTTCTCTCTCGCCAGTATTTACCCTCCTTTTCAGCTGGATTTTCTTAAGCACGCGGCTGGTGGCATTTGATTTTCTGGGATTTATTTTTTTGATCGCTACCGGTTTTTTGCTGTTTTTGATTGAGAAGAAAGATTTCAACGCCCGGGTGCTTATTTATATTCTTCTAAGCAGTATCTTTCTGGCAATATCGCATGTTACTTCAAAAATTGTATTCAACGAAACTACGTTTATCGCGGGATTTTTCTGGGTCAAGATCGGTGGGGTAATTTTTGCGCTGGCACTGCTTCTTTTCGGGCGCATCCGTAGAGACATTTTTGAAAAATCCGAGCATACGGCGGCTCGCAGTCGCTGGCTTTATTTCGCAAACCGCGGCTATGCCTCGTTAGGGTCATTATTTATTTCCGGCGCCATATTTCTTTCGGAGCCGGCGCTGGTTGACGCGACGCAGAATCTAAGATACATCATTATATTTTTGCTGGCTTGGTTTTTGCTTCGTGAGCGGTTCGACGGGAAGATTCTTTTGGGGAAATTGGCGGCTGCGGTGCTTATAACAATCGGGCTCGGGTGGCTGGCGCTCGGCGAATATGCCCGCAATTTGCCGCCGATAAACGTTAGCCGGCCGATTAGTTGGGGTGTAACCTTCTCCAAAATTTTCAGCGAGCAGCTTGGCTTGGATTGGCGGGAGAACTTTGATGCGATTTTAACGGAGCTGCAGCCGAAAAAGATTCGCCTGATCGCGTATTGGAATGAGATTGAACGCGCACGGGAGAATTACGATTTTAGCGAATTAGATTGGCAGTTTGAGCGGGTTCGGCGGTTGTTAATAAAGCCCGATGTCATATTGGTCATGGGAATGAAAACGCCGCGCTGGCCAGAGTGTCATGTGCCCGAATGGGCTTTAGGTCTTTCAACTGAAGAGCGGGAATCAGCATTGCGGAAATATCTGCAAGTTGTAGTCGAGCATTACAAGAATGACTCTTCGATTACAATGTGGCAGGTTGAAAACGAGCCGTTTCTGATGTTCGGCGAGTGCCGTAGCCGCGGCAAGGATTTTCTTAAAAAAGAAATTGCGCTGGTGCGTTCATTGGATAGTTCACGCCCGATTTTGGTCACCGATGGAGGCGAGTTCGGATTATGGGCGGTTGTGGCCAAGTATGGCGATATTTTCGGAACAACCATGTATCGCAAGGCGTACCCGCGGCTGATCGGCCCGATATTCGGCGTAGTGGAATACCCAATTGCGCCTAACTATTTCCGGCTGAAAGAAGAGGTCACGCGCTCGATTATCCCCAACCCCAGCCAGCCGTTTCTGGTGATCGAGCTGCAGGGCGAGCCGTGGTCGCCGAAACATTTGAATGAGACGCCCGTAGAGTGGCAGCTTGAAATATTCAGTCCGAAGTATTTTCGCGAGACGATTGATTACGCCAAAGCCACGGGATTTGAAACGTATTACCTTTGGGGCGCAGAATGGTGGTATTGGATGAAAGTCAAGAATGGGCATCCCGAGTATTGGGATGTTGCAGAATCGGTTCTTAATGCACATCAATGATAAAACATTATATTGGTATTGATATAGGAGGGACTTATACGAGAGCTGTTTTGATTCATGGGCTCAAGCCACATAAAGTTCGTTATCTAAAAAGAGAGACCGGGATAACCGCAAGGCATGGAGAAGCTGTCATTATAGAACTTATAGAGGAACTTTTAAAAGAGTCAAAAGAGAAACTGCTTGGGATTGGTGTTGGTATTGCGGGGAGTGTCGATCGAAAACGAGGTATTTTTTTACGAGGAGAAAATTTGCCATTCAAAGGGCCTTGGGATATCCGAAAGTTTTTGAGGCATTTTAACGCACCCGTAAAGGTTGATAACGACGCTCACTGTTTTCTGCGCGCGGAGAAAGAGTGGGGGGCTGTCCGCGGGTATAAGAATATTTTCGGACTTGTGATTGGGACAGGAATCGGCGGCTCGATCATTATTGACGGAAAAATGGTGTACGGAGCACATGATGGGGCTGGGGAGGCGGGTTTTATCGTCATGGACGAAAAACGAGAACGTATTTTTGATGAATTAGGAGCTAAGAAAGCATTCCGTCAATATGGCGACCGCAGTCGAGTAATCGGAATGGGGATCGCGAGCATTATTAATTTGGTAGATCCAGAAATTCTCGTACTCGGCGGGGGCGGCGTTTTTTCTCCATCATTTCATTTTAAAAATGTAAAGAAAGTTACCAGGCGTTTCGTTGTCATCCCCGGCGCAAAAAAGACACCCATTGTAAAAGGTAAGCTGGGCGATGCGGCGCAAGCGATTGGCGCGGCATTGCTTTTTGCTGACTAAGCTCTTTTCAGTTCAGTTCCAGGCGGCCACACGCGCCGATAGCGTCAACTACCATACTACAGTGTATGGTAGTGGTGGGGGTTTCTATCCATCATCCTATCATCAAGAACCAGATGGCTGGTTTAAGGGAGGTGATCTCGCGTGCTCTTTTTAAGGATTGTCCCGGGTGTAAGTTTCTTGCTTGCAGTATATCTCGTGTGCCTAACCGTCTTTCAATCGAGACTTATCGCGGCGCTCGGGGTTTTCACGGGATGTGTCATATGGGCATTCGTTGATTGGCGCCTGACAGAGGACGAGCCGCGAGATCCGCCGTTCGGCGGCAACTCCATCTAGGCCCGTCGCAGAAGGGAGCGCGGGCCTCGTTTTTTTTGCTGATTTTCTAGCCGCCGGTCATCGTTTGGAGAGTCGGTTTTAGGGTGCTTGACATGCCAAGCCGGCCGAATATAATAGAAAGCGTCTCGAATACTTGTACTTGTTTATTAGATTATTAAAGGATTAGGGGCTACTCGGTCTATTGGAATGTTGGGATCGAGAAAAACTTAACAAGTGAGTCGTGGAATACATCCACCATTGGTTCTTAAAAGGAGCTAGTGGTGGGTGTGTTGTTTCTAGTCCAATGGGTTAACTTGGGGATTAGAAGACATGGATGGACAGACGGTAATTTAAAAAGTGAATAGACACCCGACTAAGAAAGAATTTTTAGTCGGGGTGTAGCAAAAAATCCCAGCACACATTTTTGGAGAAAAAGAAAGGCGGCTCACGATGAGCCGCCGTGGAGCCAAGTGCTCCTTCGCGTGTTGCTAGAACCACTGGTACCTCGTGGCCATCGCGAGGGTTACACCGGCAGTTCCCTGAACTATCAGCGCTGGCCAGATTCCGGCTCGACTTACGAGCGACCGGAGCCAGAAGGGAGAACTCAGCACCCAGACCAAGAAGATAATCCACGCCATTTTCGTCACCTCCTTGTCGGTGAGGACGCGTTTCTGATGCTGTCTCCGAGATCATTGAGCAAGAGAATCCCGCATCCTCCCGTGACGATGATCCATCCGAATAGAACACGGAGGAAGTCGTCGGGGTTGACGAAGAGGTATGCGACGACAAGAATTTCCACCCAGGCCGCTACTCCAAGAACGGGAATGGCCCACCGAATGATTTTGTCCATTGTCAGTTCACCTCCTCTCTCTGCTATAATACATCGTCATCAATATATTGTCAAGTAGTACTTGACTCCAAAAATGTGTGCTGGGAATAACCTGGAAAAATTCCAACTGTTCCGACGTTGTTCAAAAAATCAATCCGCCATTTGGCGGAGCAGATTTTTTGAGTACAACGTCGCGAATCCAGCTCCTTTTTTACGAGACCGAAGCCGATACATCTCTCGAGCAACATATATATAGTTGTTTCGCAGATGCGGCATGCGGTGGCGAATAGCCAACCCCTTACGGCGCGAAGCGTGCCGCGATGGAACTACTGGTAAAAAAGGCGCTGGGTTCCGACTTGTATTTAATTTCTGTCAGATTGATTTCAGAACAACAAAAACGAGAACAAGAGAAAGAAGGGAAAAATACAATAAGGAGGAAGCGCATGTACATCGCGACCTTCAAAACACAAACCGGCCCGCATCGCGATTTCGAGTTCATTGATGTTGCGACTGACGAAGAAGCGATACGGGAAGCGCAAGAGAGCGCGTATAAACGAGGCGAGACCGTTGGTAGCGTGTATCTCCTGGGTCGCATGGTCTACTCGCGTTAACTTGGTGTGGAGGCTAAGGAGGTCGCCCATGCAATACGTTGCGACGTTCGTGAAGCGAACCTACCG
>Ga0209518_1004382_pt1 | contig 11326 bp, 8 predicted proteins | sample RifGroB1_FD_183993 | JGI IMG/M metagenome (GOLD analysis project Ga0209518, IMG submission 183993) | Groundwater microbial communities from Rifle, Colorado, USA - Groundwater B1 (SPAdes) (version 2) | ecosystem: Environmental > Aquatic > Deep subsurface > Groundwater | place: Rifle, Colorado... | reverse complement strand
AGGCACCGGACCGCCATTTTCCCTGCTTCCAGGTCCTTGGCTTTGAAAGTAAGCTTTTCTTCGACCGGACATTTATCCTTGCCCATCTCTTTCAAAAAATTCTTGAAATTCTTCGAAAGCGAGGGAATAACGAGAGCCGGCTCGATTTGTCTTATCAGTTTCGCAGCCGCCTCTTCGGAAATGAACGGCTTGCCGCCGGCCGGAACAATCACCACCTGGGCGCCTTTGAAGTTTTCCTGAACTTCGGGAGACGGTTCGTGGCCGAGGTGCCCTAAAATGAGAACGGTTATGTCTTCCAAAGTAATCCGATAAATGGTTTTTTCGTCTCCCCGCTCCACGCCCGCGCTCATCCCCCGGACGACCGCATCCTTTACCTCATACTCGCCCTGATGGTCAACCCAAAAGACGCCTTCCTCTTTGGGCGGCGGAACCGGCGAGGGCTTCAAGGTGCTCAAAACCAAATCAGCCCCCCGAAAAGAGCGGCTGTCAGTCGGGTCAATTAAAGCGGTGAAATTCCCCGACTGAATCTTGAAATAATTGTCGCCGTGATAGGTAATAACCATAAATCAGGCTTCCTTTTCTTATTATATCTCAGTTTTGCTTGATTTTCAAAGGCCCTTTATGATAACCTTAAGCTCCAATGACGACAAATTACGTCCAACAATTTTTCAAGCAATTCGTGAAAGACAAGCCCGAACTGTTCTCGGTGCTTAAAGCCGGCGACCTCGTTGAGGGGGTAGTGCTCGAGAAAGGCGCAAATTCGATGGTTGTCGACTTGGGCCGCCACGGCACGGGATTGGTCTACCGTGAAGAGATCCAAAACGCCAAGGGGGCGGTAAAGGAGCTCAAAATCGGCGACCCTATTCATGCCAAAGTAATCGAAGTGGACAACGAAGAAGGAGTGGTTGAGTTGTCGCTTACCGAAGCCGGCCGGCAAAAAGCCTGGGCGGAAATCCAGGAACTTCAGGAACGCGAAGAAATCATCAAAATAAAGATAAAGAGCGCCAACCGCGGCGGCCTTGTCGCCGATTTGAGCGGAGTACCGGCCTTTCTGCCCGTTTCCCAGCTTGCGGGAGAACATTATCCGCGAATTTCGACGGAAGACAGAAACCAGATAACGGCCGAACTTCAAAAACTTGTGGGAATGGAGCTTGAAGTAAAAATAATCGACGTCAATCCTCGCAGCTCGAAGCTCATAATTTCGGAAAAAGCGGCGGTGGAAGTATCGGTTAAAGAACTCGCCAAAAACTACGAGGTTGGCCAGGTCATCGAGGGCGTCGTCTCGGGAGTGGCCGATTTCGGAGCTTTCATAAAATTCACCGATAATCCCGCAATCGAAGGCTTGATTCATATTTCCGAGCTTTCCCACCAGATGATCGAAAATCCTAAAGAAGTAATAAGCGTTGACGATACCGTCAAGGCAAAAATTACGGAAATAAAAGACGGCAGAATTTCATTGTCGCTAAAGGCGCTTCAGGCCGACCCATGGGATAAGGCGGCGGACACATACAAGGAAGGCGAAACGGTAAAGGGAGAGGTTTACGCCTTTCACCCTTACGGAGCGGTTATCAATCTGAAGGACGGGATTCAGGGACAAATTCACGTTTCCGAATTCGGCGGCGTGCCGGAAATGAAAAAAGAACTCACCGCGGGCGAGACCTACGAATTCAAAATAGAGAGTCTGAAGCCGGAGGAAAAGAGGATGGTTTTGAAACTCGTAAAGTAAGGGCTTTGTCTAAATTTTAGAGCGCAATGCACGCGAAGAAAATTTAGCTACAAAACCTTACCCCGCCCCAATTTTGCCCTACAGTACAGAGCGAAGCGCGAGGGGCGAATAGCCCCACCCCGTTATTGGCGCAGCGCTTCGCCCATAATAGGGGGCACCTATTCGGTGCACGCACTGCGCATGGCAATTCGGAGGCAAAATTAAGGCGGGGTGCTCAAATTTATGGTAAAATTTGGCAAAGTAGTCCCATGGACACCGAAGTTTTGCGTCTCATAGAAAAAGAAATCAAGCGGCAAAAAGAGGGTTTGGAGTTGATTGCTTCCGAGAATTACGTTTCCCGAGCGGTCCTCTCGGCTATGGGGAGCGTCCTTACCAACAAGTATTCCGAAGGTTACCCCGGAAAAAGATACTACGGCGGAAACGAAGTGGTGGACGAAGTGGAGTCGCTCGCCATAGAACGGGCGAAAAAGCTTTTCGGCGCCGAACACGTGAACGTCCAGCCGCTCTCCGGAAGTCCGGCGAACCTCGCCGTTTACATGGCTCTGCTCTCTCCCGGCGACAAAGTTCTGGGATTTTCCCTCGACCAGGGCGGCCATCTTTCCCACGGTCATCCGCTCAACTTCTCCGGAAAACTTTACACCATCGTCCCCTACCTGGTGGAAAAAGAAACGGAAATAATCGACATGGACGAGGTAGAAAAAATAGCCCTTCGCGAGAAACCTAAAATGATTCTCGCCGGTTTTTCCGCCTACAGCCGAAACATGGACTGGAAACGTTTTAAGGAGATTGCCGATAAAATCGGAGCTTTTACTTTCGCCGACATCGCTCATGTCGCCGGCCTCATTGCAGGCGGGGAACTGGAGAGCCCGATACCCTATTTTGACGTCGTCTCCACCACCACCCACAAAACCCTCCGCGGTCCAAGAGGAGCGATTATAATGTGCAAAGAAAAATTCGCCAAGGACATCGACCGGGCGGTTTTCCCGGGCGTTCAGGGCGGTCCGCACGACCACATCACGGCGGCGAAAGCGGTCGCCTTCGGCGAAGCGCAGAGGCCGGAATTCCGGGAATATTCCAAGAACGTAATCGCCAACGCCAAGGTTTTCGCGGCGGCGCTTATGAAACGCGGCTACCGAATAGTTTCCGGAGGAACGGACAATCATATCGTTCTCGTCGATGTGTTCGGCAGTAAGGGAATCACCGGCAAGGAAGCCGAGGTTGCGCTCGATACCGTGAACATTTCCGTAAACAAAAATATGATTCCCTACGATACCCGGAAACCGCTTGACCCTTCCGGCGTGCGCTTGGGTACGCCCGCGGTAACAACGCGGGGGCTCGGGGAGTCGGATATGGAAACGGTCGCGGACTTCATCGATGAAGCGCTCACGCACCGAAACGACGCCGCGCGCCTTGCGGAAATAAAAACCCGGGTCAAGGGTTTTGCCCTTAAGTTTCCGGTGCCGGGCATAGATAAATGATTATCGACGGGAAAACCATTGCCGGCGGAATCATCGCCGAACTCAAGAACAAGCCAAAACCCGAAAAGTTTCTGGCGGTAGTTTTGGTCGGCGAAGAACCATCGATGATGAGTTTCATAAGGCAGAAAGAGAAAATCGCGAAAATCATCGGCGTCGACTTCCGGCTCAATAAATTCCCGGAGGAAGTAAAGAACGACGAATTAAAAGAAAGCGTCCGGGAAATCGCCGGCATCCCGGACTGCGGCGGCCTGGTTCTCCAGCTTCCGCTCCCCGCTCAAATAAACCGCGACGAGATAATCGAAATAATCCCGGCCGAAAAAGACGTCGATAATTTAACGGGGAGAGCGCCGGTTTCGGCCCCCGCCGTGGGCGTCGTGGAAACGGTAATTGAAAATTGTAAATTGAAAATTGAAAATTTAAGGGTTGCGGTTGTGGGCCTGGGCCTTCTTGTCGGGGGGCCCGTCTCAAAATGGCTCGAGGGAAAATGCGCCGGGCTTCAAACCCTTAACTCAAGCGGAAACCTGGAAGTTTTAAAACAAGCGGATTTGGTTGTCTCCGGCGTAGGCTTTGCCGGCCTTATAAAACCGGATACGTTAAAAGACGGCGCCGTCGTAATCGACTTCGGCTATGATTTTAAAGACGGCAAAACTTCCGGCGACTTCGACGCTTCGGGAATTAGAAATTCGGAATTACCTGCCCGCAATGCTTCGCATAGCGATGCAGGCGGGAAAATTAGAAATTTAACCTACACCCCCACGCCTGGCGGCACCGGACCGATTTTGGTCGCCAAGCTTTTTGAGAACTTCTATAAACTAAACCGCTGATTTAATCGTTTCCAGGGTTTTCTTCTTGATTGATTCGAGCAGTTTTTTGTCTTCCTTCAGTTTCTCCCGGGATTTGTCGAAACCGACACCGATTTTTTCCTCGCCGAACGCATAACTCGAACCGGACTTCGCCACCACCCCGTATTTTACGGCTGTATTTAAGACATCGGCCTCGTAGGAAATCCCCTGGCCGTACATTATGTCGAACTCGGTAATTTTGAAGGGCGGGGCGACTTTATTTTTGACTACTTTTACCTTAACCCGGCTTCCCACAACTTCGTCGCCTTTTTTGATTTGAGCGATTCTCCTGATGTCGATCCGGACCGACGCATAAAATTTGAGCGCCAACCCGCCGGTGGTTGTTTCGGGATTGCCGAACATAATCCCTATCTTGTGGCGAATTTGGTTTATGAAAATGACGATTGTTTTTGATTTGTCGGCGATAGCGGTAAGTTTCCGCAAAGCCTGGCTCATAAGCCGGGCTTGGGCTCCGACGTGATGAGCGCCCATTTCGCCTTCGATTTCCGCCCGGGGAGTAAGAGCCGCCACCGAGTCGACAACGATGATGTCGATTACCGAAGACCGCACCAAGCTTTCCAAAATATTCAAAGCTTCCTCGCCGGTGTCCGGCTGAGAAATAATGAGGTCTTTAACGTTAACGCCGATATTCTTGGCGTATTCGGGGTCCAAGGCGTGCTCGGCGTCGATGAAAGCCGCCCGGCCGCCGTCTTTTTGAATCTGGGCCACGGCGTGAAGCGCAAGAGTTGTCTTGCCGGAAGCCTCGGGACCGTAAATCTCGATGATTCTTCCTTTGGGAAGGCCGCCCACGCCCAAGGCAATATCGAGCGAAAAAGAACCGGAGGGCACCGCTTCCACTTTAATGCGCTGGCTGTCGCCGAGCCTCATTATCGCTCCTTCGCCGAAACGGGCTTGGAGCGACTCCATAAGCGTTTCGAGCTCGTTCAATTCTTTTTTGTCCTTCTCTTCCGGAAGGGGTTTATTCTTCGCCATTATTGTTGACGTTTTCTTCGACCGGCGCTTTATAAAAAACTTGTTTCGTTGCCGTTTTTTCTTTCCCCAAAAACTTTTTCGTTACGAAAACCAAAGTATTGAAGCCTTCTTTAAGTTCTATTTGAGCCGTAAAATCGCCGTTTTCATCAGAATAAATCTTTTCGCCGTTCAGTGTCAATTCGTAGGAATCACCGACTTGGCCCGAGACGGTAAAGGCCGGCTCATTCGAATAAGTAATGTTCTCACCGAGATTTTGAAGGAGCAAGCCGTCTCTTCCGGCAAAAAACGAAACTTTCAAAAAAACGTAGAGAAGAATGCCTAAGATTACCAAAGACAAAACGACAATCTTGCCCGTGAATTTCGGCCTCTCGAAACGGTTTGCCGGGAAGCGGTCGTCCCGGCCCGAACGCTTCACTGCTTCGTTGTCCTTGAGATATTCGTTAAAAAGCTCTTCCCCATTCAGGCCCAGAACGTCGGCTATTTTCAAGATATAACCGCGGGTGTAAGGCAGAGACGGCAAGGCCTCGAACTTGTCTTCGATAAGCGACTCTAAAAATCTTTCCGAAACGCCGGATAGTTCGGAGAGTTTTCCGGCGGTAAGCCCCCGCGCCCGGAGAGCGCCCACAATCGTGTTGGATAAACTTCTTTCTTCATTCCCCATGCCAAATTTATTAAAATTTATGAACCTTTGGTGATATAAATTTTACCATAAATTTGAGCACTCTGAGAGCCATCGAAGAGTTACCTTAATTTTTGTAATCCTTCGCAACGAGCTCAGGATAAAAATTTGTTGACTAAATTTCCTGCGTCTTCCGGACTTGAAAATTTAGATCAAATTTTTACTTCTCTCGGTTTGGCGCCTTCGCCGGGGCCGACTATTCCCTTCTCTTCCATTATATCCAGGAGCCGCGCCGCCCGGGCGTAGCCAACCTTCAATCTTCTTTGAAGAAGCGAAGCCGACGCTTTTTTCGCTTCCCGGACGACTCTTATGGCCTCGTCATAGAGCTCATCGGAGTCATCTGAGTAGCTGTAGAATTCCAAATCCGCCGGGGGCGCTCCGTTTTCTTCAATATTAATGGCGTCCTCTCCGTTTTCTTCCGGCTTGTTGTTTTCCTTGATAAAAGCGGTTACTTTTTTCACTTCATCTTCGGTAACGTAGGCGCCCTGAATCCGGCGCGGTTTGGAATGCTCTGAAGAGACGAAAAGCAGGTCGCCGGAACCCAAAAGCTTTTCGGCGCCGGCCATGTCGAGAATCGTTCTTGAATCGACCTGGCTTGCGACCTGAAGGGCAATGCGCGAAGTGATGTTCGCTTTGATGAGACCGGTGATAACCTCGACTGAGGGCCGCTGAGTTGAAACCGCAAGATGAATGCCCGTTGCCCGGGACATCTGAGCAAGGCGGATAATCGAACCTTCGACCTCGCGGCCGTAGGAAGCCATAAGATCGGCCAGTTCGTCTATCACTATGAGAAGATAAGGAAGCTTCTCGGTTTTTTGGTTATAACCTTTTATGTCTCTTGCCCCGGCTTGAAGAAGAAGTTCATAACGTCTTTCCATCTCGTTTATCGCCCAGCGGAGAACGCCCATCGCTTTTTTGTTTTCGGTAATGACCGGCGACATCAGGTGAGGAAGGTCTTCATAAATGGTAAGCTCCACCCGCTTGGGGTCGATGAGAATCAAGCGGAGCATTTCGGGAGAATTTTTGAAAAGAAGGGCGGTGATAAGGGAGTGGATCATGATTGATTTGCCGGAACCGGTTGCCCCGGCAATCAAGAGGTGGGGCATTTTATCAATATCGGCGAAAACCGGCTCGCCCGAAACGTTCCGGCCGAGGACGAAAGAAAGAGGAGAGGATTTTTGGAATTCCGGATAAGCAAGAAGACTGCCCAAACGGACGAGTGCGGCCGATTTGTTCGGTACCTCGATGCCGACCAGGGATTTGCCGGGAATGGGCGCTTCAATCCGGACGGGATGAGCGGCAAGAGCGAGAGCCAGGTCTTGATTTAAGGCGGTGAGCCTTGCGAGCTTTACTCCCTCGGCCGGTTTCAGGGTGTAACGGGTAACGGTCGGCCCCACGTTTATTTCTCCCATTTCAACGGGAATGCCGAAGCTCTCCAGTGTCCGCTTGATAATATTGGCGTTCGCCCGCAGGTCACCCACCGTCGGCTTCTCCATAGACGAGGTAAGAAGGCTGATGGGCGGTGCCACGTAATTTCTGATTTTTGCCTGTTTTACCGGAAAGGTAGGCTCTTTCTTGGGAGCCGCAACGACGAGCGGAGCCGGTTTTTCCTCCACCAGCGCCGTTTCTTTTTTCTCGCTTTTCCCGGCCTCGTTTTGATAATCTTGAACCCGGAGAGGCGGCTCTTCTCCGCTTTTCTCCTTCTTCGGAATCTTCGGCATTCTCACGGGTTTATTTATGACGACGAGGAAGGAAGCAATAAGAACGACAAAGGTTATGACAAGCGAGGCGGTCATCCCAAATGGTTTTTTAAGTGACCCTAAGACGAGGCCGAGAAGGCCGCCGGCGCCCGGAGAGATGATATCAATCACTCCGAGACCGGAAGCGACGAAAAGGATTCCGGCGACGACTGTAAGCCATAAAATTCTTTTCCTCTCCGGCGCAATCAGGGAAAAAGCAACGATGAAAAAAATGACGGGGAGAAGATAATAGCCCCAGCCGAAAAATTTATCGAGAACCCCGAACACGTTTGCTCCCCACGGACCGGCCTGGCCGGCGCCGGCCAGGATAAAAAGAATGGCAATGCCGAGACAAAAAACAATCCAGATGGTTTTTTTGACATCGGGGTGAATGGCGGCGTCGGATTCTCTAAGGCCGTTTTCTTCTCTGTTCTTCTTTTTCTTTGCCGACATGTGTTGTAGGGTTCTTTGTTTGGTCCTTTTAATTTAAGCTCAAAAACCGGACAGTTTCAATCCTATATATAATGCGTTAATATTGATTTTATGAATAATCCAAAAAACAACTTTATTGCCGTTTTTAATGACTCGGTAAAAGGAATTGAATCGTATTTGGAATCCAGTTTCCAAAAAGGTCATATCTCGGAAGAGCTGCTTAAAAAGGCGAAAGTCAATGTTTTAAGAAATCTTCAAGACTGGCTCTTCAACGATCGCATTGACCAGATATCCCCCAGAGCGAAGGAAGGTATTACAAAGGCGATTGAAGAGGGTCGTTGGCCCGATCTAGTGGAAGCTTATATTGATGATGTTGCTTTCGGTACTGCCGGTATCCGAGGTTTGGCGGCCTTAAGCGACGAAGAATTACTCTTATTGAACAAGGAGGGTCTTGACGCCCCGATTTTAAAAGGCCCCAATACTATAAACAATATTGTCTTTGCGAGAACAGCCACGGCGATTGCCCGCTACATGGAAACCAATTCCTACTCTTCCATAGTAATCGGCTTCGACAGTCGCATTCAAGGAAAAGCTTTTGCAGAACTCTTGGCAAGTATTTTTCTGAACTATGATATAAAAGTCTATTTCTTCGACACCGCCGTTCCATATCCGGAAGTGCTCTTTGCCGTTCCCACCCTAAAGGCTGATATTGGTCTTTTTATCTCGGCAAGTCACAACGACCGGCGCTACAACGGCTTTAAAATTTGCTCACTGGACGGTGCACCCATCAGCGTAACTGAGAGAGATAACCTGTACGATAATTACATTAAAAAGACAGAAATTGCTCACGTGCCCGAAATTGTTTTCGAAAGGCTAACAAAAAAAACCAATTTTCAGGTAATTGGTGAAGAAATCCACAAACCCTTCGTGGATCATATGCGGCAATTTCTCATTAACAAAGAACTTATTAAAGAATTTGGACCGAAGGTGCTCATTGGTTACAGCGCTTTCAACGGAGCCGGCAGAAACACAGTGCCAGGACTCCTGGAAAACAGTAATTTCACAAACGTTCAGATTATCAAGGAACTCTTTGAGATGGACGGCCTCTTCCCCGCTTTTCAGGAACACCCGGATCAACAGCCTGACCCAGGGGACGAATCGGCCGCTCGGATCGCAATCGAGGCTTATAAGAAAGAATACCCCGCCGATTTCAAAAACAAAAACTTGGACATTATTATAGGAACGGACCCGGATGCGGACAGGGCAAGCGTAATCATAAAAGTTCCGGACAACCAGCTGGAAATTTTCAACGAACCCTACACGCTTCTACCAGCCGACGAAATTTGGCTCCTTGTTCTATGGTATCGCTTGCAACACTTGAAGCGGTTCGACGACAAATTCATTGCTTATACCCATGTGACGAGTGACTCTATCGGGCGATTGGCAAAAAAATACGATGTGGGAGCAGTAAGAACATGGGTAGGCTTTACCTGGATAGCCTCGGCCGTAAACAAAGTATGGCAGGGAGAAAAGCTTTCGAGAGATACCCACCCTTACCTGATTTATGAGACAAACGATATGAATGAAATGCGCGTTAATAATATCAGCGGTCTCGAGCAAAGCTACGGCTTTGGTTTTTTTGGCGGACCGGCACCGGATGAACGTTCTTTTGGCTCGGGCGGCCACGTTAAAGATAAAGACGGCACTCTGGGCGCTTTAATGCTTGCCGAAATTGCCGCCTACGCCAAATCACAGAATAAAACCTTAATCGACTTGATTGACGAAATTTACCTGAACCCAGAGATCGGTCTTTTTGTAAACTATTATGAGGCGGAGCCTCGTTACGGAGCCTACCGTAGCTTGGAAGGATTTTCGAAAAAGGTCAGCGTCTTAAAAAACGCGCTCAAAATTTTGGAAGACGTCAAAAACGGCAAAGATGTCCGTATCGCAGACCTAAAGGTTTCGGGCGGAGAGCAATATCAAACCGGGAAATATGATACTCTCCATAATTGGAAGGGTTTCCCCGACGAAGGTATAAGGTTCTGGTTCAGCGACCGCGAAAACTGGCTAATCCTGCGTCCTTCCGGCACGGCTCAGGCTCTCCGCTTCCATACCCAGCTTCATTTCGAAGTAACGGAAAAAGACATCCTGGAAAAAAAGAGTCTAGGCAGAAAACTCTCCAGAGAAATTGTCAGAGATTTCAAATCAAAAGTGGACGTTTAAAGCATCCGCCTTTCGATTATAACTTGTAATTAAACCTTCTCTTTTTTGTCAGACCCTCCAATACCGAGCCTTTATTGCGGTTTTTCGTTGGGTCTAAGAATAAAGAGGTGTTCCGGCGGGAGTTTAAAAAGCTCAAATTATTTGCTTGAAAAAAGGAGTTAAGAATCGTCGTCTTCAACTTCGATTTCAACCTCGGCTCTCCTGTCGAACCTGATAATTTGGGCCCACATAAGAAAACAAAATAACAGGCCGAAAACTATCATAACTCCTATAGCTGCTTCCATAAATAAAGTAACAATCAGAGTAACATAGTTTCCAAAAATCAGAAAAGTTTTTTTGTGAATAACTTTTCCAAACCGACAATACGGTGATATCGTGAAATTCTTCGATTAGTCCGCGGTAAAGAATGTTCCTGACTCCGCCGCAAGATTCACAAGCAACGGGACCGACCTACGCCATCGAGTAAGCCGGTTTTTGTTTTTCTATTAGAAAACTTGGTTTTATTAGAAAACCCAGAAAACCCGAAAAAGTCAAAAAACCCGAAAAACCCGATAGTGCGATGAAACCTACATTTTCTATTTTTGACCACTTATCTGTCGCAAAACGGACAAGCTGGTAGTGCGATGAAACCTACATTTGGCTGTTTTTCGGTGTGTAAATTTTACACAAGTGCCCTAAGCAAAATCCCTCAAGACGGCTCCCCGAGTTATTCTCCGCAGACCGTCGCACCGACTCTAGCGGTCGGCGCTCCTTGTCCTCGGTTCTTCGCCCTCGAGGCAACGAGGGACCAAGCCGAAGAACCTGCGGAGTCTTCGTCAAATAACTCGGCTCGCCACAATCCAAGCTTTCTGAGCTACCCCTATACTTGATGGTAACTCCAGAGAGGCCTAGCTAAGCTCAGTCTAGAGAGAAGCCACAAGTGAGAGAGACTAAGAGTCAGTTGGATAAGCTTAACTGGATGCTCTGGGTTAAAACCAATGGCCACGTCTCTCGAACCTGTGGCTTCTCTCTAGATCAGGATATAATTAACCTATGACATACAAATCGGAATTAGGAAAATTAGGCGAAGATAGAGCCTGTGAATATCTGGTTGATAAGAATTTTAGGATAATCGAAAGGAATTTTAGAAGGCCTTGGGGCGAATTGGACATCATCGCCGTTGCGCCTGATAAAACTCTTGTCTTTGTAGAGGTAAAAACAATGAGAGGCGGAGG
>Ga0209518_1004380_pt1 | contig 11338 bp, 12 predicted proteins | sample RifGroB1_FD_183993 | JGI IMG/M metagenome (GOLD analysis project Ga0209518, IMG submission 183993) | Groundwater microbial communities from Rifle, Colorado, USA - Groundwater B1 (SPAdes) (version 2) | ecosystem: Environmental > Aquatic > Deep subsurface > Groundwater | place: Rifle, Colorado... | reverse complement strand
CTCTTCCGCCGGGGTTTACGGAAATCCGGTGAACCTGCCTATTAAGGAAGATGACCCCAAAAATCCCTTAAATCCGTATGGTGAGACGAAATACATTATGGAAAGAATTCTTGAAGACTTCGACGGTGCCTACGGAATGAAATTTATTGCCATTCGTTATTTTAACGCTGCTGGCGGCGCTCTTGACGGTTCAATCGGGGAGGATCACCCCGAAGAAAGCCATTTAATTCCCAATATAATCAAAAAAACTCTGAAGGGCGAAGAAATTGAGATTTTCGGCGATGATTATGATACTCACGACGGAACAAACATCAGGGATTACATTCATGTTTTGGATTTGGTTGATGCTCACACAATCGCGCTTGAGAAATTACTGGCAGGGGGTCAGAGCAATTATTACAATGCCGGAATCGGAAAAGGGTATTCAAATAATGAAGTTATTAAGATGGTGAAAGATGTAACAGGGATCACCCCGAAAGTTAAATACGGTCCAAGGCGGGAGGGTGATGCCGGTGAACTTGTTGCCTCGATTGATAAGATAAAGACCGATTTTAACTGGCAGCCGAAATATGGTTTAAAAGAGATAGTAGAAAGTGCATTTAAATGGCACAAAAGTCACCCCGATGGATATGGTACAATAGTTGAATGAAAAAACTCTTTATAGGAATATTTTTTCTTATATCTTTCTTTTTAACAACTTCTCCTGCTTGGGGCGCAGAAACCGAAAGAATTATTGTTAAATTCAGACGCTTCACCCCCTCCGTTCTTACTGGCGAAACAGAACGACTCAAATTAAAAGATACTTACGTTTTAAAAGTTTCGAAAGGCTCATCCGCAAGAATTATTGAAGCCTTGAGAAAAAATTTCAACGTTGAGTATGCGGAGGAAGATGCGGTGGCATTGGCTCTTGAGACACCCAATGACCCCGGTTTTCCCAATCAGTGGGGGCTAACAAAAATTAAGGCGCCGGGTGCATGGGACGCAACCCACGGAGAGGGAAGTGTCGATATTGCAATTGTTGATACCGGGATAAACATAAATCACCCCGACCTTGGGAGTAAAATTGCTCTTTCTATAAACTGCACCCTAAGCGGCTGTCCCGCGGCTACAACAACCGATCCCGACGGACATGGAACACATGTTGCCGGAATTGCTTCGGCAATAACTAACAATGGTATAGGCGTTGCGGGATTGTCATGGGATGGAAGACTTATGTCGGTTAAATCCTTAGATGATAATGGCTCCGGATATTATTCATGGATTGCGAACGGAATAATAGCCGCGTCCGACGCGGGAGCTGAGGTTATCAACTTAAGCCTAGGAGGAACTTCCTCTTCATATACTCTTGAATCGGCGGTCAACTATGCATGGAGTCATGGCGTAGTGGTTGTTGCTGCTGCAGGGAATAACGGAAGAAATAGAAGGCTTTACCCCGCTTATTACACGAATGCAATTGCCGTTGCGGCAACCGATCAGAATGACAAGAAAGCAAGCTTTTCCAATTACGGCGGCTGGGTTGAGGTTGCAGCTCCCGGAGTTTCTATCTATTCAACTTATGGAAGTGGATACACAAATCTTTCGGGAACTTCAATGTCAACACCGTTTGTTTCCGGTCTTGCAGGGCTTATCTTCGGCCAAAATCCCGGCTGGAGTAATTTCCAGGTTAGAAATCAGATTCAGTCAACAGCTGATGCAATTACCGGAACCGGTCGGTACTGGACTTACGGAAGAATAAATGCTTGCGCGGCTGTCGGTTGTGTTGAGAGTTTGTCAACGCCGATTCCGACTACGGCTCCAACAGCTACGCCTACTGCAACTCCAACTTCGTCTCCAACAGTAATGTCGTCACCAACAAGCACTCCCACGGCAACTCCAACTGCAACACCGACTTCCTCACCAAAGCCGTGGTGGTGCAAATATTTCCCGAACGACTCTTCATGTCAATAGGATACTTGCGTTTGGGGTGTAGAATGGGTAATTAAATGAATATTTTGGTAATTGGTATTGCAGTTGTAATAGTTATTGTTAGTGCCGTCTTTGCACGGCCCACAAAAGCCCCTGAAGTTCTCTCAACTACAAGTGAGCCAAGCCCCGCTCCGCAGGAAACCCCTGTCCTGACAATCGCCCCGACGATTGTGCCGAAAGGAACCATCTTCCAACTTCAATACCCGGGAAGCACAGTTGCTGCCTCAACCTCTACCACTCTAATACTAAATTCATCCGAAGATCCGGACAAAATTACGGATTAGTATAAAGAAAAAATTAAAGCCGGGGGATATAATGTTAAATCCTTCGTTACAACAAAAACAAATGGGGAAGTACTAAATAAACTCGCCGGTGCAAATGGAGGCGGCGAAGTTAACATAACTGTCTCCCAGGCCTCCGTAGGTTCTAATATCGAAATTTCCGTTAATCTTAAATAAGCCTTGACAACAAACCCAGCTTTCTTGTAACATACTGCACTGCCCTTAATAAATGTCTATAAAGGAAAAATTCTTAGGGGTAAAATTTTGGCTGAAGGCCAATTCCAAAAGATATCTTCCTTGGGCAATAATTGGTGTTTTTGTAGTCATTGCCATCGTCGGAATATTAAGTTTGTTAAAAAGATCTAATTCTTCAACAACTTCAACAGGTAAAACCTCGGTTATTTCGGGTAAAGTGGCCAAAGCAAAAGCAACCGTAAAAGTCGGAGAAAAATTTGAGTTCATGGCAATAAATGCTCAGAAAAAGGAAGTTCCCGTTTCTTTTACAATCGATGTAATCGAGAGAAAAGACGAGATAAAACTAAAAGGTGAACCACAAGGGGCTCCTGTAGGCAAGGACTATGTTCTTGTAAGAATAGAGATACAAAATGACTCCGCAGACAGAGTTGCTATTGCAACAGCCGATAGGGTTAGACTTCAATCCTCAGACGGAAAACTTTTTGCGCCGGACTATCACAATGGTAACGTTGTAATAGATCCAATTTCTGTAAGACGCGACCTCCTTGCCTTTTTAGTCGACACCGATGTCAAAAAGTTGACCCTCCTTGTAGGAGAACTCGGTGGCGAGAAAAAGACTATAGAAGTTAACTTCTAACCAAAGGGATCAAAATTTAAAATGAACGACGACGCCTATTCGACCCAAAACGTTTCGCCATATCTTCTGGAGGAATTAAAACGCCAGCTTGAAAGTATTTCTGGTTACGGAAGCTTAGAAATTTACGTTCAAGACGGCCAGGTAACCCAAATTTCGACAAGGCATATTAGGAAAACAAAAGTTATCAAAAACGGTGACGATAGAAGCTCTTGACAAGCGTGAAAATAGTCTATATATATTAGGTTAGAAAACTAAGCTGACCGCAAGCGGAGGCTTTTGTTCCTGATAAATTTCGGGAATGAAAGCCTCCGTTTTTGTTTACAAAAACGTGGGGAGGAAAAATAGAAAGGGGGTGAAAACAATAAAAATAAATATGAATGATAAATTGAAGAAATTAGTGGCGACGGGTACGGCTTTGGCAGCACTTCTTCTTAGTTCTGGGGTAGCTTTGGCTTCCGCAGAGGCAGAAGCAAGTGTAGAAGACGATGGAACAGCATATTCCTACTCCGAGGACAATGATGATTTCAGGGTAAGAAACCGCAACAGTGGCGGACTTTTCAACTTGGATGCAGGAGTTGGTGTTTCAGGTTTCAACAGCCAGAGTGGCAATGACGATGACAATAGCTTGGGCACAGGCGATGCGGAAGGAGAAGCCGAAAGCGATAATTTCGGTAATTCCAATATCACCCTCATCGAGGATGATGAAGAGGCAGGTTCCTCAACATCCGACGCATCAGTCGGTGAAGACGGGACTGCAACCTCTTACGCCTACGACAATGACATTGTCGAAGTCATAAACTGTAACCATGCTGATCTTGACAACCTAACACTGGGTCTTGCCATATCCGGTCTTAATGACCAGTCAGGTAATGACGACGGAAACGACATGGATACTGGAGACTCAGACGCTATGGCAGCAACACTCAATGAGGTCAACTCTAATTGGACAATGATTGGAGGATCCCACAGTGCTCATGCTACAGCCGAGGTTGGAGACGATGGAGCTGCTTACGCTTTTGCTGAGGATAACGATGAGATCACAGTCAGAAATCGAAACTCTGCTGATCTTGACAATCTTAGCTTAGCAATAGCCGTATCCGGAGGTAACACTCAGTCCGGAAACGACGATGACAATAGCATGGAAACGGGCGGATCAACCGCTGAATCCTCTGCTAACAACTTCGTCAACAGCAACATTACAGTTGTTGGAGGCGGGGATGGAGGTTCATCAACAGCCGACGCATCAGTTGGTGAAGACGGGACTGCAACCTCTTACGCCTATGACGATGATACTGTCGGAGTTACGAACAACAACGAAGCTGAAGTTACAAACGTCAGCGCAGGTGTTGCAGTATCCGGAGGAAATGAACAGTCCGGAAACGATGACGGAAATTCAATGACCACAGGTTCTTCTTCGGGAAGCTCTTGCTCAACCAATACGTTCAATTCAAACTGGACGGCAATTGGGAGTGATGTTCCAGAGGGAGGCGATAGCGGTTGTGAGTAAACCGTCGTGAGTCTTTAGCATCCCGGGCCTTTAAGTGTTCGGGATGCAATAAGGCTGATGAAATTTAAAAAAGTCTTATCAGTATTAATCTCACTTGCCCTTATAATTCATAGTATTCTTCCCGGCTATGGATACGTTTTGCTGGCAAAAGCTCAAGAGGCAACGGCCAGTCCGTCTTCTGATCCTGCACCCACCGCAGAACCTACTTCCGAGCCTTCGGCATCAGCCTCAAGTGAGCCAACCACCCAAGCTTCCTCTGAACCAACCTTGGTTGACTCTCCAACAACGCCGATTCCTTCCCCGACACCCCCGCCTTACTGGTCAGAGGAGTATGATGTCTGGAAAGCTGAACAGGACAGGCTTGATGCGGAAGCGGAAGCAAGAGATGTTGAATGGGAGGCAAATGAGGAAGATGATGCTTGGGTGGCTGCACACGGAGGAGAAGAAATCTACTATACATCAGGTGCTTGGCAAGCTGACCAGGATGCTACCGCGGCAGCGGCCGCTGCCGAGGAGGATCCTTTTGCCTCTGAATCGCAAACAACATCAGATACACACCCACAAAGCTGTGAGGAGCAAAGTTCAGACCCTATTTTGGGTGGAGAGGCAACAACCTCAAGTGAGGGAACTGTTGATAATTCAGCTACTTCAGTTGATAGCGATATAACTAACGTTTCAAACAACAACTGCGCCTCGGTTGAGAATGACACTTTAGCTTCGGGAACATCAGGAGAGAATGCGCAGACTTTAAATGACAGTGATGTGTCGATGGGGACAGGAGATTCCTCGGCAAACGGTACTCTAGTCAATCAGGGTAATATAAACACGACTAATTCGGACGATTTGGGACAGGCGTCTGCTTCTACGAATGACTCATTTGCACAAGGAAGCGAAGCTGAAAACCTTTCAACTGGAGATGACTCCGAAAATCTCGCTTTAGGAACCGAGACAGACAACTTAGCTGTTGACAACGGAAACACTGCCTATGTTGATAATCAAATGACTGTTGGGGCGACCTCGGGCGCCAATGTGGTTACTGATAACGACGGGGATGCAACTCTTACAACAGGAGATTTAGAGCTTATTGCCAACATGCTTAATATCCTAAACCTTAATATTACGGGTGAGGATTTTTTGCACCTTATTGTAAATATCTTCGGCACCTTAAATGGTCCCTTGGATCTTGACGATATAGCCTCAATTTTGGGATATGCGGATGATGATGCTTTGGAGATTATTGCCGAGAATGACGATACGGGAGAGGACAGCGTAAATACAGCCGAGGCCACTAAAAATGAAACGACAGATATTAATAATTCAAACACAGCGGTTGTCAATAATGAAATGAATGTCTCCGGAGTTTCGGGAGGTAATGACGTTTCTGGAAATGATGGGACTGCAGATGTTGTTACAGGAAGAATTCAGATTTTGGCCAATATTATGAACTTTATAAATGCAAACTTTTCGGGGGAAAAGTGGAGCTTTATCATGATTAACATTTTTGGCGGCTTGATGGGGGATATTATTTTGCCAGGCACGGACCAGTATCTGGGGGAGAGAGAAATTGGATCAGCCGCTTACAATACAAATCCAGGTGAGGATTCAATAAATAATCAATCTGCAACCTCAACAGAAACAACCTCTGCGACAAATACAAACGGGGTTTCTTTGACAAATGATGTCAATGCAGACGGAGTGTCTGGTAACAATGAACAGAATCTAAATGATGACGGTGGTCATACAACTGTAACCGGAGGAGTTGATGTGGTAACTCAGATTATGAATTTCCTGAACTTCAATATAACCGGGAATAACTGGGTGTTTTTGATAGTTAATGTTTTCGGAACTTGGATGGGTAAAATTGTCGGATTTGCAGATTTGGGAATAATGGATGCTCCAACGGGAGGATCTTTTGCAGCTCTTTCGGTGGGTGGAGGCGGGACTGCAACTACTGCCGCTAACACAAATACAGGTGAAGGATCAGAAAATACAGCCACCGCAACTTATACATCAGATACCAATATTAATAACCAGAACTCGGCTGATGTTACAAACACTATGAATATAGAAGGAATAAGCGGTGAGAATTCGGTAAACGGGAATGATGGAACGACCCACTTAACTACAGGCTGGGTTGAAATTAGCGCCAATCTTCTTAACATCATAAACATGAATGTAGCTGGAAGAAGCTGGATGATAGTTTTTCTCAATGTCTTTGGAGATTTTGTCGGCAATATGTTCTTTGGCCAGACTGCGGCTGACGCCTTTGCCGCACAAATGGCCCAGACGGCTGAGGCAACCGAAGTAACCGTTCAAGCAGTCGCGGAAGAAGCTTCTCAAAATCTCGCATCAACAAGCGCTGGCGGTGTTCAAAACCAGACCCAGAGTGAGGCAGGTACGGATGAGGTAGGGGAGGTCGTGGGAAGTGCTGTTTCTTCGCAGGGCAGCGGTTTTATTTTGAGTGCTGACGGGGAAAGTGAATCGCAGGATATATTAAGCTTCAATGCTACCCAAGCACCTGAGGAATTTGGGCATGAGGATATCCTCTTAACTTTCTGGGAGAGAGTTGAAGTTTGGTTTAATGGGGTCTTAATAGCAATAGTAGAATTTTTCCAGCCAGTATTTGCTTTTTTTGAAAAACCTCTGCTTGCTTTTAGTGAATAACTTGCCCAAAAAGTGTTTTGAAAGGGGGTGAAATAAACTAAATACAAATATGACAAAAATTGTTAAAAGATTAATAGTCGGTTCGACGATTCTATTTTCGACCCTTTTCTTTGCGGGAGCGGCCTATGCTCTTCCTGACACGCCATCACTTCCGTCAGAAGGTTCAGGACCTGATCTGCCTCCCGATCCGGGTGGACCTAGTTTGCCGCCCTTTCCGGAACTTCCTCCATGCCCTGAGTGTGATGAGTTCGACGGGGAGCCAACCCCGACATCAACCTCGATACCAACACCAACATCAACCCCGTCCGAGGAGCCAACACCAGAAGTTGGTTTACAGGATGGTGATGTTTGTGCAAATATAGATGGGATTCAGACAAGCGTACCGGGTGACTTGCACTTGGACGCATCTGGGAAAAACTGTGTTGCCTATCAGTTTGGTGGGCCTCCCCAGTCATCGGGTGGAACAGGCGGTACATCCGGGCAGGTATTGGGGCTTTCAGCAACATCAGGGAGTGGTCTAACTGAAGCTATCGTCTCTGCCATTGGAATATTATGTCTCACTTTAGGAGTCGCCTTAAAAAAGGCGCCAAAAGCTTTTATAAACTCTTAAAAAGACTGAATAAAAAAAGAAGGACCCTGGGTACAATTCTCATTGTATCGGGGGTTCTTCTTGCTGTGGCTCCATTTGCATATAAGTTCATTCTAGAGTCCTCAATCGATAAAAGTGTGCAGCAGGAGGAGAGTGAGCCAATTCAGCCTAGCCAGGAGCTTCTAGCGGGAAAATTTGATAGTTCAAGAGTGCCCCTTAGAGTTATTATTCCCTCGGTTTCTATAGATAATAATATTCGGGGGTCAAAAGTAATAAGAGGTAGATGGGAAGTCTTTGATGACAGTGCCTCATTTGGTATAGGATCGGCACTACCTGGAGAGATTGGAAATGCCGTGATTTTTGCCCACGCCAGAGTGGGATACTTTCTTCCGTTAAGACAGGTTTCAACGGGTGATAAAGTTTATGTTTTAACCAAAGGAGCGTGGTTTTCCTATGAGGTAAAAGAGATTAAAGAGGTTTTACCAACCAACGTAAGCGTAATTGCCCCAACCCAGGATGAGACTTTGACTCTTTATACCTGTTCCGGGTTTGCAGATTCAAAACGGTTGATAGTTGTGGCTAAAAGAGTGTAGTATAAGAAAGCATGAAACTTGCCCACCGAATCGCCCATCTTTTTTTCCCTCACGAGAGCAATAATCAGAAAGCAAAGATTTTGCATGCTTCAAGCTTGACGATTTTGGCCTTATTTTTGGTATTTTTTCAGGTAGTTCTTAATTTTACTCCGAAAATTTTCCCGAGGGTTTTGGGATTTGCGGCTCAGATTTCACCAAGCGAGGTAGTTCGCCTGACAAATGACAGAAGAATTACTGCAGGTCTTTTACCTTTAAGTGAAAACGGCGCGCTATCCCAAGCTGCACAGGCAAAAGGAGCCGATATGCTTAATAAAGGTTATTGGGCGCATTTTGCACCTGACGGCACTTCTCCCTGGAGTTTTTTTACCGACTTCGGGTATAGATATAGGTATGCAGGGGAAAATTTGGCAAGGGACTTTTCCAGTCCCGGAGCGGCCGTGGATGCTTGGATGAACTCTCCAACACACAGGGAAAATATTCTTAACGGGAATTACAAAGAAGTGGGAATTGGGGTGGTTGAAGGGAATCTGGCCGGAGTTGAAACGACGATTATAGTTCAGTTTTTTGGAACATCTGCAACAGGAACCGCTTCTATTCCTATTGCCAGGGCGGGTGAAGCCCAGGCAACTGCGACGGCTAAGCCAAAAATTGCAGCGGTTGTTAGTACTCCAGCCCCTACTATAGTGCCCATCACCTCGCCAACGCCAACGGCCACCTCGTGGGAGTCAAAGCCCACCCCCGAGGAGTCCTTTATTCTGATTTCACCTTTTACTTCAACAAAAAGTGTTTCGCTGGCTGTGGTGGGTTTGCTTTTGTTGGTTCTTTCTGTTGACTTGATTGTTGTTAGACGGAGAAGAATAATGAGAATTGGGGGAAGGACTTTGGCGCACATTGCCTACTTTGGAATGATATTGGCGGTTATATTAATATTAAAGGCGGGACAGATTATATGAGAAGCTTTGCGAGACACTTACCACACTTCCTGGCTCTTTTTGGCATTCTTATTGCCGGATTTGCCGGCTTAATTCTTTTTTCTTATGATCGAAGTTTCCAAATGGCGGTTGGGATAGCCACAGCCGTTGGATACGTTTTCTGGGGAATAGCACACCACGCGCTTCACCGGGATTTACATTTGGAAACAGTGATTGAATATATAGTCGTAGCTTCTTTGGGATTGGTGGCTATTTTTGGTATAATATCTTCTACATGACTCAAAAAATAACTAAGGCTGTTATTCCTGCGGCGGGCTTTGGCACCCGATTTTTACCCCAAACCAAGGCAATGCCTAAAGAGATGCTGCCCATCGTTGATAAACCGGTTATTCAGTATGTTGTAGAAGAGTGCGTGGCCAGCGGGATTGAGGATATTATTATCGTGACAGGCTACCATAAAAGGAGCATCGAAGATCATTTTGACGCTCCGAGCAAAGATTTAGTTGAACTTCTGGAATCAGCTGGGGAAGAGAAAAAACATCTTTTGGAAGAAGTGAAACGGATTTCCGAGATGGCCAATTTTATCTATATTCGCCAAAAAGGGGGTTATGGAAATGCCACGCCGGTTAAGAACGCGAAAAGTATTATCGGGGATGAACCTTTCGCGGTTGTTTGGGCGGATGAGTTTATTTATGCCGATCCGCCGAGGCTGAAGCAGTGCCTGGATGTTTTTTATAAATACGGCAAACCAGTTATTTCTGGGGTCAAAATTGAGAAAAAAGAAGAACTTTCCCGGTACGGAATTGCCGATTTGGAATATATCGAAGGCAATATTGCCAAAATTAAAAAAATAGTAGAGAAACCGGATCCGGATAAAGCCCCCAGTAATATTGCTACCCACGGCTGTTATGTTTTAACTCCCGAGATTTTTAAAATTCTGGATAACCAGAAGCCCGGGACAGGCGGGGAATATTACCTCCCCGAAGCGATTGACGAGCTGCGGCAATCCGGGGTGGATATTTACACCTGTATTATTAAAAACGGTAAGTATTATGATCCCGGCAACAAGCTTGGCTATCTCAAAACCGTGGTTGAATTTGCCTTAAGACACCCAGACCTGAACGGTGAGTTTCGCGAATACCTCAAGAACTTAAAAATATGACCCCGGATAAAGACTTATTCCATAGCCCAACAAAGGGAGAAATGAATGTTGATAAGGTAATCACGGAAATATCTGATTTTATTTCGGAGGATCCCGGGAAGTTTTACCGTGTTGTAATCGGGTCGGACTCCCAATCAAAAAGAGTCAATTCCCATGCAGAAATCGACTTTGTAACGGCAGTGGTGGTCCATCGGACCGGCAAAGGGGCAAGGTATTTTTGGAAAAAGCAAAAGCTAATTAAAAGCCCCGCTTTACGGGAAAAAATATATTCCGAGACTTTGATGTCGCTCGAGACCGCACAGGAAATAGTCCCATTATTGCGCTCCGCAATTTCCCCGGCAAAGTATGACTTCGAGATTCATATAGATGTCGGGCCGTTAGGGCCAACCAGAGACATGATTAAGGAAGTTGTGGGAATGGTTCAAGGAAACGGCTATGTAGCCAAAACAAAACCCGACTCCTGGGGCGCCTCTTCTGTGGCAGATAAACACACTTAAGCTTGATTTTTCCTCACTCTTCTGCTACCCTATAGCCTTCAGACTGCACTTTTACAAGGCTATTTTTTGCGCCTTTGGAGGCGCCCAAACCTCAAGTTTAAAATTCATTTCATTCTGTTTAGTTACAAGGAGGTAGCAATGTCTGCTAGAGATTTCGTGGTCAAGCCTTTGTCGGCTATTCCGCCTGACGCTAAGTTGGGCTGGGAGCCGATTCTCGGCGAGGACGGCCAGGTGGTTGGTTTCCGAAACCCTCGGGTAATGTCTGTTACCCGTGTTGGGATGTTTGAAGGAGACCAGTTCAAGTATGACCTCTGTA
>Ga0209518_1004373_pt1 | contig 11356 bp, 8 predicted proteins | sample RifGroB1_FD_183993 | JGI IMG/M metagenome (GOLD analysis project Ga0209518, IMG submission 183993) | Groundwater microbial communities from Rifle, Colorado, USA - Groundwater B1 (SPAdes) (version 2) | ecosystem: Environmental > Aquatic > Deep subsurface > Groundwater | place: Rifle, Colorado... | reverse complement strand
ACTTCGAGATGGCAAGTGCCCCATCTTGAATAAATTCCCTTAAGCGTCCGGGAGTACCTATTACAAAGTTGGGATTGGAAGAAAGTTCATATCTTTGTTTTTTTTCATTCATTCCCCCAATGCAAAGAGCCTTATTAATTCCCAAACCATAACTAAAGCCATAAAGTTCCTCACCAACCTGCAAGGCAAGCTCCCGGGTGGGAGTAATTATAAGAACCTTTTGGGCTCTGTCTTTGTAGACTTTTTCTATTAAAGGAATCAGAAATGCAGCGGTTTTGCCCGTACCGGTATTGGCAATTCCAATAATGTCGGACCCTTCCAATATTGCAGGTATTACCTGATCCTGAATCGGGGTAGGGGTTAGATACCTTTTATCTGCAATGTTTTTCTTAAGCTGCTGACAGATGGCAAAATCTTCAAATCTGTTTTTGGGGGAATAAGTGCTCTGGGGCGTATAGCCTTCCTGGGCTTCCATAATTTGGACAGCCTGAATCGCTCTCACGATTTCGGCGTCAGTTTTTTGGTTTCTGGAAGGAAATCTATTTGGGAACCTTCTTTCCCCGGAATGTCCGTTTGAGCGGTGGTTAAAGCCTCTATACATATAGGTTTTTAAAGAAATAAAACTGCTTAAATGAGAAAATCATGATGTGGGGGAAAAGATACGAATAAATTCGAAAGATTTTGGGGTACCTTTATCTTACCAACTTCAAAATAAAATCAGAATTAAGCAGATCTATTTCTTCAATCTGCTAACTATAAGAGAAGTATAGCAGGGTTCATACAGGAAATCAAATTGACTATAGGGTAATGGCAACGGTATTGGAACTAAACCTGGGATTATGGGGTCAAATTTCGCCGGGTAGTTACTTTTCTCCTGATTCCAACTCTAAACTTTTAATCTCAGGCAAACTCTTGCCGATTACTCCCTGTAAATCTCCATACATCCCGTGGGTGTGGTCTATAACTTTTCTTATCTCCTTTTCCTGTCTGGCCCATTTAACATTGAAATACCTTTTCTCTTTCTCCATTTCCTCTTGTAGATTACTAAATGCTTCAATAATTCCTTCAACTCTATGCTTAAATTCTGGCCCAGTTAAATATTGGTACAACACTTTCATTTTATCGTCTTTCCCTTCACTCGATTGTCTTTCGTGGTAAAGACTTACTAAATTAAATCTTAAAGCCCAGGAAAGAGGGAGAAAATGTTTCCAGCTTGCAATCCAAACGCCATCTTTATACGAAAAGCTCTCAATTCCCTTCGGTAAGTTAACAGAAACTAAAACAGCCAAGTCAGTTTTTGCCTGCCTTTGGTCTTCCTTAAGCTTAGCTATCCAGCCATCACTCCATTGGGCGTTTTTGGATTCCCAGAGAATAATGCCGCAGCTTCTACCCAACTTATCAATAACTTCTTGAGAAATATCAGCTCCTCGCTGTCCTTTTTTAACTTCGGTTATAACATCTGTTGGAAACTCTGCTTTTAATTTTGATTCAAGCTCTAACTCTAAAGTCTCACCTTGAGATTGTTGAGAACCCTGCTGCATCTTGGTTTTAAGTTCTTCAATTTGCTTCAGAGCCTCCGTAAGTTTATTATCTTTTTCGAGATCCTTTAACTGGTGTTCTTCTTCAGCTTTTTTTCTAACATCAATTCTTATTTTTTCTTCCGCCGCCATTAGCTTTCTTTTCATTTCAATTTCGCGATCATCGTCCTTTTCCCTTAGTTTTCTAACTTCACCTAGAAGTTCGTCGATTTGTCCTGTTAACTTTTTGTTCCTTTCCCTTTCGTCATCCTTTTCTTTTTGAAGAGTTGTAAGTTGCGATTCAAACTTATCTAAGGCCTTTTTACCGGCGTCTTCCTCTGCCTGTTTTCTAACATCTTCAAGCTCGACTTTATGTTTCGCGTTTAAAGAAGCCAAAACCTGCTCCTCGATTTGATGTGTCAACGCCTCGGTTGGTTCGAATTCCTTATGGCAATATGGACATTTAATTGTGTTTTTCATTTAATTCTACTTATTAATTAATGATTGGTCTGTTTCAAAACATTCGTCGATTTAGATATTTTTACTATAAACTAAATTTCGAGTAACAAATTGAGAAAATCGACAACAAATGCTCTCTTTTCACCTTCTTCATATACTGTTTCCGAAACTCCATCGCTTTGTGTATGGTGTGATAAATTGGGGAAGATGTCATCAATTTTTTGATTAATTTCATCTGTACCAACATTTTCTTTGTACCAATTAATAATACTTCCGCTACTGATAACAGACTTATCTATTTTCAAATAATTTTTGCTTTTAATCGCTTCTTCAAGAACAACTCTCATGTCCGACAAATTAATATCTTCAATTTCACCACTGGCACATTTTTCATAGTATTCTAATTTTTTATAATGGGCTTGTTTTAAGAACTCGTCATCTATATCACATGGAACAATTTTTGATGTGTCATCTTCCTTAGAATATTTTATACTCAAAAACTTTTTATCATCAGTGAAGTATTCGTCAAGTAGAGTAAAGAAGTTAGACTCATGGGTTAAAACAATTAATTGCTGAGGTTTATCATGGTCAACATTAAATAATTCATCCCTTAATACCATGATTGTTTGTCTTTTTCTATCTATGTCAAAGCTTGACATAGGGTCATCGAGAACAACAATATAATCTGATAAATCTTTTGTGTTCTTGATATCTACGACAAAAAACGCGAAAGCCAACAACCGTTTATCACTATCACTTAGGGTATTTTTTATACTATATCCAGCACCAGAATCGGTTAGTGAAACTTCGTTTCCGTAACCATTAAATTTTATTTTAAACAATTTTATTTTCTCGATTCTGTTTTCAGGAAAGGAAAAACTTGTCAATTCAAAATCTGCCCCCAATTTGCTCAAAATGTCATTGATTGCCGTTTGGTATTCAGATAATATTCCGTTTGCATAATCATTTTTCGCCTTAAATGTAAGTTCCTCTTTCGGTTTAAGGTCCTCTTCGTATTTTTTCTCTAAATCTGTATATTCATCACTCAAATCAATCCATGTTTTTTTAAATCGTTTTTCCTGAATTTCTAATTTAGCTATTTCTACTTTTAGATTTGCTAAATCACTTTCGCTAAAAGATCTACCGTATATAGTTTTTAATTTTTCTATCTCATCCTTTAATGCTAAAAGAACATTCTTTATTTCCTCAAAGGTTTCAAAATTTATCTCGTAAGTTAAATCGCTATTCTTTTTATTTAATTCGTCCATTAAGTTTTTTCTTTGCGCCGAAGCACTCTCCACTCGTGCACCGAAATCAGTGTTTAACCCCAATTCCCCAAGTTTAGAAAAATAAGTCAAGACGTTTTTTTCAAACTCCCAATTATTTAAAAAGGATACTGCCTCTCGCAATGATTTTTTAATCGTTTTATAGTTTTCACTAAACAAAACATTGTATGCTTCGAGTAATTTTGCTGGTTCCCCGGAGACAATATCTTGGCTACAAAACGGGCATTTGCTATCTTTCATTATGTTTAATCCTGAAGATATAAAATTAATTGCCCCTTCTGAAGTTTTTAAATGCTCCGAAAGGTGGTCATTAATAATTTTTTGATCCAACTGAAGTGTTTTGTCTAGCTCTGTTTTATCTAGGGAAAACTCATCGATTTTGTCGCTTATATCCTGTAAAACTGAACTGATTTCTTCTTGGTTGTTAAAAGAGTCTAATTTGTTTTTTGCACTTTTTATTTCATTGGAGATATCTTTTTTGTCTTTTAGTTTTAAGAAATCAGAAAAATCTTCAACTGTTTTATCAAAAGTAGAAGAATAGATGGCCGATATCTCCCTTTCTCTTTGAGCATTAACACTTATTGCTAATCTCGCATCCTGCCAAGCTTTTTCGAGCTCTTTCCCTTTCTCCCCCAAGATTAAGCTTGCAATCCTTTCCTGTTTATCTTCGTTAATTAGATCGTTACTGTATACATTCTCTAAAATGTAATCCGAGTCAAAAATCTTTATTTTGTAATTCTTGTTCCAAGCGGTATTAAAAACGTAATCTGAATCGATTTCTATAGCAACATTTTGGACAGTACTGTTAAAGGTTTTTCTACCTACTATATAGTCAGGGTTATTTGTTGTAAGTGATTTTAGTATGGCACCTAACGTACTTTTCCCCTGCGTATTCTTAGCAAAAATAAACGTATTTTTCCCAAACGAAATGGCATCATCCGTTTCAGAAAAATGTTTAAATTTACCTACATTTTTAATATTTTTGATTTTTTTGATCATAGTTTATGTTTAGTAAAAATTCGATTTTGAATTTTGTCTACAACCAAACCCTACTCCAAATTTCCCAAAGTTCAACTTTTCTTCACAATTTCAATTTCTTCCGGCGTGAGACCGTAGAGTTTAATTTCTGCTAAATTTCGTTCCTGCGAAACTGGCGCGCGCCAACTTTTATCTTGATTTAATTTTCCTTACTCCTCTGTTTCGGTCAGCGATCACATAATTATACTCATCAATCGCCTTGGCCAACGGTGCCGTTTTACCAGTCCATTTTATATCTTTAAAATATTGCTTCATTTTGATTAAAAATCGAATATAGTCATCGGAATTGCCCTTGTTATCAATTTTATATATTTTCCTTATTTCCGTATCCCACATTACAAATAGTTTTGAGTTCTTCAGCGCCATTATTTTTGAAGCCCCTGTTTGTTCTGCGATTTTCTTCAGCTGGTCGTAGATGTACTTAATGTCCTCTACTACATTGCTATTGGTAAAATCAGTACTTTCAAATTGTGTATTTTCTAACTTTTTGAAAATAGGATTTACCCGTTTAATAACTTCCTGAAATTCGCGCAGATCAAAATTTTTCATAAAATATCTGAAGCGTGCAAAATTCCAAGTAGCCAAAATCAAAATATACGCTTCAACCTCAAGCCCTTTTTCTATTAAAACTTTTGCCCTGTCCCATAATTGGTCGCGCGCATCTTCGATTTTCTGAAACTCTTCAATTGTTTTTTCAAATTCTATTTGATTCATATCATTAATATTTCGTGTTATTAAAGTTGAAACGTTGCCTTAAATTATTATTTAACCTATGGTTCCTTACTCCTTTATCCGGTATTCTCCTGATTCTAATTTAGATACGATCTCTTGAGTATATTCATTAAACACCCTAAACGTGCCACCTTTTAATGGCTCATCTTTTATTTGCAGAAGTTTCCCCTTGATGTTTTTACTTACCCCCTCTATGTCATCAATAGTCTTTATGAATACGTTTGGTTCATTTCGCAACAGAAACCATTCTTTATCGGTATTTTTGCTTTTATCCAATAAATCTATATCCTCACGGGTCATTTTTGGAAATAGATAGTAGAATTTTTTATCGTAGAAATAATATTTAGTAAGAAACATTTCTCCTACCGCAATGTGACCTGCTCGTTGTGATCCATCGGTAAAATTTCTTCTGCTTCTTCCCGCATATTTTATTACATAGTTGTCCTTTATTATTGTTGATCTCTTTTTTGCAAATTCTTTCCAGTCTCCTTTATAAAATAACTGAAACTTTGTATTGAATATTTTATACATTTCCTCCAGATAACTTTTTACAAAAGCATCAAATGAGGGTTTGTCGTTATATCTTTCCAATAATCCTTTTACCACCTTAAGGTTATCAGTGACTAAATAACTACCCTTTTCTACTTGAGAAGCGTAATATGCCATTCCATATAAATCTGGCTGAATTTTACTGAGACCCTTTTTAAGATAATAAACCCCAACCAAACCATTTTTTACAGCACCAAGGGCGTGGTGAAATCTTTGGTAAAGGGCATTGCCAGCAGAATTTCGATTCAATGCGTCAGTACCTTCAAGTGCTATTACCGGTTTTTTATCTATTTCTTTGCCGTTAAGGCCATCGACCCACTTCTCTTCGACATACCATGCAGCGTCGCATGAACCATAAGACACGCCTTTGTATCCGAAAGTTAGACCACCTTCAGAAAAAGGTTTTTGATCTTCATTACTGCTTTGTGGAAAGACGCGCAATTTAATGCCACAGGTTTCATACCCTAGGTAGTCAATGATTTCTCGTTTTATTATTTCGTCACTCGAGTATGCCATATTATAAAGATTTAATTTTTTCTAATATCGTTTCCGTATCCAACCCGAGAACGAAATTGACAAGGTCTGACTCTTTGTTTATCTCCTCTCCCTTAACTTCAAGATGGAATTGTTTGAGCTCGTCATTGGTGAGATTTGCGATCAGGTAAAACTTTATGTAATTACCAAGCCAAATGGTGTATTCTTCTCGGGACAATGGGTTCTTCGGAATATATTTAGTTTCGGGGAGTGTGATTTTAATCTTGTAGTCAGAATCAAGCGTGATCAAACCAAAATAGTCTTTGGATGGCTTGGTTTTTGCCGGGCAGATTTCAAATCCCTGATCAAATAATCCAGTGTTAAGATACTTTTCCAATTGCTTAGTCATAACTACAGTTCCGGTTTTTGCCTCGCCCACGATAAAATCGTGCGTGACATGACTATGATTAGTCCTTGTCTCTGTTTTGAAATTCCTGATGAGTGCTAGCTCGATCATGTGGAAACCATCGCTCGGCAAATAAACGTAATCGCTTATTTTTGTGATTGTTTCGGTGAGACCATATCCTGCAAAATCCGGCGATCCTATTGCGTGGGCGAGGGGTATTTGGTTTTCAACGATAAAACCGAGGTGTCTGAAATATTCGCCCGCCAAATATTCCATGAACGGTTCCATGCCGTTCCCTTGTTTGCTTGTTTCAATCCTTTGAATGATGTAGTTCTCCCGATTTTTAAGAGAGTCAAATTTTACCTTGAGCATCTCATTCAGCTTTTCTTCTGATTCGAATTCCATCGGAACAATGTATTTGTCACCTTCAAATAAATACTGCTTTGCCCTGGATAGAATATATGGAGTGTTTTTCAAAACCCCGTTATCAAAAATTCCGGAAACGAATTTATAATTGAAAGCGTTATAAAATAGCTTCATCAAGCCCTTGGGAGTAAACGGATAGATCGGATTTTCAAGATATCCGGCACCCGTAACACTGCTATAAATAAAAGCCTCTTTCGCCGGTATTTTGACAGCCTTGCCCAATTCCGTCTCGACAATTTCAAAACTGAAATTGGCTTTAAATATTTTGAAAAAATCTTCTTTGTATATTTCCATATGTTTAAATGTGTTCAAAATTAAGTAATTTTTGCTGTACGATACCTTTATTCTGATTGTCAGTGGCTTTTTGAAAAAGATTCGTTATATTCTTGATGCTCAACCGTTCATGATCAGCCACCTGCGAACCATCGAAAATTTTGCTGATCACGACCCCGACAAATACATCGTAAGCCTTGTTCAAACTGAAAAGTTTTCCATTATTTTTCCCAAGATATTTTGTGATCTCGTTGGCAATCTGGCGAGGGTATATTTTCTTCGGAGTGAGTTTCTTCACGACCCGGCGATTAATAAAGGTCACATAAAAATCGGACTTGGGGGAGAATTTCGCCCAGTTTTTATTATAAGGACTACCAAAAGTGTCGAACGAGGAAATGTCCTCCAGTTCCATACCGTGATCCCTGATTAGTTCTGCCAAGCTTATCCAAATTTTTAGGTCCTTGTTGTGAAAGGCAAGAGTAAAATAAGCATTCTTTTTTAGCACTCTCTTAACCTCGCCGATAAAGGAAACTAGCTGATTGTAGTACTCATTTACTCCCTTATCTTGAACTGGGTTAATAATGACCTCTTTCTCAATATTAAATTCTTTTTCTAACCAACAATTCCATATGTAAGAAAGCTCCGAATATTGGATGGTGTCCCCATAGGGCGGGTCAGTAATTACGTAGTCCACGCTTCCATCCTTGATCTCTGACATTTTAAGAGATGATTTATTGTAAACTTTTAATACCGGTTTAAGAATTTCATTTTGCAATGCTTTTTCTGCGATGACCTCTTTTGCCATTTTTACATTTTCTACCCGGTCGACAAACCTCCACCAAACATTCTCCTCGATAAAGTCATCGGGGATCCAAAAATTATTTACTCCAAGAGGGCGAACGTTCTCTGCTTTTAATTTGCTTACATGCAATAAAGTATTTGTAAAGGCCAGTATGAAAAGATTCCTGTTCTTCAGGGGCAGATCCTTGATAGCGTTATAAAGCACTGCCAAAGACAGGAGATTCCTTTTTGTGAACATGTCTGACACGCGCTTCACACCTTTATAGGAGAACCTGTCTTTATAAAACTTTGTCGGAAAATCCTTATCTGGGTAATGTAAATTTTTAGGAATTTTAACGGTCGGCTCTAGCTCACTTTTAGAGAGGGTAACCTTCTCTTTGTTGCGAAAATTTTCGTCAGCAATGACTGCGTTATAATCCTTCGCGTTTTTCTTGCCCAAGATCGTATATAAAATGTACTTGTTCTTAGTTCTGTAAGAGGCCATTATTTTATTTTTCACTGCCCCCTCAAGTATCGCTAATTCTTTTTTAAAGGACGTTTGATCGTAGTCAATCTCCATCGAATTCTTAGCGAGAAAAACCGCAAAAGGATTCAGGTCGTAGCCAATAAAATTCCTATTTGCAAGGATAGACTGCAATCCAATGATTCCACTGCCGCAAAAGGGGTCCAAAACCAAATGATTTTCTTTGGAATACTTTTGGATATATCGATCAATAACAAACCACGGCTTTCGTGACCAGTATTTGTGAAGCTTGGCAACACGCGAATACTTCCGATCATGCTTAAAGTCGTTTACGTCGATCAGGTTATTTACAATTTGCGAAATGTTTAATGACATACTATTTCTTTTGAAATATTAAGCAGTAGTGATGCAAAATATTGCTTGCCCATGCTGATGGATAGCCATAAGGTGCGAGACCGACCTTATCCTGTATCCAGAGTTTCTCATCCTTAAGTACATATTTCTTTGAAAGAATACGAGCCAAGTCCCACGCGAGCGGGTACATTTTACCTTCTTTCTTTACGTTTTTTACGATCACGGTTAGGTACGCACCATCTTTGAGCAGGTCATAAATATCGAAATATATCTCGGCCAGTTTCTCCAAGAACAATTCGTAATCATTGATATTGCCTAAGTCTTCCTGATCCGCAGAATAATTAACATCGAAACCGTTTTTAGTTCTCTTGGTTTTGAAGTCTTTCGTGCTTCGATTTAAAACATCCCAATATGGGGGTGATGATATTGAGAAAGCAATCTTCGGAAGATTTAACTTTTTGATATTTTTTGCATTTTCGTTATAAATATTCTTTTTGAATTCAGGTGTTCTTTTAACGGCAAGTTCGTAATATTTTTTATTTAGCTCAATTCCATAACCAACCCTGCCTGTTCGCTTACAAGCAACCAAAGTACTGCCAATTCCACAAAACGGGTCTAGCACATTTTCTCCCTTTTTAGTAAAGAATTTCACAAATTCCTCGATCATCGTCGGAGAAAAGGTTGCCGGATGATCCTGTGTGTTAGGAGATATTTCCCTCTCTTCCTTTAGGTCTTTTTGTAATGCGTTAAAAATGAACCAACTGCAACTAAATTTTATCCACTCTTTGCCAGTCATATCGTTCAAAGGGTTGGACAAATCATATGCGCCATTTTCTGGGTCAATCAGAATAGCATTGGCTTCTTCAACATCGCCGCCAGGATTATACAAAATAACTTCAGACCATCTCTCTAAGAAATAGTCTGGTATTAGTTCTTTCTGTGTCTTAAAAATCTGATTAAGCCTCTTTTTTGCCTGCTTGTTTTTTTCCTGATCTAAGACAGGAACTACTTGCTTTTTGTCTTTGTAATAAAAACAGTGCTTCATACAAGATAATTTATATTAGTCTTCCATCTTTAAAACTAAAATAATTATTTTTTGTAACAATGATATGGTCTGTTACTTCTATACCCAAAATTTTACCCGTTTCTGTGAGCTGTTTTGTTATCTCTAAATCGTCTTCTGATGGTTCGGGGTCGCCCGATGGATGATTGTGGGCAATTATAATTTGTATAGCAAACGACTGTATTGCCTCTTTAAAAACTTCTCGCGGATGGACGATACTGGCATTAAGGGTTCCCACCGATATATCGCTGATTTTTATCAATTTATTTCTTGCATCAAGGCATAACATAACAAAATGTTCTTTTTTTTCTACCCCGATGCGCCTTTGTAAAAACTCAGCTACTGCTTGTGGCGAATTAAGTGCAATTTTTACTGGTATTTGTTCTTTTGCGTAACGCTCAGATACTGCCTGAAAAAGCTTTATGCCAAAGGCGTTAGATGGACCGATCCCTATAATTTTTTGCAAATCATCAAGCGAGGCATCAAGCACTCCTCGCAATCCTCCAAACTCTTTAATAGTTACTTTCGCAATCTGTTTACAGTCTTTTCTCGGAGTACCTAATGTCAAAAGCAATTCCACTATTTCATAATCAAGAAAGCCATCAAATCCTGATTGCAAAAATCTATCTCGCAATCGTTTTCTGTGTCCAGATCCTTTGTGTTTTTCTCTCGGCCGAGCAACTTTTGGGAGGTCCTTTATTTTCGCCATAAGCAGGCTTATTTTACCACCTTTTCACTTCAGGGGTGAGGGTGCTAGATTTCGTAAAACCATTCCCAACCAGGTTCGAAGACTTCTTTAATGTTGCTTCTATACATTTTATAAATTCCATCCTCCAATACGGTTTGCCAGGTGCCTTCGTAATAATGCTCTTGTCTCTCTCCGTTTACCCAATTGCTTGTCGAGAATTTAACGAAAACGATATTTCTTCTTTCATCTTCCATTCTGGTTCCGTAAATCTGAACGTCCAAAATATCTTTGAAACGGTTTGTCCATTCTTCAAAATTTGTTTTTTGCAGATAAGCTTTACTTAAAAGCTTGAATCCCTCCTCCATTCTTCTGGCTTTCAAGTAAGTATAAAAGGCTGTTACCGCCCCTTCGGGAGTTGAGGCGTCCACATATATCTTGGCTATATCCTGCTGTCCAAATGTCGGCCAGAGGTTCTGAATGGAATCGGCCGAAATGAAAAATGAAATTCCGGATAAGCTGGCGGTATTTATTCCCACAACACTGCCGCACTGGTCGACGATTGGTCCCCCGCTCATCCCTTCCACCAAGTCGATGTTTGTTTGCACGATTTCGAATCCGTCTTCGGAGGAGCCCCTGATACTGTTAAAAATCCCTTTGGTAATGGTTACTTCTCCGGCAAGATCCGTTCCCCAGGGGTATCCGGCCGCAAGCAGGGGTTCGTTGGGGGTCAGGTTTCGGGGGGAGCCAAAACTAAGAATTTTATCGGGGTGCTCCTCTTTTATCATCAGCAGGGCTAGGTCGGCCTCTTTATTGCCGCTGATTTCGGT
>Ga0209518_1004363_pt1 | contig 11373 bp, 11 predicted proteins | sample RifGroB1_FD_183993 | JGI IMG/M metagenome (GOLD analysis project Ga0209518, IMG submission 183993) | Groundwater microbial communities from Rifle, Colorado, USA - Groundwater B1 (SPAdes) (version 2) | ecosystem: Environmental > Aquatic > Deep subsurface > Groundwater | place: Rifle, Colorado... | reverse complement strand
AAACTTTCTTAGTGACTTGAGCATTTTCATCACCCCCTTTGATCCGACTATTCTACTGTACTTAAGGGGGGCTCTGGCGAAGTGAGTCACTTAATCTCAATGTCGCAAATGTATCTTAACTTATTCAGAGGTCGTCTACGAGTCTTACTCTGATTTGCAGCTCTAGCCTGCAACTCTACTACCCCTACTCTTGTTATTCCCGAGCCCGCATGTTACTATCGATTCTGAAATCTCACATCTGATATTCGTCCTGTCAAGTTTAACTTGACTTTCAGATGGAAGTAAAAGGATGAGCCATTTAGTTAAGGCGGCTCAGGCCGCTTTTTTTATTTGATACTGTATGAAAGATATTTCTCTTAAAACACTTCTTGAGGCAGGTGTTCATTTTGGCCATCAAATAAATCGTTGGAATCCTCGGATGGCCAAGTATCTTTACGGCGCCAAGGAGGGTGTTCACATTTTTGATTTAGTCAAATCAAAAAGCGGACTGGAGACGGCCGCCAACTTTTTGAAAGATTCCGTGGCAAAAGGAAACGTCATTCTATGGCTGGGGACAAAACGGCAAGCGCAAGCGGTTATCAAGGAAGTTTCCGAGAAAACTACCACATCGTATATTACCCAGCGCTGGATCGGCGGCTTACTGACCAACTATGAACAGGTTAATAAAAGCGTTAAGCGTTTGGCAGAGTTGAAAGAACAAAAAGCGGCCGGACAGCTTTCGCACTATACAAAAAAAGAACAGCTCCTTATTGATCGGGACATTTTAAAGTTGGAGAAGTTTTTCGGGGGTTTAACCAGGCTTCCCAGGTTACCGGATGTATTAATAGTGGTCGATACCCATCTGGAAGATACGGCCGTTCGGGAAGCCAATCGGATGGGAATTTGTGTGGTGGGGATCACAGATTCGAATGCTGATCCTGAAAAAATTAACTTTTGCATTCCCGCCAACGACGATGCGGTCAAGTCGGTAGAGTTAATTGTTCGCTATCTGGCGGAGGCGGTTTCGGAAGGTCAGGAGAAAGTTTCCAAAGCCGCTCTCATGGTTGAGAAAAAGATCGCCGCTAAGGAGGCAAAGAAAGCACAGACTTCCTGAATTGGTGTATACTTCAAAAACTCAAATTTGAGTTTTTCAGTATAACGAATCAAATCTGATTTTTCGCTCTACGAGCTGTAAATCAGAGTAAGATTAGTATATTATTTTAGTATGACGAAAGTTAAACCGATCACGATCGAGGAAATTAAAAAGCTCCGCGAGCAGACCCAAGCCGGAGTGATGGAATGTCGCCAAGCCCTTGAGGAGTCCGGAGGCGATATGAAGAAAGCAACTGATCTGCTGATCGCCAGGGGTATCGCCAAGGCAGAGAAAAAGGCCGGCAGGGAAGTTAAGGCGGGTTTAGTTGAGGCTTATGTGCACAACACCGGTAAAGTAGCGGCGTTGGTTGAAATTGCCTGCGAAACTGATTTTGTCGCCAGAACCGATGAATTTAAGAAACTTTGCCATGAAGTGGCCATGCAGGTTGCTTCGATGAATCCTAAGGATGTAGAGGAACTCCTTAACCAAGAATATATTCGTGATGCAAGCAAAACGATTGAGCAACTCGTAAAAGAAACAATCGGCAAGCTTGGCGAAAATATCGTCGTCCGTCGCCTCTCCCGCCTCTCCTTGGGTGAATAGTGTACCCACCCCGGGTGGGTTAGTTTACCCTGAAAAATTACCGAGTAATTTTTTACGGGCTAGACACCTAAGGAATTATCTCTTGGTGTAGGTTCCTGTATTGTCTACCTAAACACCCTAAGTTACCTAGGTAACTTATCGTCGCCTTGACTTAATTCCAAGTTCAGCATAGCTTTATATCATGTTTGCAGAGGGGATCGGAGGTGTGAGTAAACCGAACGCTGAAAGTTCAGTATCTAGCGGTCCTTCCCTCATGACACCAGAAGTCAGACGAGCCCTCGAAAGTCGTAATAAAGAACCTGGTTTTAGAGTTGAATTGCCCCAAATCGCTACTGCTTTTATTGCCGCTCTCGCAGTTTATCTGGGTGCTTCAGCCCAAGCTGAAGCCCAAGGACCCACCGGTTATACCACTCCGCCCGATAGCCCGCCATCGTCACTCAATGATCTATGTGCTCGGATGAGAGCCCTTATGCCTTCTGACAGTAAAACCGCCGAAATCGGTTGTCAGCACGCGGCCGATACTGATTATATTGCTCGGCAGGCAGGTACATTTACGGATATGCTTGGCAACATCCAAGGACAAAGCCCCATAGGAGGTCCTGATTTAGAACCACCGCCCGAACCAAGCAACCCCCTTACTCAAGGTTTTTTTAGTTGGATGAACCTTGTAAGAGGAGATTGGAATGATCTTCTTGCTTCCAGTCAGCCAGTGGCCACAACAAGTTCTTCAGCTTTTACAGAAACCACTACTTCTCCGGGTACTGCTCCCTCTACCACTACCAATTCAAGTTTGCCATCATCTGAAAATCCGTTAACAAATCCCCTCGTTGATGGCGCCATCGGAGGTCTTGCCGGCTTAACTGCTGCCATGGCCGCCTGGCCCAAGAAATTCGCTGCCGCGATTCAAGCGGCTATCAACGCCTTGTCTTCTTGAAATTAAACGACGCTTATCTTGTCAGCTATCTTGCCTTTCCTGACAATATATTATAGGATTCTGACTTGTGGACAAGATTAAACGGATTCGTCCCTCCGAAACCTATCTTAAACGGATCGAACCGCTCATTTTCGGCAGTCTTAAAAGAGCCGAACACGGCATCTTTATCTGGTTTCCCACCGGCGCTAAATCGACCTCACTTCTGGCGCTCTTATCTTTAATTGAAAAAAAATACGATAAATATCTTCAAAGCCACCTGATTTTTTATATAGATGCTTCTTCCGTTCCCGAACCGTCAAGCCTTCCACTTGTGCAATATATGTTTGCCCAAATGACGGGTAAGAATCTAACTGCCCCTTCGGAGAAGTCCGAGCTGACCTTTATTCATGAGATATTTAAGCCATACCTTCTGAATCTCTCGAAAAAGAAACACGTTAGTTTTATAGTCGACAAGCTAGAGGTCTATCCGGATCAAGAAATTAAAAAACTTCTTCGGATCTTTGATTATCTCCAGGCTCAAAATAGAGGGAAAATTCTCTTTCAGCTTCATGTCCGTCGCCATCGAGGTTGGCCCGAGATCGCTTTCGAAAGCGGTATGACTTCTCTTGTCCAAAACATTCATTATGTCTCGCTCCCGACAGAAGAAGAGGCGAAACAGGCGATTGACGATTATCTAAAAGTTAATAATAAAGCTTTAATTTCGTCAGCTACTTTAAAGACAGTTATGGCCATTTGCGGTACCCATCCTATGCTTCTTCGTAGCGCTCTTAGGCTGATTGAAAGAGGGGTGGGAGAGCTTTCTTCAATTTCGCTCCTTGCCTCTCCGGAGATATTAGAACGGGCGCGTCTTGCCTGGCTCGAACTGGGTCTGGATGACCAGGAAGCCGCCTTAAAAGTGCTAAAAGGGGAAGGAGTTTATAGCGAAGCCGGTAAACGTTTGCTGGATATCGGATTTTTTAGATCAGGGAATGGCCAATTGGATGTCAATGGAATCATCTTTCGGCAAGTTGCCAGGATTTCTCAACCTTCGGATAGTATGACCGACAATCTAATAAAAGACATTCAGCAATCCCGCTTTCTCTCTCCATCAGAAAAAAGAGTTCTCGAGCTTTTTATCAAAAATCAGCACTCGCTTTGCTCCCGTGACATGATCGCCGAGGCGATCTGGGGCAACGAAGCCCTGGGTAAATTTTCAAACTGGGCGATTGACCGAGTTGTCTCGCGTCTTCGGAGTAAACTCCCCCTGGTTGGTTTACCCGAAAAAACAATAGAAACATTAAGAGGTAAGGGTTATCGTTGGGTACTTTAAATTATGATCCTAGCCAAAGAACGGGGGCTTACGTGGTTGTCGCTACCAGGACTTGGTTGGGTCTCAAAAGTCACCGAAAGAAATTTGAGAGCGGTTCAGACGTCCCAGTTATTAGCTCCGGCCGAAATGACCGAGGACTATCGGAGGTGCTTAGGAGATGCCGTCTTGCCTCACGAACTTGTCACCGAAGCGCTTGAATACGCCTCTTCAAGCGGCGCGGAAGTCTTTGTTGCTGGCGGTTCACATACTCTTGAGTATGTATTGGATAAATCACTGATCGCCGTTGGTGACCGGGTAATGCCGCGAGAAACTTACCTCTCGTGTGCCGCCGTGACTTTAAATAGGGGAGCATTTTATTTTGACCAAGCTCGGGAGGCAAGAATCAGATATGGATCGTATTTAAGAAAAAATTTCCCAGATCATGCCTCCGAAGTGGAACTTTTTTTTGCCATTGCTGAAGGCATAAACATCGCCCGCGTAGAAAATATGGCCGAAAGACTTTCGATGTTATTTGGTGCTCCGGATCCGGAAGTCATTGTTCAAGGTCAAGATTTGGGTATCATTGAAAGCTACCTAAAAAACCAATTTTCGATTCCTGTTGGAGCTTGTGAGAGGATTTCTCCCCATCCCCTTTATTCGGAACGGACCATTGTCTTTTCTCTTGACCGCAAAAAGATGATCCACGGTCGGGAGGGACTGATATTTACTATCACAGAGCGCCTATCCGGCCTTAATGGGATATCTGCTACTTATCGAAATATGATTTACAAGGTGACGTTTCAAGAGTACCCGTCCAAAGAGGACCTCGAAGCCTTTGACACTATTTTTGGACTTGGGGCAAATATCCTTCGACGGGCGTCACTGGCGAAGCTAGAAGCAGATGGGACTGGCGCCTTTAGTTGGTTACCTTCAAGGGAATTCTTAGATTGTGGGGAAACCCCGAAGACACTTCGTCTCGGTAACCGAGAAAGGCCGGTCTACTCCTTAGATCGTGTGGCCGCTGACAGTTATCCGTCATTCCGAATTGGTCATCTTTTTACCGCCCCTTGGTATTTAGTTTACTACGGTGCTGCGCAAGATCCGACGATAGACTGGCAGGATATATCCAAGCGTTGGGCCAGTCTAAGGACACTTAAATATTTTCTCGAGTTTCACAAAAATTATTTCGGTCATCGACTAACAAACGGGGAAGACTACGGAGTTCGGGTAGCCCAGAGGAGGCTAGATAATGCCGCCACGATGCTACTTTCGGCGATGGCGTTAAATCCCCAGCTTGCATTAGCCGCGGCTATGCCCGGAGAAATTTTTAATCGGTTTAGTCAAAGCTACAAAGAGGAACTTGCTTCCAGCGGACTTCGTGCCCCAATTGGGACAATTCATCTTCTGGCTGACGATGTTGGGGTCAGTGGTCGGACAGTTGAACGGATCGAAGAGCGTCTCAAGTTTCTGCAATATAGTCCGTTGGAGAATCGATTAGAAAATGGACTCGACTTTTTTTTCCAGGTTCTGGATTACTTGGGGGTAGCAACCGAGCACGAACCTTCACCCATCACCCGTTTTTTTACCGTTTGGCAACAAGAACTTTTAGACAGATCAGGTTACTCAACTTATTCCATTTCCACTGACCAAAGGCTGCGTCACCTTCAAGAAAGTGCTATCCAGTTAATCTTGGATTTAGCCAAAGTCTTTGGAGACGGTTTAGCTGAAGACGGTCTGTTGTCAAAGGAAGAAAAAGGGGTTGTTCATATGGATCTTCACTTAATTTTGGATGCTGCCAGTCGAGAAGAAAGTTTAAAGAGATTCCTCAGGTAAACTCTCTTGTCAGGGAAAGATAAAAGACACGCAGACTGAACTATCAGTCTGACATCTTTCGTCAAGATACTCCAAGCTCTTCACTATAGGATACGTTCGTTTCCGGCTTGGACCGGCGTTTTCGCGTTGGTAAAAAGATCGGAAACGAACTTTAAAAAACTGGGGTTTATTTACTTCCGATGAGGCGGAATTCCGGAGTTCTCTGACACTCGGCTCACACCGGGTGTGAGCTTAATGAGTTAACTTGGCCCACACCCGGTGTGGGCTAAAGGCGACGCTTTAACAAATTAGGGCGAGGTCTTCGGACTTCTGCCTCATCGAAAAAAACTTATCTCGGGGCGTACCTTTCCGGTACGCCCCAAGGGGGATCAATGGAAGACATCAAGGGGTTAGTGGCAGCGGTGCTACTAACCTTTTTATTGGCCGCGTCTCAGGCCCCCCGGCCGGGGACGTGGGAGTACGCCAACGCTGTGCGTACTCAAGCGGTTCCGACCTGGACCGTGGCGGCGCAGCTGACAGTTGCGGCCGCTAAGACTCAGGTCCCGGCCACCCCCGGCCGGATGGTCGCGTCCCCCGCGACCCCCACGCCCGCACCCTCGCGGGCGATCACGGCGCCGACGAAGGTGCCAGGAGCAGCCACCACTGCTCCAACAAAGGCGGCCGTGTTGCCGCCCGGGACTACGACAGTCCCAAACCCGACGCGAGTCGGGACAACGCCCGGAGCTACGACAGCTCCAAGCGTGGCAGCGACTGCCACGCCGACCGCCACGACGGCGGTCACGCCGACTTTAACGTCGGCAATGCCGGTGACGACGACCACCGGCACCCAGACGGTGCAGTCTGGGCAGAGCGGAGCCGGCGACTCCGCTTTTTGGACGGTCCTCCGTGTCGGGGGGGTCGTCGTAGCGCTGCTGGTGGCAGCGCTACTCGTCTGCCTTGGATTCCTCAAGTCCAAGGCGCTCGGCGCCGCGATTGCGGTAGCCGAGTTTGTCGTGGCCACGGTGGCCGCGATTGCCTTTTTGCCATGGCTTGGGCAGGCCATGGCAGAGATTTTTTTGTACTGCCTGGTCCCGTTCGCCTTTATGATGGGCGTCGGGATCTTTATCCTCTGGCAATGGCGATGGAAGCCAGAGGGGATTGCTTCCACGGTGGAGGAGTGGGAGCAAAAAATAGCGGAGGCGCGCCGACTCCGCGAGGGGCGCAAAGCCGCAAGGCTTAGCGCTCAGGCCCGTGAAGAGGGCCAAAGGCGCGAAAGGCTCGCCCGCGATCGGGCGGACGAGCAAAGACGGCTTCTCCGAGAGGACGAAGCCGAAGGGGCAAACCAGGCGGCCTACAAGGCTCACCTGGATCGCCCCGACTAAGCCCCAGTTAGGGGGCGGCGCCTGCGACGAAGCAGTGCGCCGCCCCGGCTCTTTTTAATTGCTTTTCAATAACCCACCCCCGGTGTGGGATAGTTCGCCTTAAAAAATTACCGAGGAAATTGTTAACGAGCCGCGGTGTTAGATGAGGCAAAGGGGTGCGTTTTCAAAGGCAACTCTTGTGAGAACAGAAATCTCACACTTGTTATTTGCCAGGTAACATATAATTTACTTATGTTTGTCGCGGATCAACGGCCAGAGAGACTGTCAGATACCGACCGTCGACGGATTCAGGCTGAATTCTCGCCAGCTAATTTAAGTAATCTTTCACTTACCCAATATGTAGACCTTTGGCGAAGATATCCGATGCACTACGTTGCTCATGCAATGAGATACGGAATCCGCGATCACTGGGCGATCGACCGGCACATGACGGGATTGGGTCAGTTCGACACGGGCTTTGTTGAAGCCCTCAAAACCGGAGATCTGCGTTCAATTCTTGGCATCAATCTCGCCCTAGGACTGACTGAGGAGAGTGTTCTAGCGGCTTTTGGGTCAGCCCAGGACATGACAAAGAGGGGGTCCTTAGAAAATGCCCTCCGGATTTTTAAAATCTATACCAATCCCGACTATCAAGACCAAAATTGTTTTGTCACTGATGCCGCAATACATCTTGCGGCGAACGTTGTTCAGGTTGATATGTACGGTGCCGAGACAGGCAACGAGATTTTCATTATATTTCCCTCCATTTTTATCGCCGCCAATTACCCTCATATTGGTTGGCTGACAACCAAAAGCGCCAGCATCGATAACGATGTTTATGTCTGGCCCCCTGACTATGAGGGTATTCCTTTGTCGGCTGGAATTATTTTCATCGCCGCCGATGCCCGAGTTGACCCAACCACGGGCTCCAGATATTTATTAGATGCCAACAACAACCCGATAACAACTGGGGTTGACAAGCCCGGTCTTCATGCGGGGAAAATAATCGGCTACCGACCTGCAGATTTAACTATCGGTTCCCAAAAATTTTGGAATGTATATTTTCGAACCCATCCCGTTCCACCCGGTTTGAAAGTTGTGTATTATACCGGCGACCCGAACGAAGCTGTTAGTCGCTGGCAAACACAAATGAGACTCACCCGAACTTCTACCGATTCCAGCCTTGGATTCCCAAAAATCTCTTTGGGGTGGGGGAATCCAATATATAGAGACGAAATGGCCGCTTTTAGAGCCACCGGGGTAAAAGCTCTGGAGAAATATTTTGCTTCAATCCCTTAAATTCCCTTGTGCAATTTCGTTAAGATCAATCCTTTCCCCTCCGGGCGTTCGCACCGAACCGTTAGCATCAACAACAGACCCTTTTTCTAAATGGCCCTTCCTGATTAATAAATCTACTAGTCGTTGTAATACCCAATAATGGCTTTTATGTCTATCGTGAGCCATCCTTTGTGTTTCGGCCGCAGCCGAAGTAAGCTGAGACCCAGCGTCTCGGCCTTCTCTAATAGGTTCTCCGCTATCTTGATGGTTGCGTTCTGGCGATCTTCCTCCTAATATTCCCATATTCTCGCGAAACTGGAATATAACCTATTCTTTGTGTGAATACAAGATTAAAAAGTTACCTGATTGAATGTTTAGGTCTTTGTTTGTTAATATCTATAATGCAAGATGGAAGATCTAAAAGAGGTGCGGGATCGAATGGAAAAGGCGATGGCGGCTTTAACGGGGGATCTTACTTCATTTCGCACCGGTCGAGCCACTCCCTCGCTGGTTGAAAACATCATAGTTCCTGCTTATGGCGGCACGCAGAGACTAAAAGTCGTCGAACTGGGTACGATTAATGTCAACGATCCCCATACGGTTACCATTGCTCCGTGGGACCCCTCCGTTATTGGCGAAATTCGAAAAGGCATTTTGGAGGCCAACATCGGTTTAACTCCGGTTATCGATAATGAACTTATTCGGATTGCTGTTCCCGAACTTACCACCGAGCAGCGTCAACAATTTGTCAAGCTATTGGGTTCAAAACTGGAAAGTAGCCGCGTCTCTATTCGCCAGATTCGCCAAGATCATATGCACGAGATTAAAAAGGCCTTTGATAACAAAGAACTTTCCGAAGAGGAACGAGACCGAGCGGAGGCGGATCTTCAAAAGCTAACGGACGAGATGATTAAGAAAATAGACGAGCTAGGGGACAAAAAAGAGACCGAGTTGATGACGATCTAAAAAAGGGTTGCTTCTTGACAAGCTTTCGGTGCAGGGTTTATATTCAATTTCAATGTCAACCCAAGGCAAAAAGTTTTTTTACTTTTTTGCTTATCTCGCCTAAAGCGGGAAGGGTTTGACTGGATTTAATCTTAAATTTCAAAACCAATCCCGCAAATAGAAGCGGGATTTTTTATTGGCTTTATGACAAAACCACAATTATTTAAAAAACTGGTTCAGGAAAAGAAATCGCTGTTGACGCCGGTGGCGCACGATCCACTCACGGCAAAGATCGCCGAAAAGCTTGGGTTTGAGGCTGTTTCAATGGGAGGATTCGCGGTTTCTGGGGTGGTTTACGGGCTTCCCGATATGGGCCTTATTGGATTGTCAGAGATGGTTCAGGCGCTTACAAACATCACTCGTTCCACGAATTTGCCTGTTTTTGCAGATGCCGATGGGGGTTATGGTAACGAGAGAAATGTGGCTTTTACCGTCAGGGAGTATGAACGGGCGGGAGTGGCCAGTCTATTTATTGAGGATCAAAAGCATCCCAAAAAATGCGGACACACAAGCAATAAGGAATTAGTCACTGTCGAGGAAATGGTTTCAAAGATTAAAGCGGCGGTGGGTGCTCGTGGAGATCCTGATTTGTTAATCTGCGCTCGCACAGATGCCATTGCACCAGAAGGATTTGAATCAGCGATCGTTCGTGCGCGGGAATATGTTAAAGCGGGAGCAGATATTATCTTTGTTGAAGCTCCGGAGGACCTAGACCAACTGATAGCAATTCCTAAGTTGATTACCGAAGTTCCACTTTTGGTTAATATGCTTGAAGGAGGTAAAACCCCGATCTGCTCGCAAGGTGATTTAGAGCAGATGGGTTACAAGATAATTGCTTACCCGATCTCAACGTTGATGGCTTCGGTAAAAGCGGTAGAGGAAGTTCTGTCGGTACTTAAAAACCAGGGTGATTCCAGAACTTTCACCAATAAGCTCATGAATTTTTCAGACTATAAAAACCTAGTGGGTTTGTCCTGATAATAATTTATGATCGCCCAAAAAAACAGTGAACCTTGGGTTTTCTTAAACGGCCGGTTTGTTCCATATTCCCAAGCAGTTATTCCGGTAGACACTCATGCGCTGCATTATGGAACTGGATGCTTCGAGGGAATTAGGGGATATTTTAATGAGGAGGAAAAGACACTATTCGTTTTTCGCCTTAAGGATCATTACCAAAGGCTGCATCGATCCAGCGCCACGCTGATGATGAAGATTCCATATACCGTGAGTGAGTTGTGTGCGATAACCATTAAACTTCTTGAAAAAAATAATGATCACGAAGATGTTTATATCCGCCCTTTAGTTTACAAAAAGGACTCGACGGTCACTAAATTTAACTTAGAACAGTTAAGTGACGGCTTAGTAATTTTCACTAAACCGCTTGGTCGGTATTTAAACGTTTCCCAGGGAATCAGTGTCATAGTTTCCTCCTGGCACAGAGTTGATTCGCGGATGATTCCGCCTTTTGCCAAGCCAACCGGACTCTACCTAAATACTTGTTTATCAAACACCCAAGCGAGCCAAAAAGGTGTGGCTGAGGCGATTCTGCCCAATGCCGATGGTTCAATTGCAGAGGGGAGTGCTGAAAATATCTTTTTAGTGATAAAGGGTCAACTTGTAACACCCTCAAAAGACCAAAATATTCTTGAGGGTGTAACTCGGGCAACCATAATAAAGCTTGCACGCAGTCTGTTAAGGCTTAAAGTCCAAGAACGGAAGGTGATGAAAAATGAACTAGTTACCGCCTCCGAAATCTTCTTAACCGGTACGGGAGCCGAAGTTACACCGGTTATTAAAGTGGATGGAAAAAAGATTGGCGAGGGGAATGTCGGTCCGATTACCTCAAAACTCCAAAAACTTTATTTCGATATCGTTCATGGAGAAAATCCGAGATATAAAAAGTGGTTGACCGCAGTTTGATTTAATAAACTGTCTGTTAACTTTTTTTGCTAATACGTAGACCACGATGAATAAGTTAAGATACATTTGCGACATTGAGATTAAGTGACTCACTTCGCCA
>Ga0209518_1004362_pt1 | contig 11375 bp, 14 predicted proteins | sample RifGroB1_FD_183993 | JGI IMG/M metagenome (GOLD analysis project Ga0209518, IMG submission 183993) | Groundwater microbial communities from Rifle, Colorado, USA - Groundwater B1 (SPAdes) (version 2) | ecosystem: Environmental > Aquatic > Deep subsurface > Groundwater | place: Rifle, Colorado... | reverse complement strand
CTGTTGTTTCTTCCCAAAATGAACCTATCAACTGAACTGGATAACATTCTGGAACATTTATTATATTGCCCTCCTTTGTCCAATATTTTGCTGAATCAAGATCGTCAATTATGTGTATATTTTCATTTCCATTAATGTCTACGTTTTTGTTACGTCTTTGAGTGGTTTGATACGCCCACTCTCCAAATTTACCTATCCAACCCGTAGAAGCAGAATCTTTTTTAAGAGAGGCGACGAGCGCATCAAGAGGTCTCATTTGATCTTTTATTAATGGATGAACTAAATCAGAAGAAATTCTAGGACGTCTTACTCTGTTATCGCCTTCCCATTGGCTATCTAAAGACTCAAAAACACTGCCCGCATACAATAAATTAAAAGCAATCTGCTCAGCATCTCTCGCTCTTAATTTCAATTGCCTAGGGTCATCTTCTAATTTGTCTAAATTTCTATTTAAATACTTTTGGATGCTTGATTGATCACCTTGAACTACAATATCCTCTGTACGTCTTTTCCACCCTTTAGCTACTTGCTGCTCTATTTGGCCACGTATGTAGCCTCGATAATCTCCTAAATCCCCATCTCTTAATTTTGCCTCTCGCAACGATTTACCATTAACAACCTTCTCGTCACTTATAAGTAGTCTTACATATATCTCCATCGCGTTTCTTACTCCTGGAATCTCATACAACATTTGTGTTTCTGTTTTAGAAAAATCACCCCATTCTGTCTTACTTAAGCTATCAAGAGAAGGAGGTGGTATCATTCTTCCTCTTTTGTATCTAGCAAGTTTTAGTAACTCGTGTCGACTCTTAAACTCCTCTCTCTCTTCAGGAGTCATTTCTATATAATATGGCTCCGGAGAATTCGGATTTAGGGGTTGAGGGTCTGAGCAATCAAAAATTCTTCATGTTTTTCGATTTTAGTCAACTTTTCCCCCATTATTTCCCTTCCTAAAGCTTGACCAAGCGCACGCGCATCCACTCCCCCAAAGGGGCCTTGGGCTACCCCTTGAGCTTGAACTACAGGCTCTCTGGTAAACGCCTCCTCTATTTCCTCTGGGTGGATATATATAGCAACTTCTCTATTATAAATATCTGATCTTTCGTCCACGTTTGCGCCCAAAGATTCAGTCCCATACCTTCTAACCCCAGATGTCACTATTCCAGAAACACGATACTGTGGATCCAGCCCATTTTCTTCGTCCTCTTGATTAAAACGGTCTATTAAATGAGAAATATTTTCCGAGACATTAGTTCTGTCACTATCTTTTAAAGTTTGCTGGATACGAAAAGCTACACTTTTAGACTTAAATGCCCCTGCTTCTTGTAAATCCTCTAAAAAAAGGCTCCTTTGCTTTCTTAATTTTTCCAATTCATCAGGATCCTTTTCTCTTCTAATCCTATTTTGAAGATCTTTGTAGTCCGGGGCACCACCGTCTTGGTCTAAATCTTGATCTTCCGTAAGGGAGTCTTTTGGTTGGTCAGGTGGCACTACCTCTCCTAAACCAGGTCGTAGGGCGTTTTCCTCTGTCAGTTCAGGGAAATCAGGCTTAATTTCACTAACAGGGGCATTAAAATCAAATTCCTCGCTAGGATTTGTGATTGGAAATTCTTCACTTGGAGCTCTTTCATCTTCAATTGGCAAACGGGGATTACTTGGAGTTGAAGATTCTTCGTCAGCCTTTCTGTATCCTTGGTACAACCTCTTAGCCAAGCCATGGTCTCCCTTTGAATTCCTATACTTTTCATTCCACTGTCGCACCATTATTTCAACCTCATCTGGGCTCAATGTCTTCCCTCCTCTCTGGCTTACCGCGTAGATTCTCGTGACGTCATAGACAACCCCCATTTCTTCAAGTCTCTTGCTCGTTTCTTCGTCTATAGGCTCAAATTTTTCTGGTTCTTCTTGCTTAGGCTCATGTAAATCTATTGGCGGAGTAACTAAATCTGGTTTGTCTGACTCCTCAGGTCTCTTATTCCCAGCTTGCAAGTCAATCTGTGCTTCAATTCCTTGATCAGGTTCTTGAGGATCGCCTTCTCTCCACTCCGCAAACGCTTCTTGAAAAGATGTTGAGGGCTCTTTTTCTGGTAATGGTCTTTTTGTTTCTGGGCCCATAGGACTATCAATCTTATTTAGATCTTGTCGTGGCTTACTAGATTCCTCGTTAAATGAATCAGTGGGCATGGAATAATTGGGTAATTATATCATTCTAGAGCCATATAAGGCAAACTACATAGCTGGGCCAAAATTTTTGCATTCCTTGCATTGAATTTTATTGGCCAGGACAACCACTGTTACTAATTTTTTACAAATAGGACAAAATACACATTCCCGCTCCCCTGACATAACCTTAAATGCTGACGAGGGCGGACAGCTTAAAGGGTTGTTTCCAATAAAATCTTCTTCAGATCTAACACCCTGCGCATACCCTTTGGCCCATTCAAGCGTTCTCTCTAATTCTACCAAATCTTCTCCGCTGGCAATCATTTGCCATTGAAGCTCCTCGGGTATAATTTTAGAAAGTATTCTTAACCACTCCTGAACCGCCACAGATCGATTTACAAAAATAGGATTTCTTCTCAATTCATTATCGTCAAGATAAGCTACTCCATTACCATTAAATTCTCTTTGAATCTTGTTTGCAATATTTTTGCAATCGCCGTCTTGACAATCAAACAAAACTGACCTATTAAATAATCTACTTTTTTCGAGCTCTGAAATAATAATCTTGCCTTGCGATGATCGTGCCGATTCGGGCGGGCTAATCCAAAATGCGAGACCGTGTTTGTGGGTAGTTGCCCAACTTTGAATATCTTGAAATGCTTGATATTCTATTTCATCAAGCATTGACCCTCTAGAAATAGACTCTTCTGCTGGACGTCCTGTAATAGGTGAAATTATTTTACTATCGGAGATAAAAAAAGGGTAAGGATCGGGAAGTTTTCTTGATTCCAATGATACCGAAGCCTCTAATCTAATTCGTTCTTGTAACATATCTTGCTCGAGATTTGAAGTATTGCTAGTTTTCTGGCTCTTCGACTCGTCTAACTCGCTCAGAGTGTAATCGAATTACAGTTGCGGCACAGCGGAGGAGTTACACCTCACTTCCTTCCCCCGAAGGGGCCCCTTTCAGGGAACACAATACTTTATAGATACAGGGTAAAAGGTGAAAGGGAGTAAGGCAAGGGGTAATTTAGTAGATTTATTCCAACTGCTTCTCTAAAAAGTTTTTTGATTTTTCTTTAAAAAAGTCCTCTATCTCACTTAGAATGTCCTTATCTTTGCTCTTATCTAAAAGCAACGGCTGTAAATTTTTAAGAAGCGCGAATGTCTTAAAAGCTTCACCATAAAACATACTTATAGTAAATGAGACCCCAAATTTTTGTCTCGCCAAAGCAAGGAGTTTATACTCGTCAAAATTTGCTTTTGTTAATAAAAAATATAGATCAAATAAATCTTTTGGCTCATTTCTATCAAAAAAAGCAAAAGTCTTATTGGCTGCTATATCCTCAAGAGAATCTACATACACTCCCAAGAATTTTTCTCGATTTCTATTAATCGGCTTTTTTGTGTGGTTATAATATACAAACTCCACTTTAAGATTCCGCTCATCTGAATTAAAAATAAATTCCCTTCTATCGTAAATTCTTCTAGCTTCTAGAGTTTCAAACCCTGCTTTATCTTTAAAATTTTGCGTCCACTGATTAACTAATTCCGAATCATAAGGCTCATCGCTAAAAAAATCAATGTCAACTGAAAGTCTATGATGTAGATATTTATAGGCAAGTAGTGTCCCACCAGTCCAATAAAATTGTTCAACTAAATCAGATTTCGAAAAGAGATCCAGTGCCAACTTTTGATCAGAGTTGAGGATTTTCATATTTTAAATAATGTTCAAACATAGCCCTCTTGCCAGGATCTAGCTCTTTGGCAATTTTAGGGAGGTATTTAAGAATTATTTCCTTTTTCAGTCCTGTGTAATCATCATGGTTAATTTTTCGCACCAAAAACCATTGCCACTCTGCATCTGTTTTTGGCTTCCAATTAGCCTTGATATCGTAATCCCAAACGTTCTTCATTTGGTAAATTATAGCACGTTTGAGGGTAAAAGGTGAAAGGTAAAAGAGCAAGAGTTAAAAACGTTTCTCTACTTCTCTTTTAAAAAAAAGTTGTATTTCTTCTTTGGGCACCTCTTCTCCTATGTACTCAATCTCAAAATCTAAAATGTCGTCCCAATAAACTAACTGCTCCCAAAATAGCTTTTCGTTAAACTCCCCACCAAATCGCTCCGAAGATTCTTTTATAATTTGATTGATATTTAGGCCGACTTTTTTGAGAAGAAAATACACATCAACATAATCTTTCCACTCCCCTCGCCTACCGATAGTTTGTATTTTGGTTGAAGCTAAGTCCGGTAAAGAGGATAAATTTAAATACTGGGTTTTTGTGAAAGGATGAAGATTGGAAAAGGGATAATGTAAAAAGGTCACTTTTACCTCCTGGTCCAAAATGACTGTCAATTCGTTTGGCTGATCCACTGACACGCTTAGTTTATGGCCAGAAAATACATCGGATACTTTACGAAGCAAAAAATTTTTTATTGGTTTATCTAAGGCCAAATCAAAGTCTATAGATTTACGATGTTTTATCTGAAGAGCCAAGGCTGTCCCGCCAATTAAAAAAGCGCTATCCTCGACCTGGTCTAATTTCTGAAAAACAGCGAGTCTTTTACTATCTAATATTTCGGTGTAAATCTTTGACATAGTAAGCAGGAGGCAAGCTTTTGTTTATCCCTAAAATGTAATTTTTAATAAAATTAAAGGCAGATCTAGTGTAAAGCTTCCGAGGATTTCTAACAAACTCACTTTTAATCTCTTTTTTTGTATAAACTTTTTCTAACCATTTTATCTGCTCTAAGGTTCCATACATTAAAACCTGATGGATAATATAGTTTTTGTCTTTTTTAAGATCAACCGAGGAAATATCTCTTGACCATAAAACGCCTTGTAAATCCTTGGGGACAAAAGTACTTTGCATATTGGTAAATTATAGCACGCTTGAGGGTAAAAGTCAGGAGCTTATGGCCTTTTCTGCTCCGTATTTCGGGCAATGAATTTTGCCATCATAAATTTCTTTTCCAGGAGAAAACACTAGAAAGTTTGCGTGAGTACTGTTGAAATTTGAAAAAGATTGGGACACAACGGAGGGATCACCACCTCGCTTCCTTTCGGGTGCCATCCAGTACCCAACCCCGAACCGTATGGTTCTGGGGGAACACAATACTTTATAAATAGAGTCTAAGAGTTGAAGAGCAGAAGAGTAAGAGTTGAAAGAAACGTGATATAATATGCCATGAAGAAAATTGGAAATTTTGAGTACGACCCAAATTTGATTGAAAAATTGTGTAGAGAAAATAACATTTCGTACTTAGCTCTATTTGGGTCTTATTTACATGGGGATAATAACGATAAAAGCGACATTGATCTTCTGGTAAAATTTTCCAATCCGATTGGTCTTATTAAACTTATCGGAACCGAACAACAATTCGAAAACGCTTTAGGAAAAGCAGTCGACCTTCTAACAGAAGGTTTTTTAAGTCCATATTTTAAAGACGAGGTGCTTGGTGAAGCTCAAACGCTTTATAAATCATGAGCCGAAACTCAGATCGAATCTACTTGCAACATATTCTTGAGGCTATTGTGAACATCGAAACCAAAATTCATACTACCTCCAAAGAAGAATTCGACAAGGACGTTTATCTTCAAGCTGCCATCATGCGATTCATAGAAATAATCGGGGAAGCTACAAAACTTCTTTCTCCAGCTCTAAAAAACCAACATCCTCAGGTTGCTTGGTATCAAGTCGCTGGTATGCGAAACAAAATTATTCATGAATATTTCCAAGTAGATTTAGATGTTGTTTGGGGCTCTATTGCAAACGATGTTCCGACTCTCAAGCTTCAAATTAGGGAACGCAATACTTTATAGATACAGAATAAAAGGTGAAAGGTAAAAGAGCAAGAGTTAAAAACTCTGTGCTAAAATACTGATATGAGGTTAGAGTATTATCCTGAAAGTAAGCTCCGGCAAGAAATTCTTACAATCCTTGCCAAACATCTCGATGTTTCAAAATACAAAGTCTTTTACTTTGGATCAAGAGTTACTGATAAAGGCTCAGACAGAAGCGATATTGATATTGGCATTGAAGGACAAAATCCAATTCCTCTATCAACAATTTCCAAAATCAAAGAAGAAATTGAAGAATTACCAATTTTATACTGTATAGATATTGTTGATTTTGGCACAGTTTCGGACGACTTTCGACAAGTGGCGATGGAAAAAGTAGAATGTATTAACTAAGTATGTCCAAAAAAGAAGCCTTAATGAAAGAGTTTAAAGATTGCGTTGATAATTTGGATGAGGTTTTAAAACAACCAAAAAACGAGATTATTCGAGATAGTGCCATTAAACGGTTTGAATTGGCTGCTGATATGGCATGGAAAACTGTCAAGGAAGTTTTGGCTACGGATTTTGGAGTCGCGGTTAACTCCCCAAAACCAGCCTTTCGTGAGGCTTTTAAACAAGGTTTAGTTGAATATGAAGATGATTGGATAAAGTTGGTGGACACAAGAAACGAAACTGTTCATACATACAAAGAGGAATTAGCCGAAAAGATATATAACGAATTGCCAAAAATATTAGAGCTTCTTCAAAAACTTCTAAACAAACTATATCAAAATAACTAACAATTTGCTGTGAAAAGGCTTCCTACTTGCAAGAGCAACTTCACGATATAGAGTTAAAGAGTAGAAGAGTTTAAGAGTATAAGTAAAATGCTGCCTAATATTAAAGATAAAACATCAAAAGGTTACAGAAAATTAATACTTTATCAAAAATCAAAAGAGTTGGTTTTATTAATTTATAAACTTACAAAAGATTTTCCCAAAGAAGAACAATTTGTTACTATTCCTCAAATAAGAAGGGCAACGCTTTCGATTGTAGCGAACCTTGTTGAAGGATATTCAAAAAATTCTAGAAAGGAATTCATAAGATTTTTAGATATCAGCATAGGTTCTTCAACCGAACTAGAGGTCTTTTTAGAAATCTCCTATGAGTTAGGCTATATAAACGACAAAAATTTTGTTATAATTGATAATCTTCACGAAGAAGTGAGAAAACTTCTTTACAGTTATCAATGGTCATTAAGACAGAGTCAAAGAGTTGAAGAGTCAAAGAGTGTAAGTTAATTACACATTTACTCTCCTGCTCTTATACTCTTATACTCTAAAAAGAATGGAACAACACCCTGTACCACAACAAATAAGCTCATATCAATTCCGGCTTGTAGGAGATATGACTCTAAAACAATTTTTCCAACTTGCTGGAGGAGCGCTTGTTGCGCTTTTGTTTTATTCTTCAAACCTCCCTGGATTTTTTAAATGGCCCTTTATTACTGTATCAGCCTTAACTGGAGCTGCTTTAGCTTTTTTGCCCTTAGAGGAGCGCCCATTGGAAGTCTGGATTATGGGATTTTTCCGGGCCATTTATGCGCCTACTCTCTTTTACTGGAAAAAGAGTGACACACCACCTCAATATTTTACCCCTGACACCCAAATGGTTGCGCCCGCACCTCAAACAATCGTGCAACAGCAAGCGCAAACTACTCTTGAGCCAACTCCTAGCGGATCAGTATTAAACCGCCTGGAGGAGGGGGAGAGAAATTTTATGTCGCGCATTACAAGTGTTTTTAGCATGCCTGCAGCACCCAGCAAACCCCAAGAAGTGCTAGTACCACAAACGAAGCTTGTATCTGTGGAACCACAAAAGCCAATTACCCAAGTCTCAACACCAACTAACAACACCATCTTCCAGACAGGGATAGTTTCCCAAGTGTTACCCCAGTCCCTTGGTCAACAAAGTGCTACGGCGCAGTTTTCGGCAGAAGCAGCTCCCCCTACTCCCCCAACTCAGGCAAATGTAGTTGTTGGGCAAGTGATGGATAATCAAGGAAAAATCGTAGAAGGAGCCATTTTGGAAATAAAAGACGCACAAGGCAGGCCCGCAAGAGCATTAAAAACTAACAGGGTTGGTCACTTTTTAATAGTCACCCCGCTTTCAAGCGGTAAATACGAAATGGTTATTGACAAACAAGGACTTGAATTTGACCCTGTTAGCTTCGAAGCTAGCGGACAAATAATTCCACCAATCGCGATCAAAGCGAAGCTTGTGGTGAGCAAAGTCGAACTATAACATGGCTTTAGACCTATCAAAAATACCATATCTAGGGATACCCGATAAACCAATTATTTCAACTACTCAGGATTTTTTGCCAATCGCTGAGATTGTTGACAATATGGTGCTTTATAAAGACGGAGGGTCTGCTGTTGTTTTGGAATCTACTTCCCTTAATTTTGGTTTATTGTCAGAGCGAGAACAAGAAGCTGTGATTGTAGCTTACGCGGGACTTTTAAATTCTTTATCTTTTTCAATCCAAATTGTGGTGCGCACCCTCAAAAAGGATATTTCGTTTTATCTATCTTACGTGGACGAAGCCCGCAAAAAAATCCAAAACCCAAAACTGGGAAGCTTGATGGATGCTTACCGCGAATTTATCACAGAAACTATAAAAAAACGAAATGTGCTTGGTAAACGATTTTTTATAGCACTTTACTTTTCTCCGCTGGAGCTTGGCGTCTCTAAAAGTTTTCGGTCGGCAACAACCAGCAAAGGCAAACCAGTACCTTTTAGCCGCGAATACGCTCTTAAAAAAGCAAAAATTTCTCTTTACCCCAGGCGCGATCATGTATCAAAACAATGCGCAAGGCTTGGGCTAAAACTAAGACAGCTTAATAATCAGGAATTGGCAGAGCTTTACTATGAAATATTTAATCCCATTGCGCCACTTTTACAGTCACCCAAAAACGACTTACCAACTAAATAAATATGCAAATCCCAAAACCCAGCGCCACGCCCAAGCTCGACATTGCCCAGGAGTATGAGCCACAAGATAAAAAGCCTCAAGCTACAAACAATCTGTCAATTACAGATATTATTGCTCCTCAAAAAATAGAGACTAATTTTGATTTTATAAAAATTGGTGATGTTTTTATTAGAACATTATTTGTGTCAGGCTACCCAAGATTTGTCTCACCTGGCTGGCTAGAAGCAGTAGTTAATTTTGACCACTCATTGGATATTTCTTTTTATGTCTTTCCTGTTCAAGGAAAGAGTGTTTTAGATGATTTACGCCGTAAAATTGCTGAAATGGAAGCTGAAATTTCAACTGATTTGGAAAGAGGCAAAGTGGTTAACCCATCTACCCAAGCAAAGTTAGACGATGCAAGGGTTTTACAAGAACAGCTTGTCAAAGGCATTGAAAGATTTTACGAATTTTCTTTTTATATAACTATACCCGCAGCAAGCGAGGATGAGCTAAATAATATTACCCGCAGAGTTGAATCAACCCTGGGCTCGCTTCTAATAGTTGCCAAACACGCAACGCTTGATATGCAAAAAGGATTTTTGTCTACTGTTCCTTTTGGTGTTGATCGCTTGGCTATCACTCGAAACATGGACACTACTTCCTTGGCCACAACATTTCCTTTTACCACAGCCGAGCTTTCAAGCGATAAGGGGATATTGTATGGGATTAACTCTCAAAACGAATCTTTTATTATCTTTGACCGCTTCTCGCTAGAGAATTCAAACATGACAGTTTTTGCCACTAGCGGAGCCGGGAAAAGTTTTTTCGTAAAACTGGAATCTTTAAGATCTCTCATGCTTGGGACTGAAGTGTTAATCATAGACCCGGAAAATGAATATAAAGTCTTGGCAGAAGCGGTAGGTGGGGAATATATTAACTTTTCTTTTTCCTCCCCGGCTCACATTAACCCTTTTGATTTGGCCCAAGTTTATGAACAAGGCGAAAACCAGCTAGGACTCAAAATCCTATCCCTTCATTCTCTTTTTAAAGTAATTATGGGGGAGCTTAATGCCAGCCAAGAGGCGTTGCTTGACGCAGCCTTAGTGGCAGCATATCGCGCCAAGGGAATTACCCAAGACCCTGAAACCCAAACCAAAGAGCCTCCGCTAATGGAAGATCTTTACAAAGCCTTAATTGGCAAAGAAACCACAGATGCCATGGACTTAGCTGCACGCCTTGAAAAATTTGTTAAAGGCTCTTATGTAGGTATTTTTGATAAACAAACCAATATTAATTTAAACAACCCCTTTACAGTCTTTTCGGTAAGGGACTTACAAGATGCCCTGCGGCCAATTGCTATGTTTATAATTTTAGATTATATCTGGACTAAAATCCGCAAGGATGTACGTCGAAGGCTACTAGTCGTTGACGAAGCCTGGCATATGATGAAATACCAGGATTCCGCCCAATTTATGTGGTCTATTGCTAAACGTGCCCGTAAATATTATTTGGGTTTAACCACAATAACTCAGGACGTTGAAGACTTTTTATCCCAAGATATTGGTAAAGCTATTGTCACCAACTCGGCAATGAGAGTACTTTTTAAACAATCTCCTGCTGCTATTGATACTGTATCCAATGTCTTTTATTTGTCTCAGGGGGAAAGACAGCTTCTTTTGGCTGCAGGAGTAGGAGAAGGAATACTATTTGCCGGCCCGCATCACGCGCCAATTAGAGTTGTGGCCTCAGAAGAGGAATATCAGTTTGTAACTACCAAGCCTCAAGATATTATGGACAGAAAAGCTGCGACAGCTCCAAACGTAGTAGCTGCGATTACTAATGCTAACGACCCCGCAAGTGCTGTAAAATAACTTATGGCAGACAAGCCAAAACAAGAATCAGCCGTTTCAAAAACCACTACTGCCGCTGCGAGTAAAATAGGTGGTAAAGTTGCCACAAAATTAGCCACAAATTTAGCCGCTAAGACTGGAATAAAAACTGCTTTAGCGGCTGCTGGCTCTGCGATTCCTGGTCTAGGGACAGCAGCAGGTTGGGTAATTGGAGAAATTGGATCAAGAGTCGCGGTTTTTGTAAATCGTCACAAAAAAGAAGCTGCAGCGATAATTTTGGCTCCCTTTGCTTACGCTGGTGTTATGTTTGGAGTGCTTATAGGAGGAATTGTAGGGCTTGCAGCTTCTATTGGCATTGGTTTACTAATTGCAATCATCGCAACGCCAGTAATAATTGCTTTTTTTCTTTTTATCATCAACTCCGGAGCTTATATCGTTCCCCCTGGAGGGCCAATAATTGGAGGTGGCGGACCGATTACTTTAACCGAAGGTTGCCCAACCGATTGGCCTGTTGTCGCTTCAAGCGATGTTACTCAGGGAGCTGACGGTACATTCTCACACAAAAACTATGAAGGTATTGATATTGGAGTTGGAATGGGAACA
>Ga0209518_1004358_pt1 | contig 11384 bp, 12 predicted proteins | sample RifGroB1_FD_183993 | JGI IMG/M metagenome (GOLD analysis project Ga0209518, IMG submission 183993) | Groundwater microbial communities from Rifle, Colorado, USA - Groundwater B1 (SPAdes) (version 2) | ecosystem: Environmental > Aquatic > Deep subsurface > Groundwater | place: Rifle, Colorado... | reverse complement strand
CGCAGTATTACGTCCAGGAAGATTTGATAAAATCTTGCTTGTTAATGCACCAGAAGAAGAAGGAAGATTGCAAATATTAAAGATTCATACAAAGAATATGCCTTTAGGAGATAATAAAAAATTATATGAAGATACAGAAAAAGAAAAAATGCTAAAGGATATTGCATCTAAAACCACGGGATATACAGGAGCAGATATTGAGTCTTTGGTTAGAGAATCTGCTTTGCTTGCATTAAGAGAAGATATTAAGAGTGAGAAAGTTAAAAAAAGTCATTTTGATGAAGCCCTGAAAAAGATTAAACCAAGTATTTCCAAGGGAACAATTGAAGTTTATCAAAAGATAGAAGATAATTATCTAAGAGCGGCTAAGTCTGCAACGACAAGCGGAAGTTATTTGGGATAAATTAAACTTTATTTTTATTTCTTCATAAACTTTAAATAGTCTTAATTTATGGATTTTTTATGAAAGAGTCAAGTTATTTTTCAGAAGAATCATCTGTTTCAAAAGAAAAAGTAATTCATGATGAAAGACAAGTAAGAAGTGTGGATGAGCTTGTTGTCGGAAAGTATTATGTTCGATTTTATAAAAATGGCGGTGATCGAAGTAATTTTAGACTATTAGATCTTGATATACCTAAAGGTCTGGCTTCAATCCAGATTTTGGGAGGTAGTTATTCTTATAAATACCAAGCTTATTTAAATGATATGGGGATTATTCCTTATGATAATGGCTTGTGGAACAAATTTAATTATGTTGTTCCTGCAGATGATAATTCCGTAGTCACAATAACCTTGTCTTTTGTTATTAGAATTGTGTGTTCTGCTTGAGCCACATTGCTATGAGAAGATTCAACAAGTTGTTCATATTGATGTATAAGCCCTTGTTGTTCCAGTTGTTGCAATCCAAGCAATGAACTTGTTCCTAGCTCTTTTACGAGCCATCTTGAGCAAAAAGGCAAGGTTTTATAATTTTCTTGAATGAAATTTAGAACTTTTCTTGCAATAGGGCTTCTTGTATTCTTTTTATTTTGTAATTGATAAATCCCACTTTTTTTCCCATCATAAATCTTTCCATTTCCATATGTTGTGAAAGGTTCAATAGCATAAACTCCTGCTGTTAATTGTACTTTTCTATTGTCATCAATATTGGGAATTGTTATACCTGAATGTAATTCATATTGTTCTATGCTATGTCCTGAAAGATTTATAATTGGAGTCATTTTAGGATCAAATTTTTTTATTGTTTCATAAATTTGTTTACCTATAAGATTTGCACTAACATTAATTCCTTTTTGTTTTACTTCTTTTAATGCACCATCTAATGCTATTTGAGCTGCTTGTATTAGCTTTTTATTTGTTTCAGATTTTTCTCTATTTTCTTCCAGGTCTATTGAAAATGAGGTGTCTGCAACATAACCATCTATATGAACCCCAAAATCTACTTTAAGCAAGCCATGGGCCAATGTTTTATCATCGAAACTTGGTGTGTAGTGAGCAGCTATATCATTAATACTTAAATTACAAGGAAAAGCTGGCTTAGCATTTGGCTTATTTTGTTTTCCTATTTCAATAATCTTAGATTCTATTTTTTCTGCTATTTCCAATAAAGGGATATCTTTTTTGATTATTGTTTTAGCATATTCTCTAATTTGTGATGCTATTTTTCCTGCTTCAATTACTTTGTTTTTTTCTTTTTCACTCATTGCCATAAAAATCTGTTGTTTTTGGATTTTATAAATCTTTTTTGATAAACTTATTGCAAAAGAGCAACACTTAAAACTTTAGTTTATTTATAGTTATTATGTCTAACTTGCCAGATTATAGAGATGATTTAAGAAAAAAAGATGCCCAAGAGAGAAAATCTCGTGAGAGAAATGAGATGGATTTAGACACTTGGCTTAATTTTAACGCTCCTTGTCTTCCCCAGTCAATAGAACATTATAAAAATAGATTAAATGACGAAAGGTCTGATCTACCTGAGATGCATCATAGAAGAAAGAAGTCTAAGTAAAATTATTGAATAATTGTATGTTATTAAGGGGTATTAATACTTAAAAGTTCAATAAAATAATAATTGTTAAAAGTGGGATGTTAAAATACTGAATAATAGGTTAATAATCTACTTTAATTCCCCCGAAAGGAACTTTAAAATGCTCGTATCCTTCTCCTTGGTAAGGGAATCTTGATCTCCATAACAATTTTCCTTTTTCATGATCTGAAATTTCATCTGTCTTTATTTGTAAATCCTCAGAATCATCGTGATCGTGGTTTGGTCTTGAAACATGTCTACTAAAATATATTTGTCCGTCTCTTATAGTCATTTCGTATTCTCCGCTATTAAAACTGAATGAAAGCGCTTCATGGCCTTCAGCATGTCTTGAATTTTTTATATCCAGTAAATATGCTTTTCCGGCTATAACAATTTCCTCTAAATGAATTTCTTCCCCTTCTATAACCTCTTCAATTTCTCTTCTTCTTATTGCTTTCATTTTCGTCCTTTAAACATTTCAGATAATACTTGGGTTTTGTTTATAAGAATTGTTATGTTATGAAATAACCTATGGAAATTTATTTTCTATTTCAAGTTTTATTTTAAAATTAATCTTCTTGATTTTGGAATAAAATTGCCTATTTTGTCTTTTGATGCTTTTCCGCTTCCTAAAATATCATCTTTGTACTTTATGACAAGAAATCCATTTGTTCCTGTAATGTCTGAGCCTATTGCTAATTCTTGGCCAGACATCCATTGTTCTACCTCTTGTTCGTCCCTAAGCTCAAATATATTTTTTGTTATTTGTCCTTGTTTGTAAAGTAATTGTGAACCTTCTATGCTTAATCTTATATCATTTGTTTGGGGGTCAATTTTAGCAATATAAACACCTATGCTTTCAATGTGGCTGTTTTTTACTATTTCTTTTATTTCTTTTTCAGTTATATTCGATGTGAAAAGTATTATGCGTTCTTTGCCTAATTGAATTAATGTTCCATTTATTTCTCTTGTTCCGAATTGCTCTGCTAATTTTGATATAAATGCTCTTTTCTCGTTTTCATTTAATACATGTACATATTCCATAATACAAATTGTTGCTGATGTTTTATATATATTTTGGAGTAAACAAAGGGTTTTAAACAAATTTTGACTTTTTGAGTTGATGAGTACAATACAGAATTGGCAAATTGAGGATGCTAAAGTTAAAGCCTTGGATGATTTAAGGGTGGAGTTGAATATTCTTGCTTCAAGGGAACAAACACAAGCCATAAGTGGTTATGTAAGTTTGACGACAATTGGGAAATTAGGTAAAAAAATTAAAGAAACAAGAAGACAGATTAATTCTTATTCTCAAGGAGGTAGAAAATTAAATTTATTTGATAAACTTGTTTTTAGAGATATTAAAAGGAATGTAGAGGTCATTAATATTTATTATGATTATTTTCATAATCCAAAAAACGAAATGAATTTTGTTTCTTTTTTTTCTAATCTTATGGGCAATAAAAGTGCTTATTATGATTATTTACAAATGATGAACCCAGATAATTATCCCCATGAGGAATTGGATCGGCGTAATGAATTAAGCAACATAATTTTTAATAATGAAGTTGATAACACCATGATATTTAATCCCTTAAGTTCGAATGAAACTTTAAAAGAGATTAAGAAAAGCTTAATGGAAAAATTCTCTGAAAATAAGAGTTTTATTGAGAGTTTCTATAAGTATAATGGGTTAGATGTTTCTAAAGTTCATGTTGATATTTCTTCAACTGAAGATGGAAGAGATTTTTTTGAGAATATTCTAAGAACGATAGCTCTGAATTCTGAGGACTTTTTTTGTTATAAAGACAAGGAAGGTAAAATCAAGATTGATGATTTATGTGCTAAAATAGCATTAACTCATGAATATGCTCATGCAATTCATTTTAACTTATCTCAGAATATGCCAAATGGTTTAAGAACAAAGTCAGAAGATAATTTACTTTATAATCAAAGAATACTTGAGGAGGGAATTTCTCAAAGTTCTGAATTGTTTATGCAGGACCACATTGCTGAAAAACAGCAAGCACTTGGATTAAGTAATGAAGAAGTTGAAAGAGCCAGTTTAGATAATAAATGTGTTTTAGCTAGATTGCTTCCAAATTTGGTTTGGAATTTACTGCAGCATAGAGAATTGGAAGAAGAACTTAATCCAAAAATTCCTAAGCAATTTAAAAAACTTACAAGAGTTGTTTTTGAAGAAATTAGCGGAATGAAGAGACTTAGAAAAGATCCTTTTTTTCTAGATATTCTTCCTTTTTTTGAGTTTGTTGATTCAAGTCTAGTTTATATTGAAGGATCTAGGAGGATATATCCAGTTGTAAAAAAAATGAAATCTCAAGGCTATGGGACAAATACAATCTTGCCTGCCTTGTTTCATGGTTGTTGGTCTGATGTTAAAGCTCAAGAGAAATTTATTTTTGATTTGTATCTGCCAAGATTAAAAAGTGAAAATTAATCCCTAATCTTCCTTATTTTAGCTAAGAAAAAACCTTCTGTATCATTATCATGAGGGTAAATTCTGCAGGAATTTTCCACTTCTTTGCTATATGTTTTGTCTTCCCATTTTGTAATTCCTGAACGGCATTTTATTGGCAAGTTTATTTTTTCTATCTTTATCTTTTTTTTAAATTCTTCATGATTTAAGATAAAGTTTAAAATTTCTTCATTTTCTTCTGGTGCATGAGTGCAAGTTGAGTAAACAAGTTCCCCATTTTTATTTAGAATCTTGAGGGCATTAACTAATAGAGATTTTTGTAGTCTTGAGAGCACTTCAATAGTCTTTGGATTCCACATTTGCAACGTTCCAGGTTTGTCTCTTATTGTACCTTCTCCTGAACAAGGAGCATCTAAAAGAATTTTGTCAAATTTTATGTTTTGTGTTAGAAATTTTTTGCATAGAGATACGCCGTCTTTTTTTGTTATAATTAAATTAGAACAGCCACAACGATTTGTATTTGTGGCTAGTATTTTTAGTCTGCCCCAACTTACATCATTGGCTAGAATTAATCCTTTATTATCCATCATTGCGCATATTTGCGTGGTTTTTGAGCCAGGTGAAGCAGCTAAGTCAAGAACAGTTTCATTTTCACTTGGTTTAGGATTTAATGCTATAACCGGAAGCATTGATGCTATTTCTTGTACATAATAATAGCCAAGAAGATGTTCAAGACTTCTTCCTAATTCACCTGGAGAAAGTTCTGAGCCAATAACCATTACTTCTGGATAATTTTTAAATGGCTGTTTTATTTTCCAGCCCTTTTTTTCTAATCTTTTTAATAGCTCTTCTGGTGAAATCTTAAGAGCATTACATCTAATTGATTTTCTAGGAGATTCATTTAGAATTTTAAAGTATTTATTAAAATCTGTTTTATCTGAAAGTAATTTTTGCATTCTTTCTATAAATAAGGGTTTTATTGATTTTAGTGTTATGTTTTGTCTTTTCATTTTGAATTTTTTAATGTCACTTTTTGATTTTGTTTTAATTCTTATTTAATCAAATTAAATACTTTTATAAAGTTTTTATTTTTTATTTAGTTAATTATGAAAGAGGAAAGAAGAGGAGATTGTGTTCATAAAAGATTAAGATTCAATCAAGAAAAAGAACCATATGAAAAATTAAGATTATCTCTGACTTTGGAAGAAATTTCTATTGCACGAGACACACCTATGATGTCTGTTATCATAAATACTGGTTCTGCTAATTACGAGCGACTTCAAGAAGAAGTTAGAGCTTATTGTTTAAACGTTAAAATGGCACATAAAGAAGCATGAAAATCTAAACCTAAGATTTTTCTCAAATAATATAAATAACTAAAAATAAATCAAAAATCACCTAATTTAGTTTGTTTTTTTCCATCTATAATCTCTTTTAAATCTAAATTAAAAACCTGGAAGATGTTCTCTACTGCAGGCAGAATTTGTCTGTTTAAATAATATTCAATATCATATTGTCCTTTTTCTTCTGGAAGTTTTACTTTGTCTCTTACTAATTCTTTCTTTTTTCCCGTGCTTGATTCTGAGATATAGTAACTAATCAGGATTCCCGCATCTATTGGCATTCCTTGTTTTAACATTTTTCTTGCAGCTATAACATGGGGAGATATTGCTTTGTATTCCTCTAATGGTTTTTTGAGTTGTGTTTTGATTATTAAATCTTGTAAGGAAACTTGCCGATTTTTTATTTTTTTAATTATCTCCTTTACGAAGTTAAGGGCTTTTTCGTTTTTACCTTCTTCTAAAATCATTTTAATTACTTTGCTTTGAACTTCCCTAGCTAAGCCACACCAATCTCTTCTTACTGTTTCAAAACCACGAATTTTAAGATTGTCCTTTTCATCGAGCAAAGCATACTTTTTTTTAGCTCCTAAGTCTCCTGAACGTTTTGTAACCCATATTCCCCTTTTATAAAAATCCTCTAATTCTAATTCCATTATGCCTGGAAGCTGGGAATTAAGGTTGTTTAGAAAATCTTTTACTTCTTGTTTGTTCGCCTTAGCCCTAGAGAAAGCGATACTATCTGTATCAGCGTAGATTACTTTATATCCTGCTTGTTCTGTTTTTTCTATTGCTTGTTTATTTAATTGCCTTACAAATGCAAGTATTGAATTAGAAGCTTCGCTTGAATGATATCTTGCTCCAAAAAATGCAACATAACCATGAACAGAAGCGGATAAAACTTTGAATGCACTGCTTCTTGCTTTGCTTATAGGAGAAGGATTTTGTTTGTATTCTGCTTTAAACTTTTTTCTTTTTTCAAATATTTCTTTGCATAGCTGAGGAAAAAATCCCGGTTGTTTTTTAAAATAAAACCTTGTTTTTTTGCTTTGAAATTCCAATTCAGGAGATTCATAATAATCTTTGTCTTTTTTTCCAGAAGGTTTTTTTTCAAGCAATGTTCCTTTTGACAAATTGAAAGAGACTATAATGCTTGTGTGCATGGAAGTGAAGTCAAAGAAAACAATGTCTTCATAAAGTCCAGGAGAAGGCTGGAATACAAATGCCCCAACACTTGGCAATTGATTTTTTCTTTTTCCTATTTCTTCATAAGTTGGACGTTTTTCGGGAATTTCATTGTATTTATCTAAATTATGTAAAATGAAAGATTCAACATGTTTGGATAATCCAAATCTTGAAACATCGAAAATTGGCTCTTCATCTGTAATTGAAAACTCGAGCAAGTCTGGCCAAATCTTTTCAGCTAATTTAAATGTTAAAACTGAATCTTGAAGATTGTACTCAAAGTATTTTAGCCATTCACTATGCTCTATTTTAGATGAATGCTTGAATTTAAATTCTGTTTTTCTTTCCCCAATCAGTTCATTTGCAACTTCATTTAGTGATAGAGTTTCTGAGCTAAGATATTGTGCATATGCAATTTGTATAAACCTTAGTAAATCTATATGCACTATCCCAGAAATTCTTCCTGTTAAGATATTTCCCCTATGGAACCTTGGTTGGCTATTATCTAGGCCAAGAGAAAGTTTAATCTTATGTTTTTCTGCTCTTGCTTTCATGTATGGAAGATCAAAGCCATCGCTAAAATAACCAACTAAGAAATCAGGAGAAATCTTTTTTACATGTTCAACAAATTTTTCTATAAGTTCTGCTTCATCTTTTACATATTCCACATATTCCAATAAATTATTATCTTTAATCAAATTCTTAGCTTTCCATGTTATAACTTTTTTTAGGTTTTCTGAAACAAGTGAAATCATTAAAATTTCTCCTTTTCCTATTTGAAATTCATCGCATTCTAAATCATAAGCAAGGAATTTTGGCTTGAAATCTGCTGAATTCTTTTCTATTTTTCTTGCTTTTTCAAGTTTAATACAAATATCCACATCTAAAGCAATGTCAATTCCCCCAAATTTTTCACTATTATTCAAAATTTCTCCTGAAACTTCATACCATTGCAAAGGCAGGATTTGTTTTTCAATAATATAGTGGGTTTCGAAACCAAGGTCATAACCACGTCTTTTTTCTATTCCTTTCATATCCAGTTTATCTGCAATGTCATGCAAATCTTTATAATTAGTTGCAAAAATCTTTAAGGCTTTTACAGGTTCATCAAGAAATTTTTTATTGTGTATTTCTACTTTATCAACCTTAGTTTGTCTGCCTTTAATATCTAGCTTAATTGTAGAAATTTTGTTTATTATATTTTTTATCTCTTTTTCTTTAATATCCTTTTCAAGAATAGCCCATAAATAAACATCACAGCTATCAATTACACAAAGTCTTTTTCCTTTATCATCTCTGCCGATTATTCTAATATAATTCCTTTGTTGCCAGTCAAAATAATCATAATCTATTGGAATGAATTTGAATGAATTAACTTGGCTTAGATTGCTTATGTTAATTAATGGTTTTAAAGTCATATAAGAAAATAAGCAATCTATTATTTAAGAGTTTTGTGTTGTTAATTCAGGTAGTTGTTTATTGTTTTGGTGAATTTCCTCTAAGTCTTTTACTTGATATGTGTATATAAAAAAGAGATACACTTCCATATCTTTCTATTGCTATTTTTTGTAAGCCATCTCTTTCAATTAATTCCATTATTTCTGGAAAACAAACCCCATTTTCTGATTTTCTTTCTGATGTTTCTTTATCTCTAAATTCTTTATGTTCAACTATCATTGACAGATATTGTCTTAATGCTCCAAGATTTGTTCTAATATCTCTTTCAATATGTGGGTTATAATCTTTAACAATAACATCCAAACTTCTGTTAATTCCCTTCATTAGACTATTAGTAATAAGATTGAAATGAGAGTCTTCTGGGATATCATTTAATCTTTTTAGGTTATTTATGGCTGTATAATGCAACATTATCAAATATTTTAGTTCATGATATTCCATAAAACAATTTATAATTTGTTATTTTTAAACTTAACTAATGTTATCTTTTATAAGTGACTACAGTAAAAAGGTTTATAAATACTTAATTTTTCTATATTTGTTATAAATGTTTTTGACACAAAAAATGAGTTTTATAAGACTAACCAAAAGTGAAAGAAAAGACAGAGATTCAGTAGGTACAAATACAATAGATGAACAAGCAAGAGTAGAATTTGGGGGGGAAAATGGAGAATTAGGAAAGTTAAGGAGAGAAGTTTTAATTTTACAAGATGAATTAGAGAGATTACAGCGTCATCCATTTATTTCTGGAACTGTTCTTGATTTAGGGAGAAAGTCACTAAGAGTGTCTGTGGATAACGCACAGATTTTTGAAGTTCCATTAGATTTAAAATTAGCAAAAAAAGTAAAAAGGGGGAGTAGAGTTATTTTAAGTCCATCAACTCATGCTGTAGTTGATTATTCAGAGTTTACATCTTTAAGCGGAGAAGTAACTACTGTTGATGAAATTTTAGATGCTAATAGAATAAGGGTTCAAAACAGTGGAAAAGATCATATTATTTTTAGTGCTGTAGAAGGTCTTAAACCAGGAGATGAGGTTATGTTGGATCCCTCAAAAGCTTTGGCTATTGAATTATTTGCAAGAAAAAAAACTAAATATGCACTTGAAGAAATTCCTGTGTCCCCCTGGGATAATCTTGGTGGATTGGAAGATGTAATAAAAGAGATTAAGCAAGAGATTGAAGACCCATTTAAGCATAGGAAAATTTATGAAAGGTATACTAGAAAACCAATAAAAGGAATATTATTATATGGTCCTCCCGGATGTGGAAAAACTGCGATTGCTAAATCTATTGCTTATAGTCTTTCTCAAATAAATAAAAAATCAAAAAATTCATCAAAAGGTTATTTTATAAAAGTTGATGGTCCGGAAATTTTAGAAAAATGGGTAGGTAATTCCGAGGCAAATATTAGAAGAATCTATTCTGCTGCAAGAGATTCTGCGTCTGAAACTGGTGGGCCTGTAATTGTATTTGTTGATGAAGCAGAAGCAATATTAAGAACTCGTGGTACTAGTAATTCAACCGAGATTTATGATTCAATTGTTCCACAATTTTTAGCAGAAATGAGTGGTATTCATGAAGGAAGTAATGTTATAACTATTTTAGCTACAAATAGAGAAGATATAATCGATTCTGCTGTTTTAAGAGATGAAAGAATAGATAGAAGAATAAGAATTCCAAGACCAAATAAATTAGGAGCAAGCGAAATTTTTAAGATTTATTTAAAAGATAAACCTTTGCAATCTGTAATTTTTGGTTTTGATACTCTTGATATAAGTAAAATTTCATCAAGTTTGGCAGAGACAATTTATGATGAAAAGAATATTGCTTATGCTGTCGTTCACCCCAAAGAAGGAGTATTAGGGAAATTTTTGTACAAACATTTAGTAAGTGGTGCGATGATTAAGGGAATAGTTGATAGGGCAAGTACTTATGCTATCCAAAGAGAGATTCATGGAGGAGAAAGAGGAATTTCACAAGGAGATTTAGAAACAGCTTTAAATGAATCCTTTATGAGTCATTCTGGTTTTGTTCAATCGCTTGTAAGAGATGATTGGAAAGATGTTTTTGGTAGCCAAGGAGAGCGATATAAGAAAGCATGTGAATCTAACTATTTAGTTTTAGAAGATTTGATAAAACCAATAGCTGGAATTAAATGTTAATATTCAATTAAATTTAAGGAGATAAATTCATGAGAGAACGAAAAAGTGACGAAGACAGAAAAAGTTCACAAACTAAACCGAAGAGTTTAGAAGCAGCAAGTAATGAATTACCAATTATAGCAAGTGCCAGAACTGGTTTATCTAGTAAAGATGAGTCTATTGATCGAAGAGTTCCTGTTGAGTACGTAGATAATAATATAAGACAAGTTATAGAATATCTTACAACTCAAGAGATTAGTGACAGTGAGCATCCATTAATGGAAGGTATAAAAAAAGAACTTAGCGCTAAGGGAAGTGTAGTTGTTATAAATGGAAAGACTGTAACAAATCTTGATGACCCTTTAAGTAAGTATCTTGATGTAAAGGAACATCAGCTTCCAAACGGTGCTACAAAAAGATACAGAGCACTTGATATAGAGATTTCAGCTGTTCAACAAGGTGGACTTTATAAGTTACTTCGATAAATAGTTATTATTTGAAGGAAGAAAATGGAATTCAAAGTTGGAGATAAAGTTAGGTTTATAGATTCTAAATCTGGTAATGCAAGATTTTTTAAAAAAGGTTTAGAAAATCTAGAAATAAGAAGCATTACTAGCGGGAGATCTTATACAGTTTGGGAAAGTGATAAATCTGATACTTGGACTGTTCAAACATCTGAATTGGAACTTATGCCTTCTTCTTTACCTAGAGTATCATTATCTAGAATAGAAAACATCCCAAGGCATCCAGTTTTTGAGATTGCAGAACAAACACCTGTTTTTTTAGTTGATG
>Ga0209518_1004356_pt1 | contig 11384 bp, 4 predicted proteins | sample RifGroB1_FD_183993 | JGI IMG/M metagenome (GOLD analysis project Ga0209518, IMG submission 183993) | Groundwater microbial communities from Rifle, Colorado, USA - Groundwater B1 (SPAdes) (version 2) | ecosystem: Environmental > Aquatic > Deep subsurface > Groundwater | place: Rifle, Colorado... | reverse complement strand
TATTTGAAGGAATAATTAATCCTTCTTCTTTAGAATCTTTAGTTCTGCCGATTGTTGCGAATGCTTCTTTATTTATTGGTTGTTCGACAGTGAAGTCTTCAATTAATTTTTCGTTCAAAATATCAGACTTTGTTGTGAATGTGACTTTACCAACACCAACACGAGTTGCAAGAATTTTAAAAGGAACTTCAACAATTGACGAAGGTTTTAATTTTATAGTTTTTGTTTTGTCCCCATCAACTTCGAGAATATCAGATTCAAAATTAACAGTTATTTCGTGTTCTTTATTATCAAGGTTTGTTATAATAACTCCTGCAAAAGAAGTATCCCTAATTCGCAATTTACGAGGTAGTGCAGTACGAACATTAACTGGGTTTTGAACAATTGTTTCTGATTCTTTAATACCAAAGTCACTTTGTTTTACTGCCAATGCTGTACATCTATAAGTTGTGAGCGTATCTGGCAATTTACATTTTACTTTAGCAAGACCATTTTCATCAGTTAGTAAGAATGGTTCAAAAACCGCAGTTGGACTAAAATCCTTCCTTTGTTTCATTTTAGCATCTTCACTATCTCCACCATACAAATCTTTCATCTCATAAGTCACAGGGTCAATCAAAAGATGTCTTGAGTCGCCACCTTTTACACCAAGAGGAAATCTATAATCTTGATAAAAATATTTTAATGGGTCTGGAACATGATAATTTATCAAATCAATTACACCTCTATCAACTGCAAGGAATGTAAGTTCTGCATTTTTGACTGGTTTATTATCTTTTGTTGCTTTAATTATAAATTCAGCCTCTTCACCTGGTAGATAAGATGGTTTTGATGCAAAAATTTCGAGGTTTATCTCTCTTGTCTCTGTTGAAACCAAAATTTTAGTTATACCAAAGTATCCTTTTGGTTTACCCAAGTCTGGGTCATTGTATGATTTTGGCGGGTCTTCAGTTCTTTTTGAGTAACTTGAAACTGCAACATAAAAAACTGGTACAAGACTATCATCTACTGGAATATCAATCACATTAGCTCCACCTTCAAGGTTTAGCACCTTCTCGGATAAAATCCCTTCTCGCTCAATTGTGAGTAAATATTTTCCTTTTGGTAGAGGAGATTGTATCATAAGTTTTACTGTGTCGCCAGGTTTATATGTATTTCTATCTGGCATTAAAGTTATATCATTGCCACCACCAGATTTTATCCAATCACTACCTGTTGAATAAAAATATACTCTTGTTAAAGTAGGTCTTCCTTTTTTGTCTGTCCCTTCCACTTCAAGGTAATATTCTCCACTTTCTTTTGGTGTAATTGAGAATGTTCCTATATTAGCAGAAATATTTACAGAAGTTTCGCTCTCAAGTTCTTCAACCTTATCGTAAATTGTATTTAATCTATCATAAACGCCTTCTTGTTGTGCAAGTTTCCATTCATATTTTACCACTTTTAGATTTAACTTGCTATTTTTACCAACGCCTTCGTATAATGAGCCATCTGGTTTTACTAACGCATAATCAACATCAATTTTATCACCTTTTTTAACAAATGTAGACCAATACGAATCATTTGATTTAAATTTTAAACCAGTGTAGAATGATGCTGGATGTACAATTATTCTACTACCGCCAGAAATTACTTGTCTATCGATGTCCGTAACATTCACAGATACATTGTAGGCGTAAGTTAAACCTTTGACCATAGAGCCTTTTGTTGACTGTTTGATACTCGCATTTCCACTTGCCCCAAGTTTGCCACTGCCTGAGTCCAAATCAACTCTTGAGTCATACTCATAATTACCAAAAACATAAGGCTCCCACTTACTTCCTTCTGGTCTAAAATATGCACCTTCTCTAAACCAATAATACTCGTAGCCAGCCCCAGCCAAAGTTCCGCCAGACAAATAACTTGCCAAAACTCCGACATTTATATCTTCGTCCTGATAAATTTCAACTTTTGGAGGCGACATTTTTACTTGAAAATTTAGCCTTCTAAAATTAGCAATTTGGAATGACTCTGATTGACCATAAGTATCATTTGGTCTTTTGTAATTAATCCAGTAATAGCCGGGTTCTATTCCATCCGGAAGTTTGAATGTTCCATAAAAACCGCCAGACTCAGTTGTTTTGCCAGTGATCGTAGTTATTGGATTTTGACTATAATAATCACTTGCAACCTTTATAGTATATTCTCCAACATAGTCAGAATATTTACTAAGTTTTAAATTTTTGTCTATCCCTCTAAATGTTACAGTTTCACCAGGTTTATAAAGACCTCTATCTGTGAATAAAAATGTTACTCTATTTGAGGCTTCAATTGTTTTTGCAGAAGAAGGGTATATACTAAAATGATACGCATTTTGTTCGCAGTCATTTGGATCAAACTCAATTTTATCTGCCCCTTTTTCGACTCTGACTCTAAGTAATTCTCTATAATCATCATAAAAATTGGATGCAAACTCACCTTCTTTAAAATCAATGGTTGCAATACCATCCTTATTTGTTTTTGCTTCTTTTACTCTGGAAGTGTTTTTTTGAATTATAACTTTCGCATCAGCTACTGGCTCGCCTTTTGATAAAGAAGAAACCATTACAACAATTTTATTGTACCCATATCTAACGCTTGCACCAAGGTCTGTAACTTGTAAATTTAAATTTGTTTTTGTGTACTCACTATATGGAAATTGATAACCACTTTCTATTAATAGTCTTTTTAAATTCATTCTTTCGCCATAACTAAAATCATAATTAAGATAATATTTATCACTATTATTATTTGTATAATAAGCTTGTGATAACAAGATTGATAATTCTTTTTCAGAATTATTTACAATATCATCAAATTCTTTTCTTTCCATTTCATAAGGAAGTTCGCCTTGATCAAAATTCCAACTCATTCCAACAAAGCCTTTACCTTCTTTATTTAGATAAGGGGACAAATCAAGGATTTCAAAATGTTTTACATTTCTTTGCAATTTTGACATATCATAATTAGATAACTCATTTTTGTCAAAAAAATTATAAGGGTTATCGATTTTATCAATTTTCCACAAGCCTCGATTAAGATTTTGCATCTCATAAATAATTTTTGGTTTAAAAGAAGATTCAAGCATTTTCACCCCAGTATTTGGAAAATAATAAAGACTTGCAGCATCAGGAACATAAACGCTTTCTTCTTTAGTAATACCAAGATTTCTACCATAAATATCTTTGATTCCATCTTTTATAGTTACTGTGTATGTCGAATTAAATTTTACTGGTAAATTTGTAATTTTAATTGTGTTATTCCACACTTTAACATAATCTTTAATTGATGTTACACTTAGAGAAATTTTTATATTATTGTAAACAGTTTCTTCATTTAAAGGATGTGAAAAACTCAAAAAAATAGGGTTAGAGTCATCTTTTTCAGCACCATAATAATTGTAAGTATCGTAACCATTATAAACAAATGGCGAAATTGTAGTAAACGAATATTGTAAGTCAGTTTTTGTTGGTGTAAAATTTTCATCAGATTTTGCACCCTTAACAATTGTAATATAAACAGTTGAGTTTTCACTAAAATTTTCTTTTACATCCAGTACAACAGTTTTATTTGTAGAATCTTTTTCGTACATCTTTATATCAAAAGTATATTCTTTTTTATTTGATGTGATTTTTATAAAATTTTTTATAACATTTACATTTACTTGATAATTAAAAGTAATAAGTATTTTTTTTGCATTCTCCAAAGAAATTTCACTTCCAGAAGGATTTGTACTAATAACCCCAAGATTTTCTGTAGAAAAGCTAAATTCTTTCATCCCAGTAAGATTCTTTCCACCCAAAGACTGAATTTTGTCATTAATTGTTACTTTATAAATCCTCTGAGGCATAAGAGATGTGTCTGGCTCAAAACTCAAAATCGAAGTACCATACCACCTATAAACGCCAGTTATCTCTGGCTCTATTTTCATCAGATCAGTTGTTTTTATAACCTCACCAAGTTTAGCAAGAGGAACAACAGGATGAGAAAAAGCAACATAAATCGTAGGGATTTTTACCTCAGACGGTAACTCATTCACAGGAGAATAATCCACAATCTCAAAAGGTCTATCATCTTCTTTAATGATAGTAGTTTTTTCTTCCTCTGTATTTGCTCCATAACTTGACGGCTCATTGTAATATGTTATTTTACTACCAGAAATATCTAATTTTTTTTCGAGTTCGATCCTTTCAAGAGCATTCATTGTATTAAAAGAAGTTAATGTATATCCTTCCAAATCCTTGTATTCAACTTTTGTCTCTTTATTATTCTTCCCACATGAAAAAATAAAAAATAAAATAAACAAAAATAAAATAATTTTTTTCATAATAAATCCTTCTAGTTAAAAATTTAAATATACCTATTTTATTATAAAATAAGAAATAAATAATATCAATAGATATAACACGATTAACACAAATTTTAATAGAGATCACATAGATTTAAAACTATCCTGATTATGATTTATTTATCTTTTCTTTATACCAAGTATTAACCATTTTTAACGATACATATTAATTTTTTTAACACGAATTTTACCAAGAATTGAGAAAAGTTTCAATAAAATAGATAATTTTTTAAATTTATTGGAGTCTTTAATCATAATTATTTTCATTATCGCATTTTATTCGTGGTTTATCTGAGATTTGTTTTATTAAATAGAAATTGGGGTTATTATTTATTGATCTTTTAGAAGCGTTTAATTATATACAGAGATTGGTAGTGTAAATTTAAAATCACTTCCTTTTCCAAGTTTACTTTTCACCCATATTTTACCGCCGTGTTTTTCTACAAATTCTTTGCAAAGTATTAAACCTAACCCAGTTCCTTTTTCTCCGTCTGTGCCATCTTGAGAATCCACTCCCGCAATATTAAATAATTTTTGTTGAGTTTCTGTATCCATTCCTACACCTGTATCGGAAACTGTTATTTCTATCATAGAATTATCTGATTTGGTAGATAAAATTATTGAGCCATCTTGAGGAGTAAATTTAATTGCATTTGTTATTAAGTTTCTTAAAATATTAGAGAGCATATTTTTATCTGCGTCAACAAAATAATTTCCTTCTAAAACTGTAAGAATATTTATATTCTTTTTTTGTGCAAGTGGTTGCATTAATAAAAAAGTATCATTTATAAAAGTATTTATATTTATTTTCTTTGGATTATAACTTATTTTGCCTGATTGGAAACGTGCCCATGACAATAAATTTTCTAATAAATCATGAGTATTTTTTGAAACATTGTAAATATTATTAATAAATTTTATCCTTGTTTGATCATCATAAGTGGCATAGTAATTAATAAGCAATCCAGAAAGACCAAGTATTCCATTAAAAGAATTTTTTAAATCATGGGCAATAATAGAAAAAATTTTGTCTTTTGAAGCATTAATATCTTGTAATTGTTCGTTTTGTTGCTTAATTTTAATTTCAGCCTGTCTTTGTTCGGTTACATCTACAAAAATACCTTGACGGATAAGTTCTTTTTGATGTATAATTATAGTTGAATGGATTATAACATTTTTTATTTTACCTGTTTTAGTAATAATTTCAATATCATGGTATCCAGAAATTTCTTTTACGCTTTTATCAAAAGTTTCTTTAGCTTCTTCTTTTTTTTCTTTAGGATGAAGTTGAGTTTGGTGCAAACCAATCATTTCTGGTTGACTATATTCAAATAATTTTTCTGTAGCTTTATTGCACCTTATTATATAACCATTCATATCTGCCCATAAGATAGTATCAATATTATTCTCAAAAAGCAATCTAGCGTTTTCTTCAATTTCTCCTAATTCTTGTATTAATGAGTTGTTTTCTATTATATTTTCTGAGTTTGTATTGATAGATACATCATTTTTATTTAATTTAGATTTTAACTCTTTGTTTTCTAATTCAAGCAATTTGATTTTTTCTATGAGATCATTAAATATATTATTTGTTTTCATATACTATCCTTAGAAAAATTTCATCTAATTCTATGATTTTCATTGAAACATGTCATATTTTTTAAACAACTATATTTAGATTGCTATTATTGTTTTCATTTTTATTTGTTGCAGAATTTTTAGGTTTTGTTAATTTTTCTTTAAAGAAAGGACATTTTTTACCAATTGAACTAATTACAACGGATTGAGGCAATACACCTTGACAAACCAATCCCCAATATTCACATTTATAGACAAAATAATTTTTTACGCCAGGTTTTTTTGATAAATATTGACAATTATAACAACTTCCTAAAGACAAAGTTTATTCCTCTCATATTTAATCAGAAAAAATATTTTTAATCTTTTCCAACTAATATTTTTCTTAAAGTCTTAGGGTCGGATATTTGCCCTTGAAGTTCATCAAGCATCTGCGTTTTTATTGCAAGATTTGTTAATGTTTTCCAAGCTATTTCAGGGTCTTTTTTTATTGCTTCAAGGAATGCTTTCTTGTCGAGTTGCTGAACAATAATATCATCATCGACAGCCATAATAGTAGCTGCTCTTTCTGTACCAATTATCATAGATATTTCGCCAAAAATATCTCCTTCTCTTAAAAAACCACAATTTATTATACTTCCATTTATTACTTTTTGTACCTGAAGCTTTCCTTTTATAATATAATACATTGATTTGTCTTTAATATCTCCCTGTTTTATTATTATATCGCCTTTTTTAAATCTTTTTTCCATAAACAACCCTAATTAATTAAAATAAAATAGAAAATTAAATTTAACAACTTTAAAATTACCGAATTAATCAATAAAAGTCAAGATAAAAATTAGAACTTACTAAAAAGTAAAAAGTTAAAAAATATTTATACCAACTATTAACGAATTTTATCGATATTTATTAAAATTTTCTATTTTTTTCATGGTTTTAACTAATCTTAATTATCGCTAAAGCCAATTAATAGTTGGTATATTATGTGTATTTCGATGAAAATTTTGTTTCTAAATTGTATTTTTTTGTGTTCTTAGATGTATCATGAGAAGTAAAATATACAATAGTATATTGTTTTATGATAAGTTATTTTGTTTTTAATTTAGAATTTTTTATAGTACCTAAATATAGTTTACATAAATATTAATAAATTTAATTTTTTTTCAAAATTAATCAAGAATTTTACAAAAAATATGGTATAATTATAATGGGGCATTCTAACTAAAAGACAGAAGAGGAAACTATGAAAAACAAAATAATAATTTTTATAATTTTTAGTTTTATTTTAGCAGGATGTAGCGTCTTTCATTATTTTGATGGAGTTGATTCTTTTGAACTGTCAAAATTTAATGATAAGACATCTCCTGTTCTTACAGTAAGTACTCCTCTTCTTGTTGTAATTAATTCTACTGTTAATAGAGACCTTTCTATCGATGGTTTTATTACTGAAAATGAAAGTGGAATAGAATCTATTTTTATAACTGTTGATAATCAAACTATTAATATTGGCAATCCAAATCCTTTTTCTTATGGGGTAAAAAATTTAAGCGATGGTTCTCATGATATATCTATTTATTGTAAAGATTTTGCTGGAAATCTGAGTAATACTGTTAATATAAAAATATATGTAAATCCATCTGCTGCAACTCTCGCTCTTGTAAATCCAAAAAGCGGATTTTATAACACAGATAATATTGTTGTTAGCGGAACAAGTGACGGAGGAACTATTGGTATTTCTTCTATTTATGTAGTGCTTGATAATACTGGCGACATAGATATAAATAATACATCTAAAAATTGGGCATATACTTTATCTAACCTAAAAGAAGGTAAACATAGAATAACTGCTTATGCAAAAGATTTTTTAGGTTTATCAACCGCTCCACAATCCGTAGATGTCACAATAGACCTAACTAAACCTACTATTTCTACAAGTATGCCAGCCGCTAATAGTATTGTTTCTTCTAATTTTGGTGTAACAGGTAATGTTGGTGACAATTTTGGTATCAAAAAAATTTTTATAAGAATTGATAATAGCGGTGACCAAACTGTTAATCTAACAGGCAATATATGGAACTATAATTTTACTGGAATATCAGACGGTTTTCATACTATTTATGGTTATGTAGTAGATTTTGCTGATAATACAAGTGATTTTTCTCCATTAGTCGTAGAAGTTGATGGAAGTTTACCATCAGTTACAATAACAACACCTCTAAATAACGCAATTTTAAATACAAAAACTATTAACTTTAAAGGTACTGTTGTGACAACTGGTAAATCACCTATTACAGAACTTCGTTATACAATTAATGGTATAAATCAACCGATTATTGCAAACCCTCCAACAAATTGGATGACTGATATAACTGTACCAAACGATAATAATTTTACTTTCAATTTTTATGCTGTAAATAGTCTAGGAACAATAGGCTCGCAAGTATTTGTTAATTTAACAGTGGATTCGACACCGCCTGCAAAACCAGTACTTTCGGGATTAATCCTTAGTGATGACTTGGGTAGCTCGAATATTGATGGTATTACAAATAAATATATAAATTTAACATTTAGTGGAACTGGTGAAGTTGGCTCTAACCTCCAATTATATGAAAATCTATCACCAAGCCCTGATGAATTACTTGGAAGCCTTACAATAGCAAGTGGTGGAAGTTGGACTCTATCATCTACAAAAGATTTTACAGAAGGTACACATAAAATTTATGCTATCTTAATTGATAATGCTTTAAATAAATCTGTAAACTCGGATATATTTAATCTTGTAATAGATAAAACTATACCTTTAACACCTGTACTTAGTGGCATTATAAATAATTCTTACTATACATCAGATACTACATTTACTATAACTGGTGAGGCTGGAGCTGCGATAGAATATTCTTTGAATGGGACTTGGTTCCCTTATACAACTCCTGTTACATTATCAACTGATGGTATATATAAAATTAAAGGAAGACAAAGAGATGTCGCTGGTAACCAATCTCCTGAAACTGTTGAAATAAATATAACAATTGACAAAACTATTCCACTTGCCCCAATAATTAGTGGCTTAACAAATAACTCTTACTATAATACAGATAAATTATTTACAATAACAGGCGAGGCTGGAGCTACGATAGAATATTCGTTGAATGGAACTTGGTTCCCTTATACAACTTCTGTTACTTTATCAATAGAGGGCACATATAGTATAATAGCAAGACAAAAAGATGTCGCTGGTAATCAATCTCTAAATAGTGCTACAATTACTGTTAATATTGATAAAACTATTCCTACTGCACCTGTGATTAGTGGTTTAATAAATAATTCTTTCTATACAGCAGATGCCCCATTTACTATAACTGGCGAGGCTGGAGCTACTATCGAATATTCATTGAATGGGACTTGGTTCCCTTATACATCTACCGTTACATTATCAACAGATGGGACATATAGTATAATAGCAAGACAAAAAGATGCTGCTGGTAATCAATCACCTAATAGTGGAACAATTACTATAACAATTGACCAAATTATTCCACCTGCACCTGTGATTAGTGGAATAACAAATAATTCTTACTATACAGCAGATACCCCATTTACTATTACTGGCGAGGCTGGGGCTACTATAGAATATTCGTTGAATGGAACTTGGTTCCCTTATACAACTTCTGTTACTTTATCAATAGAGGGCACATATAGTATAATAGCAAGACAAAAAGATGTCGCTGGTAATCAATCTCTAAATAGTGCTACAATTACTGTTACTATTGATAAAACTATTCCTACTGCACCTGTGATTAGTGGTTTAATAAATAATTCTTTCTATACAGCAGATACCCCATTTACTATAACTGGTGAGGCTGGGGCTAGTATAGAATATTCATTGAATGGGACTTGGTTTCCTTATACATCTACCGTTACATTATCAACAGATGGGACATATAGTATAATAGCAAGACAAAAAGATGCTGCTGGTAATCAATCTCCTAATAGTGGAACAATTACTATAACAGTTGATAAAACTATTCCTGCTGCTCCAACAATTAGTGGAATAACAAATAATTCTTACTATACAGCAGATACCCCATTTACTATAACTGGCGAGGCTGGGGCTACGGTAGAATATTCTTTGAATGGGACTTGGTTCCCTTATATATCTACCGTTACTTTATCAGTAGAGGGCACATATAATATAATAGCAAGACAAAAAGATGCTGCTGGTAATCAATCTCCTAATAGTGCTACAATTACTGTTACTATTGATAAAACTATTCCTGCTGCACCTGTGATTAGTGGTTTAATAAATAATTCTTTCTATACAGCAGATGCCCTATTTACTATAACTGGCGAGACTGGAGCTAATATAGAATATTCATTGAATGGGACTTGGTTCCCTTATACATCTACCGTTACATTATCAACAGATGGGACATATAGTATAATAGCAAGACAAAAAGATGTCGCTGGTAATCAATCTCCTAATAGTGCTACAATTACTATAACAGTTGATAAAACTATTCCTGCTGCTCCAACAATTAGTGGAATAACAAATAACTCTTACTATAATACAGATAAATTAGTTACAATAACAGGTGAGGTTGGAGCTACGGTAGAATATTCTTTGAATGGGACTTGGTTCCCTTATACATCTGCCGTTACTTTATCAGTAGAGGGCGCATATGATATAATAGCAAGACAAAAAGATGTCGCTGGTAATCAATCTCCTAATAGTGCTACAATTACTGTTACTATTGATAAGAGTGCACCAAGTTTTGATATAAGTACACCGCAAGACAATGATATGTTTGCTACAAGTGATATTATATCTTTTGGGCTTGTAAATGTAGCAGATAATTTGCCAGGTGGTTTATTAATAGAATGGAAAGAAGGGGCTACCGTTTTTGGTAGTGGGTTGGCTATTTCTAAACTTGCTAGTGATTTTACAAATGGAAACCATACAATCACAGTTACAGTAGCCGATCTTGCTGGAAATGTAACAGCAAAAAATGTTATTATACAAATAGGTAGTGGCTCTGGTGGAATAAATATACAGTTTTAATATATAATTAAAAATTTATCTATAAACAACATTGTTTATCAATGTTAAAGATTAATTTTTTATGGAGATGTTATTATGAAAAATAAAATAGCATTAATTTTAAGTGTTTTATTATTTGTGTTTATAGCGTTCAATTGTAGTCAAGCTACGAACTCACTAGATAATAATAAACAACCACAACAAACGGATTTAAATTATGGAAGTGTTACTATAAGTTTATCTGGACTTGATAAGTCTTTATCTTTAGTAGAATTTGATAAAAAACCAAATATATTAGATAAAGTTTTAAGTTTTTTTAGCTTAAAAGATGTAATTTATTCAAAAACTGCTTCTATTATAACAACTAACATAGTAACAGTTGATGTCTCAATTGATGGT
>Ga0209518_1004354_pt1 | contig 11385 bp, 13 predicted proteins | sample RifGroB1_FD_183993 | JGI IMG/M metagenome (GOLD analysis project Ga0209518, IMG submission 183993) | Groundwater microbial communities from Rifle, Colorado, USA - Groundwater B1 (SPAdes) (version 2) | ecosystem: Environmental > Aquatic > Deep subsurface > Groundwater | place: Rifle, Colorado... | reverse complement strand
GATGCGTTCGGCACCAAGGCCGATGAGCGCACCGGGGAGTGCCCCGCCAATCGCCTGCCCCAGCCCCTGCCCGGCACCAACCTTGAACGACTCCCAGAAGCCGGGGCGATCTTGCCGCGGCCGCTGTGGTGTGCGGCCGAAAAACTGCACCATTACTCCCCCCCCTGGCCTGGGGCCATGTTCTCTTTGTAGTAGCCTTGCAGATTCGTGAGCCAGGTGGACCACGCTTCAGACAGGTTGTCTGCGTCCACCATGTAGGGCGCCATCATGTACGCCAGGAACTCGTCCATGAATCCAGCGGCAACCGTAGCGGGCATGCCCAGTTCGACCATCTTGAGGATTTCGTTCTTCACCTTCTGTGCATAGGCGACCTGTTCATTGTTCGGCTCGATCTGGAAAGCATCGAAGTAGTCGGACTGCCAGTTCTCGTACTTCGTATCCAGCCCGGCATCAACCTCCATCTTGAGGGCTTCGTTCTTGTAGTAGTTGTCTTGCTCGTCCTTCTTCTGTTGCAGCGCCATCTTCGTAGCCGCATCCGTCTCGGTGGCGATCTGCTTGGAGAGCGCGTCGGTGGCTGTCTTCCACTGATCCATCAGCATGTCTTTGTTCTGCTGCTTGAGGTCCATCTCCAGACCCACGGCGCCCAGTGCGCCAGCCTTGGTCAAGTCACCCATCTGCCCCGCGTAGGCTCCTGTCGCGCCAAGGCCCGCGCCACCCAACTGCTCCGCAAGTTGCTGCTGCTTCAGCGCGGCATCGTACTTGTACTGGTCCACCGCACCCTGGATATCGGTCTCGCTCCACGCCTCGGGGGATTTCTGGGCGAACAGATCGGCAAAGAACCCCGCTTCGGCGCCGGAAACCATCGGGTCTGCCTGCGTGCCAGTGCCGCCCTCCATCATCGCCTTCTCAAAGTCTTCGGTCGGCCCCCCCGTGAACCAGTTGGGCGGCCCGACTTCCGCACCGGGCATCGTGGGCTGGAATCCACCGGGCGCCCCCCCCATGCCGGGTAGGTCGCCGCCAGGGATGCCGCCAAGGAAGTTGCCACCGAACATGCCGCCGGGAGTGCCGCCCGCCTTCGGCGTGGCCTCTGGCTGAATCGTCTGCGCGGGCGTGACGCCACCGGGTCGGGCGGCGGTCTGCGGCGCAGCGGGGCGCGGACCTTGCGGTGCCGGCTGTGGCGCGTGGGCCTGCGGCGCCGCGCCCGGAAGCTGCGACGGCTTCGGCCCTTTCACTGGGGCGAGTGGCGTTGAGGTCTTGGGCGTCGCGGTCGCATCGCTCCACAGGTCTTTCTTCGGGGGCGTGCCCTTGTTGTAGGGGCCGTCCATGCCGTATCCAGCCATCATGCCACTCCTGTTGCCGGGTCAACCCCGAGGATGATCTTCCATAGCAAGCGGACGGTAAGCAGCGTGGGGGCTGCGCCAATGCCGGTGATGTTGAGGCGCATCTGTGTGCCGCCGGGCACCGACTGCGTGGCTGCGGCGAGGGGGACCGACACCGGCCCCGCGCCTTCCGTGACGATCTGCGCCGCCGGATTGAAGTGCTGGGTGGCGAAGCCGCCGCCGCTTTCCAATTGCATCGTCACGCTGTCGGGAGCGCCCGCACCGCCACCCAAAGATGCGCTGGCGTGCACCAGTACCTGCACCTTGTTCTGTGTCACGATGAGCCACGGAATGCTGAGGACGGGCAGCGCCACGACAATCTCGTCGATGGTGTAAGTGTATTTGCTAGCCAAGTTACTAGAGTCGATGAGGCTGAGATAGTCATTCCACAGAGTCGAGAGCCGCGAATTGAACTTCGCGGCGGTGACAGTCTCGCCCTCTGCCAGTGCCGGATATGCTCCGATTGCTCCCACGACATCACCTCGCTGTGGCAACCGGGATGTTCACGCCATCCACGGTGCCGCTCAGACCCAAGTACGATATGACACCACCGTCCGCATCGCAACCGTGGATGCGGCAGTCGTCGCTGTTGTCGTCCAACCAGATTTCGCCCCCGAGGGGCGGATCGGGGCGCGTCGCGTCAGCACCGACGACGACGTTGTGAAGCAGGCAGTTGTCGGAAGCCTCCAGGTAGACGCCGTTGCCAACCGTGACGCCGCCACCCGGCCCAGCAGGCACGTAGATGTCGTGCAGTTCCACGTACCGAGAGTTGATCAGGCGCACCGCGTCACCGGAGCCGAGATCGTCGTCGAACGTGATGCCAAACACCTTGGCTCTGTCGGCCGTGATGCGCAAGATGGTCCCCGCACCACGATTGCCGCGACGAAAGATGGCCCCGTAGCCGATTAGTACAGTGTCGTTCGCCGTCAGGGACAGTCCAGTCGGTACAATGTACGTGCCCGGCACGAGATGAATGACCTGCCCCGTCAGCGTTGGAGACAGCGCGTGTAGAAGAGATGACCGAGGCGTCAGGCGGATGCCGCTTTCGTAGTCGAGGCGCTGCATGAACTGGCGCATGGAGTCCGGGGACCGCGCGGCGGTCATCCGGTTCTGGACCGAGACTCGTGGCTGTGTCGGTCTCACGTGTCCTCGCCCAGCACAGTGAACCGACACCGCATCCCGTGGACCTCCAGGAAGTTGCCGCTTGCGCCCTCGTCCCACAGCGACAACTGGAACCAGCGGCTTGTCACGTTGGAGTGCCGCGAGATAGTGACGCGGCCACGGGGAGTGAACAGTGCCCCACTGCCCGCAGGGATGTCCCCGAAGGTAAGCCCCGCCTTGCTGTAGTACCAAGGCGCCGTGTCCTTGGGGTGCGTCATGAGTGCGCTGAATGGCTGCTCACTGACCGCCGTGGTCGCACTGGTGTTGCGGTCGTACTGCGTCTCCTCTCCCGACACGATGACGCGGGGGAACTGCCCCTGCGCCTGGCCCGAGCCCGTGCAGCGCAAAAGCCACTGCCCGAACTCCTGCCGCTGCTCCAACCCCTCCATCATCGGCTTGGTCACGTAGATCATGGGGATGGGCGTGCGATTGTTCGACGTGTCGATGTCGGTGCTGATGGTCCCAAACGCGGCCATTCGACACACCCACCCCGCGTCACTCAGGAAGTACGTCTTGCCGTGGTCGGCGGTGAACCGGCTCCACATCTGCGGCAGGAAGGCGGTTGTCGAGGTGTCGTAGCCACACCACGCCGACCACCCGGCATTGCCGCTGGGGTAGTGCCACGCCAGGGTCACTGCGTTGGGGCGGGCAGACGACTGCTGCATCGAGGTCAAAGAGCAGATGTAGTACCCCGTCACCGGGTCGATGACCGAGGACGCCCTGAACCCGTGCGCGGCCGAGGGCGTGAATGGCGCTCCGATGCGCGCCAACGTCGCCCACAGGCCACGAGGCGTCACAGGGTCGTAGGAGCCGTTGAACAGTTTGTCGAGGGGCTTGGACACCTTCTCGATTTGCCCGTCGGGCGTGGCGCGGTAGAAGCCGTCCAGGGCACACCACACCACCGTGTTGTCGATGACCTGGACGCTACCCTGGCCCACGCAGCCGATGGTCGAAGAGATGCGTTGCAGTTTGTAGTTCAGGTCGCTGCCCACGTCGAGGCCGATAGCGGCGTGAGTGCTCGTTTTGGTCCACAGGAACACCACGCCGCCAACGCTGGCAATGGCAGTCCACGGATTGCCATCCGAGACGCCGATGTATGCGGGAAGCCCGATCTGGTTCGGGGTGAAGCGGTCGGAAAACACCACGAACTTGTCGTTGATATTGACCCATCCACGCGACGAGTCACCGACAAGCACCTCCTCGATCTCTTTCTGGTTCGTGTGCAGGACCGACGTGCCGCCTGGTTGTGCCAAGAGGGGAACGCCAGCGCCGGCCGCGGGCAAACCCGCGTAGATCATCATGCCCTCGTGGTTGACCATGATCGTCGCCTGCGGCATCTCGCCCCAGTAGTGGTAGGCGTCCGCGAACTGTCCATTGGCAGCGACGACGACGTAGGGCTCGTAACTCTTGTTGGGGTTGACCGCGATGATGGGGCCGGCGCCGTTGCTCATGTATACGATGTCGCCCAGTTCGGTCATGGCGAACGGCCGGTCATAAGGGATGACGCCCAACGCATCTAGTTGCATGGTCGTGTTGAGTGTCGCGCCGTTCTCGTCCATGACCGTAAGACGCACGCCGCCACTTGACGATGACGTGCGAAACGTGACACAGATGCCGTACATGATGCGGCGCCCGTCCATGCGATCTTGACAGTAGAATCCGCGACCGCGACCACCGCCCAGGGCGACGATGCGATAGAAGCCGGGACGAGTACGGATCGAGCCGTCCGACACGTCCACGTTGACCGCCAGTTCGGCGTACCCGTCCTCCGCGGCATTGCCAGTCCACATTCCGGGGAATGGAGCGACGCGGGGAATCGTCGCCATATGCTACCCCCGCGATGCCGCTTGGAAGTGACTAGCTCCAAGGTAAGGATGCTGATGGTCGCGCGGGCGCACCATGTCGTTCTCGAACTGCCCTGCGAGACGACCGATCATCTTGTCGAGATATGTCGATTCTTCCCGTATCTTGACCAGCGCCATCTGGGCCGCAACGGCACAGACGTAGACGTGGTGGCGAACCATGCGACCGGCAGTTGGCGCGGATGGGTCCGCAAGCAGTTCGTTCGTGTTCGGGGTGGCGCCTGCGTTGATGTTTGGCGCGAGCGGGTGGTAGGTGATGAAGACGTACAGGTTTGCCGCCGGGATGGGGCGCACGAAGAAGTAGTCCCCCATCACCGCCCAGTAGTATCGACCCGACTCTATGCCCCCGCCCCCCTCCTGGATGTCCTGAAGGTGCTGGAACGGCACCGCGTACAACTCGCCGTTGACCGGATTGCTCGCGGACGGGACAGCCGCAGACGCCGTGTGGTATACGCCGAGTATCTTGTGATATTCCGAGTTGAAACCAGAAGCGCCAGTAAGTTGAAAGTTCTGTGAGTTGCCGGTGTACGTGAAGAAGTCCGACGCCTGTATCCGATTCGGCGCGTAGTCTAGCGCGCGATACCAGACCTCCTCGTTGGCACGGCGAATGTACTCCAGCACCTCGTCGTCAGTCTGTCCCCACCGCTGATCTCCCACGTTGCGGTTGATGAGGTAGTTCACAAACGTCAGTGCTTCGGGTCTGGTCACGGCGATGCCCACTCTTCCCGCGTAAGGCCCGTGGGGTTGCTGTTCTGAATCTCGCGCATCAGCCCGCGCGCATCGTCAGCAACGGCCCCGGTCAGGTCGTTACGGGACGACGCGGTGGCTGCACGCAACCGGTCGCGCTTCGCCTGTCGTCGCTCCAGCCAGATCCGATGAGCGGCCTGCTGCCGGTCGCGGCGATTCTCTCGGCAGCCCCGATTCGCGGCCCACGTGTCGCATCGACGGAGAGCCTCGACGATGCCGAGATCGGGCAGGCGCGTTCGGCCGTGCTCGTCCTTCCATGTCAGTACGATGGCCAGATCCCAGCCCGGCTCTAGGTAGTATCGTTCCTCCAGCGCGGCTTCGGGATCTCGGTGGCGCACCCGACGGGCCACCTTCCAGAAGTGGGTGAGTTCGTCGAAGACGAGGGTGAGTTCCGCGTCGTAGCTCGCAAGCGCACAGCTTACGGTGTCGTCTCGGTCGTAGACTCGCAGCCACGATGGAGGCATGAACCCATCCCCCGTCAACCTACGGCGTGTAGCGCGGCACAGCGATGCGGAGTGCATCGACGCTGAGAATCTTGGACACGGCCGCAGTCTCGACGGCAGCGAAGTACGGAACCAGCGTGTCCACGTTGGCGACAACGTGTGCGCCGCCCTGCGCAGGCACACCCCGGATGATGTTCGCCTCGGGGGATTCCAGGGTCGTGCGCACCTGCCGGTTGCGGTGCGAGATGTGCATGTGGAGCAAGTACCAGACATTCGCCCGCGCACGTACCGACGACGTGGACGTGGACGCGCCCGTCGTGTCATCGGACACGAACTGGAAGAACACCGACGCGGCGGAGAACTGGAGGACCGCGTAGGAATCTGCCGCAGCGTAGAGTCCCACCTGATAGGTGGCAGCGGTCAGGCTGCTGATCTGGAATCGGAACCATGCATCGATGCCGTGGGACACATCAAGCAGGCCGTGCGCAGCGCCGGGAGCCTTGACGGTCAGAATGGCCGTGTTGGCACCCGCGCCGCCGGTGACACACTGTGCCACGCCGCCGGGCAGCGTCGTCGCCGGGATGATGGCCGTGCCGCCGGCACTGATGTCGCGCCACGGGGTTCCCGCCGCCACGAGGTCGGCAGTGGCCGGGTACTTGTCGAATTCCTCATTGAAGACCCACACGTCGTCGAGGGCGAACTTCGACTGGTCAATTGCCGCATCCACCGCGACGTTCTTGTTCTTGATCATGGAGAACCGTCCTTTCTTCTAGCCGGGTGGGCTACCCAAAGGCTCCCACCCGGCGTCACCGACTCAGGGCCGGACTACCAGGAGTAGTCGCCGATCACGTCGAGGTCTTCGATCTTGCCGTTCGCCGAGGGCTTCTTGCACACGAACTCGAACGAGGACCACATGTAGCCCTGCTCGCTGTTCGTGTTCTCGATCCAGTGGAGCTGCGAGCCGTCGCCGCCGATCTCCCAGTGCGGCTCTTCGAGCGTCCACCGCTCGAAGGTGTCCATGTTGAGGATGAGGCCCACCGGGACCGGGCACCAGTCGTCCGGCACCAGCGTCAGGGGCTTGCCGCTGGAGAACGTCAGACTGGAGTACCCGGCCTTGACCTCCTGCGGGGCGTAGCGCATGTCGGGGCTGATCTCGGCGATGATGGCCTGCTCCAGCATGGGATTGCAGACGAAGTGGGTAGGCTGGTCCCCGGAGCGGGACTTGATGCGCCGCACCATGTCGTGCACCAGCATGGACGAGAACTCGCGGGAGACACCCGAGTTGTGGTCGCGGGTGGCGCCCCAGAGCGGAACCGCCGAGCGCAGCACGCCGAGGTAGCCCGAGGCCCAGCGGCCGGCGGCAGTGACGACGCCCCAGTTGGCCGGGTCGCGGTCGTCCACGGCGGCGAGCAGTCCGGCGGGCTCGTTCAGGTACGCCTGATCCGAGGTCGTGGTCCCGGTGCCGCGGGCGAGGATGTCGTTGTCCGCGATGCCGGCGGGCACGGCCGAGAACGTGACCGACGAGGTGGACGGCGCAGTCGTGGAGATGGTCACGTCCGTGTTGCCGCCGGCCGTGAGTTCCCCATTGGTGCCGACGGAAAGCCGCCAGCCGTCGCGCAGCGCGTGGGTGCCCTGGAGCAGCGGGTTGTTGGCCCCGTCCTTGTAGTTCAGCGGCGAGTCCACAACCTCGGTGCCCGCGCCGACAACGCCGTTGAGCAGCGCGATGACTCCCGTGCCGTCACCGAACGTCATGCGGGCGTGGTCCTCGGCGAATGCCTCTGCGGTGTCGTCGATGGCCTCGACGGCAGCCTCGCCAAACGCCGCGGTATCCGTCTTGGCCAGCGCGCGCAGGCGCTTCGAGATGCGCATCCTGGCGTACACGTCATACGGCGACACCACGATCGGCGTGTGGGTCGAGTTGCCGGACACCGGCAGAAGCTCGTTGACCCTCGGCCGCGCGCCGACGCCGTTGTTGCGGGCCGTCTTGATGGACCCGTACAGTGCCTCGCCCCCGATGAAGGTCTTTTGTTTCGACTTCACGAGTTCGTGGAACTGCCACTTGTTGACCAGCAGGCTCTGGCTCCGCTTCTCGTAGACGCGCTTGAGGAAATTCCCCATTGTACTGGTATCGAACGGCATTGATTCCTCCTACTGTTGAGCGCGTCTTCCGAGCGCGCTACTTGCCTCCGGATGCCTCATTCATCGCCGCGTAGGCTTCCGAGATTGCCTGTGCGGCTTCGTCCTTGCTCAGAGTCTTCTTCTCTTTGCCAAGCGCGGCCGTGCTGGCCCCGCCGCTCAAGGCCGTGAACCTGCGCTGATCGCGCTCGCGGTCCCTAACGTCCTCGGTCAGCGCCTTGGCGAGTTCCGCCATCTTGCCGTCGAGGAACTTTGCCATGCCCGCTGCGGAGAAGTCCGTCACGGCGCCCTTTGTCAAGCCGTTCTCCAAAAGCTCGCGCATCGCGTGTGCGACGAGGGGGTTCTTGTGCTTGCCGTACTGCGTTGCCGCCAGCGCGGCATCCATGTGTTGCTGGAGTATGGACTGGTTGCGGTCCCGCAGCGCGGTTGCGTCCATGTCGGCAAACCGCTTTTCGAGGGCGGCGATCTTGTCCATCGACGCCTTGAGTTCCGCGTTGCTTCCACCGCCCTGGGCCTGCTGCTGCTGCTGCGCCTGCTGTGCGACATGCTTCGCCTCGGCCCTGGTCAGCCCGTGCGTCTTGGCGATGTCGGCCACGAACGCCTTGATCTGCGGATCATTGGCATCCTTGAGGCGCTGCTCGAAGTGGGTGGCGTAGAAGTTCGCGTGATCCTGATTCCACGAGTACGGCTGTTCCTGCTGGGTGGGTTCCTGTTGACCCTGGGTCTCCGCGGACCCACCTTCGGGTGCAGTGCTCTGAGTGAATTCGTCGCCCATGACCTGTCTCCTTTTATCCGCCGATACCGATGGCGGTTTCTTCCCCGAGGTCCACGCCCGCATTCATTCCGCCGCCGCCGCTGAGTTCGGGCGCGCTGCCGGGCGGCAACTGCTTGCCCTGGGGGGGCGCGGCCTGTGCCTGCTGCGCGCTCTGAATGCGGATGGCGTGGTCGGAAATGTGCTGCCGGATCACCTGCTGCACCTCTGGAGGGGCATTGTAGAATCCACCTACGATGGCGTCAAGCCTATGCTGCTGCCAGTGGATTTCGTGGTCCTCGATGTCCTCGACACTGACCGGGATGCCCTGCGCGAGCCACTCCCACTCGTCACGGGCGCGGGCGCGGTCCTCGCTGCCCTCGTACAACTCCGGCGAGTCGCTGTCCTTGGCAAGCGCGCGGCGAGCCTCTTCACGGGTGATGATGCCCAAACCGAAGTCGGTTCTGACGGCATCCTCGACGATGGCGCGGTTGCGGGGCATCAGCGTGTCAAACTCGACCCGCACGTCCCACCCGTCGATGTTGGCGGCGTAGAACTGCTCGGTTTCGTATCGACCCGACGGGCCGAGGTACTGCACGGCACGTGGGAACGGAACGAAGGCATGCCACATTTCGAGGTACGACTTGCCAAGCTCGCTCAGGCCCTGCGCGAGATACTTGATGGCCTGTGTCAGTGAGCGATTGTCGCTCTGCTGGAGGTAGGCGAGAGTGCGGGCGCTGCGGGCGCCGGGCACGCGCTGGCCAAGCGACGCCGCGTGGACGCCCGATGCATCCTCGTAGTAGGCCCGCTGCTTTTCCGAGAAGTCGAACAGGTGGGGCGGCACTCCCGGCGGAATGGCAAACGTCGGCGGCCCGCCCTGGTTCTGGTTGTACTGGATGCGCTCCATCATCTCACCGGAAAAGGCGTCCTGCCTGATGTTCGCTCCGATGGGCTCAAAGACGACGGGGGACGTGGCTTGCGTCAGGTGTTCCACGAACTGCGACACCATGCGGTTGTCCGCCTGCTGAGCCATGATGGTATCACTGAGCCACGTACGGCCGTGCCAGCGACCCGGAACCACGGACTGCAAGACGCGGATCAGTGGGTAGCGCTGCGATGGCCACGTCTCGTCTGTGATGACGACGGTGGACGTGCAGATGACGTGGCGGCCTTCTTTCCACTTCGCGTTCGGCTTCTCCCACATTTCGTAAACGAGACAGCGATTCTTGCTGTTCGACTGCGATGTGTTGATGCCGGACAGACGCTGGAGCAGTTCTCCGCTGTACTTGTCGATGTTCCAGCCGGAGTCGGCCTGGAGTTTGTCCGCGACGTGGGGGAATCGCATCTTCGCGTCGTCCACGGCGAACGAGTGGACGCGGATCATGTGTCCGCAGCGTCTCGGATCGGTCGCGCCCAGTTCGGCGTAGGCGTCAAAGGGGGACACGATTTCGAGGTCGAAGTCACCGTCCGGGCCAAGGCTCGGGTCGAAGCGCGGCAGCATGTACGCGGTGCCACAAAGCACGAGCCACTTTGCCAGTTCGAGTTCACGGGTGTCGAGTTGCACGCGCCACGCGGTATCTTGCAGCGCACGGGTGGCGCCACGTGCCGCGAGCAGGTCGGATTCGTCGTTGCTGCCGGCGACGGCGCGGAAAGCGGGGTTCACGTCGGTCAGCATTGAGACCCACATATCGGCACTGGGCGCGATGCGATTGCGGATCTCCAGTTTGCGGTGCCGCGGCTGAATCGGCACGGGCACCTGCGCGAGACGATCATCGAGGGACGAGAAAAATACGTTCTGCTTGCCGAGGTAGAACGAAATGTTGACCAGCCAGAGCATGTGAAATGCCCGATACGCGCTGTAGGCGGCATCGTAGCGTTCTTTCACGTTGGCAAGCGTGACCTTGGGGTCGTCTAGATATCCGTCGTTCTCGGTCATGATGCCGGACATGAGCGAAGACATCTGCGATGGTGCCATCGCCAATTACTGTCCCTGCGCCATCTGTGACCCGATGGAATCGAGCATCTTCTGCCGCTGTTTCATCCAGTAGTCGCGCCACCCGCCGCCCTTCTTCGCGGCTTGGGCCTGCATCTGCGCTGTCGCGGACGGGCGGGCCTGCTGGGCGAGTGGGGAGATAGGCGACGACGCGGCCAGGGCGGCGTAGTCGGTGGTCGGCGCGGCGAACGCGCCGGGGGCCAGGGTGGAGGCGCCGCCAACATCGCCCACCGAGGGGTCAATTGCCTCCCCGGTTGGCGAGAACTTCGGCTGGTACTTCTGCAATGCCATCACACACCCCCGAAGCGGTCGAATCTCTCGGCGCCGCGCGGCTTCGACCCACGGGCCGCGAGTGCCTGCGCCAGCGGGGACAGATTCCCCCGCGTTGTCACCATCTCCGTCGGCACCGTGGCTGCCATCGCCTCGTCCACCGGCGCCTTGAGCGCGGAACCGACGAGCGCGCCGGCGCCCGCACCAAGCGGAGCCCCGAGGGGGCCGGCCAGCGCCGCACCAAGCGCCGTTGCACCGCCCGTCACGGCAGCGCCCGGCAACATGCGCGACATTCCACCCCAGAAACCAGGATCGACGGGTTGCTCCATCTTCTGCTTGCGGTACATGGCATCCGGCGCAAGATACGGCATCGTCAACTCCCCAGGTTGCCGAAGAACGCGGCCTGCTGTGCTTCGGTGGCAGCAGCAGCGTGCCGGGCCGCTGATTCCCTCGCGTGCATCTCCTGGTACTGCTCTGCCGTCAGGCGCGCTTCGGCGGGATGGACGGCCTTTGCGAGCCGGTAAGCCTCCAGGATGGCCTCGCGCTGTCCCGCTTCGCCACGATGAGCAAGCCACAGCGCCCACGAGGAAATGCCACCAACCAGGACACCGACGAGCAGGGTTTCGAGCATTTGCCCTCCAGG
>Ga0209518_1004353_pt1 | contig 11389 bp, 18 predicted proteins | sample RifGroB1_FD_183993 | JGI IMG/M metagenome (GOLD analysis project Ga0209518, IMG submission 183993) | Groundwater microbial communities from Rifle, Colorado, USA - Groundwater B1 (SPAdes) (version 2) | ecosystem: Environmental > Aquatic > Deep subsurface > Groundwater | place: Rifle, Colorado... | reverse complement strand
AAAGAGCAATCAGGCGCTTTTTGGAATTATCCAAGGCGGCAAATTTAAGGATTTAAGAATTGAAAGCGCTAAATTTATCAGCAGTTTGCCATTTGACGGTTTTGGCATTGGGGGAGAATTCGGCGATGACAAGAAAAAGATGATTAAGATGGTTGATTTGGTTAATCGGCAATTGCCGGAAAATAAGCCCCGGCATTTGTTGGGCATTGGCTATATTGAAGACATTTTGCCGATTATCAAGGCGGGCGTTGATTCATTTGATTGTATTGTGCCGACTCATTATGCCAGAAGGGGTTTTGCCTTTATTTCTAATGGAAAACTTGATTTGAATAAATCGTTATTTTTAAAGGACAAAAATCCGCTTGATAAAAAATGCGATTGTTCGGTTTGCCAAAATTATACCAGAAGTTATATCTCTCATTTGATAAGGGCTAAAGAAATTACGGCTCTGAAACTTTTAACATTTCACAATCTTTATTTTTTTAACGGCTATGTGGAAAAAATCCGCGAAAAAATTAAGAATGGGAAAATATAGAAGTTGCTTAAAATTATGAGAGCGATATAATAAAATAATTATGGAAAAATCCAACAATCTTTTACCTGTAAGTATAATCATCGCGGCATTATTGATTGCCGGTGCTTGGATTTATACGGCTGGAACGAAAAATGTTGATCAGGCGATTGACAATAAAAAAATGGATAAAGAAGTTATTTCGAATATTGAAAATGTCAAATCCGTTTCAGTTAATGACCACATTCGCGGCAATCCCGAGGCAAAAGTGAAAATCGTGGAATTTTCCGATTTGGAATGTCCGTTTTGCAAAGTGTTTCATGAAACGATGAAGCAAGCGGCGCGGGAATACGACGGCAAGGTGGCTTGGATTTATCGCCACTATCCTTTAGACCAGCTTCATCCCGTTAAAGCCCGAAAAGCGGCGGTTGCTTCGGAATGCGCGGCAAAGCTTGGCGGCAATGAAGGTTTTTGGAAATATATTGACCGTTATTTTGAAATAACGCCGTCTAATAATCAGATTAATTTGAATGAATTGCCTAAAATCGCCGCTTATGTCGGTTTAAATGTCTCTCAATTTAACACTTGCCTTGAAAGCGGAGAATATGATAGTTTAATAGAAGAACAAGTTCGGGATGCGACAAATTCTGGGGCTCAAGGCACTCCCTATAGTGTAATTATTGCCGCAGACAACAGTAAATATGAAATTAACGGCGCTTTGCCAATGGACAATTTTGAGGACCAATATGGCAAAATGCAAAAAGGTGTAAGAACGTTTATTGAAGAGGCGCTGATAAAATAATAGATCTTTAACAAACAATTTAACAAATAAGGAGGCTTTATGGAGGCGATAATCGTGTTCACGGTGGTTAGTGTAGTAACGAGTGTTCTATGCGCTGTCTTTGATAGAGACAAAATAAATCCCTTCAATAAATTTTTCAAAAAACTAATGAAGAAAAACGAAAAAAAAGGAGGGTGACATGAGTTTGTCTTTGCCTGAATGGGTAGTGGGAATAATGATAGCCGTGGTATTAGTTTTTGCCGTTTATAACTTGCTTGATGAACCTTATCGGCCATAAAAAAATAAAGAAAGGAGGAACGAAAAAAGATGTATATCGCGGTAATAATAACGGGAATAGTGTTTATGCTAATGTCGATAGCCCCTTTGCTGTTGCCTCAAGACACGCAGGACCAGTTGTGAAACTGGTCCTTTTTTTATTTGCGGAGTTAAAATTTTTCGTATATTATCAACCAGTATGAAATTTGATTTTCTCAAAAAATCCGATTCGCGGTTACATAAATTAATCACTTCCGAAATAAAAAGGCAAAATGAAACAATTAATTTGATTGCTTCGGAAAATTTTGTTCCTTTGGAAATTTTGGAAGTTTTGGGATCTCCTTTGACTAATAAATATTCCGAGGGCTATCCGGAGAAAAGGTATTATTCGGGGAATCAATATTATGACGAGATTGAAAAATTGTGTCAGGAGCGGGCATTGAAAACATTTGGCTTAAATCCTAAAAATTGGAGCGTTAATGTCCAGCCGTATTCCGGTTCAACGGCGAATTTGGCGATTTATTTGGCTTTAATGAAGCCGGGCGATATTTTAATGGGAATGTCATTGGCTTCCGGCGGCCATTTAACCCATGGCCATAAAGTTAGTTTTTCCGGGAAATTATTCAAAGCGGTTCAGTATGGCGTTAATCAGAAAACCGGATTAATTGATTATGGCGAAGTTGAAAAAATGGCGAAAAAATATCAGCCAAAAATCATTGTTTCCGGCGCTTCGGCTTATCCGCGAAAAATTGATTTTCAGAAATTCGGTAAAATTGCCAAAAAAATCGGCGCTTATCATTTGGCGGATATTTCTCATATTGCCGGTTTAGTTTCAGCGGACATTCATCTTTCGCCGTTTCCTTACGCTGATATTGTGATGACCACCACGCACAAAACTTTGAGAGGACCGCGAGCCGCGGTAATTTTTTCAAAAACATCAATTAGTGAAGTAATTAATAAAGCGATTTTCCCGGGTCTTCAAGGAGGGCCTCATAATAATGTTATTGCCGCGATTGCTTTGACTTTCGGTGAAGCGTTGAAACCGAGATTTAAAAATTATCAAAAACAGATTGTTAAAAACGCCAAAGTTTTGGCAAAAGAATTAAAAAATCGCGGTTTTAATTTGATAACCAATGGCACGGATAATCATTTAATTTTAATCGATTTGAAAAATTTGGGCATTGATGGCTTGGAAGCGGAGAAAAAAATGGAAGCCGCTGGCATTATCGCCAATCGCAATTCTATTTATGGAGACGTTTCGCCTTTTAAGCCGTCGGGTTTGCGTTTGGGAACGCCGGCAATTACGGCCCGCGGCGCGAAAGAAAAAGAAATGAAAAAAATCCCGCGATTAATCTGGCGGATTTTGATTAAAAAAGAGAATATAAGAACAATGAGAAAAGAGGTTTTACTATTAACAAAAAATAGATTATCTTATTAAAAGTGAAAGTGGTTCTTTGACAAAATAGATGTTGACTTTTTATAGATAGTATGCTATGAATTTAATCAGTATCGGATTTGAATAAAACTTAAAAAGGAGAAAGAAGATGAGGGCTAAAGGTTTAATGAAAAGTTTGGGGACGATGTTCGCGCTGATGATTTTCCTTTTTACCATTGCTTTTATGTTGAAGGGGGCGTGGGAAAAAGAGGAGCGCCGCCAGTGTTTTCAGTGGCAGAATTGGGTGGAGGAGATAATGGATTTTAAACCCAGTTCCGCGATGAAAGACCAGTGTAATTACCGGGGCATTAAAATAGACGCTATAAAAGGAGAGAAATAATGTCAAAGGGGATATCGTCGTTAATATTGGGAGGAGGGATTGCTCTTCTCATTGTCGGAATTTTAACCGAGGTCCAATTTTTCAATTCGCGATTGATAACAGTCGGATTGACAATAATCGTGGAATTATTGGGGATGGGGATGATTTCCTTAGGCGTTTTTTTTCTTAATGATAAAGAAGAAAGGGGGTAAATAGACGATGACGATGGAGTGGATACCTTCTGGCCCTTTCTGCCCTAGGTGCGGAGGGCCAAACCCGGCTGAAATCCCATGCGGATCGTGCGACCATAAACCAGGCGATTCGCTCTGGCCAAAAAAAGAATCACTCACCAAAGAGCAATTTAGAGAAAGGGTAGCTATCCAAATCAGATTAGGCTACAAAATAAAAAAAAGGTTAAAAAAATTTCTATGAGGGGCGTTTGCGTTTTATACGGCAAACCCCCTCTTTTTTATTTTCTTTTATTTATATGTCAAGATATTTTTGAGGGTCCAAGTCTCCGCCGATTGGTAGAGGACCGCAAACGCGCGAGCCGGTTGTGCCTTCGTAAAAACCGGGTTTTGCCGGCGGAATGGTTCGGGTGCTATAAACTACGAAATGAAGATGCGGACCGGTTGAACGGCCGGTGTTGCCGCTATAACCAATTATATCACCACGCTTTACTTCATCGCCGACTTTAGCGCTCCATAAAGAAAGATGGGCGTACATTGTCGTTAGATTGTTTTCATGTTTGACCATTATAAATTTTCCGTAAGCGGCGCGATAACAAAGACGTTTGCCGTTAGTGCGGTAATTATCTTGATCTCCGATAGCGATTATTTTGCCGGATTCGGCGGCGAGTATTGGAGTCCCTATAGGCGCGCCAAAATCCAAACCATTGTGATATCTTTTGCCTCGATTTCTGGTAAAACCGTGTTTTTGTTCGGAGCTGAATGTTCCACGCGCCGGAGGAATTAATATAGGCAAGCCCAAAACTCCGGGCCGGGGGATAGGTAAAAGAGTGGGGTCAATCTTTAATCTCAACTCTTCTTCCATTTTGTCGATTTCGTCGGCGATTTCTTCCCGCAATTTTTCTAAGTCGCTTAAGGTTTTTTGATAGATTTTTTCCTGATTTTTGGTTTGTTCCAAAATAATTTCTTTTTCTTTTTTTATTTCTCCTGAAATAATTTTTTTGTTTTTAAGATTGGCCCCCTCTATTTCTTTGGAGGATTTTTTATTTGAAACTTCATCTAGTTTTCCGTTAAGTTGAATTTTTAAATCCTGCATTTTATTGATTTCGTCGGACAATTTATCGCTTAAATCAGTCAGTCCTTGGATTTCAAAGACACTTTCAGCCAAGCTTTTATTTTTTAAAAAAATTACCAAAGGAGATTCATCGCTTTTCGTCTGTAATTCTCTTAGGGTCCCGGCGATTGCTTCTTTATTGTTTTGAATTTTATCTTCAGTTTCGGTAATATCGTAGTGTAAAGAATTAATTTCCAGGCCGAATTTTTCAATTAAAATTTCGCTGGACTTAATGCCCAATTCAATAGACTTGAGCTGATTGTTGATTTTAGAGACCTCTTTTTTTAATGTCAGGCTTTCTTCTTGAGTTTCTTCAAGATTTTTTTGAGTTTCTTGAATCTGGGAATTTATTTTTTTAAGCTCTTCGGCTTTTTGGGAAATTGAATCTTTTAATTCTGCGGGAGCGGCCCCCTGCGCATAGCGCGGGGAAATTCTAAACCCGAAATCTGAAATGCTAAACAAATTCAAAAGTCCAAATATAAAAAAAAATAAACAAACAAATAAATGAATTTTTAATTTCATGTTTTAGGGATTATTTTTGTTATTTTGCTAAAAATTTTAGCGCTATTTTTAATCGCTCCTCAATTGTTTTGATTTTCGGAGAAATATGTTTTATTGCTTCGCGAATTTCATTTTTTTTGTAGCCGAGATTTTTAAGAGCCGTTTCAATATAGATATCTATTTCAGCCAATAAAAGCGCTTCTTCGTTTTTCCAACTTTCGATTTTGCCGGTTAATTTCCCTAAAAGAGAATAAATCATATGTTATGAATTTTAACTTAAAAATATTGACATTAAAAGCCGCTTCCTATATTCTAGATTTTAATTATGCCAATCACTAAATCAGCTAAAAAAGCTTTGCGCCAAAATGTTCGGCACAGAACTCAAAATTTAAAAAGAAAAGCCGATTTAAAATCGGTTATCAAACAATATAAAAAATTAGTAAGCGAAGGGAAAAAAGAAGAAGCAAAAAAATACCTTTCTCAAGTTTATAAAAAATTAGATAAATCCGCAAAAGTGAATATTATTAAAAAGAACAAAGCTTCAAGATTAAAATCCCGATTAAGCAAATTACTGGTGGTTAGCGGCTAGTCGTTTGTTTCAACGATAATCCAATTTTGCCGTTCTCAACTTTGACAACTTTTACTTTAACGATATCGCCGATTTTAACCACATCTTCCACTTTTTTAACAAAACCTTCTTTGAGTTCGGAAACGTGAATCATCCCGTCTTTTCCGCCGCCTAAATCCACGATGGCGCCAAATTCTAAAATTTTTATTACCGGACCTTCAATAAATTCGCCTATTTGAAATTGGCGAGTAAGCGATTTAATATAGCGAACCGCCATTTGCGCTTTTTCATGATCAACGGAAGCCACGAAAACCCGTCCACTTTCTTCAATGTCTATGGTTTCAACGCCGGTGTCGCCGATGATTTTGTTTATCATTTTTCCTCCCGGACCGATTACTTCTCCAATTTGCGATGGATCTATTTCTAAAGTCATTATTATTGGCGCGTAAGAAGAAATTTTTTCGCGCGGTTTGCTAATGGTTTTATTCATTATTTCCAAAATTTCCAGTCGCGCTTTTTTTGCTTGAGCCAATGTTTCTTCGAGTATTTTTATCGTGATTCCTTCTATTTTTACATCCATTTGCATGGCGGTAACACCGTCTTCAGAACCGGCTATTTTGCAGTCCATATCTCCATGATGGTCTTCCGGTCCTTGGATATCGGTCAGGATTTTATAACGATCATTGGAAGCCATTAATCCCATAGCGATTCCGGCAACGGCTTTTTTAATTGGCACGCCAGCGTCCATTAAAGATAGAGAAGCCGAGCAGGCGCTGGCCATTGAAGAAGAGCCGTTTGACGATAAAATTTCTGAAACCACGCGGATGGCGTAAGGAAATTCTTCTGGCGTTGGGATTATCGATTTTATGGCTTTTTCCGCCAAATTGCCGTGTCCTATTTCTCTTCTGCCTGGACCGCCTAAACGGCCGATTTCTCCAGTTGAATAAGGGGGAAAATTATAGTGGAACATAAATCTTCGTTTGCCGGAAGATTCCATTGTTTCAATCAGTTGTTCGGCTCCCGGAGCCGCTAAAGTAGTAACAGCTAACGATTGCGTGTTGCCGCGCATGAATAACGCCGAGCCGTGGAGTCTCTTGAATAATCCGATTTCGGCGTAAAGTTCGCGAACCTCGTCTAATTTTCGGCCATCGGGTCGTTTTTCAGCTTCAATAATATTTTTATGCACGATGTCATTGATTATTTCTTCAAAAATAGAATCGGAGAATTTATTTTCCTCTTCAGTCAGTTGAGATTTGAAAAATTCTTTTAAAGCGGAAATTTTATCTTGGCGGTCGGTTTTCCCCTTAACATAAACAGCTTCTTCAATTTTATCTTTAATTAAAGATAAAATTTTTTCTTTCAATTCGGCGTTTGGTTCGGCCAAAGGAATATCGGCTTTCGCTTTGCCGATTTTTTCAATAATACTTTTTTGGAAGGCGATTATTTTTTTAATCTCTTGATGAGCCAAATTGAAACCTTCAATTATTTCATTTTCTTTCGCCATATTACCGCCGAGTTCAATCATATTTATTCTTTCTTCGGTGCCGGCGACAAAAGCGTCAAAAATTATGTTTTTGGCGTCCGCGAGTTGAGAATTTTCAGGATTGACGATTGTTCCATTATTTAGCGTTTTTGCCAGCCGTAAGCCGGCAATAGGGCCTTTCCAGGGAATGTCGGAAATTGCCAGAGCCGTTGAGGCGGAAACCAAACTGATAAAATCGGGGTCATTCTTGTCGTCGTAAGAAAGAATAGTGATGACGATTTGGACGTCGCGGCGCAAGCGAGAATCAAAAAGCGGACGGATGCTTCGGTCTATCATGCGGCCGGATAAAATGGCGTTTTCAGAAGGTCGGCCTTCTCTTCGCACAAATCGGCTGCCGATGATTTTACCGGCCGCGTAAAATTTTTCTTCGTAGTCGACAACGAGAGGAAAATAATCAATATCTTTGTCCTTTTTCCCCATTACCGTTGTTACTAAAACAGAAGTGTCTCCATAGGTTCCTAAAACCGCGGCATTGGCTTGTTCGGCCAATCTTGATGTTTCTAAAGTCAGGGTCTTACCCGCGACTTCTATTGTAAATTTTTGTCTATTAAGCATTTATTTTTAGTATTATTTTTTTAATATCACTCTTGGTATTTTCTCCAAATCAATAAAGGTGTCGGCGACCTCTTTTAATTTACTCGAGGAACTTCGGCTGAAAGACGCGACTTCCACTTCTTTGCCTAATCCCCATTTTAGATATTCTACAAGCGGCACGAAATCTCCGTCGCCGGTGACGAGAATCACCGTATCAAGCATAGGCGCCATTCTGATGGCGTCAACCGCCATGCCGACATCCCAGTCGGCTTTTTTGACGCCCCCGGGGAAAATTTGGAGATCCTTCATCCGTAATTCAACTCCGGCTTTTTCCAGCGCTTCAAAAAACGCTTTTTCTCCCAAAGCCGTTTCACTTTTTACCACATAACCGATGACTCTAATCAGTTGGCGGCTTGAAGACAATTCTTTTATCAGTTCGCGATAATTAATGCGCGCCGAATAAAGATGTTTTGCCGAATGATAAAGATTTTGGATATCAATAAAGACGCCGACTCTTTGATGTTTATAAACCACGTTTATTTTTTTAGCCCCAGCTTTTTTATCAAGCTTGAATAACTTTTATTATTAGTTTTAGACAGATAATCAAGAAGCCGTTTTCTTTTGCTGACCATTTTTAACAAGCCCCGGCGGGAATGGTTGTCCTTGGAGTGTTTTTTCAAATGATCGGCAAGCTCGCTGATTTGTTTAGTCAGCGTCGCTATTTGGACTTCAGCCGAACCGGTGTCGGTTTCATGAAGCTGAAATTCCTCCATTAAATTTTGTTTTTGTCGAACGGTTAAAGCCATATAAGCAATACAAAATAATTTACTTTATTTTAAAATAAAAAGCAAGGCGGGCAATAAAATAAAAAAGGAGAAGTCGCGAGAACTTCTCCTTTGAATAAATTTAGACCGCGTTCAACGGCTCTTCATGGGGGGGGTTAAAAACGATTGGACCGTACTTATGTCCATGCTTGGTAAGGAAGTATTCCGGGAATTGGACACAGGTGACTCCTGGTGGAATCTTTATAAACCTTCCCCGTTTCGTTTTTTTTATTTTTAGCGCTAATGACGACTCATCTTTTGATATGCCAAATGCGATGAATCCGTTATGGATACGGATATGAGTCGCTTTTGGAGGAACATCGTAGATTCCCTTTAGCTTTAATAAGTAAAGTTTCCTGCCGCCGTTAAAACTTTTAATAATACCGAAGTCCATCTTTGCCCCCTTTTATTCGTTATTTTGTTCTGTTTTTAATTTAAATCAAATGGTTGAAAATTGCAAGAAAAGATTTTACGACACTTTATGTGATATAATATATTGAATATGGATATTAAAATATTGCTCGAAAATTATCTTAATTATTTAGAAATAGAAAAAAACCGTTCGCCGAAAACGCGCGACAATTACGAGTATTATCTGATGACTTTTCTTGATTTTGCTAAAATCAAAACAGAAACCGATATTACTTTGGATAAAGTGCGCGATTTCCGTTTGCGTTTGGCGCGGCAAAAAACCAAAAGAGGCGGAGATTTCAAAAAAACGACTCAATCATATTACATCATCGCCTTGAGAAACTTTTTGAAATACCTATCAAAGAACGATTACAAAGTTTTATCGCCGGATAAAATAGAATTGCCGAAAATCCCGGAACGGCAAATTTCGATTATTGAATACAAGGACTTGGAAAGATTATTGGAATCGCCGAATGGTTCCGATTTAAGAGCGCTGAGAGACAAGGCGCTTTTAGAAATTTTATTTTCAACCGGTTTGCGAATTTCCGAGCTTTGCGCTTTAAATCGCCATTTTGACATTGAGAGGGGAGAAATTACGGTTCGCGGCAAAGGGGGGAAGTTAAGGGTGGTTTTTCTTTCTTCTCGCGCCAAACAAGCGATTAAAAATTATTTAGCCAAAAGAAGCGACACCGAAGAGGCGTTATTTATCAGTCTGACAAAAAGTAAAAATTCGAAAGTCATTGGCCGGATAATTCCCCGAACAATACAAAGATTGATAGATTTTTACGGCCGCAAAGCCGGAATTCCCGAGAAAATTCATCCCCACACCTTGCGTCATCTTTTCGCGACCGATCTTTTAATGGGTGGGGCTGATTTGCGCTCAGTCCAGGAACTTTTAGGGCACGCTAATGTTTCTACCACTCAAATTTACACTCATTTAACCAATAAAGAACTTAGGGAAATTCATCAGGCGTTTCATGGAAGAAGAAGGGATTGACGCGATGAGTTAATGGACTTACATTATAAAGATGGAAGATGGGCAAAAATTGGAAAATCAAAATGTCGCGCCCGTTTCGGATTTTCCAAAACCGCCGGAAGCGGATATAGAAATTAGGACAATGGAGTCGGATTTTAAAACTCTTAAAATGAGCGGTGGCGATTTGGAATCAATTCAATTAAAAGAAATTCCGGAAGAGCCGAAAGAGGAATCGCGAGTTCCGGGATATGTCGGTCCGGAAAAAGCGATTTTTTCTCAAGCGAATGTTGTTGGCGAAAATTCATCGCAAACATCGCCGTTTAAAATAGTTATTTTAATTGTCGGGATTTTCGCGGCTGCCGCGGTTATCGGATTTCTAACGTATTATTTATCTTCAAAATTTTTATAAAATATGATTGACGAAAAAACAACAGAACAATTTAAAGAAAAGCTTAATAAGAAGAAACTAGAGATTGAGGGGGAATTGAAAAACAATAAAGATTTTCCCGATTTCGGCAGCGATGTTGACCCCGATGAAGAAACGGACGAGGTGGCGGCTTTTGGCAACCAACTTTCGGTTAATCAGACGCTGAAGGAGCATTTGGCGGATATTGATTCCGCCTTGAAAAAAATTCAAGAAGGAAAATACGGCATTTGTGAAAAATGTAAAAAAGAAATACCTTTGGAAATTTTTGAAGTTGATCCGGAATCGAGATTGTGCAAGGAGTGTAAGAAACAAAAATGAAAAATTTTGCCAAAGTTTATTGCGCCGAGCTTGAAGGCATAGACGCCAAACTTATCGAGGTGGAGGCTGACATTAATGTCGGCCTCCATTCTTTTAATATTGTCGGGCTGGCTGACAAAGCCTTGAACGAGGCGAAAGAGCGAGTTAATTCGGCTTTGAAAAATTCCGGTATCAAGCCGCCGGCGAAAGAAAATCGTCGAATTACCGTAAATCTGGCTCCGGCGGATATTAAAAAAACCGGTTCGCAGTATGATTTGGCGATTGCCTTAGGGTATCTTTTAGCGAGTAAGCAGATTAAAAGTTTTGAGACCGACGACAAAATTTTTGTCGGCGAACTTTCTCTTAAGGGGTCGTTGAGGCCGATAAGAGGTGGTTTGAATATCGCTCGATTGGTGAAAAAATTGGGATTTAAATTTTTATTTTTGCCGAAAGCCAACGCTTCGGAAGCGGCAATGGTTAAGGGAATAAAAATCGTACCGGTTTCCAATCTTGAGGAGTTGATCAATCATTTGGAAGAAAGAGAGTTAATCGGGTTCCAAGAACCCACGAAAATTTCGTTTCAAGTAACGCCCTTGATAGACATTTCGGAAATTAAAGGGCAGGAAAACGCGAAGAGAGCTTTGATGGTAGCGGCCGGCGGCGGCCATAATATTTTAATGTCCG
>Ga0209518_1004337_pt1 | contig 11432 bp, 9 predicted proteins | sample RifGroB1_FD_183993 | JGI IMG/M metagenome (GOLD analysis project Ga0209518, IMG submission 183993) | Groundwater microbial communities from Rifle, Colorado, USA - Groundwater B1 (SPAdes) (version 2) | ecosystem: Environmental > Aquatic > Deep subsurface > Groundwater | place: Rifle, Colorado... | reverse complement strand
AACTGATCTGACGGCACCAATCCGACTGCCTGAGCAAGAAGCAGGGTGACAATCCCCATGATCCACCCCTTGAGCGCGAAGGAACGGAATGGGATCCAGGGAAGGAATGCAGGTGTGAGAACTGATCCCGCAATGACCGTGAGCAAAGCCAGAATCCCGGCGGCGAAGGAGTTCGCAGCGGAAAATGAGAACGGACTGAACTCCTGAATTCCAAGAAGCGCGATCGCTGGAATTCCCCAAAGCGGAAACTTGCGTATGGCAGGGAGAAATTCCATAGGAGTCAGGACCAACCGCTCGGCCATCGTGAATGTGACGGCCCGCATTCCTGGGCTCGCCTTGCAGCCGTCGCGCAAGTACTGAGGCAGGTCCTTCGCTCGAACGGGCCCGAAATAGACCCTGAATCCCGTTTTCTCCTGAATCTCCTTGGCTGAAACACCCGGAGCGCCCAGCTGAGGCAGCACCAGCTTCCTGTGGCGAACGAGTTCATTGAGATGAAACTGCTGGATTCGGCCCACGAGCTGACCCGTTCCGAAAGTCCCTTTTCCTGCCGCGCACCAGACGTTGATCGCCCGCGTGTCCAGAACGAGTATCCAGCAATCCAGGCCGGCAAGCGCGCGGCGCAGGACATCAAAGCTCAATTTATAATTCGCGGAAACGAGCACCGGCGAATCCTCACCAGGATCGCCAATCGCATAAACCCCGCGTTGCACACGGTACTTCATGCGAAACTCACTGGTTCGCGCACGAAAATGCTCCCAACGGTCCTGCCAGGACCATTCCGATGAAACCTGAAGAACTTCACCGGCGGGCGTGGAGATCCGCTCTTTCGCCCACGAGGGCACCGAGCAGCACTGAGACGCTTTCATGTCGTGCTTTATAACACCAAGAAGCGATATTTTCCCACTGCGCGTCGATTAAATTCAAGTTGATGCCGCTTGGCAGGGTCTTTGAATCGGGTTCTTTTCACCCATGGTCATACTTGCAGACCTCCTGCTCATCACGCACTTCCTGTTCGTTGCTTTTGTGGTGGTCTCGGTGCCCTTGATCGTTCTAGGAGGTGTACGCAATTGGAAATGGGTCCGAAATTTCTGGTTTCGTCTACTCCACCTTTTCGCCATCGCGTTTGTGGCCGGTGAATCCCTGATCGGTGTCTTTTGCCCGCTTACCGTCTGGGAGCAAGAGCTGCGCAAGCGCTCAGGGGGCGAAGCATACGAAGGTTCTTTCATTGAGCACTGGATCAGTCGCGCACTTTACTGGGAATTCGAACCTTGGGTTTTCACGGTGGCATACGTTGCCTTCGCCGCCCTGGTGCTGATCCTCTATCGAGTCATTCCGCCTTTTCCCAGGCGTGTGCGTTAAACGCGACAGGTGCCGAATCGCACTTCCGGCGCAATAAGCGCAAGAATTTGGTCGGCTATAGAGCCGCGGCGAGCGGCGCTTCGGACCGACGCTCAGCTTCGATAGTACTGATCCAGAATCATGTCGACGACGGGCACCCATCCACGCCCCTGAACATTAATCCGCTTTAGCAGCTGAAAGTTGACCTCAAGCTTCATCTGACTTTCCCGGTACTGGTAAATGGCTCGACGCCAGTCTTTCTCGAGCCACAGAATCAGCGCGTCCGGATGCTCGTCGATCGCAGTTCCGATCCAACGACCCTCTTTTGCGGATCGCAGGTCGCCATCCCACTTTGCAGGGACTTTCAACTCAAAGGGAAGTTTTCGGGATTGGATATCCGGACGGCGCGAGTTCGTTGAAAAAACGGCATCGAAATGCACATCATCGTCGGCATAGAAAATCGTGACCTCGCCTCCGACAACACCCGGCCGAGTCTGCTTCCACTTCAGATCGTATTTGAAGATCGGGTAATTCCAGACCTCTGATCCTGGCTCCAGGTCCGCTTCGAGCAAGAGTCCTCGATCGATCGTCAGCGAAAGCGCACGCAAGAAAGCGAGAGGGAGCACATCTTTGTAATCCGCAGCAGTTCCCGTCGATTCGTAAAATGCGTTTCCGACAACCGCATCTTCGGGAACAAAAAATTGGGCTCCGTTGTACAATGCGGCCAGAATTCCCTTGATGTCAGCGGGCCGAAAAACCACACCTTCAATGGTCTTCGATTTCGTAGGTTCCGGATAATCGAACGTCGAAAGAGCCCAACCGATGCATTTACCAGCGAACTCACGAGCCTCCCAGTGCCGATGACGGGAGTTATCGCCGATGGTGTGATTTTCCAGATCCCACTTTGCCGCATGAGAATAGGCCGAAGAGGGGGCCTCGCCGGGACCGTAAATTCTTTCGTTCAGCTGCCGAAAGGCGAAATCAAATTTCATCATCGGGGAAAGCGCTTTGCCGTCTTTACCCGCCATTTTGCTGAGCAGCTTCGTACACGCAGCCGTGTAGGACGAGATGCACTGATCAAACGCTTTCACATCCGCGCGCGACCACGCCCTGCGCCCTGCTCCGTCATCCCATCCCAGAACGAGTTCCCCGGAAGCCATGGGCCACCAGCTCCCGGACCACGGAATATGCTTGGCCCTTGCTGAGTGAGTGCCGCTGAGCGCCGGCTTGGGAACTGCCGAAACCGATGGCGCGTACGCGACTAGGGCTATAACCGTGCTCCACAAGATCGACGAGTACTTCATGGTCGCCCGATATAACGCAATGCGTCGTTATTTACAATCAGGATAGGGGCCAACGGGGCCCCCGTTGTCATAAGCTGGACTTGTGACAGGCCCGAAGGGCCGTTGTCATAAGCTTAAAAAGAACGAGAGCCCCGAAGACCTGAACGGCCTTGGAGCTCTCGTGAGGAGGTGGTGGGTACAGCGCTTTTGCGAGGGATTACCCCTTACGCAACTTTGCGAGCACTCCGCTTGGCTTTCCAAGCGTTGTAATGCTCAAACTTTTTATCGTAATCCGGTACCGGTTCACCGGACTTTTTGATCAGACCGAATTTGAATTGGTCGTAATGCTCATCGCAGAAATCAAATCGATGGGAGTGAGCTTTGCATCCCCATGAATGACACATGCCAGGCAAGTACTCGTGCTGTTTGCCTTTTTTGGGCTGTTCCTGTTTTTTCGGTTCTGCAGACGAAGCTTCGGGTTTTACCGGCTGTTGTTCCTTGGCCATCTGGGATTCTCCTCTTTGTTACATTAAGCGTATCGGCCGGAACCCTTAAAACTTTACCTGTTTTGTCAGGAATTATCGTTTTCGATTTCGCGAATTTGCGTCCGGGCGACCTAAGCTGGTATTCTCCAAAGGCTTAACTATTTGGCGCGCCATTGCCCCCCAAGGGACGGGGGGCGAAACGCCCCGGAAGCAACGACCACGATCAACGAAAGACCAAGGACGGCCTCATGATAGCACCCAAATTCCTCCTCGCCCTCGCCTTCAGCTTCATCGCGGCAAACGCCACAGCTCACGCGGCCATCGATAGTTCAGCGCCGCGCTTTGTGAGGATTGCAGCAAAGAACCAGGCGGAACGATCGGCCCTTGCAGACCTCGGGATCAGCATAGAAGTGGTACGCAGCGATAGTGTCTGGAGCATCTCCGCCCCGGCGATGGTTGAGGCCGTGAAAAGCGCCGGGTTCACCATCCTTGAATCCTATGACGCGCAAGAGGCGTTTTCAGGCCCTGGATCTCTGGACTTTCCTTCCGCAGACCAGCGCTATCACAACTATGCCGAGATGACGTCTGCGCTGCGCACTCTTCAATCCAAACACGCGGACATCACACGAATCGTCAGCATCGGAAAGAGCATCGAACAGCGCGACATCTGGGCCATGCAAATCAATTCGAACCCAGACGCGCTCCGCGACAGCGTGAGCGGCAAGCCCGGAGCCGTTTTCATGGGCGCCCATCATGCGCGCGAACATCTCACCGTGGAGCTGCCGTTGATGCTCGCGCAGCACCTCCTCGCCAACCGTGAATTACCCGAAGTGGCGCGCCTGCTCGACACACGGGATATCTGGATCATCCCAATGGTGAATCCGGATGGAGCGGAATTCGACGTCAGCACGGGCAAATACCAGCTCTGGCGCAAGAATCGTCGCAAAAACGCGAACGACTCGTTCGGTGTCGACCTGAATCGTAACTATGGTTATCGCTGGGGTACCGGCGGCTCAAGCAAGCTTCCGCAAAGTGACACCTACCGTGGCGAAGCCGCTTTTTCCGAACCGGAATCAATGGCCGTCAAGAACTTCGTGGAAGCCAGGCCGAACCTCAAGACCATGTTGACATTCCACAGCTTCAGCGAACTCATTCTTTATCCGTGGGGCCACACGAACGAGGAAATCGGGAACGCGCGTGACCTCGCCGCATTCAAGCAGATGGCCAACACCATGGCCGGATGGAACAAGTACAGAGCCAAGCAGTCCAGCGGACTTTACATCACCAGCGGTGACACCACCGACTGGGCTTATGGCGAACATGGGATCTTCGCATTCACGTTCGAGCTTTCCCCGTCCGGAGGGGCTGGGGCAAGCAAGGGCTTCTACCCTGGCGCCGCCGCGGTAGACAAGGCGTTTGCGGACAATCTGAAGCCTTCCCTTTACCTGATCGACCTCGCTGACGATCCTTACCGCGCGGCAGATTACGTTCCGCTGCACTGATCAATCGTTACTCGGTTTGATCTCGATTGGACCGAACACAGGCTGGTCCTTCGCCATTGAGCGAAGCAGACCTCGCGTTACGAGCGAACGGTTTGCCTGCTCATGGCCCTCATCAATGAGACGTGCCAGCTTATCGCGCAAAGAGGGATCCTTTTTTGCCAGTTCGTCGAGAACAATTTCGGGCTCGATCGGCTTGTTGCCGTTCAGCACTCGCTTTTTCACCACCTGAACGACTCTGTTGATTTTCTGGCGTTCCGCCTTTGAGAATTGCACATTGTCTCCGGAATCCAGTTCGGCGCCGATCACGGAACCCGCGCTTACCTTCTGAATCACGGTCCAACCCACCTCTTCGCGGGACAGCGTCGCGCGACTATCAACGGGAACATACAAATTTTCGCCTTGCGCGAGCTTGTCGGAAAGCTGGGTGATGAAACTTGGCGAGAACCGCTCGGCTTTCAGCGATTGAAAAGCCCCCGACTTCTCTGATTTCAGCACGTAACGCTCGCCCTTTCCCGCTTTGAGCGCTCGCACGTTTGTTGTCCGGTTTTTCTCAATGACCCCGTCCGCCCTTTTCACGTGAAAATTCATTCCCGTCAAACTTGCCTCGGCTTTCGGAATGCCAGCCGCATAGGCGAAATTCCGCGCAAACTGCTGGCCCGTGTTGCAGGCGTAGAACGTCGCGGTCGCGTTGTCGCGAAATGTGCGCCTGAGCGCTCGCGTGAAACGGGAATCCTCCGTGAGGTCTTCTGAATAAAGAGCCCCATCGTCCGCGCCGGTCCATTCCGCGCGGGTCATGGTCACATCGGGATCTTTCGGGCGCAAAATCGTTCGGGGGCCAAAGACGATTTGGTCCTTCAGACCATGGCCGACATAAGTAAATGAGGAAACACTCTCTGGAGGGAGCATTGCCAGAAAAGCGAAAAATCTTTCGCGGCCAGGCTCATTCAAAATGATAACCCGCTTGGCGCAACGATCGTATGCCTTCGGATCCCGAATCCCAGCGCAGCGATTTTTCACCTGAAGTTCGTAATAACCTTGCGCCGCCTGTTCGAAGAGGTTTGCATTGGCATCAAACTGTCTGCCCCGGACAAGGAGATCAACGGTGCCGCCGTCTCTTGCCACTTCCTTCAGCGCCTCGCATTCGTTCAGACAGGCGCGATAAGCAGCAAGCTGGTAGAGGGGTTTCTTCAATTCATCGGGTCTGTCAGCAAAATCAGCAGCGAGCGATTTTCGCGCGCTGGCCTCGTAGTTCGCGATTGCCTGCTCAGCAATATCGAAACTATCTCCTGCAAGCTGCCGGATTTCAGAAAAAAGTCCCGCCCAGCAGTTCCCAAGCGAGGCACATGGGTGGGCAGGATCACGGCTTTCCGCATACGCAGGCGAAACGATGCCTGCGGCCAGAAGCAGGCCCGCAGCCATGAGGAAGCGGGAAAATCGTGTTCCGAGAACTTCGCTCAAAGTGATCCCCAATCGATACCTCTATTGTAGTCATCGTTGAGCATTTTAATCAAGCAATTATGCAGACACCATCTCTGCATAACCAACGGAATTAACTCAATATTTTGAATTCGTGCGCCACGCACCGCGAAGGTCGCAATGACAAGGAGCGCTCCTCGAAAGTGGCAAAACCTGAAGAATCAAACAAAATCACGGAGCTGGAAACCGTCCCATAGGCTCCTGATGAAAGCCGAATCGGCTCGATGAAAATCGAGGAAAGCGCACGCTCCGCTGCCAGGCCCACACCGGTATCCGGAAGTTCCGCGTCGTCAGCGCAGTGCGAATTACGAAGAAACGCAAACAGGGCTTTCGTCCACTCTTCGCGCGAGGGATTCCCGGACAGCCCCTGAAGCAACAATTCAAAGGCTTTCTTCCCGCGAACCACCTTGGGCCAAGGCGTGTCGAGGTAAGCATTGCTGAGACCGTAGATTCCGGGCTCGAGGAGCTGCTGCTTTCGCGCGCGGCTGCTGTAATACCGAAATTCCTCCGCCTTACCCCAGACTCCGCACAGGAAATTGAAATCATTGTATTCGGACGCCCGCAGCTGCAAAGAATCGAGGAATTCGGAAGGTGCAACCCCTTGCGAAAGGAAGTCCCTGACGATCTCTCCTCGACTCCGGGGATGAGCTTTCTGGTGTTTCGGATCACGAAAATTACTGAGCGCCGCAAACCTTCCATGCCGGGTGACACCCATCCACGTTCCCCCGGCTTCTAGGTCGCGGCCCGCGAGGATCTCATTTTCAGGGAGCCCGGCTGCGACGGGCCAGAAAGAGGCTGGCGCCGTCGGACGGGCATGAAGCTCATCGCGATTCATCGCGAACACGAATGGGAATTCAGGAACCACCCGGTACGCGAGAAAAAGAACGCACATGTAACGAACCCCGCTAAAGATCTAAAATGATCGGAAGAACGGTAGGCTTTTTACCCAAATGCGAATTGAAGAAACGTCGAAGCTCCACTCGGATGGTTTCCTGAAGATCCGACTCCGGGGCATTACTGGCAACGTCATCTTCATAATCGACGATGAGTTTGCGAACCAGGTCCTTCGCCTCGTCGATGAGGGCGGCCTCGACGTTCTCGTGAGCAAGGCCTTTTGAAATGATCTCAGGCCCTGAGATGATCCGGCGGGTAACCTGGTTTCGAACCAGAAGTGAAAACACCACGCCCTTTTCGCCCATCTGACGCCTGTCCTTCAGCACCAACCGCGAAACATCGCTTCCATCGCGGCCCTCTACCAGCACGCGTGGCTCGTCCATATGGTCGACCACCCGACAGTGATCCTTCGTGAGTTCCACGACATCGCCGTTCACCGCAATCAGGACGTTATCCGGCGAAACACCCGTCTCGCGCGCGAGTGCAGCGTGGTGCACCAGATGCCGGTACTCCCCGTGAACGGGAACGAAAAACTTCGGTCGCACCAGCTCGAGCATCTGCTTGAGTTCCGGGCGCGAAGCGTGGCCGGAAACATGGATATCATGCACCGATTCGTAAAGGACTTCCGCACCCTGTTTGAAAAGGTTGTTGATCATCCGGCCGATGGCTTTTTCATTTCCGGGAATGAATTTCGAGCTCATCAGGACGAGATCGCCCTTTTCAAGTTTGATGTGCGCGTGCTCACCGTTCGAAACACGGATCAAGGCCGAACGATATTCTCCCTGGCTGCCGGTGGACATGACGATCACGCGGTCGCGGGGATATTCATCGATCTGATCAATACTGATCAGAATTGATTCCAGCCCCGACAGATATCCCGCTTCGACCCCCAGACGGACATTCTGTTCCATGGTGCGTCCGGCAAGCGCCACCTTCTTTCCGAGCTTTTTCGCGATTTCGAAAACCTGGCCCATTCGACTCACGTTGGAAGCGAACATCGCGACGATCGTGAGGCCCTGCGCCGACTCGAAGAGTTCGTCGAACTTCTCGAGGATAATGGCCTCACTCATGCTGTGCTCATGGCGCTCCACGTTCGTGGAATCAGAGAACAGGAGAAGCACATCCTCGTCGCCGGCTTTCTTGAACTTGTCGAGGTGGATCATCTCTCCCAAAAAGGGGGTCGGATCGATCTTGAAATCACCCGTGTGGACGATTTTCCCGATCGGGGTGTCAATCACGAGGGCGGCACAATCAACGATACTGTGATTCACCGGGATCGTGTTGATTCGGAAGGAACCCGCCTCGATTTCCTCGGTGCCGATTTCATACGTGCGGAGATCGATCGGATGCTCCAGCTCATACTCCTTCAGCTTTTCGCGGATCAGGAGGCTCGTGAACGGCGTTGCGTAGACCGGAGCTCGAATTCCCGCTTTCAGCGCGAAAGGCAGCGCCCCGATGTGGTCTTCATGCCCGTGAGTGATCACGATCGCTTTGACCTGATCAGCCCGATCTTTCAGGTACGTGAAATCAGGAATGACGAACTCGACACCAAAATGATCCAGATCAGAAAACAACAAGCCGCAATCGATCACCAGGATCTCGTCCTGGTACTCGAGCAACATGCAGTTCATCCCGATCTCGCCAAGCCCCCCCAATGGCAGAATCTTCAGACTCGCGGCTTCGCTCACTCGTCCCCCTGCGTGGCTTGCGCTGCCTGGGCCGCGAATACGGCCTCTCCGATACGGGCGCGCGCATTGTCCGCCATTTGCTGCACACGGGCCCCCACGACCTCGGCGGCAATGTCGGTTTCTTCGCCGACAACAAGGTCGGCATACTGCTTGGTCGGCTCAAGGAACTCATGGTGCATTGGTCGGACGGTATCGTAGTACTGCCGGATAATCCCGTCCAGACTGCGTCCACGCTCTCGCACGTCGCGATGCAATCGCCGAATGAACCGAATATCCGCTTCAACGTGGAGATAAATTTTGACGTCAAAGAGGTCCCGGATCTCGGCATCCCAAAGCGTGTAAATCCCTTCCATCAGAATGGTGCGACAAGGGCCCACCCGGTGCGTTTCCGCGAGCCGACGACTCGAGCGAAAATCGTAAATAGGGGTCGCCACTTCTTCGCCCGCCTTCAAGCGCATCAAATGATCCTTGAGCAGGTTCCAATCGAAAGCGTCGGGGTGATCGTAATTGGGCTCACCGTGCACGCGCAGATGAGCGGGTTGGGAAGGCAGATAATAGGAATCCTGATGCAGCAGAACGACGCTGGGATCATTCACACGCTTCATCACCTTATGAGCGAAGGTAGTCTTGCCCGATCCAGATCCACCCGCGATACCTACCAGAAACATAAAATCCCCTCTGGTACCTGCCCCACCTGCAATGATTTCCAGCAGTTACTTGCCAGATAAACCAAGAAGCCGCTTTCTGGGCTGCTTCCCTTTGTGTTGCGACCGTAGCTTATAAACATCGGGAATAGCCGAATATCCAGCAAAAAAAAGCCGCGTTGCAGCCTCCCGGTCCAGCGATCCATCGTACGGCAATCTCAATCGGTAACCCTTCGGTATCAAACGAATCCCGGAGAAGACCCAGTCTGATAATCCCGGATTCAGCCGCTTCAATTCCGCATAGTCGAACTTCATGAGTTGCGCGAGGTCCCGGAAATCCACGTAATCGGGAATTCGCGCCTCGATGAACTGAAGAGGGGGCTGGCGTTGAACCGCTCCGAAATGCGCTTCGGCATTTTTCTCCACCTGAATGGCGGCGAGCAGCTCAGAGTAAAAGTTGCTGCTCGCAAAACCGAAGGTCCGCGCGGCATAATTGTGCATCAGATAATCGATGTCATCCGTTCCGGCCAGCCGCACCGCCCGCATCATCCCTTTGCGACCGTAATTGTAAGCCGTGACAGCCAAAGGCCACTTGCCGAGCGATTCATAATTCACCCGCAACAACTGAGCGGCCGCCTCGGTGGCGCGTATCGGATCATTGCGCTCGTCAACCGCATCGTCGATCCTCAGAAAAAGTTTTCCTGTTGAGCGCATAAACTGCCAGACCCCACTCGCACCGACTTTCGAGCGCGCGCGCGTGTTAAAACTGCTTTCCACGAAAGGCAGGCGGGTCAGCTCGACAGGAAGCCCCTCACGCCGGAAGATATCCTCCATAAAGCTGAGATACCGACCCGATTCGACCAGTCCTTCCCGAAACCGGTCTTTCTGGCCCAGCTGAAACCTCACCCTCTTCCGATGGGAGGCTTTCAAAAACTTGTCCCCCTCGTACACGTTCTGGAAGAGTACGAACGCCCGCCTTTCGTCCTCGGTCCAGGTCGAAGGCTCGGCCTGCTTCCGATGCAGCGACAGGAGCACTTTTCGCCAGCGTTGTTTCGATTCGCGGATCAGCCGCGCGCTGGGGGGAGACACCACCTCGTAAACGACATCGACATATTTGGAATCGTGAATAAGGCCCTGATCGGTGCCATACTGGGAGTAGATACTGATCCAGAAGTCGACGTTTTTTTTGAGTCGCCCCTCGGCTACAAAGTTGTGTACAGGCGATAGTGGCGAGTCTTCGCCAAAGACCGTAACGGACGAGCAAAACGCAAAGGTCAGACAGAGGCAGATGAGAGAAATGGATCGCGCCCGAATCATGAGGTCTCATAATGGTAAAAGGACGGCGCAACTCCGTAAAGGACTCGCGGGCCTTCTTTGTATTTTAGGCTCTTTTCATTTCGTCGGATGCTCAGATGCGACGCCATCGCGCCCCACTCTTCGGGTCATGATACCTCAATCTCCAGCCACGCTGAACCCGAGGGGAACGCTCGATGCAAACAGCCAATGGCTGTCCGCTCTGCAATTCAGAGCGCTGACCCGCTTGGACGCGAACCTTCAACCTATCGCGGACCTCTCCTCCTCCTGGACCTCCACAGCCCAAGGGGATCGCTGGACTTTTCAGCTCCGCGACGGGCTCGTGGACCACGCCGGAAATCTGATTTCAGCCGATCGCCTGGTGAGATGCCTTGAAAATTACCAAAAGGGGGAACTGAAAAGCCCGCTGCGGACGCTCATGCCTCATTGGACGGGCGCCCGTACCGTGACCCCCGCCCCCGGTTCAGCTGCGGCGATCGAAATTCAGCTGAGCCGACCAGACCCCACTCTGCCTCAGACGCTGGCCGCGTTTCGGTATTTTTTGCCGGATTCGAATACGGGCCCGTCCGAACCCTGTTCGGATCCAGTCCCGGGCCAGAAGCTGATTGGAAACGGTCCCTACCAGGCCGAGCCTTGGGATGCCACGCCGCGCGAAAGCCTTCGCCTGCTTTCTCGCCGGACGGGCTGGCCGGATCTGCTTTTTTTATTCGTCCAGGATGACAACACCCGCGTTTTGAAAATGATTCGAGGGGAAGTGGACGCGACCCTCAACGGAATTTCCCTGACCAAAACCAAATGGCTCCAGGAA
>Ga0209518_1004335_pt1 | contig 11440 bp, 12 predicted proteins | sample RifGroB1_FD_183993 | JGI IMG/M metagenome (GOLD analysis project Ga0209518, IMG submission 183993) | Groundwater microbial communities from Rifle, Colorado, USA - Groundwater B1 (SPAdes) (version 2) | ecosystem: Environmental > Aquatic > Deep subsurface > Groundwater | place: Rifle, Colorado... | reverse complement strand
AATTAATTCATGCAGGTACAAATATTTTAACCGGTGGAACAAATGAGCAAATTGTAATAAATAGGTTATATGGCGGAGACTTGGCTCACTTAGTTCATTCTGGAATTGATGCTAAATTATTATTGCCAATTATTGGGGGGTATGTAAAAATTCAAGAATATGGTTCAATGCTAGGAGAATTGGCTACTTCTGTTGCACCCTATGCAATGACCCCATTAGCAATCTACATGGTCAGTGAAGGAAAAAAGAGGAAGTCATTACCTCTTGCTATCGCAGGTTCAGGGATGATTATAAGTCAAGCAGGTGGAATTATTGGAGATTTTTTCCATTTTGGCAGAACTATTATGTATGAAACTGCAGATTTTGTAGCAAATACAGTAGGTTATCAACATTTTGATGCAGATGATTCTTGGATGGCTTTTCCTCTTGCTGTTGGGGGATTTTATCTCGGAAGTAAATCTTTGAGTTTTTCCTATAGGTTATTTAAATCTGGAGTAAATTATTGTAGAAATTTATTCAAGAAAAAAGAAAAATAATTCTTCTTGACGAAGTCAAGACTATCTGTGAGAAGCACTAAGGGGGGCTTCTGTTCGTTTTCCCTTTCGTAGCGAAGGAGCGCAAATTGCAACTAATCTGTGTTAGATTCTCCCGAATACTTGGAGGGATTCACAACTTCAATGTAAGTGAAAGTTTTCCCATTCAAATGATAGAGGAAAATTGTATAAAATATATTATTAATGAAAATGAGTGCAAAACATTAAGTTATGAACTTGACTTAAACAGGGGGATAGATTTTTAAATCCCTTATACTTATATAAAATATGAAAAAAGTGATGCCAATTTTGTTTTTAGCTATCCTCGCTGTAGCTATGATAAGCATAGTATTAGTTCTTGCACAAGGCAATGGTAGCAATGGAAATAATGAAACTGGAAATGGCAATGCAAACAACGAGACAGATGACGACGATGATGGCAATGAGACAGATGATGGAGATGACAATGAGACTGAGATTGAAGATGAAGATGGCAATACAATAAAAATAAAGAGAAGTGAAAGAATACAAAACTATCTTCAAGGAAGGTATAATTCAACTGAATGCCCTTCTGATTGCAGATGCCAAGGTAGTACAATAAAATGTGAGCTTGAAGATGGAGGCAGGGAAATGACAATAATTGCTGGAAGTTCTGGAAATATTATTGTCCAAGTCAAGGGAATAAATGTTTCAACACAAGTAACACTTTATCATCATGATGGGAGAGTGTTTGCAAATTTCAGCAACGAAACAACAGGGGAAAATGAAACACAGGAGATTGTTCTCCCAGATAGAATTAAAGAAAAGATAAAAGAAAAAGTTAAAGCAAGAGTTAGAAACGAATCTCTTGAACTTAAAAGAAATGGAGAATATGAGTACAATGCTGGAAAAGAATCAAGATTCTTGGGTTTGTTCAAAATAAGAGAAAGAATTATGGCTCAGATTGATGCTGGAACAGGTGAAGTCAGAGTTTTAAGAGCACCTTGGTGGGGATTTTTAGCTAATGACATAGAAGACGAGACAGCATAAAGCATTGATTAGAAAAACCATTCTTTTTTATTTTTTATTATATTTCCTTTTAGTTAAACTTGTGCCTCTCCATTACTTTCTTTATACAGATTTGCAATTCTCTCCAAGCATTCCCATTGTTCTTTGTTAAGCTGTCTAAGATTAATACTGCATAAAACAGACCAAGATAAATTTATCTGTTTTGTGTCTTTTTCAATTATATTTTCAACAGAAACACCCAACAAATTTTCTCCATTTTCATAGTAATGTCTTACTGCAAATTTATAAATATCACTCAAAGAAACACCATTAATTTTTAAATTCCCTGCATTAATTTGATTTGAGCTATAAAGTCCTAAAAGTCTTACTTCAAAATCAGACATTCCCTTTAATACTTCTAGATTAGCACCAATCTTTTCAGCCAAATCTGAGTTCTTCTTTAATTTTTCAGCATAATCTAAGATTTTATTCATTAATTCTTTAAAATCAAACAATTTATAAGAGTTATGGTTTAATCCTATTCAATCATTAAAAGCAATAAATTTTATAACCTTATTTTTTCTATTCAAAGTGATAAATAAAAATTCCTTCTGGTTTCAAAATTCTTTCAAATTGTTTATATAAATTTAATTTTAATTCTGAAATATTTGCTTTTAAACTTAAATTTAAAAAAGGTGAATCAAAAAATTGATGAGCATTTACTAAATCAATAGAATTATCTGAAATCATATGCAAAGAATTTGGATGTACTAAATTAGTATTATAATGTTCAAACTCTTCTTTATCTAAATCACCAATATCTATCCCAATTGGTTTAAACCTTAAGATATGCAATCCTCTACATAGCCAAGGTTCAAATTGGCTATCTTTGAAAAATATACCTCCTTCTAAATAAGGATTATTCGAACCACAACCTAAGTCTAAAATTTTTTTGCCTTCTAAACTTTGTGAAGTTGCTTCCAAAATATAAACTAATTGAGTGTGCAATGCAAAATCTGCAGAAGATATTGCATTATCGTCCCAATGAGGTTTTTGTTTAAGTTCTTTAAGAATACTCTTTCTCATAATCATTTCCAAATCAAATGTTTTTGGCGAAATTTTTAGGTCTTCGTAATTTAAAATTTCCATAAAATTGATATAAACGAATTACTTATAAAGATTATTATTCTACTCTAGTTTTATAATTAAATTTATAAGTTTGTTTTATAATTGTAAATTATGACAATATATTCTTATTCAAAACTTAGTACTTATGAGCAATGCCCAAAAAAATACAAGTTTCAATACATTGATAAAATAGAAATAAAAGAAAAACCAATTGAAGCATTTTTAGGAAACAAAGTTCATGAAGCATTAGAATGGCTTTATAATACTGTAAAAGAAGGTAAGATTCCAGAAATTGATGATTTAATAATATATTACTCTAACAACTGGCAAAGTGATTATGAAAAAGAAAAGTACACTATTGTTAGAGAATTAAAAGTGGAAGATTACTTTAACATGGGGATAAAATTTTTATTAGATTATTACACTAGTAACTACCCTTTTAAAGAAAATACATTAGAAACAGAAAAGCAGATTTTTGTTGATCTTACAGATTTTGAAAATCAAGAAATGCATAAATTAATTGGATTTATAGACCGTTTAGTTCATAATCTTGAAAGCGACGAAATTGAAATTCATGACTATAAAACATCTGGAACATTGCCAAGCAAAGAAAAAATAAATGAAGATAGACAACTTGCACTTTATTCTATTGCAATAAAAACCCACGAGAAATTTAAAGGGAAAAGAATAAAACTTATATGGCATTATCTTGCATTCAATCAAAAAATAATAATTGAAAAAAAAGATGATGAATTAGAAAAGCTAAAACAAGACACAATAAAAACAATAAAAATAATAGAAATGGCAACGATAGATAATAACTTCCCAACAAAAAAATCTCCTTTATGTGATTGGTGTTCTTACAAAAACATTTGCCCTGCCTGGAAAAATCAATATGATAACAAGGATAATAAAACTAAAAACAATGACAAAGAAAAATATCCCACTATTTTAAAATACTTGAGGGATTAAGTTTAAAGTTTAGATTCCAAATTAATTTTTTTATCAGAAGATTCTTCTTTTGAATCCTTTTTATCTTTATTGTCCTTAATTAACCCGTCAGTAACTATATAATCACATAGATTTTTTAATAGGGAACCACTAATATACATAAAACCACCAAAAAGAATTAAACCAGGATCAATCCTATCCTGAACAACACCATAAACACCAACTAATAAGCCGGCATACTTAATAGCATCAGAAGCAGGACGTGTAAACAACAATGTATTATAAAATTTTTTATTTATTTCATCATCGTTCATGTCTTCACTTATTTTATCTTCATCCATAATTTAACAATTTAGAAGTTATTTATAAAGTTTATGTATTAAGTAATAAATTTGGAAAAGATTAATCCCCATTGCCTAAATCAACAACATTAGCTAAATCAGTAACATAATCTCCTTGTTGTAGCTTCACTATTCTAACACCTTGCGTAGCTCTCCCCATTATTCTTATGTTTTCCAATCCTGTTCTTATAACCATTCCTTTGGCCGTAGTTATTATAATGCTGTCTTTATCATTAACAGAAACAGTTGTAACAACATCTCCTGTTTTGTCCGATATTTTAAGATTAATAACCCCCTTTCCTGCTCTTGCTGTTTTTCTATAATCTTGAATAGCTGTTCTTTTACCATAACCATTCTTTGTAATTGTTATTATTGCAGCATTTTTTAAGATTTCTAGGCTGACAACTTTATCATCACTATCCAATTTAATTCCTGTAACTCCATAAGAAGCCCTTCCCATTTCTCTTACATCTGACTCATTAAATTTAATAGCTTTCCCCTTTAATGTTGCCAATAAAACTTCTCTGCCTTTCTCAACTATCTCTACTCCTATTAAAAAATCAGAATTATCTGCAGGAAGATTAATTGCTTTTATTCCTGATGCCCTTGGCTTAGAAAAATGCTTTAATGAAATTTTCTTAACAATTCCTTTAGATGTAGTCATGAATAAATTTTCCTTAAATTCCCTAACGGATATCACATTTGTAACATTCTCATTTTTTAAACTAAGGATATTAACAATTGCTTTTCCTTTCCCATACCTTTCCGCTTCTGGAACTTCAAAAGCCTTAAGCCAATAAAGTTTTCCTCTTGTTGTAAAGAACATTAAATAATCATGAGTTGAGCAAGTTATTAGTTGTTTAACAAAATCTCCTGTCGCTAAGCCTGAGCCTATAACTCCTCTTCCGCCTCTTTTTTGTTCTTTATATGTTTTTAAGTCCATTCTCTTGCAGTAACCTTTATCAGTAATCATAACAACAACCTCTTTCTGTTGGACCAAATCTTTTTCTGAAATCTCAGAGATTCTTTGTAATATTTGAGTTCTTCTATTATCACCATATTTCCTTTTTATTTCATTAATTTCTTTAGTTATTATTTTTAGAACTTCATTAACATCTCCAAGAATTTTTTCCAATTCTAAAATGGTTAGCTTAAGTTCTTCTGCTTCTTTCTTTAATTTATCAACTTCTAAGGATGTAAGTTGCTGTAACTTTGTTTCCAAAACAGCTTGAGCTTGTTTTTTGCTTAAACTGTATTTAGTCATTAAACCTTCTAACGCCTCAACCGCCCCTTTAGATTTTTTAATTAAAGTGATAACATCATCAATATGTTTTAATGCAATCAGCAAACCTTCAACAATTTCTTCTCTTTCTTTGGCTTTTTTTAATAAAAATTTTGATCTACTAACAACAATCTTTTTTCTATATTTTACATGCTCTTCTATAATTTCTTTAAGGTTCAGAACTCTTGGCTGTCCCTCAACTAAGGCGAGCATATTTGCATTAAAAACGTCTTGTAATCTAGTAAATTTGTATAATGAATTGGTGATAAACTTTGGATTTGCTCCTTTTTTTAATTCAAGTACAATTCTTATCTTTCCCTTAGCAGATTCATCTCTTAAATCAGAAACATCTCTTATTTTCTTGTCTTGAACAAGATTAGCAATTTGAGTAATCAAATCAGATTTATTTACCATATAAGGAATTTCAGTAATAATCACAGCATCTTTATTTTTAACTTGTTCAACAGTTGTTTTTCCTCTTATTACTATTCTTCCTTTTCCTGTTGTGTACAATTCAGAAAAATCACCAGTAGCATTTCCACCAGTAGGAAAATCGGGGGCTAATACATGTTCATTTAATTTTTGAATATTTATACTTGGATCTTTAACATAAGCAATGATTGCATTACATAATTCAGAAATGTTATGGGGAGGAATATTAGTTGACATACCTACTGCTATTCCGGTTGCACCATTCAATAAAAGATTTGGCAATTTTCCAGGTAATAGAACCGGTTCCTTTAAAGAACCATCAAAATTAGGAACAAACTTAACTGTTTCTTTTTCTATATCTTCAATTAATTCAGTTGAAATTGTGGAAAGCTTTGCTTCAGTATATCTCATTGCAGCAGGGGGATCTCCGTCGATTGAGTTATGTACAAAGACTCCAGAAGCTAAAGCAAAGTTATGAGTTTTATCTATTGTGAGATCATAAACATCAGTAAATTCATTCAGAAATTCTATTTTAACCACTTTATGATTTCCATTTAATTCTAAAAAAATCAGGTTTTTATTATTTTGAAAATATTTTTGGACACCAAAATACCACCCTGTAAAACTCTTTGTACCAAAAATTTCTTTTCTTACCCTTTCATAATTTTCCTTATTTATACTTAGATTATTTTCAATAAGATAACTACATATATTAAGAAATTTCTTTTTCCCAGTAAGATTAGTTTTTCTTTTCTTGTTTGAGGCAATTATTCTCTCATTGAATAATTTCCTATAAATAGGATCTTTCCACATTTTCTTCATAGTATTCGAAGCCCTTATTCTAATCTCTTCAATTATCTCTGGGTGAGTTTTTAGATACTCTTTATTAACTTCACTCAAGAATTTTCGCATATTTTCTCTATAATCTTCATTTTTCCAATTTTTTACATTTCTCTCAGACATTCGGTTAGAATAATCTTTCCGATTCCTAACCTCATTCCAAAATCTCTCTCTTCCAGCTTTTAATTTTTCTCTATATTCAAAATCTGTTTTGTGTTTTTGAAAAACAAGATCAGAATGTATTTTCCAGTGTTCTTCCCAATGCATTCTACGAATATTATCGGGATTATTGTTAAGCTTATTAAAATCTATATGATGCCTTACTCTGCCAGTGGGTTTTGAATAAATTCCATTATCGAGATTCCATTCATCGGCCATAATGTGCACAAATTTCCAGGAGTCCTTCTTCAATTGGTTTATCATTTTATATCCAATTACTTTGGGATTATCATCTTTTGCAGAAAGTCTAGAGTAAAGTGGCATTAAAGAATCTCCAGAAGTCAAATCCTTCGCTTCTTTATATTTTCCATTCCTTAACATAAACTTATGATTAAGTGTACACTTTATTTCTTCACCATTATCTAAAATAACTTTCATAATTTCTGCATTTTCCTTTGTCTTTCTGGGATTTTTTATTTCAGCTATCTTTATTTCATCGTTATCTATTGTAAATGTAAAGTTTCTCTTTCCTCTTTTATGTTCTTCAATTAATTCTAAAAATTCCAAATTTCTTCCATCAGCCAATGCAACTTTTGTATCTGCTGTAAAACAACCAAAATTCCCTTGTCCATTCACTAAAGGGTATCTTAAAGAAAAATCTTGAGCCATTCTTACCATGGCATCATAAACTGCAGTATCTCCATGGGGGTGATACTTTCCAAGCACATCTCCAACTATTCTAGCTGATTTTCTTGTTTGTTTATTGCTTTGTAATCCTATTGCATTCATTGCATAAAGAATTCTTCTTTGAACTGGTTTAAGTCCATCTTCAGCAGCAGGTATTGCTCTAGAAACAATAACAGACATAGCATAATCAAGATATGCTTTTTTCATTTCTCCTGATATTTCAGTATTAATTACTCCTTTGGTATTTTCATCTTCAGAGCCGTTTTCTTCTTTCTTTCCTTTTTCTTTCTCGTCTTCTTCTTTAGATTTTTCATATTTTGCATCTTCTTCACTTTCTTCTCTGCTATCTTCTTCGTATTCTTCTTCATCTATACTGTTTTCTTTATTTTTTTCTTTTGTTTCTTCTGCCATTTTTTGTTTTGTTTTTTATTAAAATTTTATTTTATCTCTTTTGGTTTTATTTTCCATCCATTTTTTCTATTAATTCAAGGTATTCATCTTCTGAAACAGACTTTTCATTTATATCACTTCCTTTCCATCCACATTTTTTACATTCCCACATTCCTATCTCTCCTATAACAACATTAACATCACTTCCATTGCAATCATGACAAATTTTAATTCTAAATTCTCCTTCTTTCTTTTTTGCTTTTTTTGTTTTACTTAATCCTTTTGCTTTTTCATAATCTGCCTTGCTATCATATCCCTCAATTATCCAAGTAGGTGTTTCTAATTTTCCTTTTTTTGCCATTTTATAAAATGTTTAGTAAATCCTCCACCGATTTAATCTTGTAAGTAGGTTCTCCTGTTTCTGCAATAGGTACCATTCTTTCATAGAATCCGTTATCAATCAAAAAAGTCTTGCAACCTAATTGATTTCCAATTATAATACTACTCCTTGATATCCTATCATCTACAATTGCAGTTAACCCAGGAGAACTGTTCATCAAATTTATACATTGCATGTATTGTTCAGGATTTTTTACTGTACCTACAAATATATTACTAAAATAATGACTAATCCCAGACTCTTTAATTTCAGCTAATCTTTTTTCTTTAGTTAAAGCTAATGAAATTAAACTCAATTCATAACCTCTATTTTTAAGTTCTTGTAAAACCTGTTTACTATACGGAAATAAACTTCTAGTTTCTTTATTTATTAAAGTACCAAACCAATCAAATATAACTGCTTTTATTTCTGTCATTTTAAATATCTAAATTAGCCTCCCGTGCGTTTTCTGCAATGAAATCTTTTCTACCTTGAACATCATCACCCATTAACATGCTAAAAACTTGATCAGCTTCAACAGCATCTTCAACATAAATCTTTTTTATTTTTCTTGTCTTTGGATTCATGGTTGTATCCCATAATTGATTAAGATTCATTTCCCCCAAGCCTTTAAATCTTGTAACATTTGCATTGCTTCCTAATTTTTCCAATGCTTTTTTTAATTGAGATTCATTATAGACATAATGATCCTTTTTCTTTCTTATCTTATACAATGGAGGAAGAGCAACAAAAACATTTCCATTTTCAATTAAATGGGGCATGAATCTGAAAAAGAAAGTCAATAAAAGAGTTTTGATATGCTCCCCATCAACATCTGCATCAGTCATAATTATTATTTTTCCGTATCTTAATTTTTCAATATCAAAACTTTCTCCAACACTTGTCCCAATTGCAGTAATTAAGTTTGCAATTTCCTCACTAGAGAAAACTTTAGCGGGATTTGCCTTTTCAACATTCAAAATTTTTCCCTTTAAAGGAAGTATTGCCTGCATTTCTTTATTTCGGGCTTGTTTTGCGCTTCCGCCTGCACTCTCTCCTTCAACAATATAGAGCTCTGTTTTTTCTGTTTTATTGCTTGAACAATCTGCTAGTTTTCCAGGCAAACCTGCAAGTGAAAAAGCATTTTTTCTTCTTACTAAATCTTTGGCTTTTTTTGCTGCTAATCTTGCTTTAGCAGATTCAAGAGATTTCATAGCAATTTTTTTTGCAATTGGAGGATTCTCTTCAAAAAATTCGGATAAAGCACTTGTGACAATAGAATCTATAATCCCTTTAACTTCACTGTTTCCTAATTTTGTTTTTGTTTGTCCTTCAAATTGAGGTTCAGGAATCTTTAAACTGACAATGGCTGTTAATCCTTCCCTCACATCATCTCCACTTAAACTCTCGGATTTTAACAAACCTGTTTTTTTAGCATAATCATTAATCACTCTTGTTAAAGCTGTTTTAAATCCTGAAATGTGTGTTCCACCTTCAACAGTATTAATGGTATTAACAAATCCAAATATATTGTCTCTGTAGGTATCATTATATTGAATAGCAATATCTACAATGGTGTTATCAACTTCTCTTTTAAAATAAATGGGCTTAACATGTAGAACTTCCTTGTTTTTATTTAACCACTTAACAAATTCCACTAAACCTCCAGAAGAAAAAAATTCATAATTTTTATTTTTTATCTCATCAATTAAAATTATTTTTAATCCTGCATTTAAAAAAGCAATTTCTCTAAATCTTGTTTCCAAAACACTTGCATCAAAAGTTGTTGTAGAAAATATCTCTGTATCAGGAAAGAAAGTAATTTTAGTTCCAGTCACATCTTCTGCGCATTTACTAACAATTTTTAGCTTAGTCTTAGGCACTCCTCTTGAATATTCTTGATGATAAACATTTCCATCTCTTTTAACTTCAACTTCCAATTTTATAGATAAAGCGTTCACACAAGAAACACCAACACCATGTAAACCTCCTGAAATTACATAAGATTTTTTATCAAATTTACCGCCAGCATGCAATTTTGTTAAAGCAACCTCAACAGCAGGCACTTTTAATTGCGGATGCATATCCACAGGAATACCTCTACCATCATCTTCAACTGTCACAGAACCAGTTTTATTTATAGTAACTTTGATTATCTTACAATATCCAGCCAAAGCTTCATCAACACTATTATCCACAACTTCATAAACAAGATGATGTAATCCATCTTTTCCTGTGCTTCCTATATACATTGCAGGCCTTTTTCTTACACCCTCTAACCCTTCTAATACCTTAATGCTTTCTGCAGTATAATCTGTTTTTCCAGTCATTTTTAAATAAATATATATTTTTTCTGAAATCTTAGGATAGAAAACTCCTAATTTTAGTTAATTTCCATAAATAAAAAATCACGTTTCTTTTTAAACCTTGCTCTTAAAATTTAAGCTTTTTGGGGCTTAAAAATATATAATTTATAATTTAAGCTTTTTTACTATCTCTCTTTTTTTGAGATTCTATTCTGGCTTCATCTCTGATCTTTATTTGCGCCTTAGATTCTTTACTCTTTGTGATCCATCTAACTTTTCTTCTTTTCATTATCCTATTTTTTCTACATTTTGAAGAACAAAGATAAATAACTCTTCCTGAATTTAAAACCAAAGTTAATCCTCTTGGAGGTTCATAATTTTTAGTACAATATGAGCATTTAGGCATTTTCTATTTATAATTTTTTTAATTGAGATTTAATTGTTTCATAAGTTGATTTCACCACCTCTGTTCCAGAAACAATATAATTAATAGGATTAAGAACTGCTTTAAAATAAGTCCTTGGCAGATTTCTAGGGGACATAATTAATCCTTTTTCCAAATTATTTCTTCCTTGATAAGGTACACCTAATGGAACAAATCTATTCTCTATAGGCAATATCTTTTCTATAGATAATAATCTATTAGAATTTCTCATTTTAATTTAAGTATAGGCTCCTTTTGTTACTTTTGATTTTATTCTTCTTGCTTCAATTTCTGTTTCTCTTAACATTAAAATATCTCCTACTTTTATTGGGCCCTTAACATTTCTCCTCATACTTCTTCCTTTATCTCTTCCCTCTTGAACAAGACATTTAACTTGAGTAATTTCACCTCTAAAACCAGTTCTACCAATAATCTCTTCAACAATGGCTGGCACAGCTTCACCTATAATTTTTTCACTGCCTTTTGTTCCCCCTTGTTTCTTCTCTTGTGGTTTTTGTTGTTTCATTTTTTGTTGTTGATTGAGCATTTCAAAAAGTGAAGCTCAAAAATTTCCTGTTTTTGTTGTTTCATTTTTTATCTT
>Ga0209518_1004330_pt1 | contig 11446 bp, 14 predicted proteins | sample RifGroB1_FD_183993 | JGI IMG/M metagenome (GOLD analysis project Ga0209518, IMG submission 183993) | Groundwater microbial communities from Rifle, Colorado, USA - Groundwater B1 (SPAdes) (version 2) | ecosystem: Environmental > Aquatic > Deep subsurface > Groundwater | place: Rifle, Colorado... | reverse complement strand
CACTTTGGTTCTGCGGTCGCCCGCCTCGGCTTCGCCTCGGCGAGACGGGTCGGCAAACTTTTTGGCCCAATCCAAAATCTCCTGCTTGATTACCTCAAGCATCTTTTTGTCCGACTTGAGCAATGCGGTCAGTTCCGCGATAAACTTCTGTACCCCACTCAGTTCATCCTCCACTTTTTTGCGCTCAAGGTTCGCTAGGCGGCTGAGGCGCATCTCGAGGATTGCCTTGGCCTGCAAAACAGAGAAGGTAAACTTTTTAATAAGATTACCTTCCGCCTCGGCAACGTCTTTGGACGCGCGAATGGTTTTGATTACCTCGTCGATGTGGTCAAGCGCTTTTTTAAGCCCGAGCAAAATGTGCTCGCGCTCCTGCGCTTTGGTCAAATCAAACTGCGTACGCCGGCGCACGACATCGCGGCGGTGTTTGATAAACTCCTCCAAAATCCCCTTCAGTGACAATGTCTGCGGGACTCCGTTAACCAGCACCACCATGTTGAAGTGGAACGTGTCCTCAAGCGAGGTGTGCTTATACAGATAGTTTAAAACTTTCTGCGGATGGGCTCCCTGCTTGAGCTCCACCACAATGCGAATGTCTTTGGCCGACTCATCGCGCAGTCCGCGCACTCCCTCGAGCTTTTTGTCGCGCACCAAGTCGGCGACGCGCACTATCATGTCGGACTTGTTGACGCGGTACGGGATGCTTGTGATGACGATGGTGTAGTCGCCCTTTTTGCCCTCGACTATCTCGGCCTGCCCGCGCACCACTACCCCGCCGCGGCCAGTGGAGTACGCGTGGAGCAAGTCTTTTTTATTAAACGCGACAGCGCCTGTCGGGAAGTCGGGCCCCGTTACAAATTGCATCAGGTCTTCCACTGTCGCGTCCGGATGCTCTATCAAATGCGTGAGTGCCGCTGATAGTTCGCCTAGGTTGTGCGGCGGGATAGAGGTGGCCATGCCGACCGCGATGCCGAGTGTGCCGTTGAGGAGGATGTTGGGCACGGCCGCGGGCAAAACTTCGGGCTCTTTTTGCGTGCCGTCGTAGTTGGGGCGCCACTGCACCGTGTCTTTTTCCAAATCGCCGAGCAGAGCGTCGGAGATGCGGCTCATTTTTGCCTCGGTGTAGCGCATTGCTGCGGCCGAGTCGCCGTCGATAGAGCCAAAGTTGCCCTGCCCGACAATGAGCGGATAGCGCATGGAAAAGTCCTGCGCCATTTTGACCATCGCGTCATACACGGAAGCGTCGCCGTGCGGGTGATACTTGCCGAGCACATCGCCGACCACCGCCGCACTCTTGCGGAAGCGCGCGCCGCTCGTGAGCCCCATGCGGTGCATGGCGTACAGTATCCGGCGGTGTACGGGTTTTAGTCCGTCGCGGACATCCGGCAGAGCGCGGCTGGTAATGACCGACATCGCGTAATCGAGATACGCCTCGCGCATCTCGGTGCTGATGTTGCGCAAGACTATGCCGGAATGGTCCGCCTCGTCTTCGCCCCGGCGAGACGGGTCGCTGCCGTCCTCCTCTGGAATATCAATCGGCTTCTTGTTTTTATCCGCGGCCATATATAAAAATTATTGAAATACGCTCGTGGTGGAAACCTGCAGCTGCGGACCGCTGTTGTTTTGTACCGCGGCGGCGACCGACGCCGTCTGCGTACTGTCTGCGGTTTGCGCGACATCGGAGGGCGAAGAGAGCCTAATCCCGAGCGTACCGAGCCACACCGCAAACAGCGCCGCCGTGAGCGCGCCGGCGACCTGCACGGCGTGCTGGCGCCGCTGGTGCGTGGTGCGCGTGTTTTTAAGGTGTTCGATGTAGCGTTTCATACAAATTTAATTTGCAAATTTAACTGGACAGTACCACGACTTCAGCCTCTTTGCCCTCTAAATCCTTCTTCTTTATGGTGAGCTTCTCCTCCGCTTTGGTGCCCTCCGCGCCGGCCTCTTTGAGAAATGCTTTCAGAGCCGCCGCATCGTAGTGCATCGGTACGATTACCTTCGGCTCCAACTGCACCGCCAGTTTGTACGCCGATGCGTGTCCGAGCACATCGCTACCGCCTACAGGCAAAAACAAAACGTCGATGTCGTCGAGCTCGGCTTTGGCAGCGGCCGGCAACTCCGCGTTGCCCAACGCTCCGAGGAAGCAGAGGTTCATCCCCTCGAGCATCACCGAGTAAATGGTATTGATGGTTTGCTTTTTGTCGTAGGTCGCCTGCGTGGCAAAGCCGCGCACCGCCACCTCTTTTATTTCGTACTCGCCGGGGCCCTCGATAACAAACGGCTGTCGCTCGCCGAAGGCCGCGTTTTCTACCCCGTTGAAGTCGGCGTGATTCAGCGACACAAGCGCGATGTCGGCGCCGAATTTGGCCGACGCGAGAGAGGAGCCCTTGGCGGGCGGGTTGAAAGAAAGCGTCAAATCGCCTTGAGAAACCTTGAAGCATTGCCCTCCCGCGTAGCTGATTACCATCCTTGAATTATAGCAAATTTAGAGTCATTTTACAACTTAAAAAACTCGTGTATACTGCTTTGTAATAAGAGCAAATAGCTTTTATTAGAAGACGAGCGAGCGGGAGTAAATCTCGACCTGAGACCCCTGCCGTACAAATCAATATGGACACTAAAAATACAGAAGTTGTTTTGCCTGTGACTATCATGTCGGGGCTTTTTGAGCGCTCGCAGGAGCCGCCCAAAGAGGGCGACATAATCGAGGGTCCGGTCATTTCGCTCGACCGCGCGCGCCTCTATATCGACCTGCCGCCGTTCGGCACCGGCGTCATCTACGGCAGGGAGTATATGAACGCGCGCGAGGTTATCAAGCGCACCAACGTCGGCGACCGCATTCAGGCAAAAGTACTTTCGGTCAATACCAAAGACGGCTACATCGAGCTCTCGCTCAAAGAGGCGCGCCAGGCGGTGCTCTGGGCCGAGGCGGAGGACGCGGTCAAAAACAAACTTCAGTTTGAGCTCGTCATCAAAGAGGCAAACAAAGGCGGACTCATTATGGACTGGCAGGGGCTCGCAGGCTTCCTCCCCGCCTCACAGCTCAAAGCCGAGCACTACCCGCGCGTCGCCGACGGCGACAAAGACAAAATACTCGACGAACTCCGCAAGTTGGTAGGCACCAAGCTCACGGTCAGCATGATAGGTGCCCAGCCGAAGGAGGGCAAGCTTATCTTCTCCGAAAAGGGCCTGGATGATAAGGAAAAGAAGGAGCTCATCGCTAACTACGCCGTGGGCGATGTCGTTGAGGGCGAGGTCACCGGCATGGTGGACTTCGGCGCCTTCTTCAAACTCGAGGAGGGTCTCGAGGGTCTCGTGCACATTTCTGAAATCGACTGGGGACTGGTGGACGACCCGCGCCACTTCTTTAAAGTCGGGGACAAAATGAAGGTCAAGATAATCGACATCAAGGACGGCAAGGTCAGCCTCTCGGTTAAGGCACTCAAAGAAAATCCGTGGCAGGTCGCCGCAAATAAATACAACAAAGGCGACAAGGTTGAAGGCGTTGTTATAAAGTTCAACAAGCACGGTGCGCTCGCAAGCATCGAGGAAGGCATCGCGGGGCTCATACATGTCTCGGAGTTCGGATCGGAGGATAAGCTGCGCGCGGCGCTCGAGCTCGGCAAGCGCTACCCGTTTACCATCTCGCTGTTTGACCCCAAAGACATGCGCATGGCGCTCTCTTACAGTAAATAAAAGGCGACGCCTTTTATTTACTGTTTATCTCGGTCATCGCGCGCTCCTTGCCTTCAGTCAAAATAAGTTCGAGTGCTTCGCCAACCACCTTGCGGGATTTTTTCAGTTTTTCCTGCTCGCTTGTTTTAAATTTACCAAGCACAAAATCGGTAATCTTATCCGCATCCGGCCTTTTGAGTTTGCCTGATGGTGTCGAAGGGCTGATACCCACCCGCACGCGAACATAGTCTTTGGTTTTAAGGGCCTTTTCTATCGATTTGATGCCGTTGTGCCCGCCTGCCGAAGAACCGAAGGAGATTTTTACTCTGCCAAGCGGCAAATCGAGCTCGTCGTGCACGACAATCAATTGCTCGGCGGCTTTTTTTGAGGGAACCGCCTTCTTAATCGGGCCGCCGGAGTTGTTCATATATACATTGAGGTCGAGTACCTTCGGTTTCTTCGTTAGCTTTTCTTTAATGTGCGACACAAAATCGCGCCCCACGTTGTGACGCGTGCCGTCATACTCTTTATCGGGATTTCCGAGCCCTACCAGTATCCAACTCATGTGTTGCAGTATACATCCGTACTTGCGCCTTGCAATACGCAAGCTACAATACTCCCATGCCACAGAAGAGTAGTGAAAATTTTTTCACCGAGCTCTTCAAATTCATACTCATCGCCGCCGCGATAGTCTTCCCTATCCGGCTTTTTGTCGCGCAGCCGTTTATCGTCTCGGGCGCCAGCATGAGCCCGACCTTCAACAACGGGCAGTACCTCATTGTCGATGAACTTTCATACCGTCTGCAGTCCCCCGGCCGCGGCGATGTGATTATCTTCCGCTACCCTAAGAATCCTAAGGAGTTTTTTATCAAACGCATCATCGGGCTCCCGACCGAGACAGTCTCAATCAACGGCAACGCGATAACTATCACCAAAGCCGACGGCAAAACCGTGGCGCTCAGCGAGCCGTATGTGGCTAACCACGGCAACGGCTCCGCCAACAGCTACCAACTGAAGGAGGACGAGTATTTTGTAATGGGAGACAACCGGCCGGAGAGTTCCGACAGCCGCGTATGGGGGACGCTGCCGCGCGACAACATCGTCGGCAGAGCGTTTATGCGGCTGCTGCCGCTAAACTCTATCGGCTTCTTCCCCGGCAGCCTGCCTGCCGGTCAGGCAGGTACTTCCGTACAATAAATATGCAACAACACCTGCGACCATCGCCAGCATCATTTTTGAAACACGCGGCCGATGTAGCAACCTTTTACGGATTCCGCCCTCTGCGCGAGGTGGAGAGGCGCGTGCCGAACCTCGAGCGCCGCGCACACTCGTTTGCCATCGCATCTGCGGCGTGCGTGCAGTGCCACGCGCTGCACCAGGGCGAGCCGGTGCTCGCCTACTGGGCGTCCCCATCGCCGATGCACATGCCTGCACATAAGGCAGGCGCGCCCGGAGTCAACCCGCGGGAGACAGGCGAGTTCGGGCTCAACATTGTTGGAGTCCCCGAGAGCATCGCGGAAGTGGTACTGCTCAAAACCGTTGCCACAGTTATCACCGAGTGGGGGGCGACTATCGCGCGCGTGCGATTGAACGCCTTGGGCGATAAAGATTCAAAAATACGCTTTGAGCGCGAGGTGTCCGTTTATTTGCGCAAGCATGCCGGCTCCTTGCACGATGAGTGCCGCGACAAGCTTGCGCGCGACCCGATGGCGCCGTACCGCTGTGCGAGCGACTCATGCAAAGCGGTCGTCGAGGGCGGTCCGCGCGCGATGAACTTCCTATCCGAAAAGAGCCGCCTGCATTTTAAAGAGGTGCTCGAACTATCCGAGCGGCTCGCGCTCCCCTATGAGTTCGACGACCTGCTGATGGGCGACGAGCGCGAGCCTCGGATGCTGTTTGCCTTCGACCTAAAAGACGACGACGCGACTGTGCTGGGTAGTACCGGCGGGCGCTTTGACGACCACTTCCGCACCTATCTACCCCGCCGCGAGGTTGCGGGCGTCTCTGCGAGCGTCTACTTCCGCAAAAAAGGCATGTTGGCGGAGAATTTTAAATTGGCTTCTCCAACACAAATCCCCGCGGTGTACTTTATCCAAATCGGCCTGCGCGCAAAAATAGAGGGTCTCAGCGTCGTCGATGTTTTGCGCCGCGCGCAGATACCTGTGCTTCAGTCGTTTGACTCGGCCAAATTCTCTCCGCAGTTCGCCTCCGCGCGCGCGGCAGGCGTCTCGCACCTGCTTATTATGGGACAGCGCGAGGCGCTTGACGGCACTATTCTTGTGCGCACTATGGACAACAGCCGCCAGACCATCGTCGGCCTCACTGATCTACCCCGCTACCTAAAAACCTTGCGCTAGACCCAGGTTTCTGTTATTGTTCTTGGCGCAATGGCTGCAAATGCTGAGGTAACTAAAAACGAGGGCGAGTCGGCTATCAACTTGATACGCCGCTTTAGTAAGCGTGTACAAGGCGCCGGAGTTATTCCCCGCGTGCGCGGCAACCGCTACTACACCCGCGCCAAATCTAAAGCCGTGTCCCGCAAGGGCGCGCTCAAGCGCATCTCGCGGCGCGATGAGATAGCAGAACTTATCAAGCTCGGCAAAATGCTCGAAAAGCCGGTCCGCGGCAAGTTCCGCCGCTAAATGCGCACCCCCTCTTCGTTTTCTAAAATAAAGACTGCCGTCCTCGGCCGCAAGTATGACTTGTCGGTCGCTTTTGTTTCTGTCCACGAGATGCGCCGCGCCATGCGGTATAAAAAATCGCGTACTATCAAGACCTCCAACGTGCTCTCCTTCCCCCTTTCCAAAACTTCCGGCGAAATTTTAATCTGCAAATCCGCCGCCAAGCCATACTTGGTTGAATTTTTGTTTATCCACGGTCTTTTGCACCTAAAAGGTCTCAAACACGGTGCTATAATGGAACACGAGGAGGACCGCTTGTTAAAGCGGTTTGGTTTCTCGCGTACTAATGGCTAATCACGTAACCGGCATAGACATCGGCTCCTACCACGTCAAGGTGGTTATTGCGGAGCGCTCGGATGACCCGCGGCTGCCGCCGCGGATTTTGGGTACCGGCTACGCCGAGTCGCGCGGAATGCGGCAGGGTTACATCGTCTCCATACCCGAGGTGTCGCGCTCGGTCGCAGCGGCAGTGGCACAGGCCAGCAAGGCCGCGCGTGTCAAGGTTAAGCGCGTATACCTTGGCGTAGGCGGCATCGGTGTAGAAGAGGTTTTCTCGCGCGGAGAGACGGTCGTCGAGCGCGGCGACTCCGTAGTCACGGCGCGCGACCTGCCCCGCGCCGAGAAAGTGAGCCTCGAGGCGCTGCCGCCTGCCGCGCGGCACAACCGCATCGTCATACACCCGATCCCCCTCCGCTACAGCGTCGACGGGGTAAAGGTTCTCGGCAAAAACCCGATAGGCATGCACGGCCAGCGTGTCTCGGTCGAGATGCTCTTTATTACCTGCCTAGAGCGGCATATATCCGACCTTAAGGCCGCGGTCGAAGATGCCGGTTTTGAGGTGGAGGATGTGTGCGCCGCCCCGTTGGCGGCATCGTTTGTCGCACTTTCTAAGATGCAAAAGCGCGTGGGGTGCGTACTTGCCAATATCGGCTCGGAAACGCTCTCGGTTATCGTGTTTGAGGATTCTGTCCCCATTTCTATCAAAGTGTTTCCGGTCGGCGGCGCGGACATAACCAACGACCTCGCGCTCGGCCTGCGGATACCTCCGGAGGATGCCGAACAGCTCAAGCAGGGTGCCGTGCTAGGCGCTCCGTACCCCAAGCGCAAGATAGACGACATAGTCGCGCGCCGCGTCAGCGACATGTTTAAGCTGGTCGAGTCACATCTCAAAAAAATAGGCAAAGACGAGCTCCTCCCGGCCGGTGTTATTTTGACCGGCGGCGGCTCTGCAATGCAAACGGCGGCCGACCTTGCCAAGGCGGTATTGAGACTCCCCTCGCGCACCGCGCCATTTGCCGACGGCGCGCAGAAGATGCAGCTGCGCGACTCCAGCTGGTCGGTCGCGTACGGCCTTACTATCTGGGGCTTCGACGGCGGCAAGGATTTGGAGGCGGCCGACGACAGCGGCATAGGCGATTTCTTCTCCAACCTCTGGCGCTGGTTCAAAAAATTCCTGCCGTAAACCAAGGAGAGAACGAAAGGACAAGGCGTCAATAGTTTGTGCGAACGAAGAAAAAAGCCCTACACAGAGGGCTTTTTTAGGTATTGCGGGTACGCACCTGCCTGTGGATTTTTGCTTGCTTGCAAGTGGTTGCGCGCCAGTGTTACAGTGATGCGGCATTTTATCAGGGATATCTGAAAATTATTTATGCCGCAAGTACAACCGGAGGTAGAGGCATTCGCACGGATTCGCGTCGTCGGCGTGGGAGGCTCGGGTAAGAACGCCGTCAACCACATGATCGACTCTAAAGTGCGCGGAGTGGACTTTATCGCCATCAACACCGATGCGCAGGATCTCCATCACTCGATGGCGAAGAAAAAAATCCACATCGGCAAGAACCTCACCCGCGGTTTGGGCGCCGGCATGAACCCGGAACTCGGCAAGCGCGCATCCGAAGAAACAAAAGAGGAGGTCCAGCAGTCGCTCAAAGGCAGCGACATGGTCTTTGTCGCCTGCGGCATGGGCGGCGGCACGGGCACCGGCGCGGCACCGGTTGTGGCGCGCACTGCCAAAGAGATGGGCGCGCTGACGGTGGCGGTTGTCACCAAGCCGTTTTCATTCGAGGGCGCTCAGCGCATGCGCATAGCCGACCAAGGCCTTGAAGACCTGCGCAAAGAGGTAGACGCGCTCATCGTCATCCCCAACGACCGCCTGCTCGCCACGGTAGCCAAGGACACCACACTCAAACACGCTTTTGCCATGTGCGACGACGTGCTTAAACAAGCTGTCGAAGGCATCTCCGACCTTATAACCAACCCCGGCATCATCAACGTCGACTTCGCCGACATCCGCGCAGTGATGGAGAACGCCGGCTCGGCGCTCATGGGTATCGGAGTAGCCTCTGGCGAGAACCGCTCTGCCGCCGCAGCCAAGGCCGCCGTTTCCTCTCCCCTGCTCGAGCTCTCCATCAACGGCGCTAAAGGCGTGCTCTTTGCCATCGCCGGCGGAGACGACCTCGGCATGCTCGAGGTGCACGAGGCCGCAAAAATAATCACCGAGTCGGTGGACCCGAACGCCAAAATAATCTTCGGCGCCGTCCGCGACGAAAAGCTCAAGAAAGGCGAGGTGCGCGTCACCGTTATCGCGACCGGCTTCCCCGCAGCGGGTATCGCTCCGCGCGGCACGCCGCTCTTCGGCTCCTTCCGCGAGAAGGAAAAGGAGGAGACTCCGCTGGGCAAAATCTTCAACTCACCAGCTACTAAAGAAAAAGAGGAGGTAAAACCCGAACCGAAGCTCACTCCAAAACCCGCCGAAGAGGACGACGAGTGGGGCGCGGTGCCGAGCTTCCTGCGCAGACCGAAAATAAAGTAACAAGTTTGATATACTGGTTGGATGTACGACTTGGCGATAATAGGAGGAGGGCCTGCTGGCGTGGCCGCGGGGGTGTATGCGGCGCGCAAAAAGCTTAAGACAATACTCATTGCCGAGACCGTCGGCGGGCAATCGACCGACTCTCCTGATGTTCAAAACTGGATAGGAACGCCGCACATAAGCGGCATGGAGATGGCTAAACAACTGGAGAAGCATCTGCGCGAGTATGCCAGCGACGTACTCGAACTCAAAATCGGCGAGCGCGCGGCGGCAGTCACAAAAAACGAAGGCAGTTTTTCTGTTTCCACGGCCACGACCAGCTACATGGCGCAGACTGTTTTTGTCGCTACCGGCGGCGCGCGCAAAAAACTGGAAGCGGTCGGTGCAGAACAATTTGAGCACAAGGGTGTTACCTACTGCGCTTCCTGCGACGGACCTATTTTTGCGGGGCAAGACGTGGCGGTGGTCGGCGGCGGCAACGCCGGGTTTGAAACGGCCGCTCAACTGCTCGCCTACTGCAAGTCGGTTACTCTTATACACCGTCAATCGGACTTTTTGCGCGCGGACAAGGCAACGGTTGATGCGGTGCTCGCCCACCCCAATATGAAAACGGTAGTCAACTCGACTCCTGTTGAGGTCAAGGGAGACCAGTTTGTAAAAAGCATTTCGGTCAAAGACAACGCGAGCGGAAAAATAACAGAAATTCCGGTGGTGGCCGTGTTTGTTGAAATAGGGATGATACCCGCGACCGACCCGGTAAAAGGACTCGTCGATTTGGATGAGTGGGGCAAAATAAAAGTAGACGCCAAAAATCAGCGCGCAAGCATGGCCGGAGTGTGGGCCGCTGGCGACTGCTCCGACGGCCTGTACCACCAAAATAACATCGCCGCCGGCGACGCGGTAAAAGCGCTCGAAGACATTTATTTCTTTCTAAAAGCAGCCAAGTAGCTAGAGGTTGTGGCGGTGGTCGGACTTCAGGTCGTGGATATCTTTTTCTAAGTGGTCGAGCTTGGCGACTATCTCCATGGTCTGTGACTGCTCGGCTCTCAAAATATCTAGCTCGCTTTTTTCCACCAGTTTCTTTTCCTTTTTAAATCCGGAGATGATGATGCTGTCACCTATAAAAAACGACACGAGGAGTCCGCTCACAAGCAGTATGATGACCCCCATCACGATAGAGCCCAGGCCGTGGAGTCCGGGGATAAGCTCGGCAACCTCCCACACACCCTTCCACAAAAGGATGATGCCAACCGCACCAACAAGCGCGTATAGGATAGGATTGTGACTAAGTTCAATCCGCACAAAGTCCTCAAGCTTGTCGAAGAAAGAAAGAATTTTCTTTACCATGAGTTTAGTATACCCTGTTGGCTCAGCGGTATAGAAAAATCCCGTATACGATAGTAAAGTTCAAAATACCCACCAAAAAGTTGCCGATGTATATGGGCGGTTCGCGGTGCACCAAACCGTACAAAATCCAAAAAAAGTTGAGACAGCCCAAAAGAAACCATGTCTCGATAGAAAGTCCGGCCGCGGTTTTGTCCGCAAATAACTGCAATACCTGCGGCAACAGCACCAAAGGCGTTGCCATGGCTATGGCGTACATCAAGTAGTCCAGCCAATGCCTCGCCCTCTTCCGCGTACTCAGGTGACGCAAGCCAAGGTTCATACTACTCAAGTTTAGCATCTGTTTTACTTAGTGACCCCGGCGAGAGTCGAACTCGCGTTCTTTGCTTGAAAAGCAAATGTCCTAACCGTTAGACGACGGGGCCGCGGAGGAGGTGAGATTCGAACTCACGATACCTTTCGGTATACCGCATTTCGAGTGCGGCGCAATAGACCAACTATGCGACTCCTCCATATTGCTTGAACAAAAACAAAATACCATTTTTTACTGCAATTGACAAACAGACTCCTTTGTAAAATAATATCTCCGCTTCACCGAGAGGAGTTCGTGATGAAGAAAATATGCTTGGTTCTTTTTGCGGCGCTGCTGGTCTCCCCGGCTGCCTACGCCGAGGTACCCACCGGCAAGGTTTACATAGGTCGGGGCGGTGTAAACGGCATCATCAACTGCTACCCGAGCGTCTACCGCGGGCCGGACGGCAGGGTGTACAAACGCAGTGTCGACTGCCCCGGCGACGGGATGAAGTACTCCGATATTGGCGTGCCTCTCTATGGGCCCGCAGTAAAAATGCCTAGGGAAGCCGGCCGTTTCCGCAGGCTCCCCAACGGCAACATTCAATTGTACTGATACGATGCCAAGCTGCCGCGGCGCGGGTAAAAC
>Ga0209518_1004329_pt1 | contig 11448 bp, 11 predicted proteins | sample RifGroB1_FD_183993 | JGI IMG/M metagenome (GOLD analysis project Ga0209518, IMG submission 183993) | Groundwater microbial communities from Rifle, Colorado, USA - Groundwater B1 (SPAdes) (version 2) | ecosystem: Environmental > Aquatic > Deep subsurface > Groundwater | place: Rifle, Colorado... | reverse complement strand
TAAGAAGAGGTAATTATGACGTTTTAGTTGGTATAAATCTCCTCAGAGAAGGATTGGATTTACCTGAGGTAGGACTTGTGGCCATCTTGGATGCTGATAAAGAAGGATTTTTAAGAAGCAAGACTAGTTTAATTCAGACGATGGGAAGGGCAGCCAGACATGTAAAAGGGAGGGTTATACTGTATGCAGACAAAAGAACAAAAAGTATAGAAGCAGCATTATCTGAAGTAAAAAGAAGACGTGAATATCAGCTGGAGATGAATAAAAAGTATGGAATCACACCAACTTCTATTGATAAGCCATTTAGAGATAGACTGATTGAAGCTGATTATGAAACTAAAACAGATAAAGCACTTGGTTTTGGCGCTTCAACATTTGCCCACCTACCTGATATTGAAGTTGAAAGTCTGACTCCTATGGATAAAAAAAGACTAATTAAAAATCTCAAAAAGGAAATGGTACTAGCTGCTCATGATCTGAATTTTGAAATGGCTGCTGAAATAAGAGATAAAGTGAAAGAAATTGAAAAATAAAAACATTTGAAATTATATAAATTTCTTATATAATATAGGACATGAAGAGAGTTAATCCAACAGTAAATCAGCATATCGGTGATAATTCTCGAGAATATAGCAGCAACGATAGTGCTGAATCTTTGGTAAAGATATACAAAAATGAAAGACCAGTTACTGTTCTTGTTTCTATTGCGCTGAATACACATGGAAATGAAAATTGCGGAATAATATCAAGTCTTGCTGGTGAACAAGCTGTTGTTTTAACAGAGATGCTTGTTGAAAAGTTAGAGACTAACAGTAGAAATATGAGAGATAAAGAAAAATAATTTTTATATTATTAAATAATATATTATAGAAATTATAACTCTATAAACTCCAAAGACAATAAAATTGTTAGATTGAACAAACTTCACTAAGAATTTAATTGCAATTATTGATGTAATAAAACTACCTATAAAACCAATTATTAATAAATTCAATTCAGAGTTAGTCCAGACTGATACATCAGTTTTATACAGATCTAAAACTGTAGCCCCAAGCATAGTAGGAATTGCCAATAAAAAAGAAAACTCTGTAGCTTGTTTTCTGTTTAGACCTACCATCATACCACCGAAAATTGTAGCCATGGCTCGGGATACGCCAGGAATCATAGATAAAACCTGAAACAAACCAATTTTTAGATAATCAAAATAACCCAAATGAGCCTTTTGTTTATTTGCATGATATTTCTCAAATATAATTATAAAAATACCACCGATTAAGAGACTTAAAATAACTACAAAAGTATTTTCAAAAAGATTACTTTTTATAAATCCGTAAAACATAACTCCGAAAAAAGCAGATGGGAGAAACGCTAAAATAATTTTCTTCCAGAGATCAATATCAGTGATTAATTTTTTAAAGTATAAAAATACTACTGCCAAAATAGCTCCAAGTTGAATGAATATTTCGAAGGATTTTAAAAATTCAGTTTGGGGTATTTTAAGTAAATTACTGGCTAAGATTAAATGACCTGTTGACGATATGGGTAAAAATTCAGTTACACCCTCAAGAAATGATAAAAATAAAGTATTTATTAAGTCCACAAATTAATTATAAACCAATTTGACGATCTTCATAATGAAATTGATATGGTAATAATCTAGTCATGTGTTCTGTACTATCTGCTAATACTGCAACTAAAATTTGTTTTTGTGTTGGGTTTAGCCACTCTGTATTCAGTTCAGTTTCACAAATTCCCACTAAATCAGATATTGTGAGTTCGTGATCAAGTGAGGCTATTATGTAATAAGTCAAATTATATAATCGAGAAAAAGTTTCACTTATTATAATCCTGGCTTTATCACTAATTTCAAACCCAAGATTTGCAAAATTTAATAAATCAAATTCTGTTAGAGTTATTATAGGTGTGTCCCTTTTTAAATTAATTAACAAAGGAACACCCACATCAAAAAGCTCTTGTAAAACTTCGAGTTCATCTATGGTTCGTTTTTCATCTGCTAATGTAATTAATTTTCTGAAATCTGTGATCTCTTGTGTCATACCGCAATACTATAGCATATAAGTGATATTATAGGAAGTGGGTTTAAATGTTTTTTGTTTCGATGATATAATCATAATTACCACTGGTAATCCAGCGGGTTTTTTGTATGGATAATTATATAAAAGTAAGGGGTGCCAGACAACATAATTTAAAAAATGTTGATTTGGATATTCCAAAAAATAAACTTTCGGTTTTCACCGGTGTATCAGGTTCCGGAAAAAGTTCTTTTGCCTTTGATACTATCTATGCAGAAGGTCAAAGAAGATATGTTGAAAGTTTATCTACTTATGCCAGACAATTTTTGGGGATAATGGATAAACCTGATGTTGATTCTATAGAAGGATTATCTCCTGCTATTTCAATTGATCAAAAAACAACTTCCAGAAATCCCAGATCAACCGTAGGAACTGTTACTGAAGTATATGATTATTTGAGACTTTTGTATGCAAGAGTTGGTCATCCTCATTGTCCAATTTGCGGATCTGAAATAAGCAGACAATCACTGGAAGAAATAGTTAATAAATCAATAGATTTAATTAAACAAAAAACTAAATCTCAAAAAAAAGGATGGTTTTATATTCTGGCACCGGTTGTTAAAGATAAAAAAGGAGAATTTTCTTCTCTTTTTGACAATCTTAAATCCAAAGGTTATACCAAGGTCAGAGTAGATGGTCATGTAAAGGATCTCCATGATGATTTTGTTCTTTTAAAAGCAAACAAACATACAATAGATTTGGTTGTGGATACAATTAGTTTGGGAAACAGTAACCTTGAAGATAAAATATATAATGATAATTTGAGATCTAGATTTTTCGACTCTATAAGACAAGCCATAGATTTGGCTGATGGATTTCTAATTATTTCTCAAATTAAGGATACTGGGTTCACCATTCCTGAATTTCCTAGGAATTTTGAAGATTATCTTTTTTCAGAAAAATTTTCTTGCCCGATTGATAATTTGTCTTTTCCTGAAATTGAACCAAGAAGTTTTTCTTTTAATTCTCCTCATGGTGCCTGCCCTAAATGTACAGGCTTGGGCAAAATATTGAAGGTTGAACCCAAATTGATCATCTCCCCAGAAATAAGCATTTTGGAAGGAGGTCTCTTACCATTTTCTACAATGTTTGAGGCAGATACATGGTATTCCAGATTGATAAAAACAGTTTGTGAAAATAAGAAAATAAGCGTTAACAAAAACTTAAACCTATTATCTACTGAGGAAATAGACATTTTGTTACATGGAACAGGGGAAAAAGTATATCAAGTTCATGGAACAAATAAGCAGGGTCATCAAACATCAATCTGGTGGAAATTTTCAGGAATAGTTAACGAGCTCGAAAGAAGGTACAAAGAAAGTCAATCTGATTATGTTAAAGGTGAAATAGAGAAATATATGAAAGAGCAACTTTGTGAGTCTTGCCAAGGTGCAAGGTTAAAACCTGAAGTATTATCTGTAACTATTGATGGAATAAACATCTCACAATCTACAGGGGAATCGATTACCCAAATGTTAGATTGGATTACTAATTATAAAAATTATTTAAATTCAAAAGAACAGGAAATTGGAAAAATAATAGTTTCGGAAATTTTGGGCAGACTTAAGTTCCTTCAGTCTGTGGGCTTGGAGTATTTAACTTTAGATAGAGTTGCAGGGACTTTGTCGGGAGGAGAAGCCCAAAGAATTAGACTAGCCAGTCAAATTGGTTCCGGTTTAACAGGAGTACTTTATGTTTTGGATGAGCCTACAATTGGACTACACCAAAAAGATAACCAAAAACTAATAGATACATTAAAAACATTAAGAAATTTGGGAAATACGGTTATAGTTGTGGAACACGACGAAGAAATGATGCGGAATGCTGATTATTTGGCCGACTTTGGTCCTGGAGCAGGTAAATTGGGTGGTGAAGTAGTAGCTTTTGGAACAATTGACGAAGTATCCAAAAATAAAAAGTCTTTAACAGGTGCATATTTGTCTGGGAAAAAAAGAATTGAAATACATACACCAAAACAAAGTCTTTTAATTAAGGATGAACCTTTTGAAAAGATAAAAATTTTGAAAATCTATGGAGCAGGTCAATTTAATTTGAAAAATATTAATGTTGAATTTCCTCTCGGAAAATTTATTTGTATTACCGGAGTTTCAGGATCGGGAAAATCAACTTTACTGGTTGAAACTTTGTGTCCAGCTTTACAACAAAAACTAAGCAGTCTGTTTAGGGGAGATGTAGGATTATTTAAAACTCTGGAAGGAATTGAAAGAATAGATAAGGTAATTCTTATTGATCAGTCTCCTATAGGTAGGACACCCAGAAGCAATCCTGCAACTTATACAAAAGTGTTTGATATCATTCGAGATGTTTTTGCCGATACCAGAGATGCCAGACTAAATGGATTTAAAAAAGGTCAATTTTCGTTTAATTTAAAGGGTGGAAGGTGTGAAGCATGTGAGGGTCAAGGACAGACTAAAATTGAAATGCAGTTTATGAGTGATATTTGGATTACTTGTGAGGTATGCCACGGAAGACGTTACAATTCACATACTTTGGAAATAACTTTCAGAGGTAAAAACATAATTTTTCCATTCACATAGAAACATTCTTGAAAAATTGGAAACTCTGCAGGATGTAGGACTTGGATATATGCAGTTGGGGCAGGCTGCAACTACTCTTTCGGGGGGAGAGGCACAAAGAGTTAAACTTTCAACAGAATTATCAAGAAGACAGACAGGAAAAAGTTTTTATATTTTGGATGAACCCACAACAGGTCTTCATTTTGCAGACATTGACAGGCTTCTACGAGTTTTGAAGCTCTTGGTTTCAAAAGGAAATACTGTTTGTGTTATAGAACACAACTTGGATGTGATTAAGAATTCGGATTGGGTTATAGATCTGGGACCCGGTGGAGGAGACTATGGAGGTGAAATAATTGCGGTAGGAACTCCAAAAGATATTAAGAAAAATATAAATTCAGTTACTGGTAAATATCTTTAGATATAATTATCACAATAAAAACAACTCAACTTTTGTTACAATAAATTCAATGAAGAAAATTTATATTGCACTAATATTATTTGTTTTGATGTTTTTTTCTAACTCGGTAGTAATTAAAGCAGAAGGTGAATTTAATACAGATTTTAATGTTAACTATAAAGTAATAGATAATGGAATTACTTCAGTTTCAAATCAAATCACTTTAACAAATAGTTTTTCTAATATCTATGCAACTTCTTACAGTCTTGTTTTAGAAGGAATAGATCCAATAAGTGTTAAAGCATATGCGGATGGAGGAACTGTCTATAACGCAAATATTTCAACAGAAGGTAAATCTACAACCATAAAAATAGACTTCCCGGATGCAGTTGTGGGAAAAGATAAGTCAAGAAAATTCTGGGTTCTTTATGATACAGGAGGATTTGCTAAAAAAACAGGAGAAGTCTGGGAAATTTCTATACCCAGATTAGCTATAGAAAATAAATTTGACAGTTACTATATAAACCTTGCAGTACCTGAAACATTGGGAGATTTAGCATATATCTCACCCGGTCCAAGAACAAGTCTAAAAGTTGATGGATATAATAATTACAAATTTAATAAAGAAGACGTTACCCAAAGTGGAATAGTTGCAGGTTTTGGTCAGTTTCAGGTGTTTTCGTTTAATCTAATTTATCATTTGGAAAACCCGTTGGCGGTTGGAGCAGATACTGAAATAGCCATCCCTCCCGATACTTCTTTTCAAAAAATGTACTACCAGGATATAAATCCCAAACCAAAAGAGTTTTACATAGATGAAGACGGAAATTGGATAGCCAGATATAGTTTGAAGACAAGAGAAAGATTAGATGTAATTGCTTCTGGATCAGTGCAGATATTTGCCACTCAACGGCCATACCTTGCACCTAGTAGTCAGTCAATTAATAATAACCTTTTATCTCAGGAGTTTTGGCAGTCTGATAGCGAAAAAATTAAAAATCTTGCTCAAGAACTTATTACACCTCAAGCTATTTATAATTATGTTTCTACAAATTTAAGTTATGACTACGAAAGAGTAAAACCCAATGTCGAAAGACTGGGTGCGTTGGGTGCTCTCTCATCACCTAAAAACGCTATCTGTATGGAATTTACAGATTTGTTTATTGCTCTTTCTAGAGCAGCAGGTATTCCTGCCAGAGAAGTAAATGGCTATGCATATACCGAAAATCCCGATATCCAACCACTTTCACTGGTTAATGACGTCCTTCATGCATGGCCTGAATATTATGATGAAGGTAAACAATCTTGGATACCTGTAGATCCTACTTGGGGCTCAACAACAGGTGGGGTTGATTTTTTTAACAAATTAGATCTGAGACATTTTACTTTTGTCATCCATGGAAAAGATTCCAGCAAACCTTATGCTGCAGGATCCTATAAACTTGGATCCAATCCGCAAAAAGACGTTTTTGTGTCATTTGGAAAATTACCTGATACACGTAACAATCTGCCACGTATTTCGGCTTCATTCGGAAAATGGATACCTTTTTTTGAAAACAAGCTAAAAGTGGAAATTGTAAATCCGGGCCCAATAGCCATATATAACCTCAAGCCCTCAATTTATCATGACAATAAACTAGCAGAAGCCGTAAATGAAGGATTTGAAGCTCTTCTTCCGTTTCAAACTCTAAAAACCGAATACAATATTCCATTTTCATTTCTGGGTGCAAAAACTCCTGAAATAGTCACTGTTGTCCTTGAAGGCCAGAGAGTTAATGTATTAACTAACAAGAATCAAGTTATAATTTACAATCTTCTGATTATTTTTATTATAGTTATATTTATCACTGTTTTTGCCTTTATTAAACTAAAAAGGCTGACTTTTGTTAAAATACTTACAAAATGGAAAGTAAAATTACCAGCCTCAAAAGATATGGTATAGATAAAAAGGTATACCTTAAATTTCCCCAATCACCAGGAATATACATTTATTGGCAAAAAACAACCCCAATCTATATTGGTAAATCAGTAAATTTGAAATCCAGGCTTCTTAGTTATTTAGCATTACATTTAGGTCCTAAAACTAATCAAATGGTTAATGAAGCAGATTCAGTATCGTTTATCGTTGTAACCACTGAACTTGAATCTCTTCTTCTGGAGGCTAAATTAATAAGAACATATAAACCTAAATACAATGTAGCTTTAAAGGATGATAAAAATCCATTATATATAGGAATAACCAGAGATTATTTACCAAGGATTATTCCTTCAAGAAAAGAGGAAACTAAAACTTATAAACATTTTTATGGTCCTTTTCCCAATTCCTATAACGTTATTACAATTCTTAAAATAATAAGAAGAATATTTCCCTATGCAGATCATAAAATAGGAAAAAGGGTTTGTTTTTATAATCATCTCGGACTTTGTATACCATGCCCTAACGAAATTAAAAAAATTGAAGATATTGATAAAAGAAAAGAGCAGGAAATAATTTACAGACAGAATATAAAAAACATTAAAAAACTTTTGGATGGTAAATTTACGGTTCTACAAAATGATTTAATTAGAAAAATGAAAATTGAATCCGATAACCAAAATTATGAAATGGCATTATTAACCAGAAATCAATTAAAAATTCTGGATTATATTACTCAGCCAAGGATCGCTCCAATTGAATTTATTAAAAACCCAAATTTGGAAGAAGACGTTAGAAGCAGTGAACTTAATAAACTAAAGTTAATTTTGAATAATGGTATCTATGGAAATATTAAGATTCTAAAAAGAATCGAATGTTTTGACGTGGCTCATTTGGCAGGTTCTGCTGCAACTGCCTCTATGGTGGTTTTTGTAGACGGAGGCATGGAGAAAAAAGAATACAGGCATTTCAGAATTAGGCAAATAAAAACTCAAAGTGATTATGATTCACTTAAAGAGATTGCCCAAAGAAGATTAAAAAATTTGCCAGAATATGGAGGAAAATGGACGAGACCCGATTTGATAGTTGTTGATGGGGGATTGGGTCAGATTAAGAAATTCTACGAAATTTTTAATAACATTAATATTCCCATAATTGGTATTGCCAAAAATCCGGATAGGATCATTTTTCCTGACGGTAAAAAAGTTCCAGCCACAAAATTGATTCAATGGTTAAGAGATGAAGCTCATAGGTTTTCCAGAAGATATCACCATAAACTTATATCTAAATCGTTATTAAATTAATTAGGATATTTTTTAAAAAGGTAAACGGATATTTTATAAAAAATTCATTTACCGTTTTTATAGCAAAACACTTGACAGTAGAACTAGTTTATTTGATACTCTAAATATGAAGAGGATCATTCGTCATTTTACTGTGGATACCGTATCTCTTTATTTAGCTTCAAATATTGCATCTGGTATGGTATTTTCAAAAGGAATAGAGACACTTCTTTTGACCGGTCTTGGGCTTACAATAGCCTCTCTTATTGCCAAACCGATTATTAATATTTTGATGCTGCCTATAAACTTGATAACGTTTGGGATATTTAGGTGGGTAGCATCTGCAATTACTATTTATTTGGTAACCTTAATCGTACCTGGATTTAGAATTGTTAATTTCTTCTTTGGAGGTTTTGCCAGTGTTTGGATTGATCTTCCCTCGATAGCTTTATCTGGAATTTTGGCTTTAATTGCCTTCTCATTTCTTCATTCAATAATATCCTCGTTTATATACTGGTTGATGAAGTAAGCATTTTTTCCCTATTAAAACAATTTAATTTTTCTTGTTGGTATAAATAGCTTTCTTTGTTGTATAATACAGTTCAGATATTATGAAGGAAGTTTTACAGGTGATTCAGGGAATATTGGCAATTCTTATTACCGTATTTATTCTAATGCAAGTTAGAGGTACATCCTTTGGCAGATCAAGCAACTCCTCTTCTTTTACCAGACGTGGTGCTGAAAAATTTATATTCAGAGCCACTTTCGTAGTTACCTTTATCTTTTTAACTCTTTCTATTGTCATTTTAGTTATTTAAATTATAGTGTCATTAAGATATATCATCAGGTTTTTGGTTGAATTTTTTAAACGCTTCAAAATTCTGGTATTTGTGGGGTTAATACTTGGTATTTTAGTATTTCTGATAGCTAAAATATTACTACCTAAAATACTCATTAATACTGAAAAAATAGGTGTAGCAGGTAAATATACTCCTGAAAAATTACCCGAAGACATTCTCTCTCTGATCTCCTCCGGATTAACTTATATTGATAATAACGGCGAAGTAAATCCCAGTATAGCAGAATCATGGGAAACAACCGATGGTGGTAAAACATGGACTTTTAAAATCAAAAAAGATCTTCTATGGCAAGACGGGCAGGTAGTGGACACAAACTCAATAAATTATCAATTTAACGATGCCAAGACAGAGAAACCTGATCCGTCGACAATAATATTTAAATTAGATACCCCTTTTTCAGCATTTCCAACAATAGTCTCAAAACCAATTTTTAAAAAAGGATTGCTGGGCACAGCTGCGTGGAAAGTAAAGAAAATCTCCTTGGTAGGAGGTTATGTTAATAAATTAACTCTGGAAGATACGGAAAAAAATAAAAAAATATTCAATTTTTACCCTTCTGAAGAAAGATTAAAACTTGGCTATAAATTAGGAGAGATTGACAGAATTAAAGACATTACTTCAACTGAACCCTTTGAAAACTGGAAACAAACGGAGATAAATAAGGTTATAAATAATAACTTTTTCGTAGCCATATTCTTTAACGTAGAAAATCAAAATTTATCTGAAAAAAATTATCGACAGGCTTTGGCATATTCAATAAATAAAGATGATTTTAAAGAAAATAGAGCTATTAGTTCTATATCTCCTGGTTCTTGGGCATTTAATTCACAGGTAAAACCTTATTACAAAGATTTAGATAGAGCTAAAGAACTACTTTCGGATGCAAAGGATTTAAAAATAGTTTTGAGTACTGCCTCAAATCTCTTAAATGTTGCTGAAAATATAAAAAAGGATTGGGAAGAAGTTGGAATACAAACCGAAATACAGTCTGTTGCCGGAATTCCAGAAAATTATGAAGCACTTCTGATAACAGTGGATATTCCAGCAGACCCCGATCAATATGTGCTGTGGCACTCTACTCAAACCCTAACAAACATCAGCAAATTTAAAAATGACAGAATAGATAAGCTTCTTGAAGACGGAAGGGTACAACTGATCAAGGAGGAAAGAAAGAAAAGTTATTTAGATTTTCAAAGATATCTAGTGGAAGAAGTTCCTGCCATATTTTTATATCACCCCACTTTTTATACAATTATCAGAAAATAATATTTCATTAATATTTCAATAACAGAGATTTTAATTTTTCAATACTGTCGTAATCGTGAATTGATATAGAAAATGATTTCTTAAATGTATTTTTCACATTTATTAAATCTGATTTGGTTAATAGAATAATTTCTTTCTTCTTCAAAAGTTCACGATTATAGCTACCCAGTTCATTTCTTACGGTATCATAGTTTCTTTGATAATCCAAAGAGGTAACATCTAGACAATGAATAATTACTTTAACTTTCTCTATATGTTTTAAGAAACCTATTCCCAAACCACGGCCGGTTGAAGCGCCTTCTATAAGACCTGGAATGTCCGCAATTACTTTTCCGTTAAACATTCCCAAATTAGGGGAGAGAGTAGTGAAAGAATAGTTGGCTATTTTTGCATTAGCCCCCGTTAATTCATTGAGTAAGCTGCTTTTACCTGCATTGGGAAGACCCACAAGTCCAAAGTCTGCAATCAGTTTTAAGTTGAGAACAGCTTTGACTTGCTCTCCTTCAAATCCTTTTTGTGCGTGCATCGGAGTGGTATTTCTTGAATTGGCAAATTCATGGTTGCCTAATCCACCGTCCCCGCCTTTACAAAATAAAAATTTCTGTCCAACTTCTGATAAATTTAGAACTTCTATACCACTTTCCGAATCCACTATTGATGTTCCAACAGGTAAAACTACTTCCACATCATGACCCTTTCTACCGCTTCTATCTCCAAATGAACCGTGAATTCCGTCTTCTGCTGAAATATCAGTATATCTACTGAATTGGTTTAGAAGTGTTAAATCACTTGAAGAAACAATATATAAATCTCCGCCTCTTCCACCATTACCCCCATCAGGGCCACGACCGATTTTTTTGAATGATACTTTTCCGTCTCCTCCCTTTCCACCTTTAAACGTAACATTAACCATATCCAGAAGCATATGAGTGTATTATAACTTAAAGGGAAAATTTATTTGGGGTAGCTAAGAGTAGGGTTAAAATAACCATTGTTAATAAAAACAAATAACGATTTTCGCATTTTACATTTTCATGAAGTTATCCTGTGGCATAGGTTGTTTGTATTAAGGCTTTTACTTTTTGTAATCTTCT
>Ga0209518_1004324_pt1 | contig 11465 bp, 29 predicted proteins | sample RifGroB1_FD_183993 | JGI IMG/M metagenome (GOLD analysis project Ga0209518, IMG submission 183993) | Groundwater microbial communities from Rifle, Colorado, USA - Groundwater B1 (SPAdes) (version 2) | ecosystem: Environmental > Aquatic > Deep subsurface > Groundwater | place: Rifle, Colorado... | reverse complement strand
CATCGAATCACGAAGATTAATAAACGTTGGCCCTATATCCATCCTGGACGATGTTGGGAACGTCGAGCAAAGATTGGAATTGCTGTTGATCAATCTGGTTCTGTGTCAGATGAAATGTTAGAGAAGATTTTCTCCTGGATGAATGGGCTTGCCAAGTTCGTTGAATTTACTGTTATTCCCTTCGATGATAAAGTCTTTGAGAAACAGATTTATGTATGGAAAAAGGGTGAAAAGCACAAAAGAGAACGAGTCCTTTGTGGAGGAACAGATTTTAATGCTCCAACTGATTATGCCAACAAAAGTGATCTTGACGCAATTGTTATCTTTACTGATCTTTGCGCTGGAAAACCGAAGGCATGTCGAGTGCCTCGTTTGTGGATAACTGACAACTATCACTCAACTCGCCCATATTTCACAACGAATGAAAGAATTCTTGTAATTGATTGAATGTTATTCAATTGTGAGATTATAGAAACATGTCAAGCACAATGAGATTCGAAAACGGAAACAAAGTTTGGCGCAACGAGCAAGGTCAGGTCCATCGTCTCGATGGACCAGCAGTTGAGCGCGTCGATGGTTCAAAAGAATGGTATCAAAATGGTCAATGCCATCGTCTAGATGGGCCAGCAGTTGAACGCGCTGATGGTTCAAAAGAATGGTATCAAAAGGATCAATGCCATCGTCTAGATGGGCCAGCAGTTGAACGCGCTGATGGTTCAAAAGAATGGTATTTCGAAGGAAAGCGATGTCATGCTGTCCTTTGCGAAAGCAAAGGACAAACAATAACAAAGAAACCTATTGAATCTAAAACAGAAGCATATAAAATGATGTGCGAGAACTTGCGAAATGAAGTATGTTCGTGGGTGGAGACATTGAATTGAATAAGGAATACCCCAATTGACAGACAATTGATTATGAGGTATAACAATAACATCCGAAAGGATAGAAAGAAAATAATATGAATAATGAACAAACAGCAACCAATGTAACAGCAAAGAAGCGCGGCCGTACGGCAGTCTTTACTGATCAAGAATATCTTTCTGCGCATGCAACAGCAACAAGTGTAGGTGATATCCTTGATAACCTTAAAGTTATAGGAGAATCTTTTGAAGGAGAAAGAAAAGAAACTTTTAATAAGTGGATTAGCAATAAGACAACCAAACAACTACACTTGTTCGTTTCAATGCGCTCCAGTTCTCTACGTAAGAAAGGTTCTCTTCTCAACAACACTCAGTTTAAGCCAGGCCCCAAGAAGCTGTTCAATGTCGAACCAATTACAAATGAAGAGATTGAAGAATCAATTTCGATTGTAGCAGAATAATATATAAGGAGAACAACACTATGTCAGTTCATGATGGCGACTATATTAATAAGTTTCAGAACAAGTGTGTTACAGACGTAACCGATATTCAACCAATGATTGGACAGACTCTTGGTAACGTACGAGAGTTGTTCGAACAGTTGTGTAGACAATATGGTAGTGATGCTGTGTTGTCTAACATATGTTATGATGGAAACTATTCTTGTGTTGAAGTGGAAGTTCCAATTGGGAATTAAACAATGATAGATAATAATAAACTCAAGCCCGGACGTATCGTGATCGATCCATTGAATCGCCGTGTGGAAGTAGTGCGTGTTGAAGGAGAGCAGGTTGTTGTTAAACTCTTTGGTCCATATGGTGCTACTGTTAGTTATCCAAAGAGTTCACTTAGTGATCCAGAAGATGTAACGCTAGCAATAAGGAATTGTGTGTGATGATGGTATGCCGGGAAGTATGTCCCAGAGGGGGTAGGTGGAGGTAGTACCTCGGCCATATACGAATTCGAATTTTTGGTAAATTTTACAGATTTCTACCTGCTCCCTGCTCCAAAAAAATTTCCTATATAAAATTTTCAGATTAAGGGTTTTCCCCAATTGTCAACGCTATTCAGTTATGAGAGGATAAGAATATGAAACGTATTGAATGGTACAGTACAGTCGGTCAAGTTCCAATTCAAATTAAAGAATCTACTAGAAACAATTGGATTAAAGATATAGCTGCTAAAATCCCAAAGGGAGAAATAAAATACATAACGTCAGGGGATTCAATTGTAATGGCACACCATCACGAAGATGGAATCGAAGTGTACGATGCTCGTATCCGTAGAAATGGTTTTATTGATATACCAAAGACCAAAGTAAATTCTTCCACGAAGAATAAAAATATCTTCCTCATTGGAGAGCTCGAAGACTTTCAAGACCTGTGGGTCATGCTTTTGTCGACCATTCGTTATTCGCTTGGTCGCTCAACATATATGCCAGGCTATTGTATTGATTTGTACAAAGACTATGGCAGTTTTCTGCAACGTTCTCAAAGGCAGCAAATAGCTGATGAAATTAAGCAAGCAATAGAACTTGCTGTTTCATGTAACAAAACAGTTGGAATGAAATGTGATCATGAAACTTGGTTGAATTTTATCTCAATCATTGAGAAAGATATTGTTAATGTTATTCAATTGTGAGAAAATGGAAATTATGAAGAAAACAAATTCAAACAATGAAAAAATCAAAGTAGAGATTTGGCCGTATCAAGGCAATGAACGTATCGGTTTCGGTTTTATTGCTCGAATTAAGCCAGGACAGAAAACAATAAGGTACGAAAATAATGGAAAACTTTACGAGATTAAACATACATCAAATCTCATAAAGGCACCACGAGATGGGCTCTATATCAACATTAATAATCCAATTGAAAATGTTAGTTCTAACAGCAAAAATACATGGAAAGCACACGGAATATATGGAAATTTTGACGTTCTCGATAAAGCATTAGTCATAATGATTGCTGCCCTCAAAGAACTCAATAGCGTTGAACTATGTGAAAGCGTTTTTAAGGAAGCAAAATTTCAAGTTTATGAACTACCAAAGAGAACAAAGAAATATCAACAAGACTATCTAAGCAATAGTTTCAGCAACAATCTATATGCGGAAATAGCACTTCCGGATCGGATTTCTGTTCCAGGAAAATACAAAGGTTACAAAGGTAAATAAAGATGAAACATATAAAATTTCCAAAAGAAGTAAAAGAAACAATGTGTGATAAAAATGATGGATTGCCAGTGCAAACGGCACTCCGAGTAAATGTTTATAGCATCATGGAACGTGCCATTGAAGAAGGAATTGATTATGGATGGTCTCGTGCCTACAAATATACAGATACTCCGGATGAAGATGCTATAAAAAATTCCATACGAAACGAAATAATGAATTCCATAACAGAGGTTTTCAATTTCGATTAAAAATATGAAATATATAATCCCAACAATTGCTATGTTGTTTCTGCCGGCATGCTTTCATCTCGAATCTGGCATTTCACTGTGTGAAGAACGAGCATGGAGAGCATGGCTGACATGTAAGAATAATTCCCGCTGCAATCAGCTATACCTTGATTTGCTGAAAAGGTGCGACAACCTCGCGCAGGAAGATATTCGAATATCAAAATGAAAGCTTGAGGATATTCGATCGAATATCAAAATAAAGGTGAAAGCAATGAAAGCGCCTGTTTCGGTTTGTATGATTGCTCGTAATGAAGAACCGTTCATTAAATCATGTCTTGAATCGATTCGTCCACATGTCGAAGAGATTGTTGTTCTCGATACAGGATCGTACGACAAAACAGCAGAAATTGCTGAAACAATTGCCGATAGAGTTGAGCGTGACGCTTCATTTATCGACGAAGATGGTTTCTTGACAAGCTTTTCTATGGCTAGAGAAGCAAGTTATGCCATGGGAACGCAGCCATGGCACATGTGGCTGGACGCTGACGATGTTGTTGTCGGCGGACATATAATTCCAGAGTTTATTTCTTTGCTTGAAAAGAATATGAATGATACCGGAACTGTTCATGTTGGTAAAATTAAATATTGCTATACCTTTAATAAAGACGGCATATGTGTTCAAAGTTTTCTAAGAGAAAGAATTACTCCTGCTAATGCCGGATTTAGATGGCATAGACCAATTCATGAATATATTAAAAACGTTAATATTAATGTTATTGATATTGTAGCAGATGAAAAATTGTCGGTAGTACACCGGGGGCAGCATAAGCTTAGGAATGAAAGAAATCTCAAGATTCTTCTTCGAAGCTGGAATGACGCACCAAATTCAGATATTATGATACCCTATTATATTGGCAATACTTTAGCGCTGCAGGGTAAAATAGAAGATAGCAACAAATGGCTGGAACAGTGTTTGTCAATGCCGTTCTCTAAACAAGATAAAATCAGAATTACAGCATATAAGCATTTATTTCAAAATTATTATAATGAATTAAAGATGGAAAAGGCACATGGAGTTATCTGCCGGTTCATTGAGGATTATCCATTGTGCGCTAGTGCTTATTTTCATGCTGCTAGAATATATCTCAAAGCATATGAATTTTTCGGAGATTATAAATGGCTTAAAAATGCCAAGTGTAATATCAATGAGGCACTGTCCCTCAAGCAATCAGATGATGATATATTTTTAAATCCTTGGGAGTGGGATATTTGGGCACCTCAAATTCTGTCGTTAATTGATTCTATATTGGAGAAAGAAAATGAAAAATGTTGACTTGTTTGATTGTTTTGTTATATAATGATAACAAATAAGAAACATGACAAGCACAATGAGAATCGAAAACGGAAACAAAGTTTGGCGAAATGAGCAAAATATGGTCCATCGTCTCGATGGACCAGCAATTGAACGTGCCGATGGATCAAAATATTGGTATCAAAAGGATCAACTCCATCGTCTCGATGGACCAGCAGTTGAATATACTGATGGATCAAAAATATGGTATCAAAATGGTCAACGCCATCGGCTCGATGGACCAGCAATTGAACGTGCTGGTGGATTAAAAGAATGGTATTTCGAAGGAAAGCAATATCATGCTGTCCTTTGCTTTCGCAAAGGACAAACAATAACAAAGAAACCTATTGAATCTAAAACAGAAGCATATAAAATGATGTGCGATAACCTATCGATAGGAATTTGTTCATGGGTGGAGACATTGAAATGAAAAATATAATAAAAACAGCTAGCGTGACAAAAGTTATCGCAACAGGATTTAGTGCTATATTTGGAATTGTCATTATGTTGCTCATTGCTGCAGCCATATTTGCTATTCCAGTATATTTTCTATGGAACTGGATAATTCCACAAGTTTTTGGTTTGCCCGAGTTGACTCTTTTCCAAGCTTGGGGAATGCTCACTCTTTGTCAATTTTTATTCAAATCAACTGTTAAAAAATCCCGAGATTAATATATGTCATGTCAACAATAATTTATTCTGATATCAACGGAAATTGCTATGAAGAATTAGATCCAGAAAATACGCTTCCAATGGAATGTTATGTATGGATTTTTCGTGGTAATCAAAAGATGGAAGACAGTCCTGTATTATTGGATAATGACACACTAGATGAAGTGATGAAAATAATTAATAATTATCGTATACAAGGATATTACAACATCAAAGCAAAATTCTTTATTAGAAGAATGATTGAAGAAGAATGTAAATCTCCTGGTTGCAAACGAAGAATAAAATTTGTTGGTGAGCAGTGTTATTGGTGTGGGCAAAAATGATAGAAATTGCGATCATACTTGCTAGCGGTATCTTTTTGCTAATAATTGGCATCTGCGAAGCAACGTTACGTTTTCAAAAAGATCGATCTAAAATTATTGTTACAAAAAGGAAAATTAAATGATTTTAACTAAAGAGCAAATTGATGATTATATGAATATTTTATTCGCGCTCGGACAAGAACATAAAACGGTTTCACTTCGATTATCGAATGATATTGAATTCGTGAATACAGCACGATACTTTGACGGCATATATGCTGGACTTGAAATGGCTAGAGATGAATTGAGAAGGATAATTGTGGAAGATTTAGATTAATATGAAATATGATATAATAAAGAAATGTTTTAATCATTTCATAGCAAGAGAAATAACATTCTCTATTCTTGCCGAAAATGAGATTGCACAAGGCAGAGGTGGTCACATTGTTGAGCACTATAAAAAAGTTGCCAAGGAAGCTAAAGAAATGGCAAATGAGCTCAAAAAACTTTTGGAGATGAATTGATGATAAACTTTAGAAGAGGACAAATGGCTAGAATCAATCTATATCATTTATCGACTCAAAATAATGAACTCCATGGAAAACTTGTTAAACTTATTCAAAGATGTGATTCGACGTGGCTTTGTCAGTTGAATGAACATCAATCTAAATGGGTAAAAAATTTTGGTGGATTTTTTGGAGTTTGTATTTCTGAGCAATATTTGGAGCTGACATCGCAATGAAAGAACAAATAAAGTTTGATATCAAAAAGCGAGAAGATCAATTATTCGCTGCGAGCGAGATTGAAGCAGGTGAAATTTTCATTGATTCTGAAAGAAATGAAGTCATGATGATGTTGGATTTTGACACTTTGTCGAAAATATTCAGCATTCGTGAAGATCCAGAATTTAATTTTTGTGCCGTTTCTTTGGAAAGAGGAGAGCCTGTTCACTATAAAATAGATCCAGAAAAAGGATTATTGTCTCAAAAGAAGATTCTCAAGAAAGTTAAATCTGTCAATGTTGTCATAGAAGAAATATAACACATTACCTTACATTAAAGCATAATGGTTTTCACAGAAATCGACTGTTCAGTGCTTTGTTCAGTATTGTTCTTTATCTTGAGATATGAGAATATATCATTATGTCGAACCGAAAATGTAAATGGTGTCACGAGGTCGGACATAATGTGCGCAAATGTAAGGCTTTGCTTGATGCGATTCGTAGCAATGATGGAAATGCTATCCTTTTCCCTGTTTCTAAAAACTCAAGAGCACAATCCCTAAAAACAAATCTGTATGGTATATCGGCACCCTCGGCAACAGAATCCAAACCAGGTAACGGTCTGCGGCATGCTCGGACTTGTTCATACTGTGCTCGATCTGGACACAATGTGCGTAGTTGTGGTATTAAGCGCGCCAATGACCGAATTAAATCACAATTGCCTACAATTCGCACAATAAGGGAAAAAATAGTTGCCTATTGTAAACAAACATGTTTTGGTGTGGGTTCGTTAATCTCAATTAATAGCCCTATATATTTTTATAGAAGTACAATTTATTCTGGAAATGTAATTTCTTCTGGAAATGTGTTCGTTGTAACTGGAATTAATACCACTAAAGTTGGAGTAGGTTTTTATCCGTTTGAGGATATAATTACAGCTAAATCCATTATTAATTCAAATCAGGTGAAACTTTCATTTAATAATAGCATTATTACGCAATTATTTCAGAACATTTTAGGACCTTTTTGTCCTTTTAAGTTTAACCAGTATGAGCCCGACAGGTTTTCAATACTGAAAAATCCTACAAAGTGTCACCTTCCGGAAGAAATGTGGGATAAAGATTGGATTGAATGTCGCGCTTCTTATCTCGCGAAAATAACCCATATATAATATATGGTTTTCACAGAAATCGACATAAGTAGGGCTTCCCCCAATTGTCATTATTATTTAATTGTGAGAAGATAGAAGAATGATGATCGAGATTAGAAACAGAGAATATTCTGTAATCAAAGTTGATGGAAACCCTAACGCGGAGAATCAAATTCTAAAAGAGTCGAAGTATTTACTTACGGGTAAACGTGGAGCAGAATACTTTACAATGAGGAATGTTAAAAACCCACATTTGATGTTCGTGTGTGGAAGATCTAAAACTCTTGATAACGTATGGTTGTCGGATGAAAACGGACAACTTAAAGTTGTGAGGAGTTGATATGTATTACATTAACTTGAATACCGCAATACTGCTAGAGGCGTGGTATCAAATGGAATGTGGAGAGCTTGAAGAAGGAACGTTCGATAGATATCAGTGGCTTCAAGCAACGTTATTTATGATCGTGAATGATAGATTTGGATGGAGAAAATAAATGAACCTTGATGATCGAAAATTCCTGCTTACAATCAAACAACATGTGTCTCATGGAGAAAATTTGATTGTGTCTGACTTGATCAATAAACGCTTGACGGGATTATGCCATATAGCTAGAATTGAGCAAATTGAGCAACTCATTGCTCAAAAGCAATATGACAAAGCAATCAATGATTTGGATTTGTGTTTGGAATTCAATCCCAATGATGAAGAATTGAACAAACTCCACGTTCGAGCACTGCTCATGACATGTGTGGAATAGTGGTATAAATTATGTTTAAGAATCTGTTCAGAACTGTTGACGCAATAGAAATTAAACCAATGAAAGAATTGACAGACGAGCTAGAACAATCTCTACAAAACTTTAACCTAGAAGGTGGAAAATGGAGATTTGGTGCTAGGAGCGAAGGGATTAATTTCAGAGTGATTATGAATGCTGATGCGCTGGAATTTGATATCGCGCTTCCCGGAGTACATCTTGACAAGAAAGAAGCTCTGGATCGCGCAACCAAACTAACAATGAGTTTTTTATCAAAAAAGAATTCTTTATCATGAAGACTAGGTTGATCAGGAAAATAAACAGCACCTATATTGACAATCCAGAATTTTTAGTTGGATTGTTTGGAAAAATCATTGCTAACTATATTGACAAAAGTCATAATTGTGCTTCATATGAAGAACAAATTGCCAGTGACGCTTCATGGAAAGCTGTTGATTCAATTTATGAACTTTTGACTGAAGAGGAAATTTCTATAATAGAAGAGGAAGTAAATGATAATTTTGGTAAATGAAATTGATTATGATGCTCAAGTTTCGCGTTTAACTTTTGTTGAACTTGAAAAGTGTCCTGGTAGACTTCGCAAATTGATCAAAGATACAATGACGACAAACACAAAATGTTTAGATATTCAATATTATGATTCAATTTCTTTCAATGATGAATATGGAGAAAATGAATCATGGATGGCACAAACCCCATGCCAAGTTGAATGTGTGATAAAATGGTTTCTTTCGTAAGAAGTCAAAAAAAGGGTTTTCCCCAATTGTCAACGTTATTCAATTGTGAGATTATAGAAACATGTCAAGCACAATGAAAATTGAAAGCGAAAACAAAGCTTGGCGCAATGAGCAAGGTCGACTCCATCGTGACGATGGACCAGCAGTTGAATATGCTGATGGATCAAAATATTGGTATCAAAATGGTCAACTCCATCGTCTCGATGGACCAGCAATTGAATATGATGATGGATCAAAATATTGGTATCAAAAGGATCAACTCCATCGTGACGATGAACCAGCAATTGAACGTGCTGATGGATCAAAATTTTGGTATGTTGAAGGAAAGCGATGTCATGCTGTCCTTTGCTTTCGCAAAGGACAAACAATAACAAAGAAACCTATTGAATCTAAAACAGAAGCATATAAAATGATGTGCGATAACCTATCAAAAAGAACTTGTTCGTGGGTGGAGACATTGAAATGAAAATCACTAAAGATGGAAATTCAAGTATGATGTATATTGACGTTGGAGGAAAACAATTCTGCTTGTCTTACAACATTCCAATTGGGTTTGTAGATTTTACTAATGAAATATGTTACATCACAAATAAAAAATGGAGCAGCACTACATCCAAACATCTTTCACATTGGAAACAAAAGTTTGGGTTGATTCAAATTAAAGAAATAGATCAGGAAGAAATCTCTTTTGAATGGAATTCAATTTGTTGATGGAATTTTTTATATGAAAAAGAACTTTACTGTTTACAGAATTGTAAATGAACTCAATCTTCTTGCCGAAGAGGAATTTTATAGGATTCCTATTGCCAATTACTACTCCTCTGTAGGAGCAGAAGCGCACATTTTGTCTTGTCCAGAAAACGAACGACAAGAATTCTTCATTGAAGAATTAATAGAAGATAAATAGGAAACATTATGATTGAAATTGTAATTATTGTTCCAATTGCTATATTGGCAATTGTTTCGTGTGTTGTTTGGATTATTCCAATTTTATTGAATAATGCTGAGAAATTCAATCATTTTATTCATCCCAATCGGGCTTTGAGAAATCTTAAGATCCGTTCACCCAAAACACGAACAGAGATTATTAAAGTTGGACGATATTATATATCTGTTGACATAGACAACGAGTAATGGAGACATTTATTATATGAACGATAGTCCTCCCTCCGTAAAAGAACCTTGGCCAAAATACGAAATTGGAGATCAGTGTTTAATATCTGAATATCAAGAATTATTGTTTGTAATTACTGATATTCACAAACTCGACAATGGACGCTTTATTTATTGGTGTGATGCCGTAGGCAAAGATACGTCAGTTGCGTGGAAATCAGAAGAACAATTATTTGTTCCATTTCCAGGAAAAACTCCTGGAGCAAAATAGTTTATGACCATTAAACATTATAGGAGGGGTTTCACAGTTGACGATTGTAATGGATTATATCCTCCCCAACTAGATAGAAAAAATGAAGATTCTATTATTAGGATTGAGATTGATGGCGAAGCTAACCTTGTGATGGACTCAGAAGTAAATGGGCAAACAACTATATTTTATGTTCCAATGGAAGCTGTAGTAGAATTATTTAATATTCATGCCGAATATGCTGTTAAACACAGCAGAAAGAAAAAGAAATGATTTTTGATTCTAAAATTTCCGATGAACAACTTTCTCATATTTCCAGACAGATTGATGTAACATCGTTAAAGGCAACAAAAGAAATTTTACTAAAAGCTGAACGTTATTTATATAAACGAAAAATTAAATGGAATGAAATGAAAACCATTGGTCATGGCGCTTATGGATATGTTTATCGTATAAATAAAAATACCATTATTAAAATAACCGAAGACAGAACTGAAATTCATACAATGGTAATTATTCGTAACAATCCACATAAAAATATCGTTAAAGTAAAGGATGCTTTTTCTGTTAGAGTGGGACGCTGGAGAAGAGATTTTATTGTTGAAGAACTACTTGATGTGTCAGATGTATCGTGGAAAGACTTTGCTAACAGAGTTATATTTAAGAAACACATTTCTCAAAAAGATTTAAAAGAATTTTCCAATGTAAATAATGCTAAAAATTTTTCTAAAGACCAGATTAAATGGATTAACGATTTAGCATTATATTTCGATAAATATGGAATCAGATATGGGGATCTACACGAACATAACATTATGAAGCGAAATAAGAACCATGTTCTCATTGATATTGGTGTTGCCAAGTGTAATAAGCAACGTTATATGGTGTTGTAATGTTCGCTGTCTCAATGACAACTGAAACAAGCGGAAACAAAGTCTGGCGCAACAAACAAGGTCAACTCCATCGTCTCGATGGACCAGCAGTTGAACGTGCTAATGGATCAAAATTTTGGTATGTTGAAGGAAAGCGATGTCATGCTGTCCTTTGCTTTCGCAAAGGACAAACAATAACAAAGAAACCTATTGAATCTAAAACAGAAGCATATAAAATGATGTGCGATAACCTATCAAAAGGAA
>Ga0209518_1004321_pt1 | contig 11471 bp, 8 predicted proteins | sample RifGroB1_FD_183993 | JGI IMG/M metagenome (GOLD analysis project Ga0209518, IMG submission 183993) | Groundwater microbial communities from Rifle, Colorado, USA - Groundwater B1 (SPAdes) (version 2) | ecosystem: Environmental > Aquatic > Deep subsurface > Groundwater | place: Rifle, Colorado... | reverse complement strand
GATCGGCTTGAGCGACTCCTTCTCATATACCTTGTTGGAATCCGAGGGCAACCTCTGGGGCCAATTGGCTGTGCAAATTTCTAACGCGGGATTGCCTCCGGTTGAAATTTCTGTGACCGAGCCTGGTAGCAATGGAACATATTCACTTCTGAATATCTCCAAGACCTACGTGGATTCTGAGGGAGCAACCCAGAACTTCACTCCGGAAGTTGGGGCGACTTACATTCTGGGATTAGTGACCAACGCTGTGAAGCCCTTCAAGATCCTGAACCTCAAAAGGGATTCAGACGAGCTTACCGAAGTCACGGCTATCGAGTACCTCGAAGACGCTTATTCGGATGACGTCACTTCGATGCCGGTTGTGAGTATGCCTTCGTTCAGTCAGATAGCTAAGCCCAGTAAATCCTCAGTCACTAGCATGGAGGTCGATAGCTTCCCATATTTAGGTGCAGACGGTCGCATTAAAACTTCTGTGAACATCTATTACTTTTTATCGGATGCAGCGGCCTTGTTCATCTCTGGAGTGCAGCTAGCTTACCGAGGGATCAACGGGTCGTACACATACACCGAAGTAACAAATTCAGGAATATTCGAATTACCTGAGTTGAAATTCAGTTCGACTTACGAATTTGTGCTTATTGCTCATTATAAGGACGGAACCAAGCAGGCTATTGAGGACGCACTTAACAACCCAGCAGCTTCCAACTTTATTTCACTGCGCCTCGCGGCTTACGAAAACATCCCTACCGGGGCTGTTTTTGCAGGACCTGAAACAACTACTGCGGATTTCTTAGGCAAAGACGCGACCGTTTATTGGGAGCCTTGGCGTTTCCTGGACGATGGAACAACCCCGTTGAATTGGGACAAGTACGCCGTAACAATCAAGAACTTGGATGGCAGTCTTAGGCGCAGCGAGTTCGCTTACTCTGAGTTCTACACCTACACCCGGAGCAAAAATATTGCTGACGGTGGTGGGGTAGCAGCCAGAAGCGTGGATATTGAGGTGAGGGCTAAGGACGTGTCTGAGGTTAATACGGGACCTGTAGTTGTGAGAGTTACAAATGCTTCGCCCCTCGCTTTAACTTAATGGAGACATGAATGTTTAATATTAGTGCCAATCAAAATAATTTTGTGGTTAGTTTCTCCCCCTCTAGCGAGGGGGATATCGCAGGCTACGTGATCCACGCGGTTCCCTCCAGTCAGCTAGTAGGAGGAGATTTTACTCCTGATGCAACTAACCTTATAAATATTGGGCCTGAAACTTCTTTCTCGTACAACGTGCCTTCTGAGAGTACCTGGTACGTTAAAGCAGCCGCCTTCGATACCTTCGAAGATATTAACGCGGTCAACTTTTCTCAGTTAAATTACAGCGCTATGAACTCGATAGAACTTCCTATGTTCAAGGGAGACTGGGTAGTTTCAACTAACTATGTCAAAGGCGACGAAGTGATGTACGACGGCTCTTCTTGGGCTGCCCTACAAAGTCACTTGGCATCTTCCAGCAATAAGCCTCCCGCGCTTCCTACTACGACTAACGCTTGGTGGGGGTTAAAATCAGCTAGAGGAGAAACCCCTCCTGCTTATGTTAGGGTAACCGGCACGCAAACTTTTAAGTACCTTGCAGGGGAACCTACACCGACCACAGATATGGTAGGGTTACAGGCAAAGATTTTTGGCGTAGATAACCCGACGTATGATTGGAAATTCTGGTCACAAACTACAGGGTGGACCTCTTTTACTACAGGAAATGGCGGAGTTACTTTTCAACTGTACCACGACGACAGTGCCTGGGAGGGTGAGGACTACTTACAAATTCGGTGCATGGTCGGTGAGTTGTACGACGAGATGGCAGTAGCTAAGCTTAGGGACGGACTATCCTACACTGTAATTCTCACTAACGAGTCACAGGCAATTCCCTGTGATTCGTCTGGAACTCCTTTAGAAGGGACCTTGGGAGTAAATGGGGTTAAGTCCACGGTTATGGCGTGGAAAGGCACCACTCCCCTTACGGCGGTGGCTGATGGAGTGACCCCAACTTCAGGACAATTTAGGTTTGATTTTGGTACTCCTTCAGGATGCGCCCCAGCTAGGTATGACGGATTTCCAGTTACTTACCACACGTTTTACCTCACAGACATTACCGAGGGAATTGATATAGGCGCTGTGCCTATAAATGTGCACCTGGAAAGCAACAACACGGTGGCAGCTAAAACCTTCACATTCAGTAAAGCTAAACAAGGAGCGGCGGGTGCTGCTGGAGTAGATGGATACAACACAGCGGTAATCTATATATACCGCAGGGATACGTCAACTCCTACTCTGCCCTCTGTGACTTCAACCTACACATTTTCTACAGGAGGGTTGGCTGGATTAGATAACGGCTGGAGTAAGACTGTACCCGTAGGCACGGACACTTTGTATGTATCAGCATCAACTGCGGTTTCAAGATCGGACACAGACACAATAACAGCAGGGGAATGGTCAACACCTACCCCGCTGTCGTCTGCAGGTGCTGATGGGACTAACGGGCTGAACTCAGCGACGGTCTACTTATTCCAGCGCACTGCTTCGGCTACACCCCCTGCGGTTCCTGGGGCCTCCCTCACCTACACCTTCTCAACCGCTATACTGAGCGGAGGGAGTCTGGGCAACTGGGCTCAGACAATGCCTGCATCTGGGGGATCGTATCGCTGGATGACTACTGCTACAGCGGTCAGTATAAATTCTACGGATGTAATCTTAACTACCGAATGGGCTGCTGCGAGTCTTGTAGCCCAGGATGGCTCTACTGGAGCTACAGGCGCAACCGGATCTACAGGCGCAACAGGAGCCACAGGCAGTGCCGGGCAGGGTCAGGTCAAGGGGGTGTCATTTCTTCGAAGTGTCTCCGCTCCCGCAACACCAACCGGTGGAACCTTTGATGCTCCCAATGCAACTAGCTGGAGTGACGGTATCCCAGCGGATAACAATCAGCCCCTCTGGATGACCACAAGGATTTTTACCAGCGATGGACTGGCTCCTCAACAATCTGTATGGACCACCCCCCAGAAGATAGGCACCCCGTCTACAGGAACTAAAACCCAGTTCAGTGTTGATGGATCTACCTCATGGCACGACACTCCTGCGGTCAGTGATGTCTACATGCGGACTGGTACTAGCACCGACAACGGTGCTACCTGGACGTATGGAGGGGCGGTTAAGATCAAAGGTGAGACTGGAGCAACGGGAAGCACAGGCCCGACTGGATCTACCGGAGCAACTGGCGCTGCAGGGGCCAATGCTATCACAGTTGTCCTCTCGAATGAGTCCCACAGCGTTCCCTGCGACTCTGCGGGAACCCCCACAAGTTACACAGGATCAGGCACCGACATTTTCGTCTACGAGAACGGGACTGCATTAAGCTACGTGACCTCCCTGACTGCAAACAACCAATTCACTATTGTTCGGGCAGACTCTGGGATAAATAGTAGTGCGCCGTCGGCAGGCACCGGTAAGGCCGTAGTGCCTAGCATGAACACCATGACCACGAACCCCGCCACCGTAACCTACACGATAGCAGCTAGAAAATCTGATGGCACCACAGTCACTGTCACCAAAATTCAGACATTTACTAAGTCAATCGCTGGAGCCACAGGATCAACAGGTGCAACTGGATCTACTGGGGCTACGGGCTCTACTGGCGCAACTGGCCCCGCAGGTCCTGTCATAGCACTCACAGCGTCCAAACAAATTGTCTCGTTTACCGATAATGTGCTGGATTCTGGTCAAGCGGACATTACCTTCACAGCGACTAGACAGAATATCACAGACAACGTGACATGGGCTGCTACTGATGAGACAGGCACCACAAGAGCGGTACTCACTAACACCAGCAACACCGGGGCCACTTTAACCATAGCCAACTTCGGAACCACCTACAAGCAGATCACGGTCAAAGCAACGGCGGGCGGGGTTTCCGACGTAATCACAGTGGTTAGACTGAATAAGTCAACGGCTGCTGCGGGCGCCACTGTAGGAGCGATAGCAGGTACCAACCTCAAGGACTCCCTCGGGAACGCCTTGGATGATGCCGCAGTGCTGAACAATTATGGCTCGGTGGTCAGGAATCCTGTAGGCGGAACTTTGGTAAGCAGCACTGCATCCTACACCGGGGCTATCAAAATAACCTTGCCTCAATCGTGGACCAACACGATGATGCTGTTTAATATAGACATCTTCGAGTATGCTTCTGGTTATTCATGTTCTTTGTTAATCGGCGGTTACAATTATGCACCAGGCACCACTTGGATCAACCCCACAGCAAGAGTAGTAGGCGCCAGCAACGTAGAATATCCGGTGCGCTTTGGTCACGACGGTGCTAAGTGCTGCATTTGGATTGGGAACACAGACACGATATGGACTTACCCCCAAATTAGAGTCCGAGACTTCTTCGCGGGCTACTCTAATTATGCTGCCTCTCAATGGGCCACTGGGTGGGTGATCAGCTTCGATGCTAATGCCCCAACCTACGTAACGCAGACAGTACTGGACACCCTCCCAGGAGCAGACTGGGCTAAAATTAGCGGGACGGGAAAGCCTGCTAATGGTGCTACTGTAGGGGCCACTTGGGGTGTGAACATGACACCTCCTGCTAGATTCGGTGCTCCTGCTGGCTCTGGCCTCTTCTTCGACGAAACTCATTTCGGATATTACTCAAGTGGAGCTTGGAAAGCCTACATGGACAATACGGGAAATATCCGTGGTGCTCATTTCATGACGAATCCGAGCGAAACAGGAAAGCGGATTGAGGTGTATGGTTCTGATTATTCGGACGCTGTTAAGGCCAACGAAATGCACTTTTATGGTGATCGTGGGGACGGGACTATAGAGGATTTGGCTTCGGTAGGCATCAATACCTCAGAGTCGGATACGACTATACTCAAAATAGGTAGTGGTAATGTAGGTAGCACAAGGATAGCGATTGCCGCGCTCAGCCGCAATAGAAATGCTATATATGGGTGCTGCTATGGATTATCACCTGGAATTGCTGGAGTTTCTTACGGCAGTAACGCTGTTACCGGTCTTAGCTTTGCAGCGGATGGTTCCATATATGGGGTTAGGGGAACAGGCACTAATGGTTCAAGCGGTGTGTTGGGTGTAACAACTAGTGGGTTCGGAGTACGTGGTGAGGCTACCACAGGCTACTCCGGATACTTCCAAGGTGGCCTCGGGGTTTACATCTCAGGCACCTGCCAAGCCACTACCTTCAAAGTGGCATCCAAGCGCAGCATGAAAGAAGGGATCACACCCTTCAACCAAGACGCCCTTGACATAGTAAACGACACCAACCTTTTCCTCTACACCTACAAGGAAGACAAAGAGCAAATCCCCAAAGTAGGATTCATGGCCGACGATACCCACCCACTCATGGCTGGGGTTAACCACGATCAGATGGATATGGCAAACACCATCGGAGTGCTCATGAAATCAATCCAGCAATTATCTGCCAAAGTAGATAGGCTGGAGAAGGAGGCTAAAAATTGGCAACTGGATACCAAAATTCAAGCGGAGTAGACTTGGATTCTTTACTCGCAGTAAGAGTTAATCCACAGGTTTGTGCCAACACAGGATTTCTTGTGGGCACACAGGACATAGCAGATCGCTACGAGAAGGTCGCCAGTGGTAGTCAGATTGCGTCCAACACGGGGCTGCAAATAAGCTCTGGGGCAGACGTAAAAACTTTGTTCGCTGGAGCGGGCACAACAGTGCAAGATGGAGTGTTCTACTATTCCTTGAATGCACCCACGTTTTATTTCGCAACTTCAACTGATGATGAATCGGGGGTATACAGTTCTGACGCGTATTTTAATGGAGTCTTCATTACAACTACAGCAGGCATTCAAACCAGCATTAGTTACGGAGGGAATCTGTACACGCGAGGCACATTACAACTCACTACAGGTGGGGGTGGTACTCCCACAGTGCAGTACTATCAAGTCAAACGTAACTAGGAGGTACTATGGCAAATTATAAAGAAGTCACACTTTCTGGAACAGGTTTCGTCCGATCCAATAGAATCGTTATTGACCACCCGCTGGATGCCTCCGTGCTCAACAGACCTCCTGGTGTCGTGCCTCTGACACGTATCACATTTGACAGTGAACTGGCTGTGCCCGTGGGGGAGGCTTACGTGGTGTCTCCAATCGAGAGATATTTGTCTGCCGTCTTCGAGCCTAATGGAACGTACCCTGAGATCAATCCTGAAACGGGAGAGCCCACAGGAGGCACCTGTTCTCACGCGGCTTTGTATGTGATGCTCCACTCCCTGTTTATTCACGTGGCAACAACCCAGGATGCTGCTGATGCTTTGGTTAAAACACCTGCGCCCTAACCAATTCACATCTGAATAGGAGGCTCCTCAAATGGAGTACAAAGACACAATCGACCAAGGGGCCACCTACTACAAAGAAGTGGTCCTCTACGCAGACGCAAGGAAAACTGAACTTTTTTCGACGGATGGCAGGACCCCAAGAGGTTCCCTACTCAACCTCGACAGAACCAAAGCGGCTGATTTTAGTTGCTCCTGGTTGGCTCAGGTAAGTTCACCAGGCCAGCCAAGTTACCTCCCCAAGAGAATTGCCTTGGTCCTTCCCCGAGCAACTACGACCACCCTAGTCCCAGGTAGAACCTACAAAATGTTCGTGGATCTCGATCAGGAAGATGGGGTGAGCATTCGAGCCCTCTACGGTGACTACAAAGTCAGGATTGGGCAGGAGCCTCCGGTCGAGGTGGTCTAATGATCTACGCGACCATAATTTCGAATGAGGCCTACGCAGACGTTTTGAACCCTCACCTTGTTTACGCTGCGTTCCTCCACGAGCCTCCTAATGTGGATGTAGAAGGATTCATTTTCGACCTAGAGACGGGCTTCGCCATCTTCGATTCGGTGACCGGGTTGCCTATAGCGATTTAAGAGGAGAGTTATGAAAAAGATTTTTGTTTTCTCAGTTTTACTTCTGGCTTTGGGTATTCTCGGGTACGCCGCAGAAGCTCCCAAGGTCTATCTTCAGGAAATACTGCAAGCGGCTCCGAAGCCTACTGACAAGAACAAGGCCCGCGTCGTACTGATGGAAAACGGGGCGTTCAAGTCATTCGGGTTGATGAGCACTGCGACAGGACCACAAGGACCAGCAGGTCCTGCTGGGGCACAAGGAGCGCCTGGCGCGGCTGGACCCACAGGTCCTCAGGGTATCCAAGGCAATCCGGGTTTGTCTCTCAACTGGCGTGGAAGCTGGGTTGGTTCTCCTACAGGCTACGTCACGAACGACGCTGTGGAGAGGAACGGGTCTTCGTACCGCGCCCTGAATTATTCGTCAGGATCTGACCCCGAGTTGGACGTAGCGAGCGCCCATTGGTACTTGGTTGCTCTGAAGGGGGATCAGGGTATTGCTGGTCCTGCAGGTATTCAAGGTCCGGCTGGTGTTCAAGGATCACAAGGCATCCAAGGCGTATCTGGACCCGCAGGTATTCAAGGCTCGGCTGGACCTACAGGCGCCACAGGAGCAACTGGATCGACCGGACCTACAGGTGCTGCCGGACCTAAAGGAGATAAGGGCGACCAAGGGGATCAAGGTGTTGCTGGGATTGGGTGGGATGCTGCGAAACTGCTGGCCTTCACGAACATCTCGGGCTTGGCCGCAGATGCATTGCCTAGAGGCGAAGCTGCTTCCACGTATGCGACTGTCTCAGGACTATCGGCTCATACGGGAAATACTTCAAATCCGCATGTAGTAACTAAAACTCAAGTAGGGCTCTCGAACGTAGATAACACATCCGATCTGAGCAAGCCTGTTTCTACCGCAGTTCAGAACGCTTTGGACCTTAAGGCAGCTTCTTCTCATAATCAGGGAGCGGAAACTATCACCTCTGGAACTCTTGATGGAGATCGTTTGCCTGCTCCTGGTGCGAAGAAGGGGGGCGTGACGAGCGCAGAGATGACGGCAAAGCAGGACGCAGCAGCCCAGGCCGCACGCGACGCCGCGCAGGATGGTGTTATTGATGGGAAGGCCGACACCTCCTCCCTCGGCCCCGCCGCCTACCTCCCCACCGGCGAGGGGGGCGTGGCACTGTGGAATGATGACAGGATCGTGGGGGCGTTACAGGCGGGAGCACCGGCAACATCTATAGCAGTCACCCCAGCAGGTTCGATAGCAGCTACGGACGTGCAGGGGGCGATTGATGAGTTGGTGAGTGAAAAACTGGATGTAACTGGCAACGGTTCGCAGCTGACGGGCATCACAGCTGCACAGGTGGGGGCACGTGAGAAGTTGACAGCAGACCGGACATACTACGTAGCAACCACCGGTAGCGACAGCAATGACGGGCGGACAGCAGGGACACCATTTAAAACGCTGAAGTACGCAGTTGAGTATGTGGCGAGAAAGCTGGATTTTGCACAGTACAACGTGACGCTGCAACTGGCAGACGGCACTTATAACGACACCCCCGGATATCGAGCAGACGTGTCTATTCCTTCTGCAATTTCAAATGCCGGTTGGGAATTGCAGGTAGCAAACCAAGGGCCTAACGGAAACATCATCATTCAAGGCAACACTGCCGCCCCAGGCAATGTCACGTTTGTTTGCAGTTCCGGGCACCACTGTCTGACAGCCTCAAACGGGGCTAAAGTGACAATCCAAAGTATGCGGCTCCAGGCACTAGGACGCACGGGCGATTTAGTGAACTGCCAGCTCAATTCCTTTTGCGAAATAAGGAACATGATTTGGGGAACAATGGGAACAGGGGTAGACGTTGCCGGTAACCCAGGCCCTCCTGAAGGCAACGGAGGTCATCATATATATGTTGAGACATATGGCAGCATAGAAACCAGCGGAACGCATACCATAGAAGCGGGGGCTGGTGGTCATATTATCGCAGCCAATAACAGCACAGCGTATTTGGGCGGGACATACACTCTTTCAGGCACTCCAGATTTCAGCCGGGCATTTGCTGAGGCTACCAATAATAGTGCTATTTTTGACGCAGGAATTACATCGTCAGGGGCCGCAACTGGCGTGCGATATATGGCTATTAACAACAGCACACTGCAAGGGTTTACAACAACCGAACTGCCTGGGGATGAAGCAGGTACTTTAGCGACAGGTGGGATATTTGGGTCAACTGAGAGTTACCTTGCCACCTCAAAAATCGACGATGCAAAAGGCAACGGAGATACCGGTTACATATGGTCAGCTGATAAGTCTTTTGACCAACTAGCCATGAAACTGGACTCCACAAAAGTTGGCACGGTCACCAACGCTAAATATTGTGTCGGGGATGCCTCTAATAACATCCAATGCACAGCGGATGGCGGCACAGGTTTGACTGATTCCGCCAGTCTTGCATCTGCTTTAAGCAATGAAACTGGCGCAGGCCTATCTGTTTTCAATACAGGCCCCACCCTAGCTAATGCTACTGGAGTATCAAGTGGCGTTATTACAATAACCAGCACTAACAACACCTACGCTTTTACCACCTCGGGTTCCATAACATTGGAAGCTGGCGACCATATAATCCCAACAACATCAACAACCAAAGCGTTAACTGTTAAAACTACAGCCACAGGGACATCTTTTGTCACTGAGTACCCTGTTCAAGCTCTATCTGGAGAAACATTTACCATCTACAAGCCTGCATTGAAAATGCAAGACGAATCGGGCAATACAAAACTCATCGTGCAGGGCCACACCGGTTACGTTGGAGTGGGCTACACCAATCCCAAATACCCAATTTACGCGCAGTCGGCAAGCGTGCCTTATTTGGCGGTTGAGGGAGTAGGGCTTGGGAGCGGCATTTTTGCATCGAGGAACTACGGCGGCTCTGCTCAGCCCACAACCAACGATCTGTTTGGGGCCATATATTTCGGAGGCGAAGGTATAAGCCCAGTTCTTTCAGGCACAGCCGCAAGTATAACTTCCTCTTGCGACCTGACCAATCCAGGCAGTGACACGCGCCCCCGGTCAAGAATGGTATTCAGCACGTCAGGTGGAACTACCAACGCGGAACGCATGAGGATTGACTCCGCAGGTAACGTCGGCATCGGCACCACCACCCCCGGCGAGAAGCTGGAAGTCTCTGGCAACATCAAGGTCTCCGGCACCATCAACAACCCCGCCCTAGTAGGCACCACCTCAACCACGATCGACACGCTGACCAACGGCTACGCTGACATATCCAGCGCGGGAGCTACGACGCTGACCATCTCAAATGTCGTGGTGGGCAGGGTGTTCACGGTAAAGGTCACCTCTTCAGGTGGCGGTGCAATCAGCTTTGCGACCCTCACACCGACTTGGGAAGGACCGGCACCGGCGACCATCAGCGCGGGGCTTTCAACGCGGGTTGTGTGCCTTGGCACAGGAGTGAACACGGCGCTGTGCAGTGTGGCGCGGGAGAATTTCTGATGCTTAAATACCTGATTGTTCTGATACTGCTTTTACCTCTACCCGCCAACGCCTCCCCGCTGCTGTTTTTGATGCAACAGGGCGTGAGCTATGACCCGCCTGTGTCGTTTGCCATCAACGGCATATCCGGTATTTCTTCGGGTGGAGTCACTGACACAGGCACGGCGACTATATCTACCGGGCGCGGGTACATCAGCATCTACGCCGACTGCACCGGCAGCGCGGGGGTGCCTACGCATGTTTACCTGGTGGTCAACGGTTCAACCCGCGACGAGCTGTTCTGCGATGAGATACTGACACCGAACTCAGATACGCTGAGGTACTTCGTGGAGGCTGGCGACTACTCCGTCAGGGTCTACGGCACCACGATTTCGGACGTGTTTAACGCCAACACGTTTATGAAGCCTACGCCGCCGTAAAACGCAGGGTACGATGTAGAGGTTGACACCATCAAGTATCTGGCGCCGTAACAAATCCACATCTGAATTAAAAACCGCTCGTGAATTGAGTAGCGAGCGGATTATTTAGGAGATCTAAAAATGAAACCCAAGTGGTATGAAATCGCAGAAGGTGAAATCGGAGTCACAGAAAAAGCAGGACTTGCAAACAACCAACGTATTGTCCAGTACCACAGCACGACGACCCTAAAGGCCACTCAGGATTCTGTGCCCTGGTGCTCCTCATTCGTTTCATGGTGCATCACCCAGTCAGGGTTAAAAGGAACCAACTCGGCTGCTGCAATTTCCTGGCTGAATTGGGGTGTTTCAACTGAGCCCAAAGAAGGTGCTATCACCATAATCAGGCAGAAACAAAAAGGCCAAGATAAAGCAACTGGCTCCTCCTCTGGAAATCATGTGGCATTTTTCAAGAAGATCGAGGGAGGAAGGATTTTCCTTTTGGGAGGGAATCAGTCGGACCAGGTTAAGGTAAGTAGTTTCGGCCTTGGGTCCTATGAAGTTCTTGGATACAGGTGGCCTACTCAGGCTTAATAAAATCACGGAGATAAAAATGAAAAAGTTTATTTTGCTTCTG
>Ga0209518_1004318_pt1 | contig 11473 bp, 11 predicted proteins | sample RifGroB1_FD_183993 | JGI IMG/M metagenome (GOLD analysis project Ga0209518, IMG submission 183993) | Groundwater microbial communities from Rifle, Colorado, USA - Groundwater B1 (SPAdes) (version 2) | ecosystem: Environmental > Aquatic > Deep subsurface > Groundwater | place: Rifle, Colorado... | reverse complement strand
TGGCGAAAGGACACGAAGTAAGTTCGCTTCAAGCTGATTTGGACCTCTGGGAGAACCTGCGCAAACGTAAGGAGAACATTGATATTGTTCTTAACCTAGCCGAAGGCTTCGGTGGTGGAAACACAAACGAGACGGCGGTTCCAGCCATTCTGGAAGCTCTCGAGATTCCTTTTACTGGCGCCTCGTCTCACAACATGCATTTTACTTTGGACAAAGAGAAGACCAAGTTAGTGCTCTCTAGTCACGGCATCCCGTCTGCGCCGCATCTTCTCGTTCGTGAATTGGCCGACCTTGAGTCCTTCAACCTTCCTTATCCGGTGATTGTTAAGCCGGTGAGAGAAGAGGCAAGTGTCGGGATTACTTACGACAGCGTCGTGTCTGACATTGGAGCCTTACGTCGCCAAGTTCAAGAGGTTCTTTCCCTCTATTCTCAACCCGCTCTCGTCGAGCAGTTTGTTGTTGGGAGAGAAATCTCTGTTGGTCTTGTCGGCAATGGGTCAGATCTGCATATCTTTCCACCGCTTGAATTTGTATTCAGCGACTCCGTGCCGGAATTGAAACGGCTTCGATCTTATGAATACAAGTGGGGTGGTGGTAAGGAGGCAATGGTAAGAGCATCTCTTGCTCCAACGATGATCGAGCGACTCACTGAGTACTCGCGAGATGCTCATGTTGTTACCGACTGTCGCGATTATTCGCGGATGGACTATCGAATTACGGGAAAGGGAGATGTTTACCTGTTGGAGGTCAATTACAATCCAGGCATTGGACCAAACACCCACGGCTTGAATAATACTCTGACGATGATGGCGAGCTTTGTCGGCCATTCGTTTGAGGATTTGATTGAATTGATCATCACTACAGCCTGGAAGCGTTACGACCAGCAGTGAATGAGTTCTGGGGGAGGGCAAGCAGTTTTTTGCTCCTCCCCTAGTTTTTTATACAAAATGGAAAATAAATATAAAGAAATAGTTATTTCTAATACCGCTGAAGCGTTTAGAAATATTATAGAAAAAGTTAAAGACGATAAAGAAATTACTCGTCGACTTTCAATAGAACACAGTTTGTGCCAAAGAGGATTTTTTTGGGATGGCGATAATAAGGTTATAGTAACTCCTTACCCAATTGACCCAACATTTTTAAAAATAAATTCAGATATTTTGGGTTATAAAAATATCAAAAATATTTACCCGAAGAAAATAAAGGTTAGTTTGTGTGAAGCATTATTTAAAGATAAAGATGTTTTTGATAACCTTGTTAAGATAATAAAAACTAACCCAAATATAGCAATTACTACTTATGCGATAACTGATGAATTTTTGTTCCTAATCAGTAACCTTAAAAAATTAAATTTAAAATTTAAAATTTCTGAATTGCCTAAACAAAATAGCCTTTGGACAGTTAAATATTTAGATTCAAAGAGTGGCTTTAGAGAGACAATTGGTAAAATTCAAGCTAAAGATAATAAAATAAAACTACCTCAAGGTTTTATTTGTAAAGATATCAATGAGGCTAATCAGGTCGGACAATGGTTTCTTGGTTCTAATAAATCTTGTGTGCTTAAGTCTAATTTTGGTGAGTCTGGTTGGGGCTTAAAGATTTTAAGAAATAATCAAATTGGACCAATAGAAAGGAAGACTGATAAAGATAGCATCTGGTCTGACACTCTGGTTATTGCAGAAGAATATATTAGCGCCAATAAAAGTGTGGCTGGCGGATCACCCTCAGTCGAAATTTTTGTTGATGAAAATGGTCCTGAGGTTACTTATGTTTGTGGACAAATTGTTGATCGGCTTGGTTCTTTTGGCGGCGTTTCTCTCGGTAAAGATATCTTGAGTAATAAAATAACTAAGGAATTAAAAAGGTTGGGTGAAGTTGTAGGTACTGAGTATTGGAAAATGGGATATCGAGGATATTTTGATTTAGATACCGTCGTGGCAGGTAGTTCTAATGATATTTATTTAATAGAGACAAACGCTCGGAGAACGGGGGGTACTCATGTCTACGACATTGCTAAAAGGCTTTTGGGGCCTAAGTGGGAGCAAAAGGGGTTCTTAATCTCAAATGACCAGTTTTGCTATGGTAAGAAAATAAAATCGGTTAAGGTTATTTTTGACAAACTAAATAATCTATTGTACCCTATGGGAAGTCATAAATCAGGGGTAATCGTAACTATTGTTGATGAAAAGCGCCCAATAATAGGTTTTACTATCGCAGGCAAGGATAAAAACGAATGCTTAAATATATACGATGGATTATCTAAATCATTAAAAGATAAGTAATTAAAAATTTAAAAAAATGAAGAAAAATTTACATCTTAAGGTTAAATCTTTTCAGGAAACTCTTAACGCTGGTATGTGTGGTCCAGCTAGTCTAAAGATCGTTCTTGATTATTATGGTGTCAATAAAAGCGAAAAAGAATTAGCTAAATTATCTGGTACGACAAAAAGTTTAGGGACTGATGTTGAAGGATTAGCGAAAGCTGGTAAACAGTTAGGTTTTAAGGTGTCAATAAAAAATAACAGTTCTTTTTCTGATATAGAGAAGTGGTTAGCAAAAGGAACTCCAGTTATTGTTGATTGGTTTACTCGTGGACGTAAGGATTATACTGATTCAGAAATTGCCGATGGCCACTACTCGGTTGTTTGTGGTATTGATAATAACTATATTTATCTTCAGGATCCAGAGATTGGGAATATTCGAAAACTAGAAAGGGACGATTTTAAACGAGTCTGGTTTGATTTTTCTGGTGAATATATTAAACCAAAGGAGCTTATTGTTAGGCAGATTATGGTGGTATATAAATAAATGTCTGGATTTGATAAATATCATCTTTCTGATCAAGCGAAGATTGTAACGGATTTTGTCCCTGGGCTCGAGTCGCGCAAATTATTAGCCGAGCAGGAAAAGCTTGAGAGTAATAACCGCTCGTATCCAAGAGGTATCCCACTAGCTTTTGATTTGGCTAAAGGATCTATTCTCCAGGATGTTGATGGCAATCAATTTATTGATTTCACTTCTAATTGCGGGGTTTTTAATCTGGGCCACAATAATGAAGATATTCTTAGTGGACTAAAGATAATGGATGGTAAAATATCTCAGGCTGTCGATTTTCCTACACCAACAAAAATAAGTTTTTTAAAATCTTTACTTGAGGCTTTGCCAGAGTCCCTAAAGGGTAAATGTAAAGTAAATTTTGGTGGGCCCTCGGGATCAGATGCTGTCGAGGCCGCAATTAAATTGGCGAGAATAAACAAAAAAAGACACTCGATCATTGCTTTTCAGGGGGGTTATCACGGTATGACTATGGGAGCTTTAAGCGTTACTAGCAAATTGTCTCACCGAAAAGATGCCCCTCCCCTTATTCCTGGGGTTCACTTCTTGCCATATTGTAGTTCTTATCGTTGCCCATTTACTCAAGGAAATCTGGGGTGCCAGAAAGAGTGCTTAAAATATTTTAAACATGTTTTAGAAAACCCTCACTCGGGAGTAGACAAACCGGCCGCGATAATTATTGAGCCAATCCAAGGGGAAGGTGGAACTTATATTCCTCCAAAAGGGTGGCTAGAAGAGATAACAAAGATCGCTCATGACAACGATATCTTGGTTATTTTTGACGAGGTTCAATCTGGCTTTTATCGAACAGGTAAATTGTTTTCGTTTGAACATACCGAAGCTGTGCCAGACATAATCACCATGTCTAAAGGTGTGGGTGGAATGGGTTTTTCTCTCTCCTTGATAATTTACAAGAAAGAGTTAGATATCTGGGAGCCAGGTACACACATAGGTACTTTTCGGGGTAACCAGTTGGCGATGGCGGCAGGTGAAATAGCTCTAAGGCTTGTTAAAGACCAAAATATAGAAAAACACGTTGAAGATTTGGGAGGTAATATGTTTGAAAGATTAAAGTCTATTGAGTGTGAATCTCTTTGTATTGGAGAAGTTAGGGGCAGAGGATTAATGTTTGGCATCGAATATGTTAAAGATAAAATTAGCAAGGAGCCTTTCCCAGAGATGGCAACTGAAGTAAAAAAGAAGTGCTATGAAAATGGGTTAATTGTTGAAGTTGGAGGATACTATAATAATGTTGTGAGGTTTTTGCCCCCACTTATTACAACCGAGATTATCGCAAAAAATGGACTGAATATTTTTGAAAGGGCTAATAATTTAGCTGAACAGAAAATCACTAAGCTAGGAAAGGCTATCGGATAAGATCTTGGTCCCACAACTTCGACGTTTGCAGAAATGCCATGTCGGGGCTTTTGTTTTGGGAACGGTGTGGAGTATACTAAAGGGGTAAAAGCCACGGATTGGGGGCTCCCAAGTTGGCCTATACATTTTTATATGTGTGTTATTTAATTATCTTATGAAATCATTAACTACGGAGTTTTGGAAAAAATATTTTAAGGTATACGACGCGTTAAATGAGCTAATTCCCTATCAAAATCTTCTGGAAACTATTATTGTTCAGAGCGAACCAAAACAAAAAGATAAAATTTTAGATCTTGGTTCTGGATCGGGCAACTTAGCTGTTAAATTCGGAAAATTCGGAGCAGATGTTACTTGTATAGACTCTTCGGAAGGGGCAGTTGCTATTCATAGGCAAAAAGAACCTAACGCTAATATTTTAGAAGGAGACATAACACGAAAACTTCCTTTTGAAAATAATTATTTTGACATTGTCTGCTCAAATAATGTTATCTATACAATCGACAGAGAAAAAAGAAGAGATTTATTTGCGGAATTGTATCGGGTCACTAAGCCCAGTGGAAAAATAATAATTTCTAATTTAAATAGAGGATTTTCTCCGGCTAAAATATATACAGACCATATAAATACATCTTTTAAAAAGAACGGCTTTATAAAAACAGTTTGGTCTGTGCTAAAATTTATTTACCCAACAATTTTGATTTTTTGGTATAATTATAAGATAAAAAAGGCTCACACTGGCGGTCAGTATCAATTTCTTGAAGTGGGTGAACAAGAGAGCTTGCTTGAAAAAGCTGGTTTTAAGGTCTCCTTAAGATCTACTCCAATTTATAGTAACCAAGCCTTTTTAGTTAAAGGCTACAAATAAATGATTCCTCTTAAAAAATTGGAAATTAAACATTCAGATCAAAGTATAACTGCTGTAGATTTTGGTATCCCAAATAATCAGGCCGAAATGGATGAGATGTTCAGATTGAGATTTAATATTTATGATAAAAATAAATATATTGACCCTAAAAAATATCGGATTGATTTAGAAAAAGATGAAAATGATCTGGAAAATAGATGCACTTACTTCATAGCCAAATGTAATGGAAAAATAATTTCTACTATTAGGATCATCAAAGATGATATTTTGCCCACAGAAAAAAGTTTTTTCTTTGAAGAACCATCAGAAATAAAAAAAATAGACCGAGATATGAGAGCCGAACTAGGGAGATTTATTATCATCCCCGCTACGGATTGCGGGGTTAAAACCTGCTTACCTCGAGGTATTATTATGCTGTTAATGTTTAACGTCTTATCTGAATATGGCATAAAAAATAATATAAAAGGAGGCTATTGTTTTATCAAGAGAAAACTGGAAAAGAAGATGGCTAAAAGGAAATTTCCCTTTCATAAAGTACAAAATTATCAATTGAAGATTGACGAGAGCGACGTTTTATATAACTATTTTGCATCTGAAGATGATCCAGTAGTCCCTATATATTATTTTACAGAAGAATTTTTTAAACATACAAAAAAAATCTTGAGTAACAAATTAATTTTTAAGAACAAAGAAGATAGTATTATTTTAAAAAATAATATCTGCACAAGATTTTTGCAACGTCTTAAGGTAATATAAGAGAATATGGACGCCTACATAATTCCAACCCTCGTAATATCTATAGTTTTTAATTTATTTTTAACTGTAATTATTGCTTCCAAGGGATTTAAAAAATTAGTAAATTTTTTATTTCTTTTATTAGCGGTTTCTGTCTCTGCCTGGATATTAGCCTTACTTGGCTATTTTTCTGGTTTAAATTTGAACTTTAATTGGGTCATTGGCACTCATGTCTCAGCTTTAACAATAGCAATATCGTTTTATTTTCTCAGCTCAGTTTTTCCTCGTCCGATATACAAAAGCAAGTTAGCTTACATTGCCCCGACAATTTTATACGGTGTGATTTTTTATTTCTTATTTTTTACTACCCAAATTATTGGAAAAACTAATGGTTTGACTTACGAGATAAATAGTGGCTATCTGTTTTACCAATTTGCCATAATGTTATTCTTTTTTGCTGGTTATTATAATTTATATAAAGAATTGCAAGAAAATAAGGATGCCATAGAGAGAATGCAGATAAAATATATTCTCGCCGGATCTATATCTTCTTCTGTTTTAGCAATGGTAACAGACTTAATTTTACCCTTTATTAATATTTATAGTCTAACCTGGTTAGGGCCTATCTTTACTCTTGTTTTGGTCGCGTCTATTTCTATCTCCATTGTCAGATACAAATTGTTTAATATTAAGGTCATTGCGACAGAAGCCTTTGTTTTTCTCTTGTGGGCATTCTTACTTATTAGAGCAATAGTATCCACCAATCGACCTGATCAAATAACTAATTTTATTTTGTTAATTATTACTGTTTTTGTCGGTCTATTGCTCATTCGTAGTGTCATGAAAGAGGTTGCTCAACGCGAAGAAATCGAAGAATTAGCTACTCGGCTCAAGAGTGTTAATCGGATTATGAGTCATGACGTTAAAAATGTCCTCGGAAAAAACAAGGATATGTTTTTTATGCTTCTGGAGGGCGATTTTGGCCAAGTAGATGCTACTGGTAAAAAATTCTTGGATCAATCATATTCTGACACCAGAAAACTGATCGTTTCCGTATCACAAATTCTCGAATCTCGTGACGAGATTGCTATCAATCCCGAACAATTTGATCTCAAAGAAGCCGTCCTCGAGGTGGTCAAAGATGTAAAACCTGACGCTGAGGCTAAGGGATTAAAATTGGAAACCCAAATCGATGGCCGACAAAGTTTTTCTATCACCGCTGACAAGTCACAAATTTTGGCTCACGTCTTACATAATTTAATTGAAAACGCTGTTAACTACACTCTCAAAGGTTCGGTCAATGTTACCTTGTCAAAAAAAGATACCGAGACGATTTTATTGGCTATCAAAGATACTGGCGTGGGTATCACCGATGAAGATAAGGCTAACCTATTTAAAGAAGGTGGCCATGGCAAAGATTCGATCAAAGTTAATGTCCACAGCACAGGCTATGGTCTATTTATCGCTAAGAAGACCGTAGAGGCCCACAAGGGCAAGATTTGGGCCGAATCTACTGGCCCTGGCACCGGATCAACGTTTTTTGTGGAGTTGCCAGTAAAAACATCTATACCAGAACCAGAGGCTAAGGAGAAGATAAAACCCGCAATGACGACTACTAAACCATTGTAATTTTTACAGATTGTGGTACTATCAAAACAGAAACTCCGGAATAACTCTGGGGAAGATTGGTCATTGAAAGGGGGTGGGTTCTTTGGTTGGACCACGGACTAGAAGGATTTTCCTTAGACCAATAACTGAAGAGGATTTGCCGATACTCTGGAGGTGGCGCAATAGTCAGTCTTTTCGAGACTTTTGCTCGTGCAGAAAAGAGGAAATTTCTCTAAATGAATTTGAAACTGAGATTCAAGAGGATTTTACCGCTGATCGACACGAGCAATACATGATTTGTCAGGCCAAGACCGACGAACCAATGGGGACAATTTTTTCTTACGGATTTGACCCCGTTAACGGTCATGTTTCCATTACCACTTACCTAAGTGACGGAAACCATGGTCTGAGTTATGGACCAGAAGCGTTTCTCCTGTTCATTGCACACTTGTTTGAGGCTTATAACCTCTTCAAGATATACACCGAAGTCTATGATTACAACGACCTTTCACTAAGAACCATGCTTAAGGGTGGTTTTATAGAAGAGGGGCGATTTAAGGGTCATAGACTCTACAAAGAAGGGAGGTGCGATCTAATAAGGCTGGCTCTGTATAGTGATTCTTTACCTAAGATTCGAAACCTAATACTTCGCCTAGGAGGTGAAGTGGAGGTGTGAGATGTCAAAGTTTTCAGACAGTCAAGGCTCAATCTCGTTTAAGCAAGACGGGAAAGATGGCGGGCACCGACAAGACAGCTATACAAAGGGTGACGGTGGTGGCCACGAGCATATGTGGTCAAAAACTGCCGACGGCCAACACAAAGAAGGCTGGCACGGGTCCAAGGCCCAAACTTCCGGCAACAAGCCTTCTGGCGGTAGCGGAAAGTAACCACCCTGCATCAGCGGGCTGAGTCCGAGCATTGGACTCAGCCCGCTAAAATTTTTATAATGATATAATGAATTTAAAAGAAAAAATAATTAACCTATACTGGTTTATTAAAGATAAAAAACTGGTTGTTAAATCAGGAGAACAACCTGATTTTTATTTTATTTATCTTCCTTTTAATCGAGGTAAAATTTTTGTTGATGTTTACATCAAAGCCGGAGCGTTAACAGAAGAAAAAAATCAAGCTGGGATTGGCCACTTATTGGAACACTATATTGCTGGTCAAATAAAAGAAAAAAGTAATGGACAATTGGTTTTAGAAGGAAAAATAAATGATAATCACATTATTTTTTCTTTAACTTCTAACCTAAAAGAAAATTTAGACGAGGAAATAAATCAATTTTTAGAGGGAATCTTTGCGCCCGATTTTAGCGATGAAAATAAATTTAAATATGAAAAGCAGTCTATTGTCAATGAAACCAACATCGAACAACACAATTTATACCAGACTATCGGTAGAATTATTGACAAAATCCGCTATCTAGATGAACCAAACGGCCGATCGTTTGTTGATCATTTATCAAGCTTGGAAAAATTAACCCTAGAGGATATTAAAAAATACCACCAAAAAATATTTTCCAACAGTAACCTAAAAATTTTTCTTTCTGGACATAATGTTAATAAAAAAATAATTAATTTAATTAAGGAAAAATCACCCATAACTTTGTTGAGCAAAAAATATATTACTTTTCCAGATCCTCAATATTCTTCTTTTTCAACACAAAATCAGATTGAACCAGGAATTGATGGTTATTATACTTGTCTGACCTTCCCCGGCCTTAACCAGAAATCAACAAGGAAAGAAAGGTTGGTCCTTTCTCTTTTGGTCGATATTATAACGAGTTTTGACAAAAACGGACTCTACAAGCAAGTCAGGGAAGTTGGAATATACGATCTATCGACAGATTTTCATGTAGGCATTAAAAATGGATTTTTTTGGATCAGAAGTTATCTGACCGATGGCCAATTTACCAGTTGGCTAAAAATTATTTCTGACAGTTTAAATAAATTTAAACGAGGAGAAATAGACCAAGCGATTATAGATTTAATCAAAAAACATTGGCTAATTGACGGCTTAAATTACTGGCGAAGTAACGATGGTCGCTTTGATAGGCTTTCCAACCTAATAATCGAGGGTGATGAAATCCAAAGCTGGTCTGATGTTGAAAAAATTATTCAATCAATCCAAGTGGATGACCTGGCTAAAGTTGCTCAAAAAATCTTCGATCGTTCTAGAGCCAATTTGATTATTTATGGTGAAGAATCAAAGCTGGACCAAAAAGAAATCGAAAAATTGTTAGATTTTTAGAAAATTATCTAGCAAGAATTTGATCTATTTCTTTTCTCAATTCTTCTCGCTCTTGAGAACTTTGGCTCATAATCTCAGCCACTTTTTTCTCCCTTTCTTGATTAGCTGGAACGTTAAGCCAATCTTTGGCTGCGGGCGTGTCGTAAATACCAATTTTTTCTAGCTCTTGATTTACAGAATTGATTAACTTGGCATCCTCATCTTCAATAAAATTAGACAGAAAACCATAATAAGTTTTAACACCAGAGACAGCTTTTTCGGTGATTAGTGATTTTTCAAGAGCATCTTTTAGATATGCTCCGATAGATTCTCTTATTTTTTCTTTGGGAAAAGGCAACTCAGATATTGAACAAGGAAATTCATGTTTTTCCATATCCTCCGACAAAAATCTGAGACTTTCCAAGGCGACAAATTCTTGGTTTTTATTCATATCGGTATTTTATCACCATTGGCTGGCGGTGTCATTAGATTTAAATACTTAGGTTTATTTGCTACAATTTCCATATGCCCGAAGAAACAACTATAAACACTGATATCACTCCTACCGAGCCTGTTCAATCCGAAACAATCCAAACTCCTCCCGCCGACCCAACTCCCACCCCTGAGGCTACCCCAGTAGTCCAAGAAGCCCCTTCTCCTACTCCAACCACTTTCACCACTCCCGAAATGACGCCTGAGGCCCCAGAAGCCCCTAGGAACGACGATATACCAAAAAGCTCAGATATACCTGAGAATACGGTTGTAAATAAGGAGGAGACTGAAAAAACCTCAGAAAATACTAATTTCACTTCTACTCAACCTGAGATAGTCACAAATACCCCAGAATCTTCTGCACCTACAGCTTCCACCTTTACCGAGACTTCGGTCGGCGGACAAACCCAACTAACAGAGCCAATACCAACCAAAGAAGAACTGAAAGTCATTGAAACTGTCATCGCTTCCACTACTACCGACAGATTCCGTGCCCTTTTCGCCAAAGCTCGTGAAGTTATCCAATTTCGCAAGCGCAAGAAGCTTGATCGTATTATGACCTTGTTCTTGAAAAAATCTCATATCACTAATGATGATATAGAGAAATTTTTGCATGTCTCAGATGCTACCGCCGGCCGTTACCTCTCAATCTTGGAAAAAGAAGGTAAAATCAAACGCCACGGTAAAACCGGACAAGGTGTGACGTATTCTCGACTCTAAAACCCCAGGGAGCAAAATTCGTGTGCGCATGGGTGGGAACGCCCGCGCGTTTAGCGCGGGCTGGGGCAAACACGAGAATAAGAAGCCTCGGACATTTCCGCTAGGGAGTCCCTGTGGGTGATGAGCGCCGTCGTCATCGAAGTCTCTAATCTCCGAAGCGAAAGCGACATCACTCACTCTAAAACGCAGACGAGGAGAGGGGTTGGCGACGACGGTCGGCCGAGCCCCGCGAGGCGAGGAGGAGCTGGGGAGAGGACCCCTTCCTCTCCCCAAAGAGAGGCGAGCTCTGGCGGAACGGCTCATTCCCCTGGTATTTGAGCCGTTCCGTCATAAGGCGAGCCAACCTAGACATGCAAGGCGCGAGTAGCCCTAGCGGAAATGTCCGAGGCGGATGCCGAGGATGGATTTGGGAACAGGGACAAATATTGATAGAATGGACGAGTCGTAACTGGAGCGAGAATTTCCGCCCGCTGACTACCTTAGTAGGCAGCCCGCCCGAAACCCCATCGCCCATACCGAAACAAAAAAATCCCCCCGCCAAACCAAGACAGAATGAGAAGCGATGGGGGTGAGGGCGGAACGCCGAGGGTAGTCCCGAGGCGTGGCGGG
>Ga0209518_1004317_pt1 | contig 11476 bp, 8 predicted proteins | sample RifGroB1_FD_183993 | JGI IMG/M metagenome (GOLD analysis project Ga0209518, IMG submission 183993) | Groundwater microbial communities from Rifle, Colorado, USA - Groundwater B1 (SPAdes) (version 2) | ecosystem: Environmental > Aquatic > Deep subsurface > Groundwater | place: Rifle, Colorado... | reverse complement strand
CAATGACGGTGAATTCCCGCCCTCGGGCGAAGGGCTCCAGCACCACCCGCGTATCCATTCTCTTCCTGAATATCAGGTTTGCTTTTTCCAGGGTTTCGGCAATACTGGATACGGAAAAAGTTCCAATGCTGGAACCGCCGGTTGCCGGTTTGACAATGGCCCTTTTTATCTTATGTTTCCTGAAAAAATTCTCTATTATCCTTGTATTGTCTTTCGAATAAATTTTAAGCAGAGCGTCCGGTAGGGTAAAAAAACCTTTTTGACTGATAATTTTATTCGCTTCGTATTTATCGAAGGCCTTTTTGCAGGCCCGGCTGCCCGATCCAACGAAAGGAATTTTATTTTTTTCCAGAAATGCCTGTACTTGCCCGTCTTCGCCGAACGGCCCGTGCATGGCGGGGAAAACAATATCAACCGACCGCAGAAGTTCCACCAACTTTTTGGGGCTCAAAGAAGATGAATGCTCGGCTAGTTTAAAATCAAAATCCGAAGGATTGTTCGAGTAAAGCTGATCGATGGAAATCTGATAAGCCTTTTTCTTTTGGTCAAAATAAACGGGAACAATCTCCACGTTGTCGCTCCCTAGATGATCCAAAGCGGACCTAGCCGAATTTAAGGATATTCCGCGCTCTAGGGACGGCCCGCCGGTCAGGAGGGCGATTTTGAACTTTTTCTCTATATTTTTGCGAAAAATGGTTTTTGACACACCCTTATTTTATAGAATAAAAACCACAAAGTCAAAAAACCTGTGGATAACTTCCCTCTTCTTGCAAGTTTATTTATAGATTAATAAACTTAGCCAATGGCTAGTAAACTTCCTGTTTATAGCAATCCTCGCAAAAAATTATCGGCGCGTAGTCTTCTGGATAAACTGTTTCTGTTTCTGCGCCACACTTCGCGCAATTTCGTTTTAGTAATTTAAAAGGGGGATGTTTGAAAATACGACGCATATGCCTGACATCAAAGCAAACTCGCGGAAGGGGCAAATTCATCTTTCGATAAAAAGCTAATTCATTGGGAGCAATACGGTATGCACCCGTGGAAAAGGGACTATTCTTTTCCCCACACTCAATTACTTCCTTTAATATCGAATCATTAACTTCATTGATGGTTTCAGGAAGGTCCTTACTTACAACAGTTGTTTTATAATTTTTCTTTTCTCTATTCCTCCATTTATATCCTCTTTTTATTGCCTCTTCTTTGGTTAGTGGAAAAAAATCAAAAGCGGCAGTTTCATTATAGCCGAACACAGAAAGCTCATCTGGAAAATGTTCGCCAAACCTATATTGAACTCCCCTTTTATCCATATAGGGAATCTCTTTCATCTGTTTAATAATTTTAAGTACCAGACTTTCATATTCCTCTTTGTTATATTTTTTATTCAGCACCGAATACTCTCCTTTCTTCAGGCCGATACAACCGAAACAATTACTCGATCCTGGGCAAGAATCGCAATATTTAAGATCATGGGCACCGGTCCAGCACTGGGTGGAGAATGAAATTCTGGAAGTATTGATTCCACAATTTTCAGATTCATATATCAATTCCGATTTATTCCCCCACTCAAAATAGTCCATACTATCCTGCGTATCAAAAATCGAAAAGAGGAATTTCCCGTCGCGAACATTTATACAATCAAAAGACTGATGTACGTTTTTGCAATTAGAAAACCCGTTACCGGAAATCTGTTCTGATTTTATGGAATTAACCGCTTTTTGAGGAAACTTTTTCCTGAATACCTGAAATTCTTTTTCCATTTTTTCTATTCCGGAAAAACTATCTAATTTCAACTCCTCCAGCTTTTTGAAATATTCTTCCCTGGAATAATGTTCATTCCAAATATAGAATTCCTTATTCACAAGGTTCACACAACCCATACAATTAGAACAATTTCTGCAAGCATAAAGGAAAGAGGAATCCCGGCAGTTTACACTCTCTTGAGAAAAACGAAGATTGTAGCAATTCTCGCAATTAATGCATTCATAACATAATTCCATTTTATTGGACCAAACACAATCGCTCGAATCTTTTAACCCTTCCACAATATACGAATAAAAAGAATCAATTGGGTCGGTCGCCCTGAAAACCATGTACGAATTTTTAGGATTTGTCACACGATGCACATAAGGACTATTTACGGAAAGTCCTTGCCGGACAAGAGCCATTTTGGGAACTTTATTTAAAAGTTCTTGGAACTGCTCAAAAAACGGTCGTGAGAAATCATAATCCATCCCGTATTGATATGAATCCCACTTATCCGAGTACCAATCGTCAGTATTATAAACCGGGAAAGGCGCATCCGCCGGATACATAGAAAAAATTTCATCTCCGGAAAAGTCACATTTTCTTTTATACAACACACGTTCGTTGGTGCTTGCAAGACGACGAACAAGCCGGCACTCTGGGCAAAAAGTCGGTGGAGGGACTTTGATTTTTTCGTAGAACCCAAAATCATCAGGCTCAATAATGAAATCTTTTTTACAATTCTGGCAGTTTTTTGTTTCGCTTTGCATAATTTTTCATCCTTACAAACTCCAGTTTGTTGGTATGTTATTTTAGTAAACTATCCACGAGCTAGTAAACCTCCTGATGGTAACATTTCTCGCAATACACAATCTCCGGTCGATCGGGAGAATAAGAAGTTTTAAACGGAATATTGCATTTTTCTTCTCCATGAGAATGATTTTTCTTATCACACATGCATTCCCGATCCCAAAACTTGTTCGGATTTCTCTTTAGTACCCGTTGGTAGTGCCGGCAATTTGGGCATAGGCGCGGAAGCGGCAATTTGTGAAGCTTGTAAAACTTAAATTCAAATTCCGTTATCCGAAAAGCCGTCGTGCATTGTTCCTTGCATTCTCCCGCATGCGCGCAACCTATTATCTCCGAGGCGATATTCTCCGGCACATCTTTGATGTCATCCGGCAAATCTTTTGATTCTATGCTTATTTTATAATTCCTGTCTCTCGGTTCTTTCCAGGAAAAACCCTGCTCTTCCACTTCTTCTTTTGTTAAAGGAAAAAATTCCTGCGCCGATGTTTCGTTATAGTCGAATTGGGCAGTCTCGGTCGGGAAAAAATCGCCATAAACATAAGTGCGCCCTTTTTTATCAACATAAGGTACATCGTTCATGTGTTTTATGATTTTGGGCACCATTTCTTCATATTCTTCCTTGCTGTATTGTTTGTTTAAAATGCAGTAACTATGGTTATTCATACTGACACAACCAAAAAGATTACTGATGTTGTTGTAGCAATATGTCGCATATCGTATATTTCTTCCTTCAATGGCATTAATGCTACCGATAATATCGTAAGTGTTTTTTCCACAACATAAGGATTCATAGACAAGTTCGTTGTTCTCACCAAATTGCGTGTAGTCATAGCAATCTTTATTATTTTTTACGATCAGCCACATACAGTATTTGCAATATTCCCCGCCTTGCACGATGAAAGAATTTTTTACATATCGGGAGTTATAAATGTAGTCGCCATCGGAACCTACGTTCTGGACCCCGTGCATATATTTATTCGGAAATTCCAACCAAAAATTTCCGGCTTTTTCTTTAATCTTTTGTACGGCCTGATGCGAGCCCAGTTCAAACTCTTCCAGTTTTTTCAGATATTCCTCCCGGCTGTACTTTTCGTTAAAAATGCAATATTGCTGGCTGCGCAAGTTTACACAACCAAAACAATGCGAACAACCCGCCAGGTTCTTGGAAAACCAAATGTCGTGCGAGCTTTCGCAATCAACCGAATAATAAATTTGGTAGCATTTGACGCAATTTAAACTCTCATAAGCCAATTCCGAGCTTTCAAACATAGTTACATCCACGCAATCCGAACAGTGCTCAATTTCCTCCCCGTAGAAACACCTTTCGTTGTAGTCCGAATTGAAAATGTAATAGCAGTTTTTCAGGTAGTGATTCATATTCGTAAAATCGGTATTGATGAGAGTGTTGTGCAGGGTTATCAAGTTGTATTGGGGCACTTTTCTCAACAGTTCTTTGAACTGCGCGAAAAAAGGACGGGAAAAATCATAGTCCTGCCCGTAATTTTTTGGGTCCCAGCGGTCGCTCCACCAGCATTCGCCGCAATAATTCACTATTTTTTTATCCGGGTCAAATCTGGAAAGTGTATCAGCCCCGCACAATTGGCACGAACGTTTATATAAAGTTCGTTCATTGCGAAAGGTTAAGCGCCTTTGTAGGCGACACTCCGGGCACCAGGTCGGAGCCGGTACCTTCATTTTTTCGTAAAAATTAAAATCTTCGGTTTCTATCGTGAAATCTTTCTTGCAGTTTTGGCATGTTCGGCTTTCGTCTTGTTTATTCATTAAAACAATTTAATTATGTCGTGGTAAGTGACGATGAGCATCAGAAGTATCAGAAGGGAAAAACCGACCATGTTGGCCGCGTTGGCAAATTTCAAGTTTATGCGCGAGCCCTTGATTTTTTCGATCAGCAGGAACAAAAGCCGTCCGCCATCGAGCGCCGGAAACGGAAATAAGTTTATAATCGCCAAATTTATGGAAATCAAAGCAGCAAAAGAAAGGAGGTAAACGAAACCAAACTGGTAGGCATCCCCTACGATACCCACTATGCCGACCGGCCCGGCAATCCCTTCCAAACTGCCCCTGCCTAAAATACCCTCGTAAATAAGTGTAAAAAGCCCAATAGCGGTGTTTTTAGTGACATTTAGGTTGAGCTTCATTCCTTCATACAAAGCCGTAAAAAAGGGCAATTTAGCCGTGCCGATCATATCCATCGATATGCCGATTTCCGGGCTGCCGGTCACTTCATTTACCGCGGGTACCGCTTTCACAAACTTGATCTCTGTGTCTCGGCTGCGTAAATAGCCGATTTCAATTTCTTTGTCTCTGCTTTCTAAAACAAAAGATTTTACTTTTTCCGGATTAATCTCGGACGTGAAATCGCTGTTATTCTTCAAACTGACAATTTTATCCCCGACCTGCAGCCCGGCATTCTCTGCCGGAGAATTTTTAAGAATGGAAATGACGACCAAGTTTACATCCTCCAGGTTGTAGCTAGCAAGCTTGCTGTCGGCGGAGGTTGGAAGCCCAGATATGAAGCCCGCGGAAAACAAAAGCCAGGCCAGTAGAAAATTGGCGAAGACCCCGGCAAAAAGCACCATGGCCTGCTGCCATTTCGGCTTGTTTACAAAACTTCTGCCTGCGGGATTCTCTCCAAAAATTTTGACAAATCCTCCGAACGGCAAGGCGTTAACAGAATATTCCGTTTCCCCTTTTTTCCAGCCGAATAATTTCGGTGGAAAGCCGAAGCCGAATTCATCCACCCTGATGCCGAACCTTTTGGCGGTAAAAAAATGTCCGAACTCGTGGACTAAGACAAGGACTAATAAAATGATTAAAAAAATAATTATACTCATATTGGTTTATCCCATCACTTCTTTCTCTTTGCGGGTAAAATGCGCTTCCAGGTTTCTATTCGCTTCGTCGATGATTTTTTGCAGTTCTTCCTTAGCCCGGAATTTTTCATCTTCGGTGATCTTTCCTTCTTTTTCTTTTGCCTGGACGTCGTCCCAGACGCGCTCGCGCTCCTTGCGCACGGTAATTCTCTGCTCTTCCAATTTTTCCTTCAAAACTTTTACCAAGGTCTGCCTGGTTTCGGTCGTCAGTTGTGGAAAAATAACCCGGATGCCTGAATCATCTACCACCACCGAAAGGCCTAAATTGGCGCCGGCAATCGCTTTTTCCACGCCCTTGATCTGGCTCTTGTCCCAGGGCGAAACACGCAAGGTCTTCGGGTCTTCGATGGACACGGAAGCTACATTTTTCAGCGGAACGTAAGAGCCATAGGACTCCACCGACACGCCGTCGAGGACCATCGGCGACGCTCGGCCGATATTGAGCTGGCTGTATTCCTTGCCCAAAAATTCTTCCGCTCTTTTGAGTTCCGCCTTAAAATTGGAAAAATTATATTGCATGGCTCTACTATATCATAGATAAAAAACTTAATAAACCAGCCGTTTATAACATTCGTCGCAGTAAATTATTTCCGGTTTTTCTGCGGCGTAGGGCGTTTCAAATTCATTTTGACAACCTTCTCGCATGCACTTCCGATGCCAAAGTTTATTTGGTCCCCTATTTTTAACACGCTTATCGTGCCGGCACTCGGGACAATTTCTTGGAATTGGTATTTGCATTCTCCGATAAAAAGAAAGTTCGTCTTCGATAATCCGATAATTTTTTTTACATTCCATGCAGATAAAAACTTCTTTTCCAACATCAAAATCCGACGACAAGTCTAAAATAGAATCAGGGAATTTTTTCCAATCTACTGTTTCTTTGCCATATGTTCCGCGTGGTGTGTCTTCCCATTTGAAACCCTCTGCTAGCGCTTCTTCTTTAGTGAGCGGAAACTCATCCATTACCAAGGACTCATTATATCCGAACGGAGACAATTCCTTCGGAAAAAAATCTCCGTAAATACCTTCCTTTTTCATTTTCGCAATAATCTCCGCGCGCAATTTTTTGTAATCTTCTTTGGTGTATTGCTTGTTTAAAATAAAATAGGACCCCTTGACCAAACTGGCGCATCCAAAACTATGATTTGAATCTGGGCAATTCAGGCAGTATTCCATAAATTGCGAACTCCAGCAGTATTGGGAACAGGTCACATTCGATGCTTCGATGCCCGTATTGAGCGAATTATATATTAATTCCGCAGCCCTTCCGGCGGTGTTGCAGTCCATACAGTCTTTTGCTCCTCGCCAAACATGGATAGAGTAAGCGTTGTCTTCCGCTTCATAAGAATGAAAGCAATATCTGTTATTCTTGACATTCGTCATGTAATTTCCCGTAGAGTTAACGGCATTGGTAATCTCGGCAAACTTTCTCGGCTTGTCTTTTATAAAGTCTTGAAATTGTTTTTTAAAAGATTCTACACCTGAGTGCGTATCTAATTTGAAGGATTTTAATTTATTTTCATACTCTTCTTTGGAATACTGTTTATTGAAAATAATATACTTTTGTCCGCGCAAATTTATGCAGCCTAGGCAATTCTGACAATTTCGGCAATCGAGTAGAAAAGAGCTATCGAGACAGCTATGGCACCCTTTAGAAAATTTAAGAGAATTACAGTCGTAACAATCATCAACTTCGTACGAAAGTTCTACTTTGTTCGTAAAAGAACAGTCAACTAAATCTTTTGAGAGCTGTATCCAATAGCAATGTATGCAGTTTTCATTATTAGAACTCTCTATAATCAGATAGCAGTTTTTATTATCGGCTGTGTTGTTCAAGTAAAAGCAATTTACATTTCTCATCCCAGCCAGGGCCTGCTTGGGAGCTTTTATCCAAACCTCATTAAATTGCTCATAAAAAGATTTGTTGGGATTATAATCCACAGCGTATTTCTGCGGATCTAAATCGCTGCTCCACCAGCACTCAGAGCACCAAACAGGATAAGGCTTATTCGCGCTGTAGATAGCGATAATGTCCTTTTTGCAGTTATCACAAATGCGTTTATAAAAACGCCTTTCATTTTTAAAACAAAGACGTAGCTGCATACGACATTCTGGACACATTTTGGGCGGAAGCACCCCTATTTTTTCATAAAATCCAAAATCGTCCGGTTCAATCACGAATTCTTTTTTACAATTTTGACAAACCTTGGTTTCCTGTTGCATAAAACTATTTTATTTCCGGCACAATTAATGCCACGGATTCCATCAAGTTTTTCGTAGAAGAGCCGGGCATGCGGAGAAACTCCCGAACTTTGAAAAAGTGATCAAAAAAAGTAAAACTCGAAGGATTTTTTATCAGCTTTTTATGAAGAGTGGATTCCAGCGCATTTAGAAATTTTAAAGCTTTTGAGCGGGTAGAATCAAGCACGGCAATTTCATTACCCTCTTCATCTTCCTCCTCCGGCTCTACTAACAATTCTTTAATGAAATCTATCCTATTTTGCAAGGGCATAGCGATAAATTTATTTGCGGCTTCATGTTCTCTATTTACTCCCGGCTCCGGCTTAATTAAGTAGAATCTAGAAACGAGAGTTTTCAATAAGGCGTTCACATCCGGCACAATCATAAAAAAATGAGTGTTCTCTCTCGGTTCTTCAAACATTTTGAGTAAGACATTCTGCGCATCCAAAGAAAAACTGTTCACGCATAAGATGAAAATTTTTTTAGCCGAAGAAAAACTTTTATCGGAAGACATCGAACGCAGGTCAAACGCTTCGTCTATTTTAAAATTATTGATGGAGATATGGTAAAAATCCGGATTGCCGACGGTCTTTACGCCCAAGGCCTCGCAAAATTTCAAAATCTCCGGCACAATCTCGTCCCGCGCGCCTTCTATCAAATATGCGTGGTGGGGATTGTCTTTATTTAAATGCTTTCCGATCATTATTTTTTACTTAAGACCGTTTTTTTATAAACGTTCAAGTGCTCGAGAGCTATGCCGGTCCCTTTAACCACACAAAAAAGAGGATCTTCCGCCAGAGTCGCCTTGACCCCAGTTTTCCGATAAACCAAATCGGTGAAATTACGCAATTGGGACGAACCGCCGGTCATGATTATCCCGTGGTCAATGATATCGGACGCGAGTTCCGGCGGAGTTTCTTGAAGGACGTCTTTGACAGCTTTTATAATCTGCCTCAATTCACCATCTATGGCTTTAACTATTTCATTTGTCCCGACTTGCGCCGAACGTGGCAACCCCTGAATAAAATCGCGCCCCTTAATCGTTACCCGGAGTTCTTCTTCGAGCGGTACGGCCGCACCGATTTTTATTTTTACTTCTTCAGCTGTTCGGTCGCCTATCGCCAAATTAAAAGTTTTCTTGATATAATCTGCTATCGCCTGGTCTATTTTATTACCAGCACATTTCACCGAAGTGGAAGCCACGATTCCGCCTAAAGATATGACCGCCACATCCGTCGTGCCTCCGCCGATATCAACTACCATATACCCTTTCGATTCGTAAATCGGAATTCCCGCTCCGATGGCCGCCAAAATCGGCTCTTTCACTACATAGGCGTTTTTGGCGCCGGCGCGAATGGCCGCTTCTACCACGGCCCGCCTCTCGGTCGACGAGACCCCGGCCGGAACGGAGACCATAACATCCGGCTTAAAAAAACTGAATTTGCCCATTGCCTTCCCGATAAAATAACGAAGCATCGCTTCGGTTACCCGATAATCGGCAATAACTCCGTCCTTCATCGGGCAGTAAGTGATTATCGAATCAGGGGTTTTGCCAATCATGTCTTTGGCCTCAACACCGATAGCCAAAATCTTATTATCCTGCTCGGAAACCGCCACCACCGAAGGCTCGTTCAGCACCACGCCCTTGCCCGGCACAAATACCAAGGTATTGGCTGTGCCCAGATCTATCCCCAATTTGCGTAAAAAAAATCCCATGTGAAATAATATAGCATATTTTCGTGTTAGAATGAAACATACGAACTTATGAAAATAATATCCGTAATACCGCTTAAAAAAGGCATCCCGAAGGGCGACCTCACTTATTTTACCGTTCTTGACATATCTCCGGGCAGTATTGTTTCTATCCCGATAAAAAGCAAAAAAACCCTGGCCCTAGTGGTATCTTCCGAGGAACTGAAAGATAGAAAAAGTAATGTCAAGGGGATGGATTTCAGTTTGAGAAAAGTAACGGAAAATAAAGGGAGTTCCGTTTTCTTGAAAGAATTTATGGACACGATTTTTGATACCGGAAAATATTTTACGCAAAATAAAAACAACGCAGTTGCGTCCCTGATTCCAAATATTTTTTTGGAAGAATACGATAAGATAAAAAATATTTCTGCCAAGGACGGTCCTTGGGGAAACTCTCTTAAGGACCGCCCTTCCCTGAAAACCGAAAAATTGCTGTTCCAATATCCATTCTCTGATCGCGTATCCGTCTACAAAACCCTAATCCGCGAATCTTTTGCCCGCGGTAAGTCGGTTTTTATGGTTCTGCCGACCGAAATCGACATAAATAATTTCGCCGAACAGTTATCAAAAGGCATAGAGCAGTTCGTTTTTGCCGTATCGAGCGGAATGAGCCCCCAAAAAAACCTGGCGATCTATGAAAAAATAATGGCTTCTTCCCATCCGGTTCTTATTTTGGGAACCGCGCCGTTTTTGTCTATCCCTAAAAAAGATATAGGCACTATAATTCTGGAACATGAAAACTCGAACGCCTATAAAACAATCAGAAGGCCTCATTTAGACCTGAGAGTTTTCACGGAAATTTATGCTTCAAAAATAAACGCCAAACTCATAATAGCCGATGAAATGCTGCGTTTTGAGACAATCGGAAGAAAAGATATGGAAAACCTCAACCCCCTCTACCCGCTGTCTTTCAGAATCGATTTTTTGGGTGAAATAGAAATTTCAAATAAAGGGCAAAAAGAAGACGGAAAAAAATTCCAGGTACTCAAAAGTCAAAGCACGGAAGGAATAAAATCGGCCCTGAAAGACAAAAAGAGCGTGTTTATTTTTTCCCTGAGAAAGGGGCTGGCAACGGAAACTCTGTGCCGGGATTGCGGCGAGACGGTAAGTTGCGGTAAATGCGGAACTCCTCTGGTTTTATACTTGTCCCATCGGGGCAAAAAAAGAATGTTCGTCTGCAACCGGTGCGGGGAAGAAAAAAGCGGAGACACCGCCTGCGCCTCTTGCGGGAGCTGGAATCTCGTGCCTCTCGGCATCGGTACGGACACCGTGCAGGAAGAAGCCAAGAAACTTTTTCCAAAAATAAAAATTTTTAAATTGGATAAAGAATCGGCCAAAACAGGCAGAGGCGCCCAAAAAATCATCAAAGAATTTGAATCAAACCCGGGCTCGATATTAATCGGCACGGAAATGGCTTTTTTTTATCTGAAAAACAAAATACCGCTGTCCATCATCGCGTCTTTTGACTCGCTTTGGAGCATTCCGAATTTCAGAATGAGCGAAAAAATCATACAAATCGTGTTTTCAATGATCGGCAACACATCGGAGAAACTTATTATTCAAACCAAGAATGAAAAAGATGAAGTAATCCGTGCTATTGAATCGGAGAACTTCCTGCCTTTCGTGCGCGGAGAGCTGGAAGAGAGGAAAAAATTCGGCTATCCGCCTTTCAAACGTTTTATAAAAATCACATACCTGGGGGACAAAGAACAGACGAAAAAAGCCAAAGAAACTCTGAAAGAAATTTTCAAGGAATATTCTCCGGAGATTTTCAGCGGATTTGTAGCGCAATTGAAAAATAAATACGTGACCAACGCGCTTTTAAAAATTGATCCTTCAAAATGGTCCCTGCCTGAAATTTCCCATAATTCGTCTATCGATGAAATTCTACTTGACAAACTCCTATATCTTCCGTCTAATTTTGAAATCCTTGTGGATCCGGAAGATTTGTTGTAAAAAATTAACGGAGGGAAACGACATGAAGGTGCGTTTTTGCTACATCCGGCACGATGTCAGTAGACCCTTGAGGGGGGTCT
>Ga0209518_1004316_pt1 | contig 11477 bp, 16 predicted proteins | sample RifGroB1_FD_183993 | JGI IMG/M metagenome (GOLD analysis project Ga0209518, IMG submission 183993) | Groundwater microbial communities from Rifle, Colorado, USA - Groundwater B1 (SPAdes) (version 2) | ecosystem: Environmental > Aquatic > Deep subsurface > Groundwater | place: Rifle, Colorado... | reverse complement strand
TGTGCTCCCTGAAAGACTATTCCTTCACCAACCATGAACCGCCACCATCCGAATCGACCCTCCAACCATGAGGCGTGGGCTCGTCGGGATCCCAAATGGCCCCGTACAAGTAGGCCCCACGCAATTTGGCCTCGCTCAAGTAGGCCCCGGTCAGGTCGGCCTCGGCGAGATCGGCCCCGATCAAGTTGGCCCCGATCAAGTTGGCATCGCCCAACTTGGCCCTGATCAAGTCGGCCCCGTACAAGTTAGCCCCACGCAAGTCGGCCCTGGTCAAGTTGGCCCCGCTCAGGTCGGCCCAGCTCAAGTTGGCCCTGCGCAAATCGGCTTCGCGCAGATCGGCAAAGCTCAAGTCGGCCTTGGTCAAGTCGGCAAAGCTCAATTCGGCCCCGCGCAAGTCCTTCTTGCCTTTGAGAATCGCTTTGATTAGTTGTGCTTTGGTCATTTGGGAGTTCTCCTTATGCCTACTCTTTACTTCTTCCACCAAAGAACACTCGCTAAAGCTAACCCAGCGACTACAACGCCAACGGAAGCAACCGACTCTACCGTGGTACCGTCTAGCGCCTGTCTGCCCCCATCATCGGGCGCGGGATCCTCGTCCGCCGGGGCTCCCAAATACCTATCCACGTATTGTCTAGCTTCTCGAATCGTATCTACGACCTTGCCACCAGGATACTCTTCTGGATGAGACACCACATATCCTTTATACTTTCGGTGCGTCCCTGAACCGATTTGCTTCCTGATAGACAAACTGTTTGGGAGCCTATGGCCCGTTTGAATGCCTTCAGTGGGCTCGATCCGCCAGCCGCGATACTCTTTGCCGCTTGCTCCCGACAGGTCGCTATAACGTCGATGCTTCATGTCAAAACCTCATGCACCGTTCAAACGTGCGTTTCGCACTAGCGTCGCCATAAACTTCGGCACGAACCTTAATCGAATCCAAGTGCAGCAACACTGCTTCACGAGGCGTATAGGGGCCAGATTTGAGAAACTCTTTGAGATTGTGGAACCAGAACATACCTACACCATTGATCGTTCCCATGATCGCGACGGCCGCATCCTCCCACGATTTTAAGGGAACGACCACAAACTCGTAGGGGTATTTCTCGCCAGAATGCTTTGGGATTAACTCAAGACCATGCTTCTCGAATTCGCTTTCAACAGCCTGAAACAAACAATGATGGTAATTCGAGAAAAACTCGGCTTGTTCTTCTTCCTCAGCCTTCATCGCCGCTTCTTCGGCAAGCTCAACTGCGCGATCTTCGGACTCGCCATCGTCAATGGCTTCTTGATGCCGCTCTTGATACGCATAGTGATGGGCGCCAGGCTCCCAGCCTTCATTGAAGTCGTCCCACATCGAGATCCCAAACAACTTCGCCAATGCACCAAGGTTTACTACATCTGTAACTTTCCGAGCCATGTGCTTTCTCCCATTTTCGCCATCTTCCCCGCGCCGTCGCCCCTTGTCAAGTACCTTGTGCCGCAAAAACGCTTGCAAGAGTTTTTCGGTCGTGCCATCATGCCTGCGTGCAGCATGAGAATCCGCTGTCTGTCCCACTCTATCGCGTCATCGCGACGCAGGGACAGTGCTCAATCAAGGGTGCAGACCCCATCGAGGATCTCGCCTCGCGGGTGCGCGTGCTACGCGACCTGCTGCGGGGCAACCCAGGCCAATTGGCCGCCGTGATTCTCCGCAAGGGCAAGGACAAGGGACTCCGACCCTTCGGTAGCATCTCGATGGGCACGACGCAAGCACCGCAAACGGCAACCGCCATCAAGGCCGCCCTCCGCGCCGGGGGGACGCAAGTGCTGATCGGCGCCTGGGCCATAGACAGCCCGTCGTTGCCGTTCAGCCACCAAGACGAAGCTGCGGCAAGTCAAGTGCTTGACGATTGGAGTCTCTTCAACTTCGACGTTGACGATTTCATGATCGTAAGTCCAAAAGGTTACGCTTCAGCACGAGAAGGCTACCCTAGCTGGTTCGAGGGCGGCAATGGGCTGGGCGAATTCAACCTGAGCGCACCCCCCCCAGAGCGTGTAACCATAAGACAAATAGGCAGCGTCCCCGTACCCCAGAACGAGTGGGATTCGTGTGGTGTCCTGAAGGCATACTTCAATGAAGCATGCGAAGTACAAGAAGCGTTTGTTGCGTTAGCCGTTGACGACGAAGGCAAACCAAGGGGCATAATCGAAATCGCTCTTGGCGGAGCAGCAAGCGTTGAAGTAGACAATCGCATCTTGTTTGCCGCGTTACTGGCGACAGAAGCAAGTGCGTTTGCCGTCGCGCACAATCACCCCAGCGGTAGTTCGCAAAAGAGCAAGGACGACATTGAGCAAGAAGCCGAGCAGACCAGAGCTGCGATCTTGTTAGGTATAGACTTTTTGGGAAGTTACATCTTTGCAAATGGCGAAAGTAATTGCGAAAAATAGCACAAAAAATAGCTTGCAGGCGCCACGCAACCCGTTCTAGTATGAGTCAAACTGGAGACGCCACACATGTTTGATCCGTCAGCGGCAATTACATACAACGTGTCACAAGCAGGCAAGCTATATCGGATGCGCGATTTGCCTGAATTCTTGCGACAATTCAGCGCACGATCCGTCAAATTCGCCAATGCCGTCGAGGAATACCAGAGGAGCCGCGGGCTCAAAGCCGACGGTTGCCTCGGGCCGAAAACCCTAGCGGCCCTTCGCGCGGGAGCAGTCGTCGTCGCCCCCCCGCCAGAGCCACCGCGCGCGAAAGAGACGCCTGCCGAGAATCCGATGCTGCCCCCCGACGCATGGCTCGCGGCAGTGCTAAGACCGCCCACGCCGCTATCGGGTTCGATTCGGGTCTATGGCCAGGACGTAGCGATTGACGGCTGTAGAATCGTTCGCTTCGATGAGCCCAACAGCTTCAGCTTCTACGAAGATCCCGCTAGCTTCAAACCACGAACGCGAAAAGCAAACGTCACCGTCTGGCACGATAGCGTGACTCAAGACGCAAAATCATGCTATCAAGTGCTACGTCATCGCAGGAAAGATGACGGTTCGTTGATGCACTTGAGCACGCACTTCATAATTGATGTCGATGGGGTGATATATCAATGCCTAGATCCTAAAGATGTAGGTCGTCACGCAGGCGGAGAACGCCCAGGTTGGAATGCCGCAAGCGTCGGGATCGACATCGCAAACCCACTAGACCCAAGCCTAGACGGGCGTGGGCGAGTGCTTCGGCCCGTGTCGAGCTGGTCGCCCAGGAAGGGCTACTGGGATCTCACAAGCGCACAAATCTTTGCAGCGCGCAAACTCAAAGACACTCTCGTCAAAGCCCTACCCATCGCGGACGATTGCCCTCGCACCGCCGCAAAGTTGCCCGTCTACATGCGAGCAAACGAGTATCTTGCACCCCTAGACCCAACTACCTATTCTGGTTCCGTCTCCCACGCCCAAATCTCTAAATCACGATACGACGGAAACGACGCTTTAAGTTGGCTATTCGGCGAATTTGCCCCTATTAAGGAGTCAACATCATGAGCATCAACGGTAAAACGGTTAGCTTAAGCCAACTCGCTAGCGTCATCGGAATAGCCATCGCCGTCGCTGGCTCCCTAGCCGGAGCAATCCTATGGGCGGAGAACCGCTACGTCTCGCAGGCCAATGCAGCTACGCAATCGGCAGACATCCGGCACGATGCCGCTGTCGCCACAAAGGCTAGCGAAGCAAAGCTCGACAGCCAACTTGGGATCATGAGCGAAACCCTCAAGCGCCTTGAGGGAAAAGCCGACGAGGCGGCCATCAAGTTAGGCGACGTTTGGACCCGACAGGCCGTACTGGAGTCGCAACAACATCAGCTCGTTGAAGACATAAAATCGCTCAAAAAATGAAAATTATTAATTCGTTCGACGGCAAAAAGGTCAAAATTGGAGACAACTTTGAGGTTCCTGGCTATGAGCCACATAAGTTGGTTCGCATCCGCGACCGATTCTTCAGCGCACAGGCATTTTACTGTGGCCAAACTGCGCTAAATGGCCGTTGGCAACCGCTAGCCGTTCGATTCACGCATCCAAATTTTTTCCTACAACGTGTTCTATTTATCCCAACATGAAAGTAGCAACATGCTGAAACCATCGCCAGAGCAAATCGCCGAGCTGCTCGAAAAAGTGCGTTCAGCGAAAAACCCGCAAGACGCCGTGAAGGCCGGGCTGCGAATCATGCGAGCCCTCGACGCACTCAACGCAGAAGAACAAGGCAAGTTATTTATCGCCTATCCAAACTTGCGCTTGTTCGTGCTGGGCGCTCTTACCTGTGCGGCAGACATGCAAATTCAAAAAGGTTCACTAGAACACCTAGAAACGAAAGGAAGCGCATAATCTGTGGACTCACCAATCATAGTTACTGGAGGCGCTGGAGCCATTGGATCTCAGCTCGTAAAGCGATTAGTTCATGACGAATTTGCCCCTACCGTCATCGACAATCTATCGTCAGGACATAAATGGCTTCTGCCAAAAGACGTATCCGTCCTTGAACGAGACGTTGCGGACATAGAGCAAGAAAGCACATTTGGCCTCTCCGGTGGAACCGTGTTCCATCTTGCCGCTTTCTTCGCTAATCAAAACAGCGTAGAAAATCCAGAACTTGACTTGCGCACCAATGGCAATGGAACTTTAGCGTTACTTCGCTGGGCAGCAGAAACAAACGCGAAAAAAGTCATTTACGCTTCAGCGGGATGCTCCATCGTCGGGCACAAAGCCGTTGGATCCATCGAGGAAGTAGAGCAAGCTACATTACACATGGATACGCCATACCAGATCACCAAGGCCCTCGGTGAATTTTACTGCTGCTACTTCCACGAGCAAGTAGGACTACCCACCGTCCGATGCCGATTCTTCAACTCGTACGGGCCAGGGGAAGTGCCGGGACGCTACCGTAACGTCATCCCGAACTGGATCTGGGCCGCTCTGCACGGCAAACCGCTCGTCATCACGGGAACCGGCGATGAAACGCGAGACTTCATCTACGTAGACGATCTCGTGGATGGGCTCGTAAAAGCGGCTAATAGCCCAAACGCCGACGGACAAGCATTCAATCTCGGCACGGAGATAGAAGTCCACATCGGCGATCTTGCGGAGTGGATCCTGAAAGCTACAGACTCGAACAGCAAAATAGTCCATGCTGCACGACGGACATGGGATAGGTCCATGCGTCGATGCGCGTCAATCGCTAAAGCCCGACAAGTGCTTGGATTCGAGCCGCAAACATATATACATGACGGGCTAGAGAAAACCGTAGATTGGTTCCTGCGCAACAAGCAGCAAATTTACAAATCGGCTGGAGGACTAGCATGAGAGTTCTCGTAACTGGCGCAATGGGGTTTATCGGATCGCACGTCGTAGACGCCCTGGTACGCGACGGCCACGACGTTGTCGGGCTCGACAGCCTAGACAAAAGCCGACACCCCGACGGTCAACCAGGATACTTGTCCGCAGGCGCTCGATACGTGAGCGCCGACTTGAGGTCGGATCTCGTCCTGAAACTCATGGCGCCAGAGGCCGTCGTGCATCTTGCGGCGCTCGGCGGAGTGGCTCGGGCTGCGAGAGAGCCCGCCGAAGTGATCGACGCCAACGTGCTCGGCACGGTCAATCTCGTTGAAACCATCCGCGAACGATGGAATGTTAATGTCGCAATACTGATAAGCAGCTTTAGCGTCTATGGCAGCGGTTACACGTATCAGTGTCTGGCTTGTAGCGCAAAGCGCGATGCCAGTCGTTCGCGCGAACAACTAGATCGAGGGCAATACGAAGTTATTTGCGACAAATGTGGGGGCAACACGGGGATCACCCCAATCGCAATTAACGCTCCTCTATTGCCGCTTGAAACTTATGGAGCGACAAAACTCGCACAGGAACGAGCATTCGTAAAGGCCAATACCTGTTGCAACGTACGTATCCTGCGACTGTCGTCGGTATATGGCTCTCGAATGCAACTTCATGGGGCAGAGGCAACGATCCTGGGGCACATCATTGGGCAGATCCAGAAAGGCGTAGGGCCTAGCTTCTTTGAGGATGGCAAGCAAACTCGCGATTGGGTATGGGTCGGTGACGTCGTGGATTCCGTTCGGATGGCTCTAGGGCGTAAGGGCGAGGCTATCACAAATGTATGCTCCGGCCATGCGACGAGCCTGCTAGACGCAGCACGAATGGCCGCAAGCATCATCGGCGTAGACGTAGAGCCCGTGGTCGTGGGCGGCCATCGGGCTGGAGACATGCGGCACTGCTTGGGGGATCCAAGCCAAATGCAACTCTTGATTGGCCGATCCTCAACTAAGCTAGACGACGGCCTACAACAGTGGCTGCGGTAACCGACACAACCAAAGAAGCCGCCTACGGACTTGGGCTAGAAGAAGGCATCCGTATCGGGGAATCGGCGACCGTCGCCCACGAAGACTTCGTGGAGGTACTCGGCGAGGAAGACGCTGACGGGTTAGAACTTCCCGACGATCTAAATCGAGTAGAGCCCGGCGATGCCTTTGACGTCCTGATAAGTGCTGCCTACCGACACGGACGGGCAGAACAGCAATTGCCCCAATGGGAGGAATCAATTGGCAGCATCTTGCGGTCAGACAACTTCAACGAACTACTAGAACGATACGAGCAAGGTGTCTTAGAGGGCATCGAAATAGCAATAACCGAAAGGCGGGGAAAACCATGAACACATTAAAGAGAGAACAACCAACATTAGCGGAAATCGCAACTTCATCGTACGCTAACGCGGCGGCAGCAGCCGTTGCCGCGCAGGTCCAAGTCGCACGACACATGCCTTCGGCAGAAGACTTGCCAAGCGGTGAAACGTGGGTACGCTGCGCTGTAGCGTGGGCGGAAGTCGCCAAGCTAGCCGCAGAAGCAAGTTATTTGGCTGGTAAAGCATCGGAGCCTGCACAAGTAGAGTCCACTAAACGAGTAGAGCGACTGGAAAAACGAAAATAGCTTACCGCAAAAACTAGGACTATGCACTATGCCACAAAGTAATTTACTAACTCCACAAGACATAATTGATCTGGAGTCGCTACGACTAGAAGCTGAAAAACGCCACCTCTCCTGTGTCCAAAATATAGCTGGACTGCCTTGCATCCTCAAAATCCCACAAGCAGCTAAACTGTCAACGCTTTGCGTTCGTTTGCTCGACGAGCCAACCAAGTCTGGTGACGAACCAGACTGCCTCCTGGCTCTAGCGATTGCTAACATTCTCGGCTTCAATCGGCAACCAACATTAAGGCTGCATCCGACGATAAAACTACAACAAGACGAGTTCATTCACGATGGTACGCAAACGTATTGGACCCTAGACTGGACAAGAGACAGCGACCCATGTGCGGCATCCTAGTCCAACACGGCGACGAGCCGTTCCACCATAAGCAACTTGAGGCTCTACGGCGCAGAGGCCCCGATGCCGTTGGGTACTGGATCAACCGAGACATCGCACTGGCCCACGCTCGACTTTCCATCTTGGGGCTCGATGAACGTGGAACAGAGCCAATCGAAAACGACACTCATGTCCTCGCCTACAACGGCGAAATCTATAACTATCTTGACGTAAACAGACAACTTGAATCTGCTAGCATCCATCCTCGCTGGTCTGGCGACACGGAGACTTTACTACAAGCATGGTCCACTTGGGGCGACAAATCGCTCGAATCGCTAGAGGGCTTCTGGGCGTTCGTTGTCTATGACAAGCGCGCCAAAATTTTGACACTCGTGCGCGATCCCCTTGGCGTCAAGCCACTATACTACTTACACCAAAACGATACGTTTCTGGCAGCATCGACGATTGCTAGTTTGCTCGCTCTAACGCAAAAACGCCCTGGACTAGACTTCGTCGGACTATCGGAATATGCACAATATCAACTAACTTTTGGATCGCGAACGTTCTTGGCTGGCGTACATCGCGTAATGCCAGGAGAAATCGTCACCTACGATTTAGCTAGCAATACGCTCTCAAAGCGTATCTACGCAGCGCCGTTTGCCCAGCCGGGCGAGCAAGGCAGCATCGACGACACATGGATCGCCGAGACACGCAGCATCATGGCGGAAGCTTGCCGGGCCTCTCGGGTAGGCGACGTGCCGTTTACAACGACGTGCTCTGGGGGTATAGACTCTAGCCTCGTGACCCGATGGACGTCCCCTGAAGTCGCGTACCACGCAAACTACAGCGACCCAGAGTGCAACGAGACATTTTACGCCCAGGAAGTCGCCAGGGGAATCGGGACTCGACTAATGGTCGTCAACGCTCGCGAGGACTTCGATCTCGTCGCCGCCGTTGAGTCGCTGATCGCCGACGTGGACGATCCCTGTGCCGGCAGCGTCATCTTACCCTTGGACGATCTACTCGCCCAAGTGAAGCGCCGCTACAAAATTTTGCTGACGGGAACCGGCGGCGACGAATTGTTCGGCGGATACACCCGCTATGCCCTCGCGCTTGGGCATTGCCCACAGGACAGTTATCGATCTGCCCATGCGCGCCTGATGGCCCTGGCGAGTCCCTTAGACCGATTCGAGTCGTTCCATGCAAAGGGCGATACGAGCTGGTACAAGTTTTATGATTCAGCGGCTCGCAAAAATTTCTTAAACGCGCTTGGCGACGGCGATCCGCTGGAAGCCATGCTGCGCTTCGACCGCACGGTATTCCTGCATGGGCTCCTGACGCTTGACGACCGCATGACGGGGCGACACGGGATCGAGGGACGACCGAGCTTGCTGCATCCCAGAATTGTAAAGCGCATTGCGGAGCTAAGCGCAAAAACAGTGGTTCGGCCCACGGATCTGAAGTGGCTTGGGCGGGCTATCGGCTATGGCGTATTGCCAGAGGACGTATTAGGTCGTCAAGACAAGATGGGGTTCACTACCCCAATTGGCACTTTCGTAGCCAATAACGCAAGTAGGATCCGGGAGGCGATTCAAGCCTCGCCATTTCGTGATCTGTATGATTTATCTAGGGTCCGCTTCACGGCAGAAAGTAAATGGTCGCGCGACGTTTTCGGATTGCTCATGTTGGATTGCTGGTTGAGGCGCTATTCTGCCCGTTAGCAGCCAAAACGGCCAATATCTCGCTGCTGGACTTTACCCCACACCAATAACGAGCGATATGCTTAAGCGTCAACAAAATAGCTTGTTCGCAAGAAACATAGGGATAACGACGTGGGTTGTAAGCCACGTCAACTAAATCACTGCAAACAGTTACATCGTAACCTAAACGCACCATTTGCCGAACCCCAAACGAACGCTCCATAACGCAAAGATTGAGAGCGACACCAGTAATCAAAACAACCTGACAATGCTCATTTTGAAGTATGTTGTGAACCTCAGTACCGTCGTCGCTAATAATGTCTTTAGAATGTATCGTAATGGCTGAATGCTGTCTTTTGCCAGCGAAAACAGCCAGACATGGCGGGGAACACGGGCATACATCCGAACGGTCATCTAGCGGCCATGGCCCCTCCCTAGCTGGGTCGTGGCCTTGCGCGAGTATGGGCGCCAACGGCACGACGAGTGGGGACAATTTCGCCCGACAACGTTGTGACACGTCGTCATAGGCAGAGACCACGCCGCTTGGGGAATGTATTACCAATGCACCAAGCGCCCGCAACCTACCAGCAAACACTTCTATGTCTAGCGCAAGTACAGACATGCGACAAGTAAGTGCCTGGCAGAAATGGGCATCCCACATATCGCAAATAATTAAAGCTACGCTCGTCACAGCTAATCGTAAAAATGTGTGGCGTCCATAATCGCTTGTTCTGTAAATTTCTTGCACCCAACGAACCATACCGCAGTGGCGGCCGGTTGGGGCTGGACTGGCTCCGCATCCAAGAATGGCACACACAACAAACTTGGAGGATGCGCTGCCAATAATTCACCATAACTAGCCATTCTTTCGGCGTCGTGCAATATGATAATCTCACTATTAGCTAAAGCAATTGGAAATATACGGATCCTAGTGTCAGCGATGGCCGCATCGAGGAGCACCACATCCCAACTACTAGCCGCCAGTTTAGCGTCAAAATCCTTCTCCTCTGAGCAAATTAACGTCCATCTATCTACCGCTAGCCTTTTGGCTTTTCTGGCTATAGCCTCTGCGTACACTTTGTCGGTCTCGAACGTGCAAACTGTAGGTCTAGATGGACATAGCCCGTCATCTAGCAAGGCCAGCGTACTAGCGAAGCCGCCACCTACTTCACACACCTTCCTGGCGCCCAAAAGTCGAACACACCCAACCAGCACCGGAAGGTGGCTACCATAAGTCTTGACGGCTCGTTCGGAGAACCCAGAATCTAGCAACTTCGTGCCCCACTGCTCCCATCCAGATGCAGTAGCTATTGTCCCGTGCGGCCGTTGTGCCAAGAGCATAGACCGAGGAGCAAGCGAAATTTCCTCAACAACTTTGAAACCAGATGTTTCAACCTCCGAACGCAACTCTTGCGGTGTGAGTCTACACTCATACCCAAAAGAATCGAAATTGTCACGCTGCCCATCGGGGTAAAATTGACGATTTGCATACGCGATTGCATACCGGCCACTCGGGCGGAGCACCCGGAAAATTTCCGAGTGCATAGCTTCTCTTCGGTCTTGAACGTGGTCTCCAGAAGAAAAGTCCAGTACAAGATCGAAACTGCCATTAGCGAATGGAAGATCCCGAATGTCGGCACACTCAAACCGAATATTTGGGCCTAAATCTGATCTCGCTAACAACCGACTTATTACCTCGGGAGTGAAATCCACCGAAGTCCAAGTCTTCACTCGTGGGGCCAGTACAACTTCATCAGCCCCAGATTGGGAGCCAAAATTAAGTACGTCCATCCCGCCATCAAGTAAGCTCCATTCGTCTATCGCCACATAGTCTGCGCTCTTGACGTGATCGGGCGTAATAAAGGAGCTATTAGCATACCATTGTTTTACCCTTGGCTCGACAAGGTTCGGCGAGCGTACCGCCGCTAAAGTGTATAAATCTAAATAGCCAGTGGGGACGAGTCCAAGTTCACGCTGAATAGCCCCTACTTCCTGTGCAAAATTTGCAGAATTTGCATTGAATCGACGTAGGCGCTCTGGCAAATCACGCATCCGATACAACTTACCGGCAGCTTCGCTATTGCTTCTGATGGTATCAGGAGATATTGGCACGATCACACCTCCGCCATAAGGCGATAAAATTGGCGATTCCAGGCTAGTTCCCGAAGGGCATACTCTCTGCCCGCTTGGCCAATTTTCTGCCGATATTCCCCATCGCAAAGTAAACGCTCGACAATGGCTCTAGTTTCGGACGCCGACGATGAAACCAATATGTTGCCTCCATCTACATAACCATCCATAGCCATACCAAACGTCCGAGGCCAAACTACCGGAATGCCGCACGAGAGGGGCCGGGCTAATTTCATGCCATACCCACCATGTCTCCAATTCCAGGAAATCCCAACATAAACCTTGCAGGCGGAATAAACAGCCGGATAG
>Ga0209518_1004314_pt1 | contig 11480 bp, 13 predicted proteins | sample RifGroB1_FD_183993 | JGI IMG/M metagenome (GOLD analysis project Ga0209518, IMG submission 183993) | Groundwater microbial communities from Rifle, Colorado, USA - Groundwater B1 (SPAdes) (version 2) | ecosystem: Environmental > Aquatic > Deep subsurface > Groundwater | place: Rifle, Colorado... | reverse complement strand
CCTCGCCATAAAAGAAGGAAAGAGGGTCGACGGCCGCGCAATGGACGAAATCCGCCCGCTCTACGCCAAAGCCGGCGGCATCTCCCCGATGATACACGGCACGGGGCTCTTTTACCGCGGTGCGACGCACGTGCTCGGCGCGCTCACGCTCGGCGGACCGGAGGCAGCGCAGATTATAGACAGTATCGAGGTGCAGGATGGTAAGAAGCGCTTTATGTTGCACTATAACTTTCCCCCGTTTTCCGTCGGCGAAACAGGCCGCATCGGCGGCACGAACCGCCGCATGATAGGCCACGGCGCGCTGGCGGAGAAGGCACTGCGCGCCATCATCCCCGCCAAAGAAACTTTCCCTTACACGATACGCATCGTATGCGAGTCGCTTGCCAGCAACGGCAGCACCTCGATGGCCTCGGTATGCGCCGGCACACTCGCACTCATGGACGCAGGCGTACCGATTAGCAAACCGGTTGCAGGTATCGCCATGGGCATGATGTCTGATGCAAAAGCAGGGGAGTACCGGGTACTGACAGACATCCAAGGACCGGAAGACCATCATGGCGACATGGACTTTAAAGTTGCAGGTACAGACGCAGGAGTAACCGCCGTACAAATGGATGTCAAAGTGGAGGGAGTACCGCTCGCTGTGCTCTCGGAGGCGTTCGCTCAAGCAAAGAAAGCGCGCCTGCAGATACTCGGCGTCATTACAAAAGAAATCGCCGCGCCGCGCGCGGCGCTTAGCCCCCGCGCGCCGGAAATAATCTCGATGAAGGTCAAGCCCGACCAGATAGGCTTGGTAATCGGCGGCGGCGGCAAAACCATCAACGGCATCAAAGACATAACTAAGGTTGAAGAGATATCAATAGAGGATGACGGTTCGATATTTATCACCGGCAAAAACGGTTCGGCACAGACGGCCAAGACGATGATTGAGGCACTTGTCAAAGAGTACAAAGCGGGCGAGGTGTACGACGGCGAGGTCACACGGCTGATGGACTTCGGCGCGTTTGTGCGAATCGGAGCAGGTAAAGATGCCGAGGGGCTGGTGCATGTAAGCGAGGTGGCGCCGTTCCGCATCAACAAAATATCCGACGCGGTAGCGGTGGGGGAGAAGGTTCGGGTTATGATAAAGGAGATTGACGAAAAAGGGCGGATTAATCTCTCTATAAAAGCGATTGACCCCGATTTCGCCACTCGCAAAGGCCTTACGGCCGCACCAGCGCCAGCATATGGATCCTCAAAACCCGATAGACCCCGCTAGTTTTATTCTTCCAAAAAAAGAAGCTCCCGCTCCCGCCCAAAGAATAAACGCGGGAGTGCTTTTGGAGCAGGAACAGGTGGCGAAGGTGGAAACCCCTGTTTCGCCAGCAACGGCAGTGCCAAAACCAAAAGAAGAAAGACCGGAGGTCTCGCCTCTGCAGACCTATCGCAGCGACATCGAGCAGGTAGTGCACGAGGGACAGGGCGTGTCGGTGGTGTCTATCGCGGCGGCAGAGGCGGCGCGGCGCGGCCAAGAACCGATACAGCAGGAAACAGCTGAAGAAAAGAAAGCAAAATGGAACAGCGTGGCGATGATAGCCGGAGGGGTTGCGCTTGTTTTGCTCGCCGGCGGCGTCGTGGCGGCGATATTTTTGCGCCCGACCACCGTGCCTATTGCCGATATGCCTAAAGCGCCGTTTATATTTGCTGATAATACCGCGCTGGTGCCGTTGCCGGCTGATCAGGGCACCCACGATATGCTTATGACTTACGTGCAGGCGGCGCGTCAGAGCGTAAAGCTCCCCGTCGGGCTTATCGAGTGGCTCTATGTCGCTTGGCCCGCAGCACAAGAGGGCGCTGCGCCTGCGCAATTGAGAGCGTCGGAATTTCTGCAGATACTTGCGCCGAATGCGCCGCCGGAACTTCTGCGGACGCTTTCGGCAAACTATCTTTTGGGCGTGCACTCGTTCGAAGAAAACCAACCGTTCCTCCTTCTGCAGGTAGATTCATACGAGTTGGCCTATAAGGCGATGCTCGATTGGGAGCGCACGCTTAATACTGACCTCCTGCCGCTCTTTAGCCGCAACCCGAGCCCTAAACCGCAAGGCGCGCCGGCGCCCGCGAGCACTACCCCGCAGTTTATCCGGACAAGTTTTGTGGACAAAGTGGTGGAAAACCGCGACACCCGCTCCTATTTAAATAGCTCCGGCGACATACTACTGCTGTGGACGTTCCTGGGGCGGAACATCATACTTATTACCACCAACGAGTACACTCTGCGCGAGGTGCTCTCGCGGATGAGCAGCGCTCCGGTAGTCCCCATTCCGGGTAGGTAGCCGAGCGTGCTATTATACTTGCCATGACAAATGACGAACTAAAAATGAAGCTGGAGGAGGAGCTGGATACGGTTATTCAGGAGCTTGCCGATTTGGGGCACGAGGATATCGACGCGACCGCCACCGAAGCCGACGAGCTTGCCGACCGGATGGAGGAGAGCGAGGAACACAGCTCCGAAACAGCTACGCTTCTGGCCCGCAAAAAAGAAATAATCGCGGCGGCCGCGCGCATGGCCGCAGGCACCTACGGCTTCTGCGAGGAATGCGGAGAAAAGATAGAAGAAGACCGCCTCGAAGCCAACCCCGCATCGGCTACGTGCAAGATGCACATGGCATAAGTGCTCCGCGAAAGCAGGCCGGCGGGAGTACGGATAATTTTCTGCTGAAAATTTCCTCAAGTCTCATGCCGTCGCATTTACGAAGCCTCCCGCCGGCCTCTTTCGCTCCGCTTTGAAACCCCGCCTTGGCGGGGTTTCAAAAACACCAAAAACGGAGTATGTGCTCCACCAACGGCTCCACTGGCTGGACGAATTTCGAACCTGTTTGACATATATCTTAGCTATATATAAGCTATATGTATGACTACTCAAATTGTTTTTAATATTGACCCGAAGATTAAGGCCAAGGCGATGAAACGCGCCAAGAGCGAGGGTATGCCGTTTGCTTTATATCTTAGACAAGCGGCTGAGGATTTTGCGGAAGGTAAGAGGGGTATGGCGATTGTTGACGAGGTTCGTCCTGAAAAACTAGCACTTTGGGAGCGAGAATCAAAAAAACTCGACAAAGGAGAAGGTACCCGTCTGCGAAATATGAAAGAGTACAGGGAATTCGTTCGCAATTTGTAGAGTATGGAGGACGACTCACGGTACACTCTTGTTCTCTCCGCGACCTATAAACATGCTCTAAAGAAATTGAAAAGTAACAATACTGTCTTGTTAAAAAGCATCGAGACTGGCGTCACTAAAATCCTACGAGAGCCGGAGCTTGGCAAACCACTGCGATATACGCTGCGTAATTACCGCAGAATCCATATAGCCGGATCGTTCGTTTTGCTGTATGAAATCCGTGCTCTTGAGGTTCACTTGGTAGACTTTGATCACCATGATCGTATCTACAAAAAATACTCGTAGTACTATGTAGGGCATGCATTATGCGCGGGTGTATGGAGCTCAAACCTCGGTACTGACCCCGCATATCGTTTCTGTCGAGACGGATATCTCCACCGGGCAATTGCACCGGTTCGACATCATCGGGCTTCCTGACAAGGCGGTTGAGGAGGCGTTCGACCGCGTCGCGGCCGCAATAAAACATTCCGGTTTTAAATCTCCGAAGGTTAAAAACGAAAAGACGGTAGTTTCGCTGGCGCCCGCGGATTTAAAAAAGGAGGGGCCGATGTTTGACTTGCCGATTGCACTTTCGTATTTGTTGGCGGCGGGGGACATCAAATTTGACCCTAGCCCGTATTTGTTTGTCGGCGAACTTTCTTTAGACGGGACGCTGCAGCCGGTGCGCGGCATCTTGCCGCTGGTGGCCGAGGCTAAGCGCAAAAAGAAGAAAGCGGTTTTTGTGCCGATGGAAAATGTTGAAGAGGCGGCGTTGGTGCAGGGAATCGATATTTACGGCGTCTCGACGCTGCGGGAGGTAATTGATTTTTTAAATACGAAAAAAACCAAAGGTCTGACCTTAGCTCAGGGCTCCTCAAGGTCAGACCTTAAACCAGGACGGTCCTTAGGCAGCCGGCTCGTCCCGGCTCCGCACACAAAGCTGGTGAGTGATTTTGGAGAAGGGCAGTTTGCTTTTGAGGACATCCGCGGACAGGAGTCGGCAAAGCGCGCCGCGATTATTGCCGCGGCAGGCGGACACAATTTGGGATTAAGCGGTCCACCAGGCACGGGCAAGACCATGCTGGCGCGGGCACTGGCCTCGATACTGCCGCCGCTTTCGTTTGACGATGTGCTCGAGGTGAACTCAATACATTCAGTGGCGGGAGTTTTGCGCGGAGAGTTGCTGACCATGCCGCCGTTCCGTAGCCCTCATCACACCAGCTCCTATGTATCCATCGTCGGCGGGGGAGCCAACCCGCGACCGGGCGAGGCGACGCTCGCGCACAAAGGCGTTTTATTTCTAGACGAGTTCCCCGAGTTTGAAAGGCGGGTAATAGAAGCGCTGCGCCAGCCGATGGAGGACCGCGTCATCTCGGTGTCTCGCGCCAAAGGCACAGCGCAATTTCCGGCGCGGTTTACGCTGGTAGCAGCGATGAACCCGTGCCCGTGCGGCCACTACGGGCACCCCGAAATCGCTTGCATCTGCACGCCGATTACATTGGAGCGCTACCGCCGAAAAATCAGCGGACCTATCGCCGACCGCATCGACCTATGGAGTGTGATGGGGCCGGTCGAGCTCGGAGAACTCGGCAAGCGAGACATTGTAGGCGCACAAACACGCGCCGCCCGCGCACGCGTGCTCAAAGCGCGCGAAGCGCAGAAAAAAAGATTTTCCAAAAATAAAAACCCGGGCAAAACTAACAGCGACCTCTCGCCACGCGAGCTCGACGACTTGGTGCCGCTCTCGCCGAAAGTACGCGAACTGTTGGAAAAAGCCGGTACGCGCATGGCACTCTCGCCGCGCGCCTTCCACCGCGTCATCAAAGTCGCCCGCACCATCGCCGACCTCGACGAGTATCCGGACATAAACGACTCGCATATTTTAGAGGCCCTCCAGTACCGCGAAAAAAAGAGTTAAATGCACAAGGCCTCTATACAATTTCTTAAGCGCGACAAATATTTGGGCGCGTTTATCAAACGGCACGGACCTATTACGCACCGTCGGCCGCATCGGGGTGGGGCTTTTCAGTCTTTGGCCGAGGCTATTGTTTATCAGCAGCTTTCGGGCAAAGCGGCGGGGACTATTTTAAAACGATTTGTCGCACTGTTTCCGAAAACCACGTTTCCATCTCCGGAACAGGTACTGAAAATAAAAACAGAAAAACTCCGCAGTGCGGGACTGTCGGGACAGAAGTCGGCGTACCTCAAAGACTTGGCGGCAAAGTTTAAAGACGGCACGATTAATCCGAAGATTTTCTCTAAAATGTCCGATGCTGAAATTATTGAACATGTCGTGGCGGTTAAGGGGATAGGCGAGTGGACAGCGCAGATGTTTTTGATGTTCACGCTCGCCCGCCCCGATGTCCTGCCAACCGGCGACCTCGGCATCCAAAAAGGATTTAAAAAACTTTTTGCTCTCCATAATCGCCCCTCGCCAAAGCAAATGAAAAAGTTGGCGAATGGTTGGCGCGGCCACCGCACTGCTGCCTGCATGTATCTGTGGCGGTTGCAGGACGAGTAATTTGTGTATCAATTTGTGTTACACAAGTTGTTGATTTATAAGGGGTTTTTGGGAAATTAAAAAAACGGCAGAGGGGTTACCTCTGCCGTTGATAGTTTTGCCGATCGAACGACCGGTGTTACTGCGCGTGCGTGCCGGTACTGACGCTCGGCGCGCCGGCGACGTCGCCGGTGCCGTTGGCGTTGTGCTTGACGAACTGGTTGTTGACGTAGATCAGATGTTCGTTGAGCCTGCTGACCAGCACCGGATCGTATTTCGTCTTGGACGCATTCATGTCAGCGATCAGTTCGGCGATCCCAGCCGTGACCTCGGCCACCTTCTTGGACTCGAACTTCATATGCGCGATCGTGCTCGTGGCGCCGATGGCGCGGTCGAGCTGCGACTGGGTGGTAAGGCCGTGGCCGATGATATCCGTTAGCGCCGCAAAACCCGGAACGACGGGGGCCAGCGCGAGAAAGGCCGGGGCTTGGAACAGCTTCATTAGAATGCACTCCTGCTTTCGTGTGAGGTCGCCGAAATGGCAACTCGCACAAGGTAACACCCCTCTAAATTCCTGTCAACAAAAATGTTTTAAATCCCAAAAGGGTTAGTGGCGCCGCGGACTTCGAAGTGGAGGTGCGGACCGGTTGCTTTTTTATGTTATTGAGCAGCCGGTATGCCTGGCAAATCGGCACATCTTTCTGTACCAGTAGGGTACCGAGAAACAGCAGCAGCAGTTCCCGTACTATCAACACACCAATACCCTGCACTACGCAGTGGAGCTATAACCAAAAATTCTTTCTCAATTGCATAGCAATCGTACTTGGTTTCGTCATTAGTGCCAGCGAGCGCCGCACTCTTTAATGCACCTGCAATCTCCGGATCTTCACACCCACCGACATAACTATCTTTATTATTAGAGGCGTAAATTTCCATAGATGGTTCTTGCGCGCGGGCCTAGAACTGCAAAAGAAATAAAGAGATTTGCCGGTAGCAAATTTCTCGACTTTGAATATCTGCGCGAGTTATTAAAACAGGTCGAAGGGTAATAATATAAAATAGCGAACGGCACCCATGTAGGATGCCGTTCAAGTCTGGTACTCGCTAGTATATCCGCTCTCCCTAAAATGTCAACAAAAGCTTAAATCCCGAAGGGGTTCAGGGCGCCGCGGACTTCGAAGTGGAGGTGCGGGCCGGTTGCTTTGCCGGTGCGGCCGACCGCGCCGATAATCGCGCCCTGCGCCACGCTGGCCCCCGCCGACACATACAATTTACTTGCATGACTGTAGAGCGTCTGCGTGCCGTTGTCGTGCTGGATAACCAGGTAGTTGCCGTAGCCGCCGTTCCATCCGCCGCCGCCCCTAGCGATAATGACCGTGCCTGCTGCCGCCGCGCGTATACCCGTGCCGCTCGGTGCGCCGATGTCGATGCCGTTGTAGCCGTGCAAGCCCTGCGTGATAATTCCGCCGCCGTTGATAGGCCAAGCGTAATAACCGCCAAGGTCAGGCCCGGCACCTCCTCGGTAAATATTTGCCGCCGGTTTTTTGCCGGACGAAACTGGAGCAGAAGGCGCAACAGCAAGCTCGCCGTCGGGAACCACGAGGACAATGCCGACCACGAGCGGTCCGTCAGACAGATCGTTGTATTTTGCAATTTCATCGGCGTCGGCTTTGTATTTTTTAGCAACAGAAGCAAGCGTGTCTCCCTTAGCAACGGTGTGTTTAACGCCGGCTATCGGCAGGATGATGAGCGTGTCGCCCTCGTGGATAACTCCGCCCTGCAAATCGTTTGCGCCTTTGATGGTGTTGACTGTAACGCCGAACATCTTGGCGATGCCGCCGAGCGTGTCTCCTTTGTGCACCGTGTATACGGAAATTGCAGTCGCCTCCGGCGGAGCGGTTTCAACATCGGCCGCGGTGCCGGATGGTCCGTCTTGCGAGAGCAGTGCCACGCCGCCGACCATGGCGATGTCGCCGCCGCCGACCGACGGCTTAGGGTCTATGTTGGTGGCTGGGGAGAGCAGGGCAATGGTCTGGGAGTTCTGCTTGGCGCCGGCGGCCGAGGTTTCGTGCGTAATGCTCTGCAAAAATGCGGGGATAGAAAAGATGCTCGCTGATACCAACGCGGGAGCGAGCAAAAAGGCGCAGACGCCTGACGACGCAAGCGCAAACCATAAAGACCTCTGTACTGAATTTTTTTGCTTCAAAGTGTTAAAGCGAGCTGTATTCTGTATGAGTCCGCTAAAAAATGGCTTAACAGAGCCATTTTTTAACTCCACTCCCTGTACTTTTTTACTATACGCAGGTTGCTCCTGCAGCGTCAACCGCAAGAAAGTGCTTCTGTGGACAAACAGTGAACATTTGATGAAAAAGCGTTGAAAAATAAGGGTTTTGAAGGTATAGTGAGCTGATGGACCGCATAGCCCAGTTGAACCCACAGCAACGAAAAGCGGTTGAGTCAATAGAAGGGCCGCTCCTGGTGCTCGCCGGGGCCGGGGCCGGCAAAACCAGGGTTATTGCCGAGCGGATACGCAACATTATCCTCCGCGGAGCGCAGCCCGAGAGTATCCTCGCCATTACCTTTACCAACAAAGCCGCCGGGGAGATGCGGAGCAGGATTCAAGGCGAAACCTTAGCTCAGGGCTCTCCAAGGTTTCGCCTTGTAAACACTCCGTTTGTCTCCACTTTCCACTCGCTCGGACTCACCCTTATAAAGGAAAACGCAAAATTGTTGGGATATAAGCGCACGCCGGCTATTTATGACCGCGCCGACTCCCTGCGGGCAATGAAGCAGGCGCTTAATGGAGCCGGAGCAGAGGATATCGAGCCGCGCCTCGCGCTCGCGGTCGCCTCGCGCAACAAAGGGGAGGGAATAACCGCCGGAGTATATGCCGAAGCGGCTGTATCATGGCGCGAAAAAAAGATAGCGGAAAGCTGGCTGAAGTACGAGTCAGCTCTGCACGAGGACGGAGCGATGGACTTCGACGACCTGCTGCTGCGCGCGGTGCAGCTGCTCGAAAAACACCAGCAGGTGCGCGAGCGCTGCCATAAGCGCTGGCGATATCTGCATGTCGACGAGTATCAGGACACCAATGTCATCCAAGCGCGGCTCGCGGAGCTGCTGGTGGGGCCTGAAAAAAATATCTGTGTGGTGGGAGACATCGACCAGACAATCTACGGATGGCGAGGCGCGCAGATTGAAAACATGCTCCTGTTCGAAAAAAGATATGGAGGGGCGCTGGTGGTGCTCGAGGAGAACTACCGCTCCACCAAAGCGATACTCTCTGCCGCAAACAGCTTGATCTTGAACAACACCAACAGGCCTGAGAAAAATCTTTTTACCAAAAACGCCGACGGCGAGCCTATTTCGCTCTACATCGCCGGAGACGGGGGAGACGAGGCGCTGTTTGTCGCGCGCAAAATCCAAGAACTTTTAGATGAGGGGAGAAAGGCGCAGGACTTCGCGGTGCTCTACCGCGCCAACTTCCAGTCACGTGCTATAGAGGAAAAGCTTTTAGACGCGGGAGTTCCATACCAGGTTTTGGGCACGCGGTTTTTTGAGCGCAAGGAGGTCAAAGACGTGCTCTCGTTTGTGAGGGCGGCGGTAAGTGAAAATTCTGCAGATATAGGGCGCGTAATAGACACTCTGCCCGGAATCGGGAAGGTGACTAAACTAAAAATTTTGTCGGGACAGGAGGCCGCGCTCACCGGCAAAATACGCGAGCGGGTGTCGGCGATGCGCCGGCTACTGGCAAAAATCGGCGCGGATGCGGCAACCACGCTTCCGTCCAAACTTATCCGCGCTGTAATAGCGCAGAGCGGTATAGAAAAAATGCTCAAAGAAGACAAGCTCGAGGGCGCGGAGCGGCTGGAGAACCTCGCCGAGCTGGTGTCGCTTGCGACTCGGTACGACGGGTTTCCGGTGCCGGAAGGGCTGGAAAAGTTTTTGGAATCGGCAGCGCTCGCCAGCGACCAAGACGAGCTCAAGGAGGAGAAAAACCAGGTACGGCTTATGACCGTGCATGCGGCAAAAGGGCTCGAATTCCCTTATGTTTTTATCATCGGGCTGGAGGAAGGACTCTTCCCCTATGAACGCGACCCTTCGACAAGCTCAGGGCAAGGGACCGACACTAAAGACAGCTTAGAAGAGGAGCGGCGGCTCATGTATGTGGCGCTGACGCGCGCGCAGAAGAAGCTGTATCTGTCCTACGCCATGATGCGCACCATCTTCGGCAACACAGACGTGCGGACGAACTCGCAGTTTCTGGACGAACTGCCCGCAGAGCTCATAGTGGCCGAAAGTCCGGAACGGCTTGGCAAAACAATCTATTTGGACTAAAACAGTAAATACCGTGGAAAAGAAAAAATCACTCGGACAGCATTTTTTGCATTCAAAATCATATCTCAACGCGGTTGCCGATGCCGCTCATATAAAGGAAGGGGATGCAGTGGTGGAGATAGGCCCAGGCGAGGGCGCGCTTACCGAGGTTTTGCTTGAGCGCGGAGCGCGCGTGACTGCAATAGAAAAAGATTCGCGGCTCATCCCGCTGTTGCGGGAGAAATTTAAACATTTTGATATATCAAAATTTCAAGTTACAGAAGGAGACGCATTGGAATTTGATATTGCAAAATTGAAAATTGAAAATTTTAAATTGATTGGAAACATCCCGTACTACATTACCGGCGCGCTGTTTAAAAAATTCCTGACCTCGCCGCACCAGCCCTCGACGCTCGTTTTTTTGATACAAAAAGAAGTTGCCGAAAGAATTGCGCGAAGCAAGAAAGAAAGCATCCTCTCTCTTTCAATAAAAGCGTACGGAACGCCGAAGTATATAAAAACGGTTCCTGCGGGAGCGTTCTGCCCGCCGCCGAAGGTCGACTCCGCGATACTCGCGGTGGAAAATATCTCGCGCAAAAATTTTGTAGATAACGCGCACGAAGCAAAGTTTTTTGAGCTTGTTAAAAAAGGCTTCTCCCAAAAAAGAAAATTCCTGAAAAATAACCTTGTGCCGGACTATGCCAGTGTTTTGCAAAAGACTGCAATAGACGACAAGGCGCGCGCCGAAGATGTGCCTCTAGGTCGGTGGCTTGCCCTGAGCAAAGTCGAAGGGCTCGAAATTTCTAAAACAAGCTAGTGCCGACAATTTGCATACGCAGGCCGGGTAGAATGATTAGTGGTGTTACGGGAATGACACAGACGTAAGGAATGTCGGCTATCCCCAGCACCTGCTGACCAATATTGCGCGGTGGGCCAAATAAACCGGTAAAGGTCGCCGGTGTCCATATATACATCGGTGCAAAGACTCCTGCCGGCCGAATTGTTACATGCAGAGACGGCCCGAGCCCGCTGACGCAAGGAATAACCTTGATAACTCTACCTCCGAACGAAAATCCAAACGCCGAAGCGGACAAGGGAGTCAGCACCCCGACAGCCAGGAAAACCGCCAACAAAATCTTACCGGGAGAACGCATACATAAAGTATACTGTAGGTAATGAACATTGCTTCATATCTCCCTAGCAGCCAGTTTTCGGTCACGGTCGCTTCTATCGCCGCCGCCGGAGGCCTTATAATCGGCGCGCAGTATATAACCCGACCTCAAAACACAACCGCGGAACTCTCCGCCGCGCCGGAAACCGCCGTTGCCACCGACTGGGAGGCATCGCTCGCGCAAGTGCAGGCTACACAGCCGGGACTGCCGGAGACGCCGAGCGAGGACACCGTTGCGGCTCTGATAAAAGCGGCAAAAAGCGACAACTTGACCGACACCGTCGCCCGCACACTCCTGGTAAACCTAAGCAGTGCGAGCGCGCAAGGCCTCGGGGCGGACATCCCGACACAGGACA
>Ga0209518_1004313_pt1 | contig 11481 bp, 10 predicted proteins | sample RifGroB1_FD_183993 | JGI IMG/M metagenome (GOLD analysis project Ga0209518, IMG submission 183993) | Groundwater microbial communities from Rifle, Colorado, USA - Groundwater B1 (SPAdes) (version 2) | ecosystem: Environmental > Aquatic > Deep subsurface > Groundwater | place: Rifle, Colorado... | reverse complement strand
TTCTAAAGCTGTCATGAGCGTTATTATACCCCAACTGTATATAATCTCAAACAGTGGTCAATTTTAATTACAAAGTCGTCAGAAACCGGCGCCGGCGCTTTTCGTCCTCGATCTCCATCACTCCTGAGAGGGGAGTGGTGGTCAGCGTTCCCAAGTGGGTCTCGCTTGGTGCTATTGAAAAAATGGTCGAAGAGAAAGCGGCTTGGATCAGAAAAACTCTCGCCCGCATCGGCACCCAACCCCGCCCCAAAGCGAAACAATACGTTGATGGCGAAAAGCATTTATATTTCGGCGAGGAATATCCCCTCGCGGTCATCCCGGCCACGGGTATCGCCACCCCCAGATTACAATTTCTTTATAACCGCTTTGAAGCCAAAGTTCCCGCCCACCATCCCCCGCACAAGCAAAGAAAGGGTCTGGAGGAAGCAGTGCTCCGCTGGTATCTCGATAATGGTCAGCGGATCATCACCGAAAAGGTCAATTTTTTTACCAAACTCTTAAACATTTCATATAACCGTATTGTTTTGAAAAAGGTTTCCAGTATCTGGGGTAGCTGTTCGCGCAAAAACAACCTCAACTTTAACCGCAAACTGATCATGGCCCCCCACAAAATCGTCGATTACGTCGTCATTCACGAAGTTTGCCACCTGATCCATCATCATCACCGCCAAAGTTTCTGGGATCTAGTCAAAAGTCTCGACCCCGATTACAAGATGCACATCAAGTGGCTCAAGGCCAACCACCACCTTTTGACTATTTAAATCTTGGGGTTATAATCCGGGTATGGCAGACACACCTGAACTGAGAGAAAGATTTCGCAATTATGAAACCCGGGACGCAGCCATGCTCGATATCGCCCGTCTCTATATCGACGCGCTGGGGGTAGGCACGGACGAGATGATCCAGTTGTTTCACGGCATCCCCTGTCTCAACGATCGAAAGCTAGCAGATATCAACGAAATTTTTCTTCGGGTTCGAGTTGCTAACGAACAGCTTCCCCAGGCAAGATATATTTTTTCGCTCTGCGCGAACTTTTACGAAGTACCAGAAAAGATTGAGGAACAAACCGACCCCGGGCCTGCCTTCGTCCTCTGCCACAACATCGTCTCCCAAGCCGAACAGTTAGCCGAGACTATGAATACTCCGGTTCGCGAAACCATCGCCGTCCTCGCCAGAATCGGAACCGAGGTGGCAATTCACTTTATTCTCACTAGCGAGAAACCGGAGGCAAAAAGAAGTGCCAAAGGAAACCTTATCTACTTCGCCCTGATTGAAATGCTGGCCCTGGGAACAAAAACCAATGCTTTTCAATACTGTTTCACCAATCCTGAAAAGACAACACCCGAGTTTTTCAGGCATCTGGACACCATTCGTCCGATCATCGCACTTCGACCGGGTGAGGACGTAAGAAAGTTTAAAGGCTCAATCGTTTTAGGCGAGACATCGGTCGAACACCTAGTCGTTCCCAAGAAAGGCAACGAGTTCTACTACATTGGTGGTGATGGAGAACCCTCTTCACCTAACCCCCAGGGCGGTGAGGAGTAAATAGCGGGCGGAAAGTGTCTTGTCTAGCGAGAGGTTCCGTTGTGATGTCCTAATTTCTTTTGCCTCAATGAACCGTTCGCTAAATAAAGTGTAGAAGGTCCCCGCGTAGTAGCTGGAACTATTTTTCAAGAGGCGGTCCGCTAAGGTTTTATATCTTTCGACCTGATTAATATTGGCATTCAGAACCACGGCTTTGGTTGTATTTCCGCTCCCGATTACACTTTCTGCCAGGTCATCAATATCCATCCAGACATCGATTATTGCTTCGATTTGATCCGGTCGGTTGTTTTTGTGGGCCTTAATTGCCAGTTTCGACAATAACTCTCTTAGTTGTCTTATGGCGATAATTCTTTTATGGAGCGATTGAGATCCTGATCTTGCGATTGCGAGCTTCTTCTTGTCCCAATTGGGAATTAAACCGTTTAGGCTGTTCACGTCCTCATCAAATGATCTTGCCTCCTCACCGGTACCGCCCGCTATCGTCATTTCGCCATCACTGACAACTGCGTAATTGTCAGTTTGGGTTGGAGATAATAAATTCCCCCTGACGTCATCCCAGTCTGCTCCCCCCTCGTCAATGTTGCCAACATCAAGACGGTAATGACCGGTTTCCCCATTTGCCTCGACAGAAACATTCAGGGGCTGGCCATCATATTCCGGTATAAAGAATAATTTTTCTGACGGCATATAAACACCCAAGCTCTCATTGCAGATACCAGTTTGATCGCAGACACGAAGAGTGCCCGGCGAACGGAGGAATGTCGTAAAAACTCTTCGGCAGGTATCGGCGATTGGAGTCGTCGACACCAAATCACTTTCCAATCCCAACTGGGTAAATATTTCTTCAAGCGGACTTTGATCGCCGATTATTCCGCCATGATCTGCGGGGAAGGTAGCTTGGTTGGAAAACAAATTCGTCGCGCTTGAGGCAAGAACCGCTCGATCGCCATCGTTCGTATTTTCAAACGGGGAATCAGCGATGGGTTTTCCATCCTCCCACAAACCAAAGGATCTGTCTAACCAATCTCTGTCCGTCACATTCACGAAGCGGATTGTTTGGTTGCCAGTGCCGCCGTTTGCCCACAACACACCATCGATCAACGCTTTGTCAGTATTCAATTCAATCAGCGTTTGGTTTCTCTGACTCAAGGAAGCTGATGGAACCAAAACACCATTCTTTTTCAGGAAATCGAAGGTTGGTAAGACATCCTTAAATCCTGGCGCTAGACGTCTAATTGTGTCAAGCTCATTTTCGCCAAGACGCTGGTTGGCCCTAGTCGTTAACCGCAAGGCGAAATTCTGACACACGTCACCGTTCCAAATCGTCGCCCCCTCCCAAATTCCATAGGCGTCAATCAGACCCTGGTGTGGACTGCCAGCCGTCACTATCTTGTCGATTTTCCCTGTTCCAGTTCTTTGGCCGTAGGTTCTGGCTACCAAACCACCATAGCTATGGCCAATGAAATCAATTTTATCGTCTGCCCCGATCTCTCCCGCCGCAATTAGTCCGTTAATGTAGCCGCTTAAATCATCTGCCAAATTATTTAGCCCCTTCCTCCAGTCGTAGCCAAAAACGAAAAGATTTTCGCCTTCGACATAACCAACGTTTTTAAGCGAGTCGATCAAGTTTTTGTAAAGCGTTACGAAAGAAGGAATCTGCCAATTTGTTCCTGCCGTCCCATTCAGGATTGCCCCAAAATCCCAACTCGCCCCAGATCCCGGCAGGATTATGACCGGCTTCAACGCCCCCGGATCTAACGAAGAAACTTTTATATAATCGATATCAAGCGCCGTCCTTGGGTTAGAGTTTCCGTAAGGATCACGGTCAGGGTTTCCAAACCATATGGCGTGGGGACGAAATAAAGAATGAGTTGATGTATAAATCATTGATTCGGCACCAGTACCTATTTGCAAACTCACAGAATAAATCGCACTTACATATCTTATCTTCAATATCATCCAATCATTAGGAACTCCGTCTGAGTAGACACGCCTCATGTTGACACAATTTTCATAGTTTTCGGTTGGACAATCATGGACCCATAACTGTAATTCATTAGCATTGGATTGCCCCCAGAGCCAAATAAAATACGCCTTTTTAAGATCATACGATCCACCAGGGATGTCGTTTTCTGGGGCTTGATATCCGATTACAATTCCATCACCCCATGGCGTATAAGAAGGAAAACGTAGTTTAACTTCTACCTCAAAATTATTGAGACCAAAAAAGGGATCAATTTTTGATCTAACGTATGGGAAAATCTGAGTAGTTCCAGAAGACAAACTCAATACTCCAGAGGAAGTTGATACACCGATAGCTTGACCATTAGAGTAAAAGTCCCATTTTGAAATATCTTTGTTGAAAAAATCATCAAAAAAATTTGCTGAAGCTACTACAGAGGGGGTAGCATTACTTATAAAAAAAAGAAAGAACATTAATATTAAGGAGAAACATAGGATCGTAAACCATCTCACCCATTAAGCATTACAATATTGGTTACAAATGTCAAGGAAGACAAAAGTGGCTGTTGTTCACAATCTAACGGGAGGAGGAGCCATTCGTGTGTTAGAAGAAACGAATAAAATTCTTTCAAAATATTATCAAGTCGAGATATTCACTCCCGAGAGATATCAAATGTCGGACAGCTCCGGTTTGTCAAAAATAACAAATTACCTTAAATACATTTACATGACGTTACCCAAGAACTACAGGAGAATCTCATATGATATTAATTCGTCTAAATTCAAAGCTGTGATAATACACCACGATTCCTATTTAAAGTCACCCACGAGCTTGTTTGATCTTGATTCGAAAAGTATTTATATACTACATGAACCACCTAGGGAGTTTTACGAACCCTCAAAATACCACGCCCCGCTATTGAAAGATAAATTGGTCAATTTTCTTAGACTACCGATTCTTTTCATTGACAAGAAGGCCGTTAAAAAGGCGACTCACGTAATAGTAAATTCCAGATTTTCAAAGTACGAGGTTGACAACATATACGGTATAAATTCGAAATTTATATATCCTGGGGTATCACCAAGGTTTCATCCCACTAAAAATATTGATAAAATCAACCAATGTATTTCAGTCGGAAGCCTATTGCCGTATAAAGGACACGAGATAACAATTTCAGCGATTGGCCGATTAAAGACCAAACCCAAACTAGTTATCATTGGAGAGGGAAGAGAAAGCGAAAAAAATAAAATATATTCTTACGCGATACGACAAAATGTCGAAGTTGAACTATACAATGACCTTTCGGACGAAGATCTAAATATCATGTACAACAGATCAAAGGTGTTTGTCAATGCAGCATTCCGTGAACCGTTTGGACTTTGCTCTCTCGAGGCTATCATTTCTGGAGATAGACTTGTCACGGTAAATGAATGTGGAACTGAGGAGTTAAAAGAATTTTTCCCCGATCGTGTTACTGTGACAAACAGAAATGCTGAAGATATTGCAAAAGGAATAAAATTCTCACTAGATAAATTCTCAGAACAAAATATAACAATCCCTGAAAGACTAACGTGGGGACACTATGTAAAAGAAATCACCAAACTAATCGAAAATGATTAAAATCGCGATAGTGAGGGGGGCGTTTTTGAACCCGTTCGAGCTGCAGAACTATTATCCACTCAAAAATAAATATGAACTGCGGGCGATTTCGTCGCTCCATCCAATTTCCGAGAATATAGAAATACCGCTCACCAAAACCTTCTCCTTCACCGACCTGCCAAATTTCCCTTTCAAGTACCAAATTTTAAACAGACTAACAGTTGATGCCCATTATCTTTTTGGTCTCGAACAACTACTACGCGGTTTTGATATCGTCCATGTTGCCGAAACCTACTATAACTACACCAGGCAAGCGGTAAACGCCAAGAAAAAGGGGGCCGTCAAAAAGGTCATCAGTACCGCTTGGGAGGTTATTCCCGGAAACAATGAGGGTATTTGGGGCAGGAAAAGATTCAAAAGAATTGCCCGCGAGGGAGTCGACCACTTCATCGCCGTCACCGAACTCGCAAAAAAAGCCCTTCTCGAGGAAGGCGTAGAAGAAGATAGGGTAACGGTAATCCCCGTGGGGGTTGACTTAAAGCGTTTCCGGCCCGGCCGCCGGGCTGATACGGGACCGGTGCGTATTTTGTGCGTGGCCAGGCTGGTGGTGGAGAAGGGGATCGGGGAGTTAGTCGAGGCTTTTAGCGCTTTACGGAAAAAATACCCCGATCTTGAGCTGGTCTTGGTGGGGGAGGGGCCGCTAAAGAATAAATATGCGCCTGTACCGGGAATAATTTTTCAGCCACTCCCCTATCAAAAAATTGAAAAAGCCTATCAGGAGGCGGACATTTTCTGTCTTCCTAGTAAAACGACCAAATATTGGCAGGAACAGTATGGCATGGCCCTGATTGAGGCCATGGCCTGCGGCCTACCCATTGTCACCACCCAAACCGGCGCTATCGGCGAGGTCTGTGGGGAAGCGGCCATCTACGCCAAACCCGGCGCCGCCAATGATCTACAATTGAAATTGGAGGGGCTCATCATCAACACCTCGGCCAGAATTACTCTGGCCAAAAAAGCGAGGGCCAGAGCCGAAGCGAGGTATGATCATCGGGTAATCGCCAAGAAAATCGACGCCCTCTATCAAAAAGTCCTATGGGAATAAAGAAAACCCTTATCAAGAATAGCTTTTTCAATCTTGGCTCCTACGTCTATTTGCTCTTGGCAGCCTTTTTTTCGATCCCCATCCTTCTTAAATCCCTCGGCAGCGATCTCTTCGGGGTTTATATTCTGCTCGCCTCGATTGTGCCGCTGGTCTCGGCCCTGGACTTTGGTTTGGGCAACGCCGTTGTCCGTGAGTTATCTTTACCCGATTTCCCCAAGAAAGACTATATCGCTACCTGGCGGACCTCCTTTTGGCTATTTACCGTCATCGGCATCCTCCTCGCCCTGGCGGTCTTTGGATTTCTCCGCGTTATACCCCATTACTGGGACATCTTCCGTTTGATCAATGCCCACACCCTGGTCAACTTAAGCTACATTATTGGCCTCACCGTCTTGTTCAATCACCTTAACGCCCACCTTCTCAATCTACCCCAAGCCCGTCAGCAATTCGAGATTTTCAATCTCAAAACTTTACTCGTCGGCACCGGCAATACCGTCGTTACCGCCGTCGCCTCGACCCTGACCAAAAACATCGCTGACCTCTTTCTGATTCAATTTATTTTTCATTTCCTGACCTTCGTTTTTTTGGTTGTTTATGCCAAAAGAATTTTTTCCGGCTGGGATTTCTTTCCTTCCCTCAAAAAGAAAACCGCTGCTCGCCTGACTATCTTCGGACTCAAGAATTTCGCCGCCGCTCTCAGTGGCCAGTTCGAGGCCCAGGCCAGTAAATATATTATCGGCGCCAAGGCTTCCGCTCTGGCGATCACTGCTTTTAGCATCCCCCAGAATATTATGCTCAAAGCCGCCGGGGTTATTTCCCAGGTCGCCATTGCCATCTTCCCCACCGGCACCTCACTGCTGACGAAAGACCGGATGCCAAAACTAACCAAACTGATTTTACTGATCGAAAGCGCGATTCTGGCTTTTGGCCTCATCGGCATCCTCGGCGCCTATGCCTTTGGCGGCCAATTCTTGCTCTGGTGGCTAAAAAATCCGGCCGTGGTTGGTCTCGCCACCCCGGTCCTGCGGGTGTTGAGCTTTTATCTCCTCCTCACCGCTCTCACCCCCATTCCGACCGTGGTTTTGATCGGCATGAACTATCCCCAAGTGCCGTCATTTTTCGCCGTCCTCACCGTCGCCATTGAGATCGTCCTCTTATTCGTCTTGGTACCCTCTCTCCAGGCGGTCGGAGCGGCCTATGCCGTCGTCGGGGCCGCCGCCATCACCGTCCCCTCGATGCTGGTCATCTTCTGGTATCTCTACCGGAAACAGTTTAGAAAAATTCAATCTCCTGCCGGTATTGTATTTCCGCCAAACCTCGCTTGAAAAACTTTAAGAGGTCAAAAAGACGGTGCCGGTAGGGTTTGTGGACCGAGATTGCGCTTTTGTTTTTGATCAAATCTTGCTTGACTGCCGCCATCAGTTTTTTGTTGTCCCTTTTACTCGCCACCAAAACCACGTGCTGCGGATTCGCTTTTACTTCATCCTCAAACGGCGGGGAAATGGTGAAAACCAGTTTTGACTTGAAATGATCAAACAAGCTGGCTAGGCCATACGGTGTGTAGCGGAAATAGTCGCTTGGGTGCTTATGCAGGGGAAAATTCTGCTGACTGCTGACAATAATTACCCCCTTGTCTGAAACTACCCGTTCGATCTCGGCCGCCACCAACCAGGGTTTTCTGGCGTGTTCAAAGGTTTCCAGGCAAAGCACCAGATCGAATGAACCGTCGGCAAATGGCAACTTCTCGGCATCGGCCACCTGATCGACCCCGGGACCGTCAATCATATCAGTGCCCAAATACTTGGCGGCCGGAAACAGTGACCGCAAGTCGGCCATTCGCCGTTGGTTCTTGGCTTGGCGTGAACCAATCTCCAAAATCGTCAGCGGTTTCAGATTTTGACAGACTACCTCGATCGCTTTGCGAAGCTGTTTTGTCATTAGGCTATGATATATCAAAATGACCTCCCAAGTTGCCGTTGTCGTCTTAAACTACCGCCGCCACCTCGATACTATTAACTGCGTTAAAGCGCTTCTTAAATCCGACCTCCCTAAAGGTAGTGAAATCATTTGTGTCGACAATTCCCCGGGCACTCAATCGGCGGCAGCCATCAAAAAAGAACTGCCCGGTGTTCGTTTTATTAAATCCGCCAAAAACCTCGGCTTCGCCGGCGGCAACAATCTGGGCATCAAGTCTGCACTAGAGCGGGGAGCCAGTCACATTCTCATTATCAATCCCGACGTCAGTGTGGGAAAAGCTTTTTTCGGCCCGCTTCTCGCGGTCTTTGATAAGAAGCCAAAGACTGGTCTGGCGGCTCCAGCCATCAGACACCGTCAAAATAACCATCTCTTCTACGGTCTCGAGGGCTCTATTAACTGGCGCCTCGCGGTTGCGAAACATCTTAACCTATCAGAACTACCCTCAAAAACAATTCGGCCGGCCCAGTTTGTGACCTTCGCCTGCGTTTTGGTCAAGGCCGAAGTTTTTCACCAGGTCGGCCTGCTGGACGACGGCTTCTTCATGTATCTCGAGGACGTCGACTATTGTCTCCGGGCCCGGCAGGCCGGTTACAAAATCTTTCTTCATCCCGCCGTCGTTGTCGCCCACGCCACCTCGTCTTCCTTCAAACGGGCCACCGACAAGCTCCCTATCAGTTTCAAGAGCCAAATCCGCTTTATCAATAAGTGGCTGCCTTTCCCCAAAAATATTATCGCCTTGATCTACGCCCTTTTGTTTTACCCATATCTCTATTTACTTTGGACGTACCACGACATCAAGAAACAGTTCCTCAAGAGTTTATGAAAAATAAATACGATCATTTCAATACTAATGAGTTTGAGGTGCATCAACTAGCCCTCGGTTTGATCCATGACCACTCCCGGGTCCTGGACATCGGCTGTGCGACTGGCTGCTTTGCTAAAGAGCTATCAAAAAAGAAATGTGAAATCTGGGGCATGGATGATAACGGAGAAGCGGTTAAAAATGCCACCAAATACTGCAAGAAAGCGCTTGTCGCCAATGTCGATATCGGCGGTAATTTTAAACTCCCGAAAAAATATTTCGACTACGTCATTCTGTTGGACGTGATCGAACACTTACTTCACCCGGAAAACGTCCTGTCGATGCTCAAGCCCCACCTGAAAGCCGGCGGAAAAGTAATCGTCTCCACCCCCAATATCGCCCATGCCTCGATCCGGCTGATGCTCTTGAAAGGCGAATTTACCTATGCGTCGCTCGGGATCATGGATAATACCCATGTTCATTTCTACACCCGGTCCACCTTCAGCGACTTATTAAAAACGGCCGGCCTTAGGGTCTTGAATATGATTCCCACCAACGGCATGTGCAAAGTTCCCCTGTTATATAAAATCACCGATAGACTACCTCCCCCGTGGCAGTACCGGATCGCCAAGACCATCCCGACATTATTTTCCTATCAATTTATCGCTGAAGCTGAACTGGCATGAAATTCCTCCTGATCAACGCTATCGACATCACCAAAACCATTCAAACTTCTCTGCCCCCGCTCAGTTTGGGGTATTTGGTGAGCTCCCTAAGAAGTGAATATGGCAACGACCTCATCGATTTTAAAATCGTCGACAGAAATATTGCTGACGAAATTCGGAAGTTTAAGCCCGATATCGTTGGCATTACTGCCGTATCCCAAAACTACAATTTTGCCATTAAATACGCCAAAATGGCCAAAAGATATCAGATACCGGTTTTGGTCGGGGGGACGCATATTTCCGTCTTACCGACGACCCTAACCAGGGATATGGATGTCGCCGTAGTTGGGGAAGGAGAGGCGGCCATCAAAGAATTGTTTTCGGTCTTCTTAAAGACAAAAAAGTTTATGAAAGCAGATCTGCTGAAAATTAAAAGCCTGGCCTTTTGGGATAAGGGCAAACTTATTCAGACCGAAAAAAGAATTCCGATTATTCCCATGGATAATATCCCCAAACCCGCCAGAGATTTAATGACAATTGCCAAATGCACCCATGTGTTTTCTTCACGGGGCTGCCCGTATCGGTGTGTTTTTTGTGCCTCATCACGCTTCTGGAATATCACCCGAATCTTTTCCGCCAAATACGTTGTCGCTGAAGTCAAAGACTTGTACGAAAATTACGGTGTCAGGGAGATCAACTTCTGGGACGACCTATTTATTGTCAGCAAGGACAGGATTAAAGAAATTATTTCCCTTCTGCGCCAGGAGAAATTACTGGGAAAAATTATTTTCGGCTGTGCTGTTCGTTCGAATCTGATCGACGAAAGTATGGCCAGGTTACTTCAGAAGATGAATGTAAAGTTTGTGTCCATGGGTCTGGAGTCGGGAAATGAAAGGGTCCTTAATTACCTCAAGGGGACGAACATAAATATCAAGGATCACGCCAGGGCAATCAGAATCTTTAAAAAATACGGGATTGAACCCAGCGCGTCCTTCATCATCGGTTCCCCCAACGAAACCCGTGAAGAAATCCTCCAAACCCTGGAGTTTATCAAGGCAAGCAAACTGCGCGGTTTTGGGGCCTATGTTTTAACCCCCTTACCCGGAACCCCGATTTGGGACTACGCCAAAGAGAAGAAATTGGTAAATGAGAAAATGGATTGGAGTCGGTTGGACGTTGAATTTGAAAATAACCACGACAGGGCGATCATTTTGTCCGAAAAACTCTCCCGAGGCGAACTGTATAAGTTGTTCCGGCTATTTGAAGCCGAGCAAAAAAAGAGACACGTCATCGACGTTCTGACGCACCCCAACACTATTCCGCGTTCAATATATCACTTCTTAAAAAATATCGTTTCCTCACCCGTATAATACGCTTAATGAGGCTTTCCGCCATCATTCTCACTAACAAACAGCCTGACGATTTTCAACCGACCATAAGGTCGGTTGCTTTTGCCGACGAAGTCGTTCTGGTCCGCGACCAGCCCCGGTTCCAGCCCCTAAAAGGCGATTTTGCCGCCCAGCGAAATTTTGGTTTAGCGAAGGCGAAAGGGGATTGGGTCCTCTTTGTCGACGACGACGAAGTCGTCTCGGAAAAACTAGCCGCTGAGATCAAGATGGCTATTTCTTCCGCTCAGCATTCGGCCTATTATCTCAGACGTCTCGATCGCTACTTCGGTCAAACTCTCCGCCACGGGGAGACCGGCAATATCAAAATTATTCGCCTGGCCAAAAAAGACGCCGGCCGTTTCATCCGTCCGGTTCACGAAGTCTGGCAGGTCACCGGCCCAGTGGGGGAGCTCGTTAACCCGCTTTTTCATGACCGC
>Ga0209518_1004312_pt1 | contig 11481 bp, 13 predicted proteins | sample RifGroB1_FD_183993 | JGI IMG/M metagenome (GOLD analysis project Ga0209518, IMG submission 183993) | Groundwater microbial communities from Rifle, Colorado, USA - Groundwater B1 (SPAdes) (version 2) | ecosystem: Environmental > Aquatic > Deep subsurface > Groundwater | place: Rifle, Colorado... | reverse complement strand
AATGCCCTACCTGTTTCTGGACGTTGTACATAGGTAGCGGTAGCGTTAGTTAGCAGGGTAGCTGCTAATGCAAATCTAACCGCATTTTTATAGTTAAATTCCAAACTCATGGCGCATTGTACTATAAGTCAATAATTAAATAAAATTGCTTCTGAATTTTGGAGGGATATTTACTTTTCAACAAGAAGTGTTATATTCCAGTTATGAAGATTGCTGTTTTTTATCCGAAATTTAGTTTTACCCCCGACCAGCAAAAAACTCTTTCCAAGTTGGGGGAAGTTGTCTATACAAAAGGACGAGAAGAGTTTCCTTTGGTCAAGCTTTTGGAAATGGCAAAAGGAGCTCAAATTATTGCCGTTGATCCCGATCCATTTGGAGGATTTGAAAAGGCAAAACCTTCCCTTACGAAAGTTATTAATTCTCTCCCAGGTCTCAAAGGGGTCTGCCTTTCGACAACTTCTTTTGGATGGGTTGATTTGGAGGGTGCAAAGAAAAGAAAAGTCTCAGTGAGTAATATTCCTGGATACTCGCGTGAATCTGTGGCTGAACACACGCTCGCGATGCTTTTGTCGTCGGCAAAGAGGATTTTTGTGTCAGATAGGAGAACCCAGAAAAATAAGTACAGGTTGGAAATGGGATTCGAATTAAAAGATAAGGCTCTTGGAATCATCGGCCTTGGGAATATTGGTAGTAGGGTTGCCGAACTAGCAATTGGAATAGGAATGAAGGTTATAGCTTTTAACCGGACATCCATGAAAATGAAGGGAGTTAAAATGGTTTCATTTAATCAACTTTTGAAAACCTCTGATTTTATTTCGCTTAACACAACTCACGAAGCTAAGAATAATGGCATGATTGGTAAAGCAGAAATATCAAAAATGAAAAAAGGTGTAATTATTGTAAATACTGTTGACAGGGAACTTGTTGATGAAAAAGCAATGGCAAGTGTTCTAAAATCAGGAAAAGTGGACACGTATGCATATGAGGGTGAGGATTTAATTCATACACCTCTTTCTAAACTTGAGAATGCAATCGGAATAAAGGGATTTGCATGGTACACAAAAGAAGCTTTGGATAATCTTGTTCGCATTTGGGTTGAAAACATTATTGCTGTTGCAAAAGGTAAACCTCAAAATAGAGTTGCGTAATTTCCTCTTTTTTCCACCTTCAGCCAACAGCTAGGTAGCTGTCGCATCTAACGTGGCTAGCGTATAATTAATTAGTATGAAATCAAAACTTGCCATATTTAACGGTAATGAAATCAGGAGAACCTGGGATGGAAAAAAGGAAAAATGGTATTTTTCTGTAGTGGATATAATCTTCGTTTTAACGGGAAGCTCAATACCAAAGAGATATTGGGCAGATTTAAAAAGAAAACTCAAAAAAGAAGGAAGTCAAACGTACGAAAAAATCGTACGGTTGAAAATGTTGGCCCCAGACCAAAAGCGAAGAATTACTGATGCAGCTGATACAGAAACTCTATTTAGACTCATACAATCGGTTCCTTCCCCAAATGCGGAGCCGATTAAGCTTTGGTTGGCTAAGGTTGGTTATGAACGAGTTCAAGATATAAGCGATCCGGAAAGGTCATTAAATAGGGCCAGGGATTACTGGCAAAGGATGGGAAGGAGTGGAAAATGGATTCAACAGAGAATGATGGGTCAGGAAACCAGAAATAAGTTAACTGATTATTGGGCAACTCATAAGATAACCAAACAGGAAGAATATGCGCTACTTACAAACATTATTCACAAAGAATGGAGCGACTTAACAGTCAAAGAGCATAAAAAGTTGAAAAATATAAAAACTCGAAACTTGCGTGATCACATGAGTGAAGCTGAATTAATTTTCACTGCTCTTGCTGAATTTTCTACACGCCAAATAGCGGAAATAATGAATACAAAAGGAGCCAAGGAAAATATTGTTCCGGCCAAAAAAGGTGGTAGGGTTGCTAAAAATGCCCGTCTCGAATTGGAGATGAAAACAGGTAAAAAGGTTGTTACTGGAGAAAATTTTCTGGGTTCTGTAAAATCTTCACACAAACTGGGTAAATAAATTTTCATGATCACTAAATTTGAAGTTATTTTTGATACTGAAACAAAAAAGTTTTTTGATGAGGCGACGGGGTATGATCCTGCCAAATTCGGTGTTTCTATAACCTCTGTCTACACCAGAACTCTCGACGAGAATCTGAAAGAAGTCGAGGGCAAGATGCAAAGTTTTTGGGAGAAAGACTTTGATGAGATGTTTAAACTTTTTGAAAAAGCGGACAGAATTATCGGTTTTAATTCAATCGGATTTGATGTTCCGGCTCTTTCCCCATATCTTCCTCCTCATTGGGCCAAACTTAAGCATTTTGACATTATGGATGAGATTAAAAAAGTTGAAGGGAAAAGGGTTTCTCTGGATTCTTTAGCTAAAGCCACACTCGGAACCAGAAAGAACGATAGCGGTGAGAATGCTATCAAGTATTGGGATGCACATGACTCTGCTAGTTTGGAGAAGTTAAAAAAATACTGCGAGATGGACGTCGCTATTACTCGAGATATTTATGACATAGCCTTAAAGACTGCGTCTTTAAAGTACATTGATTTTTGGAATGAAACCCATGAAGTAAAACTGGATTTTAGCTACCCCGTACTTTCGGATTCAAATATCCAAAACAGTCTCTTTTAGGATATAATTATTTTAATGAGATCGGTTGCATCTGCGTTTCTTATTATTTTCTTTGTACTGATATCTTTTATTGGTCTCCTCACGGCCACTTTTAAGTTCCAACTTCTTGATTATAATTTTTGGCAAAGGTCTTTTGAAAAGAACAATGTTTACCAAAATCTCACCGTAGTAATTAAAAACTCTCTTGAATCTCAAATTGAAAAAGAAGGGGGTAGCAAAAACGAAGTAAAAGTTTTAACGGATTTAATAACAACAGAAAATCTTAAGGATTTTATTGGGAAAAACATTCAAAATATTCTATCCTTTGTCAATGGAAGAACGCCGCAAGTTATTGCTTACATTCCCGTTAGTATTATTCCAAAAAATTTACTACCCAAAAACCTAATCGGAATTCAAAGTGAAATACCCCTCAAGGACTTACTTACCAAGTTTAATTATCAAAACTATCAAAGTCTTCCACTGAAGGAGCTGGGAAGTTTGGGAAGGTCGGCAACATTTGTCTTTATGGGTTTGATTTCGGTTCTCGCAGTTATCCTAATTTTATTAGTTCTTTTGGTTAAGGAGGGTGGTAGGTTGACGGCTCCGGGAATCGCCGTTTTTTCATCGGGTATTTTGACTCTTATCGCTTCTAAAATTGGAGGAAGTTTAAAAACCTTATCGTCAGATGGTTTATCAAACAATTCTTCCTTGGCTAACATTTTAGCCGGTAACCTTTTACCGCCTCTTATTAAGGAATTTATGAAAACGTGGTCGATAATCGGTACGGTTCTTGTAATAATAGGTGTGGCTCTGTTTTTTGTGAGAAAACCGAGTTACAATATCCCAAAGTAAATTGTTTCTATGAAATACGCAATAACTATTATCTTGACTGCATTAATAGTCGGTATGGGTGTCACAGCCTATTTTAAAGGCTGGTTGCCGACTGTTAGTTTTAATAAACCTCAGGCTGTTTCTGTGGAAAATATAGAAGTCTTGAATGCGCCATCGTTGGCTCCCGTTGCGTCTCCCTCTGCCAGTCCTACGGCCGGATTTACAGTGGTTAAAGCCGGAGGAATTTTGGTTTTCAAAGTTTACTCTATTGACGTTCCAACCGACTGGACATATTCAAAAGAAGCAGCTCCGGTGGGAGACATCGCTATTGATAAATTAATTCTTACGAAAGGCAGTTATAAAATTACAATTTATCAAGCAGCGACGGGTGGAGCGCCATGTTTATACCCCGGCGATCCCGACCAGGAGGGGCCAAGCTCCCGGTTTGCAAGTTTTGTGGGTATAACAACGGCAACCGGAGATAAATTAAGAAGGGGTAAGGCCGACGGTGGAGGGACGGGTTTTACTGTTTGTGAGTTGCAATCAGGTGGCTATGGTCAGCCAACGGGTTTTGGGCATATTTCTGTGTCAACACCGGCAGTTCCAACCCAAACGGTTCTTGATCAAATCGATTCAATTTTATCCTCGCTTAAGAAAATTTAAATGTCTCCCGAAACCATTCCGACACCTGACAAATATACGGCTACCTGGGTTTCACACAGTAGTATTTCTGATTTTTTGAAATGTCCCAGAGGCTACTTCCTGCGGAATGTTTATAAAGACCCAAAGACGGGGCATAAAATGGCGATTGTAACGCCACCAATGGCGCTGGGAGGCGCCGTGCACGAAGTAATCGAGTCTCTCGCGGTTCTTCCGGTTACCGATCGTCTAAAGATCTCTCTTGTTAAAAGATTAGATCCTGTATGGGAAAAAAATTCAGGAAAACTTGGTGGATTTAGTGATCACAACATCGAAATGGAATACAAAGAAAGAGCTATCCGAATGCTTATTAATCTGCAAGAAGAACCCGGTCCGATATTAAATAAAGCCATAAAGATAAAAACCGGTTCAATGGGATTACCGAATTACTACCTCTCAGAGGAGGATAACATCATTCTTTGCGGAAAGATTGACTGGCTCGAATATTTAGAGAAAAAGAATGCAGTGCACATAATAGATTTTAAAACCGGAAAGTATGAAGAGAAAGAAGATTCTCTCCAACTACCCATCTATCTACTTCTGGCAACCAACACGCAAACAAAAAAAGTAGCTAAAGCCTCTTATTGGTATTTAGATAGAGATGACGGGATAGTTGAAAAGAAACTACCAAATATGGACGATGCGTATGAGAAGGTTTCAAAAGTCGCCAGGAGAATAAAACTCGCAAGACAACTAAAACACTTCCTTTGCCCACTTAAAGGTTGCAGAAACTGTATTCCTTACGAAAGGATATTAAAAGGAGAAGGGGAGAAGGTTGGAGTTAGCGATACCCGTCAGGATGTTTACATCCTTGCCGCTTAACTATTCCAAGTTGGTCTTGATGAAAGTTTGGATTTCCGAAAAATCAAAGTTACCCGCTTTTGGAACGAGGATATATGCTCCGTCACCGGATTTTCCTTCGTTAAGAAGATTACTTGTCGTTATTTGAATCTGCTTAACATTGTAAGCTTTCGCATCTCCCAGAGTTTGAATCAAAGTTTTAATGATTCCTGCGTTTAGATCGGTTTTAACTAATTTAAAAATAGTATTAATCACGCTATCGAGTTTTCCTGCCCCTTGGGTCGAAATCAGTTTGTTTTCTATACCTATTAATACCGCGAATTGTCTAAGGGACCTTGCAAAGTCACTGTCGCCATGACGGGATCTGACAAATTTCAGCGCCGCCGCTCCGTCCAGGTTTGCCGGCCCTTTATCGTAATGTATTTGCTCGTAACGGCAGGTAAATTGCGTTTCAAGCTCATATCCGGAATATTTTGCCTTAAGCGTCGAAATTTCCGTTTGACTTTTCCCGCAAGTATTATTTTCCTCTCCGGCTTTGGGGTAAAAAGAGTCGGTGAAAGTTGTGGGAACCTGAACACTGATTCCTCCCAAACTATCTATCATTTTGACAAATCCCCCGAAATCTACAGCAACATAATAGTTTATGGGAAGAGCTATTACATTTTTAATGGTACTGCCGATATTACCAAAACCAAGACTTGAGCCTTCGGCATTAATTTTCCGTCCTCCCGTTACCCACAGATCCCTGGGGATAGAAATTAAGGAAATCTTTTTAATATTTGTATCGATATGGATAACAATAATGCTGTCGGTCAGCATTGAACCCTCATGGGTGGCTCCGCCGTAACCGAGGAAAAGAATATTATAAGTTCCTTTTTTGCTACTTTCGGTTTTAAGGGGAATGGGGGAAGCGTCCTGGTACGAAGTTTCTTCCGGGCTTATGACCTGGTTTTTAGCAATGTCAGCTTTTGCCTTGGATGATTTTAATCCGTAGTAAACTACTAAAAAGCCGATTGTAAAAATTGCCAAGAGGAGAAATCCAATAAGAATGTTTTGCCAATTAGACTTGATTTTTTCGAGCATCTTGAAAACTATTATACATTAGGACTACTATGGATTTATGATGGATCTTGGTTGGTATCTTACTCTTAATAAACCCATTTTTACTCCACCCAGTTGGCTGTTTGCTCCTGTGTGGTCTGTGCTTTACATTCTAATCGCTGTCTCTTTCTTTCTGGTATGGAAAAAAGGATTTAAGAAAAAGCATGTTAAGAATGCCCTGAAACTTTTTGTGATTCAGTTTATATTGAACCTTTCCTGGTCGCCGATATTCTTTGGGCTAAAAAACATATCACTTGCCCTGATTGTGATAATCATAATGTGGGTCTATATTCTTAAAACCATTCTGGCTTTTGGGAAGGTAACTAAAACCGCAAGTTATTTGCTTTACCCATATATCGTTTGGGTAAGTTTTGCCGCGGTGCTTAATTTCTCCATTTGGCTTCTCAATAAATAGTTTTTCAGTTATAATTGTGGCATGGACTTGATGGAGAAAATTACTTCACTTGCAAAAAGACGCGGATTTATTTTTCAGGGAAGTGAAATTTACGGCGGGTATCAGGGTTTTTGGGATTACGGGCCCTTAGGAGTAGAACTCAAAAACAATATCAAAAAGGAATGGTGGAAGAGTATGGTTTATGAACGGGAGGATGTGGTGGGGATGGACGCTTCAATTATTATGAATCCTAAGGTTTGGGAAACATCGGGCCATCTGAAAGCCTTCAGCGACCCTCTGGTCGAATGTAAGAAATGCCACCATCGATTTAAAGTAGAGACTATTGAGAACAAGTGTGCTGATTGTGGAGGAGAATTTACCGAACCAAAAACCTTTAATTTAATGACCGAGGTATTTCTCGGAGTAACGGAACCTAAAGAAAAGGCATATCTTAGGGGGGAAATTACTCAAGGTGTTTTTGTCAATTTTAAAAATGTAGTGGACTCAACCCGTGTCAAAATTCCCTTCGGTATTGCCCAGATAGGTAAAGCGTTTAGAAATGAAATTACCCCTGGTAATTTGACTTTCCGTTCCCGAGAGTTTGAGCAAATGGAGCTTGAGTATTTTGTTAAACCGGATGAGAAGGACAGTGAAAATACTTTTAACGATTTCAAAAAAATAAGAATGGAATGGTATATGGACATGGGGATTAAAAAGGATAAGATGCGCTTTCATGATCATGAACCGGAAAAAAGGGCGCATTATGCACGGTATGCTACCGACATTGAATATGAAGCTCCTTTTGGCTGGAGCGAATTTGAAGGAATTCACCATAGGGGAGATTTTGATTTGAAAAACCACGGTTTAAAATATAAGGACGAAATGACAAACGAAGAATATACCCCGTGGGTGATTGAGACTTCTGGAGGAGTAGACAGGGCACTACTGTTCTTTTTGATTGATTCCTATCACGATGATGGGGAAAGAGTTGTATTAAAACTTAATCCGAAACTCGCTCCTTATAAAGTTGCAGTATTTCCTCTTCTCAAAAATAAACCGGAACTGGTCGGAAAGGCCAGATCTGTGTACTCTTTACTGCGTGCTAAGTACTCGTCAGTTTGGGATGACAGGGGAAACATCGGTAAAAGATATTTTGCGCAGGACGAAATTGGGACTCCCTGGTGCGTTACGGTTGATTTTCAGAGTCTTGATGATGATACGGTCACGGTCCGGGATCGTGATACGGTCAAACAGGAACGGATTGCCATTGACAAATTGTCAGAATATTTCCAAAATGGATTAATCTGATGAAAAAGTATCTTCCGTTAATTTTAATCGGAGTAGGCGTTTTGGTTGTTGTAGGTGTTATTTTCGCCATAATTCGAAGCTCCAGAAGTAAGGTGAAACAGACAGCAGAGGAAATCGTTCTCGAACTTCCGCAAAGCCAGTGGCCGGTAGTTACTCTTACCCCTACAAAGAATCCCGATGTCAGTGGTTCCGATGGACATTGGCTGGATTTTAAAGTTCAAAAGATTAAAGTAGCCGGTGCGGCTAGTATGGACTACCTTTTGGTATATAACACCAGCGATGGTGGCCAGCAAGGAGTTCCCGGTGCAGTCAAACTGGACGGTAAAGACATAGAGAGAAAACTTCTAATGGGTTCTGAATCATCAGGAAAGTTCAGGTATGATGCCGGAGTAGAAAGAGGCACCATGACCGTTACGTTTAGAGATAAAAACGGCAAGTCATTGGGCAAGATTTCGACTGATTTTCACTTGCAGTCGGGAGTTACCGAGCTGACCTCTGTTGACGGAAAGTTTAAGTACACATTAGACAAGGAAGCAAAGGGTGTGTTTTTTATAATCATGCCCACATTTGTTGAACCCAAGTCTTCAATGTCTGTAGTATGGCAAAACGGATACGGAGTATTCGCTTCAGACGGCAAGCCCCATAGTGGGGAAGTTGTGAATCAATAAGAACTTCTTGATCCTTCGACTCGCTGCGTTCGCTCAGGATCTACGGCCCGTGAAGCGTGAAACCACTTCACTGGGCCTTGACATCCTCGTGAAAACGTATCATTATGGTTAATAATGGTGAGGAATGGAGTTCCCGTAGGATCTTAGCTCTCGGCTTTAGATTCTGTTCGAATGCGCCTCGAGCTGCGGTCTGACGGGACAAGAAACCATAAGCCATTTATTAATATGAACCTGCCCGGCTCAAATTATTGCTATTGGAACAACTCATATGCTTCTAGGAACATATCCGGCAAAGCTGGCTACCAATCATCGTGTGGGTGTACCAGCGCCCCTAAGGAAGGCTTTGGGAGAAAATATTGTTATTGCCAAATGGTACGAAGAATGTCTGGTATTAGTGGCTGAAAGCTCATTAAATGCACTTTTAACAAGGGTTACGGGAAAACAGGGGCTTATCACAGCTCCCGTTAGAGGATCGGAGCATTTCATTTTTAGCTCCGCCTTTGAGGTGGTCCCGGATGATCAGGGAAGAATAGTAATTCCAGAAGACCTGGTTAAGTACGCAGGACTATCAGAAGATATTTATTTCCTGGGGGTGGGAGATAGAGTAGAAGTTTGGGAAAAGCAGATTTGGGACGAAAAAGTAAAGACAATTGTAAAAGAGGCACCGGAATACATCGAAGAGCTGTCAAAAAAAGAAAAATGAAAAATTCGTACCATCAGTCGGTAATGGTTGGACAAGTAGTTGATCAGTTGCACGTTAAAAAAGGCTCGTCATACATAGACGCAACACTTGGAACAGGTGGACACACTTTGGAAATAGCCAATAAAGGCGGAATGGTTTTGGGAATTGACGCTGACTTGGAAATGATAACAGTTGCCAAGAAGCGCATGAAGGGCCTAAAAAACATCAAGTTGGTTCAAGGCAACTTCGTAACCATTGACAAAATAGCCAAAGAAAATGACTTTCCAGAGGTTGACGGAGTACTTTTTGATCTAGGGGTAAGTAATATCCATCTTAAAAATCTTGAACGAGGTTTTTCATTTGAAAATCCTGAGGCAGATCTTGACATGCGTCTTGACCCAAATACCCAGGGTGTAAAAGCAAGTGACCTTCTTAATGTTTTGCGGGAGGATCAGATAGAAGATTTATTTGCAGTTACTCTTGAACCGGGAGCGGCAAAATGGATAACAGGTAGGGTATTACACTCAAGGGCAGCTAAGCCGATTTCAAAAGTTTCTGACTTACTTGAAATTTGCGAGGGATTAAAAACCGGCAAAACGGGGCTAAGAGAAGGAACACTACCTTTTTTAGCCTTACGGATTGCAGTCAATAGCGAGCTTGATAATTTAAGAGAAGTTTTACCTAAGGCTTTTGATTTACTTAAGCCAGAAGGACGCATCGTAGTCATAAGTTTTCACTCTAAAGAAGACGAAATCGTAAAAGAATTCTTTAAAGAAAAAAATTTACGTCTGCAGGCACGCCTGATAACTTTTTCGCCCGTTAGGGCGAGTATAACCGAAGTATCAGTCAATAGGCGTGCAAGGAGTGCAAAAATGCGAGTAATAGAAAAATCTTGAAACAAGATTTTTGTAGCACTTGTCACAATAATGACAATTGTAGGAAAAAATATAACATGAAAAACATTATTCTTATAGGAACGGTAGTGGTATTGGCAGTGAGTTCTATATTTCTGACAATCGAGACGGCAACGACCGGAGTGGAAATATCCAGATTGGAAAAAACGGGGAGCACACTTACGGATCAAAAACAGGTTTTGGACGGCTCTTTAGTAAAGACGCTTTCAATAGCTCAACTTCAGGAAAAGGGTGTTGAGCTGGGGTTTGTTAAACCTGAGAATTTGATTTACGTCGCAGAAGTTGCGCCGGTTGCAAAGCTTCCTTAATTATGGTTGTTAAGATTAGAGTCCTTATTGCAGTTTTCGCGATTCTTTTTTTGGGACTAACAGTAAGGCTTTTCTATTGGCAGGTTGTTAAGGGGTCTGAACTCTCCCGTGCTGCGCAGTCACAATACAGCACCTCAAAAATAACATCCGCACCCAGAGGAAACATAATAGCTCGTGATGGTAGTTATTGGGTAATTCGAACCGGTGCATGGCGACTCATAGCCAACGCAAATTTACTCAAGAATTCACCCAATTCCATTGCTGATAAACTTATCCCCCTTTTGAAAGATGCTGATTTTGCTCGTTTAACTGACCTACTATCCAGGAAAGGTTCTTGGATTCCCCTGGCAACAAAGGTCGATAACGAAGTAAAGAAAAATATTGAGGCAATGAGTATTCCCGGAATTAGCTTTGAGCCTGAGGAAGCAAGTTACTACCCTGAGGCATCCTCAGCAGCACAACTTTTAGGATTCGTCGGAAAAGATGAAAACGGAACTGACCTGGGATACTTTGGACTCGAAGGTTATTACAATCTTCCATTAAGCGGCAAGCCGGGATTTATAGGGCGGCAGGAAGATGTTCGCGGCGTGCCAATCCTTTTAGATGGCGGACACGAGATTACAGCCGTAAACGGTGTAGATCTTGTGACGAGTATCGACAAAAGGATTCAAATACTCTTGGAACAAAAGCTTTCGGATGGGATAGAAAAATACGGTGCAATTGGCGGCTCGGCGATTATTATGGACCCTTTTACAGGCAACGTAATCGCAATGGCCGCATCTCCTTCATTTGACCCAATGGAATACAACAAGTATAACGATTCACTTTTTAAAAACCCCCTTATTTCCAATTCTTTCGAGCCAGGCAGTATCTTTAAAGTTCTGATTATGGCCTCGGGGCTTGATGCCGGTGTGGTGACTCCGGACACGGTATGTGATATTTGTGACGGTCCGCTTAGCCTGGACAAATATCAGATAAAAACTTGGAATAATAAATACCATGCGGAGTCAACCATGACGGACGTCATTGTCAACTCGGACAACGTAGGTATGGCATTTGTCGGACAAAAACTGGGAGCAGACAATCTTTACGATTATCTGGACAAATTTGGTATTGGAAA
>Ga0209518_1004311_pt1 | contig 11481 bp, 17 predicted proteins | sample RifGroB1_FD_183993 | JGI IMG/M metagenome (GOLD analysis project Ga0209518, IMG submission 183993) | Groundwater microbial communities from Rifle, Colorado, USA - Groundwater B1 (SPAdes) (version 2) | ecosystem: Environmental > Aquatic > Deep subsurface > Groundwater | place: Rifle, Colorado... | reverse complement strand
CGCCAGCCAGCCGCAGCACCGCGAGACAGTGCTTGACGCGCGCGGAGACCTCCGCCTCGTACGCCAACGACTCGTCCGCGATCTCCTCGACGGCTTCGGTAAGCGCATCGTCGCCATCGCGCAATACCTGTTCGTCGACCTCGTTGTCGTCGCTCATGCCAACTCCTCATAGACGATGCCAGCGCACGTGAACCGCATGCGTCCGTCCGCGCCGTGCGGCGTCATGTATTCCACGTGCAGCCGGTCACGACCGACGCCCTTGTCGTGCGCATGATGGTGCCCATCGCGGCAGAGCATAGCCGTCACGCGAGTCGAGTGCCGAACCTCCGGCGCCTGCTTTCTGGTCTTGAAACGTTTGGCCTCTGCAAGGTGAGCCCACTCGCCAGGCCCGGCGCACTCTCCCATTTCACTGACGCCAGCCAAGCGGCACCGACCGTCCCGTGCGGCGACCTGTTGGCGGACACCTCGGATCACTTGCGACTCCTCGCGACGCCGCTGCTGCGCCTTCCGCGACGGCCTGAGCCGCGTGCGGCGGAGCGGCTTCCTGATCTTGGCGCGCTTGCGCGGCTTCGCGAACAGCAGACGTGACGCCATCTAATTGACTCGCTTCGGCGCGTCCGTCCGCCGACCACCCCGATACGCGCGCTCCATTTCCGATGACACCGTCACACCCCCTGCACGTAACTGCCGGATCACATCATCACGATCTGTGCCGTGCATCATGATCACGTTCTGCACGAGGCCGAGTGGCGACGCCGCCTCGTAGGTCATCGTCAGGCCCTCACGCATTCCGGCGATATCCTCGTCGGTGATCGCGACGAGCAGCGTGCCGCCGTTACCCATGCCGACGATCACAGCGGCAACTCCGTCTGGTTCGGATCTCGGACCAGGACTTCAATCGCTCGCGCGCCCTTGGGATGATCGATGGCCGTGAACAGACAGCGATCACCGACCTTCAGGTGCTCGAACCGCACCGACGACATCTGTAATCCTCCGGCTGCGAAATACAGCGATTCCCCATCGTCGGCATCGATAAACCCGTAGCCGCCACCCTCGCCGAACTCGCTCTGGAAGAGCGCCGCGATCCGCCCGGTCACGCAGGCCGGCACGATCCCTCCAGATCCCTGATCGCATCAATCAGCATGTCCCGCACGAGTCGGAGCCGCGCCACCCGCGCCGCCAGGTCGCAGCCGGGCGGGATCCGCACCTCCGCTTCGAGGCTATCGGAGAAGGCCAGCCGGAACAGCACCGGCCAGCTCTCATCCGCGACGTGACGCGCCGAGCCGACATGGAGCGCGGACGGCATTAGAACGGCATCTCCTCGGCCACGTCCATGGCTGCGGTATCTCCTGGTGACGTCACCACCGTCTCCGCTGACGCGCGCCGTGTCCGCGCCGAAGCGTTCTTTATGATCAACGTCTCCTCACCAGGCTTCCGCACCAGCGTGATCCCGGCGTGCGTCCACGTCCGCTTCTTGTGCTCTTGCAGGAGGCTCAGCGCCGCATCCTGGAACCCGTGCTCCTGCGCCTTCATCGCGTTGATCTCCGCGCGCGCATCCGCGATGTTCACGCAGATGTCGTCGAGCGGCCCGATCCGCACGTCCTCCATGCCGGGCAGTGCGGCGTCGCGCTCTGTCCTGCGCCGGATCGGACCTTTCCGCAGTACGCGCTCCGCCTCACGACGTGATTGCTTCGGCCTCGCCTTCTGCTTCTTCGCCATCACCACTCTCCTTCCTGTCGATGATTTAGATCCTTGACCTTCCGAGCACCACACCGACGACAGTAGTAGCCGACCGAAAGGTTGACCCGATTAAAGACCTCGACCTGCGCCGAACGCTTGCACGCATCGCACTTCGGTTTCGGCAGCGGCCGAGAATATGCCGGCATCAGAACAGGCCGTCCAGGACGAGCAGGACGCCGATCGCCACCCCAGACGCCGCGCCGAGCAATAAGGTGATCACGATGTCGCTCATTCCGCCCTCCGACCGTACAGCCATCCCGCCACGCCGCAGATCACCACCGCCGCCAGGATCACCAGGAGCGCCCACCTCATGCTGCCCTCCCTTCGCGTCATCCGCCTGATGCGTCGTGCCGCAATGTAGACACGTCCACGACCCGCGTGGCCGCGTCCAGAGATTCGTCCCGCACCAGCATCGCCCCGGTCGCATCGCTGCTCTCTCCATTCGTTCCGAATAGTTCACCTTGTAGTCTCGATGTCGGCGTCGCACTTCCATGTCCGGCCCCGTTGCAGACGCAGCGGCACCGCTGTGGTGATGACCGCGCCTCACGACAGCGCCAGCCGCAGCACCGCACGCGCGGCTTTATCGATGCGTAGTAGCTCTGCCCGGAGTCCGTCAGCATCAGAACGTTACCGCGTCGGATACGACATCTCAGGCTGCTCGTTGAATCGACTTCACGCACCCATTCTCAACATGAACAATCGCGTCGGCCAGCATAGCCAGATCCTCATTGTGTGTTACGAAGAGGCATTGCGTGGCCCCGCTCAGTTCGAGCATTTTTCTCAACAGCGCGATGTACCGCGGACCATTGTCAGGCGACAGAGCGCCGGTCGTTTCATCTCGGAATAGCGTCTTCACGCGCGTCCGCGATCGCAGGTTGACGTACGTCGCTAAGGCTGCGCGGATACATTCCTCGATCACCACTCTTTCGCCACCTGACAAATCGGCGAGGTCTCTAGGTTCACCGCCATGTTCCTCGTCGCTAATCTCGCACGTGAACCGCTCTTTCATCTCCTTTTTGTCCGCAGTCGCCACCTGCGTCACGAAGTTGATCGAGAACCGCGTTCCGTACCCGACCTGAAGCAAGGTGTTGGCAATGTCACTCACGACTGGTCCGGCATGATCTAGCTCAAGTTTCTGGATACCATCCCTGCCCAGCGCCTTCGCCAACGTCTGCCACGCCAGCAGTTCGTCCTCGACCGTCCGCAGCCGCCGTGCCGTCTCGTCGGCCTGCGCCTGCTTCGCGGCTAAGTCCGCCTGCTGACGGCGCACTGCCTCCTGCTCGGCCTCCAGCCGCGCTGTCGTGCGGTCCAGATCCGCGATCTCCTGCTGCACCGCCTTGAGCGTCGTCTCGGCCTCGGTGAGCTGCCGTGCCGCATCAGCCGAACTGGCCGCCTCACGATCAGCGGACGCGACTGCCTCTTGCGCCTGAGCGACGGCCAGACTAAGCGCCGCCAGCTTAACGTCCAGCGCCGCGCGCTGCTCGTCCAGCCGCGCGTCAGCCACCTGCGTCTCCTGTTGGTGCTGCGTCCCGGCCTGCGTCGTCTCGGCGTCCAGGCCCGCTAGCGCCGTCGCATGCGTGTCGTCGGCCTGCTGCTGGTCCGAGCGATACTCCGCGATCCGCGCCTCGGCCGCATCGAGATGTGGCGCCCGTTTCGCATCCGCCGCGCTGGCCTGCAGATCCCGTTCAGCCTTCACGAGACTGGATGAGGACTCACGCAAGGCGACCTCGTGCTCTGCCGCCTTCTGCGTCCAGTGCGCGATGCCATCTCGGAGCGAGGGTGCGTGCTGCGCCTGCCCCTCCAGGTCTGGGATGCGAGCGCGTGCCGTCACGGCGTCCGTCACCAGTGGGCACGCGGGCTCGACGCCGCACTCGTCGCCGAACTTGACCGTCACGAGCAATTCGGCCCGCTTCCGCACCAACTCCAGATCGCGTGCCGCAGTCTCAGCCGTCGCCAGCCCTGATTGCCTGGCTCGCACCTGCTCGCGCGCCGACTCCAAGTCGGCCCGCTGCACCTGCTCGTCCTTCCGCAGCGCCGCGATTCGCTGTTCGGCCTGCTGCGCGCGCGCGACGGCGCCGCGGATCAGCTCACCGTCGTGCAGCAGATCCTGCTGCTCCGCGATCCGCTGGTTCCGCTCCGCCTTGCCCTTCCGGTGCGCCGCTACGACCTGCGTCCGCCGCGCGACGATGCTCTGGACAGCCGCAGTAAGTCGCGCAGTCACCCTACGTAGCTCGTCTGCGTGTTCCATGGCCGGCGCCGCAAGGTCTAGTAGCCGGACCTCCGCCTCCGCCCTAGCGAGCGCCTGCCGTGCGCCGTCGGCCTTCTCCAGCGCCACGGCGTGCCGCTGCGCCTCTGTCTGCCAGCGCACCCGGTCAGCCTCAGATTTCGTTAACCGGTTAACGGCCGCGCGACGATCCGCCTGCGCCGTTCCGATCTCCAACCCGATCTGTGCCACCGTGCGCGCTAGCGCCTCGGCCTGCTCAGGGCTGGCGTCTCGCCTCAGGACCTCCAGCGCGCTCCCGATACGCGCCGCGATGCCATCCGCCACCTGGGCGCACTGCTTCGCCGTCTGCGCCTTATCCTCCAAATGTTGCAAGTCGGCCAACTCGCGAAACAGCGCGATGCGTTCCGGCTGCGTCAGATCGCCGAAACTACCGCGCCGGTTCTGGCTCGCGAACGCCGACGCTAACAGCGACGTACGCGACGGGAACCGCTTGAGTACTTCCTCGCGATACGTGACTGACTTGCCGTCCGGATTCAGTGAGACACGGCGGCCGTCTGCGAGAACTTCCTCAATGGACGCCTCCGTGACGCGCCGCTGGCCGTCCACATTGACGCGGATGCGGAAGGTTCCGACGCCGTCCAGCGTCCAGGTGTCGTCGATGTACGCCTGCCGGCTGGTCGCGTAGTCGGCGAGCTTCCCATCACGCGATGGGAACGCCGGCTTGCCTGGCTCCGTCGGCCCGTACAGCGCAGCGAACGGCCCCTCCAGTCCGAGGCTGGTCTTACCCATGCCGTTGCCGCCGACGATGGCGACGAGGCCCTGCGGCAGGCCCAGGAGGTCGAGCACGAACGGCTCCTCGAAATGGTTGAACCCGCACATCCGGTGGCTGACGAGTCTCATCTGATCCGCTCGTGCTCGGTGACGAGCGTGGCGGACCCGTCGGCCCTGATGGTAATAATCGAGTTCGCCGGATCGACGACGGCCAACACGTGGTCGGCGAACGCCTCGGCGACCGCGTGGCGCACGGCGGCGGCATCCATCTCGTAGGTGATACGCTCGATCCGCTCGACCGTCCTGGTGATCGTTGGCTGGCTCATCGTGTTCCCAATTCCTCTCGTTCATATTGCGCGGCCGCCGCCGTCTCCTTCGAGCACAGCAGCGCCTCAAGCCGAGCGGCCGTCTCGGATACAACTGCTTCGCCGTCCTCGCTCGCCAGTAGCCGGTCAGCGCACGGCCCGATCTCGCCGGACCACGACGTATTCGTAAGCCGCGCCCACGCCTGTAGCTTCTCCGGCAGCGTCGTCGCGGAGACGACTTCCGGCGCCCTCGCCTCACGCTGCGTGATAGCTACCGGCTCAACGTCCACCCGCAGCGCCCCGGCGAACTCCCGCTCGATCCGCGCCGTCGCGTCGCCGAGCAGTTCCCGCTCAGCCGCGTGGTAGCGGTACCGGACGCGCACATAGCAGCCGTTCCAGTCGATGACACGACCACCGCCGCCGCAGTTCTCGCACGCGCCGAGTTCCGGTCCCATGTCCATGCCTTCTAACTGCGGCTCTTGCGCGTCGATCGCCATATCGCGCGTGACGACATGGTGTCCGAGTTCGACTTGGCCACCTCCACCGCACGCCGAACATTCTGCAAACGGCTGTTCGTCCGTCGGTCCGCCTGGCCCCTTCGTGCACCGCCACGCGAAGTCGTCGCGCGTCAGCTCGCCCTCGACGTGGTAAAGGCGCGGCGTCTCGATAGGCTGCGACAGGACCTCCGTCGTCTGGCCGTCGTACTGGACGACTACGTACCGCTTGTGCTCCGTCTCGCCCCAGTCGTTTGCACTGATGCTGCCGGCGTAGTGCGCGCCGTGGACCTCGTGCGGCTTATGGATGTGACCGAAGACCTTTACGACGTCCGGCCCGAATCGCGCCAGCATGGTCGCTGACACCGCGATGTCGTGCTCGATCCCGAGCGGCTGGCCCGTGCTCGCCGTCGCGCCCGCGATCGTCGCGTGCCCGATCAGCAGCTTCGGCCCCTCGCAGTGCCGCAGTTCCTCCGCTAGGCAAAGGCAGATCGCGTCGAGCGCCACGCCAGCCGCACGACCGATCTCTCCTGGCGCCACGCCAGTCGCAACGAGTTGGCCCTTCTGCGGATACGGAAGAGCCGCGAGATGTAGCGTCCCGCCGACCGCCGTATCCACGTGCAGTACTTGCGGCGTATCCACGACAACGATCGGCCACTTCGCCTTAAGCCGCCGCATTAACAACGAGTACCCAACCGCACCGTGGTTCCCGATCAATGCGAGCACTGGCGCCCTTTCGGCCATGCGCTGAAAGAAGTCCGCCACAACTTCCAAATCCTTGTCGGTTGGTTTTGCGTGCCAGATGTCGCCGAGATGAATCCATGCGCCAAGGTCAGGCAACTGGAGCCCTTCGCCGACGATCTGTTCCATTGCCGCGAGGCGATCCGCATCACGCCAATGTCCGTGCAGAAGGTGCGTATCGCCAATCGCAATGACTTTCATGTAGTTGCCTCGCCATACCCAACCATGCCACGCCTCGCCAGATCGCGCCTCGCCGCGCCCCGCCAAACCGGACCAGGCCAGACCAGGGTTCTGATGGTCACGTTCGCGCGCGCTCGAACTAGACCAGACGTCCGACCGGCACGACCTCCATGACCTGCCGGTACCGCTCCCCCTTCACGAGCACGGCCTCAGTCGGCACCTGCCGCGGCTGCCCGTCCTGCACGGCCGCCTTGAGCAGCTTGGCCACCGCCACGTCCGACGTGAAGAGCACCGGCCCCTCCTTCGTCTCGAAGAAGTACTGCGTCGCCTCGCCCTTGCCACGCTGCACGCCCTTCGTCACGTGATAGACGTCTATGGTCTGCTTCATGGCCGCAGGCGCGTCGAGCGCCAGTTCCTCGGCGTCAGCCGGCAGACCGGCTGTCTCAATCGTCTCCGGTTCCGGCCCTGGTTCGACGATGTGGCCGTCGAGGGTCTGGCCCATCTCTCCCGGCGCGTGCGTCACAGGTGCGGCCGCCGGCAATGCCGCGCCCTCATACGACGGCGCGGCCGGGAACAGTAGGTGGCGTGCGCCGAGATTCGCCATGGTAACGAGTTCGCGGACGCGGGGATCGCTCATGTCCGGCATGAACATCGGCCGCATGATCACGAACGGACGTCGACGCAGCTCCTCGATCGTGTAGGACTGCCGCACGCCGAGCTTGCGCGCCAGCCCGTTCAGTGACTTGGTCTTCGCCAGCTGCCGGCCGAAGCGCCGCACCTGCATGACGCGCTCGGCCGTCCAGCCATTGATCGGCTCCGGCTTGACCTTCCACTGCTCGTCCGGCTGCACGTTCGCCTTCTTCGCCTCGGCGGCGCGGACCCGCTGCGCCCACTCGTCCGGCGTCCATTCGCCGATATCCGGGCTGCCGTCGCGCGCGTCCACGCTCCCGACGCCCGTCGGCAGCAGGCGCACCTGGCCCGTGAAGTCGATGATGTCGCCATCCGTTTCGCAGACCCAGAGGTACCGCTCGCCGATACCGTCCTGGAGCCAACGTGTCGGATGCACGTTGACACCAAAGTCACCGAGGATGCGCAGCAGCGCGTAATGGTTCAGGCTCACCTCGACCGGCTCGTACTTCCGGTCGCCGACCTTGCGCGACTTGTGGATACTGGACTGGAAGTAGACGTCGGCGCCGCGCCCGCTCTGCGGGTCCACGCTCGGGTCGATCGGCTCCAGCACCGGCACGATCTCGTAGCCAGGCGCGATCGCGCCCGTCGCCGTCATCGGCGTGAGAATGAAGGCCAGTTCACGCATCTCACGGATGCGGTCGGCCAACTCCTGCGGGGTCTTGATGTTGCTGGCCGTGAGTTGGGCGAGGCGGTCCGGCTCAGGCTGGCGCTCGACGAGCGCCGTGCTGCCCTGCTGTTTCGTGGTGTCTGCCATCTGCGATGCTCCCTTCGTATTAACCGGTTACCGTCTGCGTCACGCGTCGGCCAGCGTCTCGCCATCCTGGAACTCCTCCTCGCCGGGATCGCCGTCGCCCTGCGCCCGCGCCGCGTGCTCCACGATCTGCGTGCACGGGAACCGAGCCGGGTCCGCCATGAGCGTCATCGCCAAGTGCCGGCCCTTGCTCTCGGCCGACAGGAAGGAAAGCCACCAGCCGCGCGGCACCTGCGCGTAGCGGTAGATGGCCCTGCTCGTGAACCGCACGATGGCCACCCCGGCCGTGCCGTCCGCACGCCAGCCGGCGGCAGCGAGACTGGACGACGCGACCGGTACGAGCGCGATCTGCCTCTGCGTCACAGGATCCGTGAACGGCTGTGCGGCGTCCACGTACTGCTCGCAGACGCGGCAGATGCCGTGCGTCGCCGGTTCACAGCCGGGCGCGAGCGTATAGCCACACCAGGCGCAGACCCGCCGCAACTGGTCCCCGAGGCCAACAGCTTCGTCGCGCATCAGCGATCTCCTTATGTCGAACCGGCGTCGGACGACGCCAATAACGCCTCGGCTGAAATGCCCAGGACGCGCGCCAGACGCGCCAGTCGCTTGCGTCCGATGTACACGATCTTGCCGGACTCCAGCAGGCTGATGTCCGACTGGCCCATCTTGGCCCGTGCGGCCAGGTCGGTTTGCGTCCACTGGCGGCGCCGCCGCTCCTGCTCTAGCCTGGTCATGGTTTAGTAAATATAGTATTTAGACTTGGAAGTCAAGCGCCTCGCTTCCGGCGCGCATCCTGCTCGCACTGGCTGCAGGTGACGCGTCTAAATCGGTTGCCCTCCCCGACGTCTACTGTATGCCCGCACTCTAGGGTCAGCGCATAGCCTACGACCGGTTCAGCCTTCAGTGTCAGGTCCTTGCGTGCCGTCCGCCTCACGACCGCGCGCGCGAACGGCCGGCGATCCTTCTCGCGTTGCTTGCGTGCGACCTCGGCCTGCTGCGCATCATTGATCGCCTTGCGTGTCCCCACCAGCCTCTGCTCAGACGCCGCGTAGTGCAGGAGCGCGTCGAACGGGTCCACCGGCTTGCCGCAGCCCTTGCAGGTCGCCGTGCGGTCCGTCTCATCCAGGCGGACGCCGTGGTTCTCGTGCGTACATCGCTTTTGCGCCATCGCCAAGTGCCTCGGCGTCACCTCGAAGTAAGGTTCATCCAGCCACGGACAGAGTCGCGCCTTGACCTTCGCGAGGCGCGCGTCATCCGTCATACCGTCGTCAGCTCCGCGAACCGCGCCAGGAACCGCCGCTCCGTCTCCCGCCACGGCCACGGCTCGACCGTCCACTCGTATGGCGGCACGTCGTCGCGGCCCTCCTCCGGCAGCGCCGCAGGCATTAGGTCGCGCTGCTCCGTCCGCAGCATCCGGCGGTCCGCTTGGTGCAGGATGTCCAGCTCCAACTCGGCGGACAGCCCCACGCTGGCATAGACGCACTCCTGGAGCCGCGCCTCCGCTGTCCGGTAGGCCGCGAACGTGTTGTGCCGCTTCAGCGGCCGGCAGACGTCGCCGAGATATGCCTCCGACCCGTCATGAAGCAGGGCGCATAGCGTCGCCTGCCGGCACGAGATCTGAGACGCATGCGCGTCCGGTCCGTACCGCCGGACGTAATCGAGTTCGACCTCGTTGCAGACGTGGACGCTGTGCTGCGCGACCGAGTAGACGTGCTCGCCGCGCGTGTGCCCGCCGAACCTCGCGACCCGTGCGAGCGCATACGCGATGTCCTCGATCCGCACGTCCTCCGGCCGCGGATCGAGCGGCCAGAACGGCAGGCCGGAGGCGGTCTGGATCCAACCGCCGTCGCGGATGCGCCGCACGGCGTCCCGTAGTTCGCTGGGAGACTTCTGCGACGCGTTTGGGGTGATCCATTTCCGCGAGGTGTCTCCGAACGCCGTTATCTCTTCCAGCCTCATACGAATCCTCCGCACAGCGTCTCGCCGCGCAGCACATCGTCAGGCATTTCTCTTAACGAGACGCGGCAGGTCGATGAACTGTCTTCGCCCATTAGCGGCGACCGCGTCTAGCGCCGCTCTCTGCCGACGCGCCTTGCGCAGCTTGTGCCCTTGAATGATTTCCCAGTGGAGTTGTCCAGACGGCTTCGTATTCACTTGACCCCAATCAATCGGATTCGCCTCGCTCAACCATTCATGTATGTCGGCGTGACATGCCTCGCAGATCCATTCCCTATTGAGGTGCCAATTCGTGCCGCCATGCTGAAGCTGAATGACGTGATGCTCGATTAATATACCGACGGTACTGCAACACCAACATGTCCCGACTTTCCCTCGTTCTCGGTGGCAGCGCCTGAAGGCTAAGCGTCGAACTTCTCGCGTAGTACCGTTGCGCGTCCTGAGCCCAGCGAAGCGGCGAAGCACGGCCAGCCGTTCCTCCCTAGAGGGACCAATGCGGTTACGCTCCTGTCGCCAAAGGATCACTAAGTACTGAGGACTTGGCCGTTCTGATTTACCCGTTTTCTTCTTCTTCTTCTTCATGCTCTCATTAGCCGGTTCCAGAGCCCACGAGGCGAAGGTTACCCCTAGCCTCATGATGCGATCAGCCGTATGCCGTCGCCCTTACGTGGCCTCGCTGATCGGTATGGATCCGCAGCGAGTGGAATCGGACTTGGGCATCCACGCCCCCCCGTGCCGGCTCCGATCGTACCGGGCTGCTGAGCACGTTCCCTGTAGCAACCTCGTCTTGCCGCGCGCTAACCCCAGTGGCGTAGGCGACGAGCGAGCGCGAGCCAACGTCCGTTCCGGATGGCAGCTACACCATCAATCGGCGTTCCTCGCACGTTTCAACCGAGCTACTGCGACGAGCGGCTTACGTAGACTCCGGTGCCGCGCGAGTACTTACCGCAGACGCGGATGGCCTACGGACACACCGCCAGCGCGTTGGGCAACGGCTCTGAATTGAGGCATTGTCATTTGTTGGCGATCGCTGTGTGTGGCCGTCCTCGTTGGCACAAATGAGACCAACGAGGCAAGCTCACCGTGCGGTGCGCCTCCCGGCCCAGGCGGCCCACACAGCTAAAACGTATTCTATACCTGAAACCGGTCCGGCCGTAAAGCCTTGCCGGTTTGTTAACCGGTTAACGTGTCGGCCGTCTGCCTGGCCGCCACGACCACCACGCGGAGATCGTCGAGCGCCTCGGCGAGGCCCGGCCAACCGGTCCGCATCAGGAGCGCGCCGCGCGTCGTCCGCTCCGGCTCCCATTTCTCCAGGCCATCGCACGAACAGTGGCCGTCGTTGTTCTCCCACAGCTCGCCGTCGCGCAGGAACACGATCAGTGCATTGCCTGTATAGTCTTCTGTCGTGTACCCGGCGTAGACGATCGCGTGTGGCGGCGGTAGGTTGTCGCCATACGGGAGGTCCTCATAGCACGCGAATCCGTCGTGGTAGATCGCCATGCGTACCTCCCTTGGCTGAATGGCGGAGAGCACAGGATTCGAACCTGCGACCCTTGCGGGCGGTCTGGTTAGCAACCAGCTTCCTCGACCAGCCGGACGCTCTCCGAACATTGGCTCCGGGTCAGAGAT
>Ga0209518_1004310_pt1 | contig 11483 bp, 10 predicted proteins | sample RifGroB1_FD_183993 | JGI IMG/M metagenome (GOLD analysis project Ga0209518, IMG submission 183993) | Groundwater microbial communities from Rifle, Colorado, USA - Groundwater B1 (SPAdes) (version 2) | ecosystem: Environmental > Aquatic > Deep subsurface > Groundwater | place: Rifle, Colorado... | reverse complement strand
CCGCCGCAAAAAATTCGGCGGGTAGGCGCTTAAAATAAATAAAACTAGTAATATCAACAAAACCGGAGCGCCTTGCGTCAACGCCTTTTTTTGCCATTTTTTTTTATTCGGCTTGAGGTAAATTATCATCATTTTTAACCAAAACGTCTTTATAAAGTTTCAAATTTTCCAAAATTATACCGGTGCCGCGCGCCACCGCGGTCAACGGGTCATCGGCAACGACAATCGGTATTTTCATCGTTTCGCGCAATAATTCATTCATGCCGCGGAGCAAAGCGCCACCGCCAACTAAATGAATACCGCGTTGCATGACGTCGGAAATCAATTCCGGCGGCGTAATTTCCAAGACCTCTCGCGCCCCTTCCATAATATTATCGATTGACGGCGCGATGGCGGCGCGAATATCGGCATCGGTAATAATTACTTCCCGAGGCAAACCGGTAATTAAATCGCGACCCTTTACGATTGTTTCCGTGACACCGCGCGGTAAAGCCGAGCCAATTGTTATTTTTGCGGTTTCGGCGGTTTTCTCCCCGATTAAAACTTTGAATTCGTTGCGGATGTAAGCAATGATATCGTTATTCAATCGGTCGCCGGCAATTTTGATATTTTTAGAACGAACAATGCCGCCCAAAGCGATTACGGCAATATTGGTGGTGCCGCCGCCGATATCTATTATCATCGTGCCGATTGGTTCAAAAATCGGCAAGCGAATGCCAATCGCCGCCGCCATCGGTTCTTCCACGATGTAAACTTCTCGCGCTCCGCTGTTCATGGTGGCGTCCCGAACGGCCCGGGTTTCCACATTAGTGATTGCCGAAGGCACGCCAACCACCACTCGCGGCCCCAACATTTTTTTCGTTTCCTTTTGTGCTTTGTCCATTAAATAAGCAATCATTTCTTCGGTCACTTCGTAATCGGAAATCACCCCCTCCACCACCGGCCGAACAGCGACAATGTGGCCCGGCGTGCGGCCAAGCATTTGTTTGGCGGCGGCGCCGACCGCCACTACCTGGCCGGTTTTTTGATTAACCGCCACCACCGACGGCTCATTGATGACAATGCCCTTGCCTCGCAAATAGACTAAAGTGTTGGCCGTGCCCAAATCAATGCCGATGTCGTTGGACAACAGCCGACTAACCTGTTCGTAATATTTTCTGAAATGTTTGCGCATCGTTGTTTGTTGTTGTAATTACTATAAATTTACCACGCGCCGCTGGATAAAAGCAATCTCACGGCTCCAAGAACTAAATTTTAAAAATTCCTTAACCCCATTCCGCCTTCGGCGGAACGGCACGCCCCCACCTAGAATTTTTAAAATTTGTTCTTTCCGCCTAGAAAATCCTCCCAAAAAGTGGTAGGATTTGGGAGTGAATCGATCGTTGCTGAACAAACAAGTTAATGAAGACATGATTGATGAGTTGAAAAATAATACTCACGCTTTTTTGTCTTTTTTACAAAACCAAAATGATGGGACAATAGTTTATGTTTTGGAAAAACTCGGTCGGTTGGAGAATGGTTACAGTAAAGAACCGTTATTGAATTTATTAAAAAATCAAAACGAGAATATTAGAGCATTGTCTATCAAGAATTTAGCAAAGATGTCTGATATTTCTTTATTGCCAGTTTTTGTCAAATACGCCAGTACTGATGAAAGTACGGAGGTCAGACGAGAGTCAGTTTCCGCGGTTGGCCGTTTGAGAAATGAAAAAGCAATACCCGTCTTGTTAAAATTTTTAGCCGATAGAGATCCGAAAGTTGTAATGCAGGCCATCAGAGGATTACTTGTTTTTCCTGACAAAATAGAAGTCAGACAAGAATTAAAAAAATTGCTTGGCCACCCAAATGAATTGATAAAGGAAGTGATAAATAAGGAAGTAAATGGTTCTAGTTATAAATCAAACGGCTTACAAAAACACGACGAACATCCTTCTTTCTTGCGAAATACGATAGTGCAAGGTGATGTTCAGGAAACTTTAAAATTTGTTCCCGACGAATCAATACATCTTACCTTTACTTCACCGCCATATTACAACGCAAGAGATTATTCCATCTATCAAAGTTACGGTGAGTACCTAAATTTTTTGGAGGATGTATTCAAGGAAATCCATCGTATTACCAAAGAAGGCAGATTTTTTGTTCTTAATACTTCACCCATTATCATTCCAAGAATAAGTCGTGCCCACGCCAGTAAAAGATACCCTATACCTTTTGATATTCATTCATTGTTGGTAAAAATGGGTTGGGAATTTATTGATGACATTGTTTGGGTTAAACCTGAAGCAAGTGTGAAAAACAGAAATGCGGGGTTTCTTCAACACCGAAAACCTCTAGCATATAAACCGAATGCAGTATCAGAAATGCTTATGGTCTACAGAAAAAAAACTGATAAACTAATTGATTGGAACATTCAACAATATAGTTGGGATAAAATCAAAAAAAGCAAAGTGATAGATAAATACGAAACAACCAATATCTGGAGAATTGACCCCACTTTTGATAGAATTCATAGCGCCGTTTTTCCAATTGAATTGTGTAATCGAGTAGTTAAATTTTACTCATTCGTCGGCGATTTAATTTTTGACCCATTCGCTGGAAGTGGAACACTCGGTCGAGCGGCAGCGAATTTAGACAGGAATTTCTTTTTGACTGAAAAAGAGTCAAAATACATTGATAGAATTAAGGAAGAATTATATAAGACCAGCAATCTACTTGATGATTCAAAAAACAATCGGCCAAATTTTGTGGACCTAAAAACATTTATTTCATTATCTAAACAAAAAACATGACAATAACAGAGCAGGTGGCGAAAGATATTATCAGGAAGTTGTTAAAAGGTGAGGACTATCGTATTGAAATTGTTACTTTGATTAACGCGGAATTTCTACAGTTTGCAATTGATTTTTTCAAAAAAATCATTGACGCAAAACTCAAAAATAAAAATGTAACGGTTGATTGGTACAAAAAAGAATTCTTGAATCCTGAATTGCCAGCGAGAGATATCGCCATAAACTCGGGATTAAATGAAAAGACAATCCATAATATGTTTAATTCCTCAACGAAGGAAATTGTAATTGACGCGTCAAACGAACATTATGATACTCTTTACGAGGCGATAAAAAATCTCGTAGACACGGAACATGATTTGGATCTTACTTTAACTATTAAATTCAAGGGGGTGAGCGTCGATTTGAATGTCAGTGAAAGTCTAATTGTGATAAACACATTGGCCGTAAAAAGATCGGCATTGAGAGGTGGTTTATGGAGCACGGCTGGTAAGCGAGTTGAAAAACCACTAATGCAGACCTTGTGCGGATTATATAGCGTTTCAAGTAAAAATTATTCGCTCAAAATTAAAGGTAAAATTATTAATGAAAACGATTTCGAAAGAGAAATTGATTTTTATTTAGTTGAAGGCAAAAATCAACACAAATGTGAAGTCAAGTTAATGGGTCGTGGTAACCCGGAAAGTGCTGATGCCGTTATAGCTAGAGACAGTAAGGTTTTTGTAGCCGACAAACTTTCAGATACAAACAAAAAACAATTAAACAGCAGAAAAGTTGAATGGGTTGAGTTAAGAAACGACGGCGGATTTAAGAGATTTGAAATGGTTTTGGACCACTTAAATATTTCGCACGACAAATTGCCGGAAAATTTTGACAAAAAATTAGAGTCAATATTTAAAGAAATTTTTGAATAACAATGATGGTCTGACTGACGACGAGATAAAGCTTGTTGAAAATTCAAATAAAAAATAACCGCCCAATGGCGATTATTTTTTGAACGAGGCATGCCTTTCTAGCTCCGTTGGTGAATAGTAATAACTCAATCATTTCTCTTTCTCCGCGAGATCTATATAAACCAGCAACTTTTGTTCAAGTTGGCCTCACTCTCTTGTATTTGGAGAGATTTTGTATGCGTAGACATAACATGTATTGTCGTCGCCTCCCCCAGGTCCACCATCACAACCTTTTTCAAATAGATTTTGCTCGATTACTCGAGCTACTATTGAAGTACCAGCATCACGGTAAATCCATGCCCCATCTTTTTTCTGAACACTATGTTCGGTGAAAAGACGTTTTTCTGGATCGTCAGTGATTCCAACGTACCATTCAGACAGAACACCGCCATTTTGTCTGATGTAAGCAAGGATTTTATTGATGATTTGTTGCATTTTACTCGGCGTTATTTTTTCTAATAAACCAGCTCGACTATTCTGGCGCCATTATTTTACGCCCTATATTTTGTATGTCAAGAAGTTATACACATACTAGTTTGACTTCCTGACATCATTAGAATAAGATATTTGTATGTTTAATAAATACTTCGCATTTATCAAGTCACTGCGCGTTAAGCGTGGTTTTTCGCAATTAGAAATTGCTGAAAAGCTCAGTATCTCTCGTTCTTCATATATCGCTTTTGAACAGGGAAAGCGAGAGCTTACGCTTGCTGAGGCGGGCGAACTTAGCAAGATTTTTGAGATTTCACTTGAGGATATACAAATAGGCAAGGTTTCAATGCCCGAAGTTATTTTGGAGAAAGATGAGAAAATAAAAAAAACTAAAAAGATTGATGACGAAATCCGAGAAAGGATTTCTGTACCACAAGAAAAAATAAAAAAATTCAAACAAGTCCTCTTGTATATATTGTCCAAAGTCGGAGGCAAGCCCAATATCGGTCAGACCGTGTTGTATAAGTTGCTCTATTTTATTGATTTTGATTATTACGAGAAATTTGAAGAACAGCTCATCGGCGCACGGTATATGAAGAATACTCATGGGCCAACACCTGTCGCTTTCGCAAAAATTATTTCTGAACTTGAAAAAAAAGGGAAAATTGAAGCGATAAAAAGCAAATTTTACAAATATGATCAAACCAAATATTTGGTAAACCCAAATGAACCGGTCGACCTTTCTGAATTATCAGGTCAAGAAATTGCCCATATAGATTGGGAGCTCAATCGTTTATCTGATTTTACAGCTACACAAATTTCAAATTTGTCCCATAAAGATACGCCGTGGCTTGTGGCGAAAGATAAAGAAGTAATTAATTATGAGCATGTTTTTTACCGTCCGGAAGAAACATCAGTGCGAGAATATGAACCACTTTGATTCATTGCCGGAATTTGAAAGAGAATTCAAAAGACTTTCAAAGAGATATCGCAGTCTTCATCAAGATTTCAATGATTTAGAAGATGTGCTCCGTGTTTTGCCAACAGGTAGTGGTAAAAATTTTACGATTATTTATCATTCTGAAAAGGTTAAACTCGTAAAAGTGCGTCTTGCGTGTAAAAGTTTGCGAGGCAGATCAATCAGGGTGATATACGCCTATCATAATGATACGGCAGCTTTTGTTTACATTGAAATGTATTTTAAGGGCAACAAAACAAATGAAAACCGAGAAAGAATTAGAGATTATTTAAAATTAGGCACAGGTTTTAATTAATTCGCTTTCGGAAACCATTTTGATTTCGCCGCCGGCGCGTTCTTTGATTTCTATTTTGTTTTCCTTTAAAGTTTTTTCGCTGATAACAACGCGCAAGGGAATGCCGATAAGGTCGGCATCGGCGAATTTTTCACCGGCGCGAATATTGCGGTCGTCAAATAGCGTTTCAATCCCCTTTTCCAAAAGTTTATTATAAAGTTTTTCAGCGGCAGGTTGAACTTTGCCATTTTCATCAAAAACGGCGATTAAATGAATTTGAAATGGCGCCACGGTTTTTGGCCAAACGATGCCTTTTTCATCCGCCAAGACTTCCACAATTGCGCCGAGCAGCCGACTCGGCCCAATACCATAACTGCCCATCACCACTAATTTTTTGTCGCCTTTTTCATCAAGATAATTTAAGTCAAAAGCCTCGGAAAAACGGGTGCCGAGCGAAAAAATGTTGCCCACTTCCACCGCTCGTTTTTCGGCTAGAACTTTTGCTCCGCATTTCGGACAGGTGTTTTGCTCGGCGAAAATTTCCTTGTTCACCGCCACTCGACAATTTTCGCAAAGGTAAATAGTGTCTTCGCCGGCATCGGTAACCGTTTGAAATTCGTGTGAATATTTACTGAACGAACCGCCGGAAGCGTAAGTGATATAAGTTTGAGCGCCGATGCCGGCATCGGCAAAAATATTTTGATAAGCTTGTTTGGCTTTTTCATAAAACATTTCATGCTCTTTCTGATTGCGCGAAAAAGAATATAAGTCCTTCATCAAAAACTCGCGGCCGCGAATGATGCCGCTGCGAGCGCGCGGTTCGTTGCGGAATTTTGTTTGAAATTGATAAACATAGCGGGGCAAGTCGCGGAACGAGCTGATTTGATTTTTCATCAAATTAGAGAGCGGCTCTTCATGGGTAAAACTTAAACCCGCCTCGCCGCCGGTTTTGATTTTGGTCTTGAACCAATTTTCAAAAACTTCGTCGCTCCAACGGCCGGTTTTTTTCCAAACCTCCGGGTCTTGTAAAGCTGACAAAAAAACTTCCTGCCCGCCAATCTCGTTCATTTCGCGCCGAATAATGCCAATAATTTTATTGAGCGCCAAAAGACCGAGCGGTAAATAGGAATAAACACCGGCCATTTCTTTGTGAAGATAACCGGCGCGAATCAGCAGTTTGGCATTTTTCGCCTCTTCACCGGCGGGTGATTCCTTGCGAGTTTTTGTGAAAAGTTCGCTTTGTCTCATAAAATTATTCAAGCAGTTTCTTTTTCATATATTTGCTCTTCGATTTGAGCAAGAGCGGCGTCGGGGTTTGTTTTGTATAATTCAATCAATTCAGGACGCTTTTCAACTAATTTTCTGAATTCGCTGGAATTCGAGTGGTCATTTACCTCAATCCAACGAAGCACAATATCGTCCAACTCTTTTCCTTTTGCCTTTTTTGGCAATCCATAAAATCTGCGGGCAAGTTCCACCTGCATTTCCGAACTTAATTTTAGATTTTCGCCTTTATAGCTCTCAAAACTCATGGCCGAATACTACCTTTGTTATTTAGTAAAAACAAGATTACCGGCAAGAAAGTAAAAAATTACCGCCAACGCTATTGTTACCGCAATCCATTTAGTTTTAGTCATGTTATTTTTTTAAATTTTCTAATCACTCTATTTTACCAGATAACAATCAATAACAAAATCATTGCAAAATTTTCTGAAACCGATTAAAATGGCGACATGAACCTAAACCAATCAAACGGAAAATTCACCGAGCCGTTAGTCAAGCCGTTATCAGCCAAAGAAGTAACGGAAGAAACCGAAGCGCGAGTTTCCCGGATTCAGGAAGAATTTATCAGAGGCTTTGAACTCTTAAGAAAATACCCGAAGTCAGTTTCTTTTTTTGGCTCCTCTCTTTTCAAAGAAGATAACGAGCATTACCAAACAGCCCGTCGCTTAGCGGGTAGATTCGCCAAGCTTGGTTACGCGGTCATCACCGGCGCCGGCGGAGGTATTATGGAAGCGGCCAATCGCGGCGCTTTTGAAGCCGGCGGCCAATCGGTTGGTTTGAACATTAAACTGCCGGAAAACCAATCACTCAATAAATATCTAACCGATTCCACCGAATTCCGCTATTTTTTCAGCCGCAAAACGGTATTATCTTTTGCCGCCGAAGCCTATCTTTTTTTTCCGGGAGGTTTCGGCACTTTGGACGAATTCTTTGAAATTTTGGAATTGCTGCACACTAAAAAAATTTTTCCGGTGCCGCTGATTTTAGTGGGTAGCGATTATTGGAATAAATTGGACGATTTCATTCGCCAAGAAGTTTTTAAAAGACACCGGGCGATTGAAGAAAAAGATATGACAATTTACCAAATCGTGGATGACGAAGAAACAGTAATAAAATTGGTAACGGAATTGCCCGATACCGCCGGTTTGTCCAGAAATATTGGTCGTTAGAAGGATAAAGGTGTTTTTATATAGAATACAAAAATAATAGTTAGTCAAGTTGCGTATTTTTTTATAAGAGTTACTATCTAATTAGATTTACGGGAACTTGTTTGGATTTCTCGGTGAGTCCCCCCTCCCACTCCCATACCTGCAAAACACCATGCAGTACCGATTTCCAGCAAGTTCCCGTTGTTTTTCTTCCCCCACTCACATTGTGAGTGCGACGAGCAGCGGGTCGTGACGGCAACATATGGTTGCGCGCGACCCGCTTTTTTCTTTTTTAATTTTTTAGCGCCAACAAAAAAAGCGGGCTCATCCTAGAGCCCGCGATGCGTTCACCTTGTGGATGAACGGAACCAACTCGACGTATGAATGTGCCTCTCATTCTATGACCTCGGAGGCAATTCTATGGCGTCCTCCTTTAAAGACATTTTACACCATAATAAGAAAGAAGCGAGCCACAAGAAGATGATGGCTCGCTTCGCCGGCTCAAGATGAATTTCTTGGCGGGAAGCCGGTTGAGTTCGTTGTTGCTTGCAATGTAGAGGATACAAGACGGGACCGATATGGGAACACAGCATACGAGTGTTTTCCAAGTAGGAACTAACCAAAATTATCCTAACATAACTGCGACAGTTATGCCAAAAAACTTAGAAAAAATTGTAAGCTTGACAAAATCCTTTTATATCCTATAATGCTGGACAGATGCATAGATACACCATTACGAAATGGAGACAGAATCACGGACCAAGGGATTTGTTTAGGATTCCGCCTCCGAAATTCCTGGATTTATGGAATGGTCGGTGGTCGGGACTCGTTCTGTTCATTGTTCTTTGTGTGACAGTATTCGTGCTGATTCTGGTCAGTGGCGCTTCACATGATAGGATTTTGAAACAGAAGGAGCCGATTTATCGGCAAATGACCATAGATTCCCAAAATGGGAAATAAGGATTTCAGAGGATTTCAAAAACGCCGCGAAAAGGATTTTCGCGGTGTTTCTTTTTATCCACTGTTTTATGATGAGTGCCGAGAAAGTTCAGCAAATCAAGAAAAGAGTCACGACTAGCGATTTGTGAGCACTTACCCTTGCCTATTAGAATATGCTAATATCTTTTAATATGTCAGATTTATGCGACGCAAAATTAAATATAAAAATTATTGTCGGCAGTACTCGCGAAGCCCGTTTCAGCGATAAGGCAGCCGCGTGGATTACCGGAGAGATTAGGAAACAGAAAGAAATTGAGGCTGAAGCGCTGGATTTGCGCGATTATGATATGCCGTTTTATAATGAGCCGGTAAGTCCGTCATATAAACAGGGGCCGTTCAAAAATAAAGCGGTTGCTCGTTTTACCAAGAAGATCGCCGAGGGAGACGCTTTTGTCATCATCACCCCGGAATATAATCACGGAACATCGGGTGTGCTGAAAAATGCCTTGGACTGGGTTTATCCGGAATGGAACAATAAACCGGTCGCCTTCGTAAGCTACGGCAGTGTCGGTGGGGCAAGAGCGGTGGAACAACTTCGCTTGAATGCCATTGAGCTTCAAATGGCCCCGATTCGACAAGCAGTTCATATTCCGCAACATTGGACTTTATTGGACGAGAAGGAAAATCTGAAAGACGGAGCGCTCGAATCTTTTACTAAAAGCGCCGAAGCCATGCTGGTTCAGCTTATCTGGTGGACGAGAGCACTGAAAAACGCTCGCGGATAGAAAACAAAAATCCCCCAAAGTTCTATTGCGAGGGATTTTTATTTTCCTCGGCGTGAGCCGTGATTTCTAAATTATGGCCAGATTTTTTAATCTCTAAAACTACTGCACGTAAACATTTACATTCGCGTCCACATAGTTGTCGTAAATGTGGAAGTACACTTTCTGCGTTCGGTCTTCGCAGTCCTTATCGGTGTAGGCGGGCTCGGGAAGATTGTCATACAGCATATCCCGGATGGTTATTTTCACATCGGCGCGCGTTTCTTCTTTCCGTTTCCAATCCAGAACGAATTTCTCGGTTTTTAGCTTGGCCAATAGTTCGTGAGCAACCTTTTTCACCCGATCCACCTCGTCCGGATTAAGTTTCTCTTTAACAAGAAGGTCAAAAATCGCCAACTCCTCTTCCGTGAGGTTTTCTTTTATTGCTCGTGCATCCTCTTCGCTCAGTTCTTTAGCGAGAACAAGAAGCTCCTCAAAAAATACGTCAAGATCGCGAGAACCGGAATTGTATTCGTGAATCAATGAATTGAGGCGATCAAGAAAATGCTTGCGGATCTTATTTTTCCGAGCCATATCCTTGATTTTCTCTTCAAGCTCTGCGCTTAAACTTTCCGCGGCAATGTTTTTGTTTTCGGTATCATCAAAAAACTTCCGTAATGCCTCAAAATCAATATGACTTAAATCTTTCAGTTTTGGCTCTTTGATCACAAACTCTCCCGCTTTGATGGAGCGGTCAAGCAAATCCTCAAGGTCTTTTTTAACTTGACTCACATCGGCTTCTTCCTCAATGACTTCTTTGATACGAGATGCAATTACCTTATAGGCCGTAACTTCTTGATAATAATCTTCCGCCTTTGGCTCGGGCAGAACCGACTTGTAAAGTTGATAGGCGTCTGACGCAAGATCAAGAAATCCCTTTTTCGTCTGTTCATCGTGCAGAATACGATTCGTGAATACATCAACGAGGCGTATCTTTTCCGCGTCTTTTGCTTTCAGTAGATCGTCAATATCAAGATCAAGCTTTTTCAAAAATTCTCTCGTTTGCTTGGCGGTTGAAACCAGCAGTTCCACGAGTTCCTCTTTTTCTTTGATGATGTCGTCAATGGACGCGCCACTCTCGGGAGTAGCGTAAATTGCGAGAGCCCTCTGGATATTTCTGAATACGCCGATGTAGTCAACGATGAGCCCGTTTGTCTTGCCCGGATATACCCGATTGGCGCGAGCGATGGTCTGCATCAATGTGTGATTCTTAAGCGGCTTATCAAGATAGAGCGTTGAGAGATTAAGCACATCAAAACCGGTAATCCACATCGCGCAAACAAAAACAATGCGCAAATTGCTATCCGGGTCTTTAAACTTCGTCTCCAAATCCTCATTTTGTATCCGAGCTCGTAGTGGCCGCATATCAATTTCAAATTCCTCCATGTCGGCGATTTCGTTCTGGCTTTGGCTTACCACTACCGCCATATCAATTCCCTCGTATTGCTCTATAACCTGCCGAATCTTTTCTTTTTCGTGTTCGTCGGTGGCCTTGGATAAAGCAATGTTCAGTTTTGCCAAATGGCGCTGCATTTGTTCTTTAACCTTGGCGTGCATCCGAATAGCCGTTTTCTTATCAATAGAAACCACCATCGCTTTTCCATTGTATCCCCGAGCGGTGAAGTGCGTGACAATATCCTCCGCGACTTTATTCAAGCGATCCTCGCGGGTAATCAAATGGTAAAAAGTTGAAAATTCCTGCTCCAGTTTTTCCTCTTCCTCCGGCGCGAGATCATAAAAATTCATTACCCTTTCTAAATCTTTCTGAATATCCGGATTTACATTTTCAAGTTTCGGAACGCGGTTCTCGTAAAAAAGAGGAACTGTGGCGCCGTCTTCAACCGATTGGGCGAAATTGTAGGTGGAA
>Ga0209518_1004308_pt1 | contig 11485 bp, 17 predicted proteins | sample RifGroB1_FD_183993 | JGI IMG/M metagenome (GOLD analysis project Ga0209518, IMG submission 183993) | Groundwater microbial communities from Rifle, Colorado, USA - Groundwater B1 (SPAdes) (version 2) | ecosystem: Environmental > Aquatic > Deep subsurface > Groundwater | place: Rifle, Colorado... | reverse complement strand
GCCAGCCCCAAAATTGCCGAAACAACCCTTGCAAAAACGGCCTCAAAATCTCTGAGGCTCGCTGCATTTTCTGCGTTTGCAGACCAATTTTGAGCTAAGTTCATATCAATAAAAGTGTAGATAGAAGTTACACAAATTGCAATCAGGTTTAAGTTAGGGGCTAACTAGGATTTAAAGCGCGTTGGGGATATCTAAGTCTCCTAGAATTGTGATTCCGAAGAAGGTTTCAAGGAGCTTAATTATTGCCCAAGCAGCAAAGACGATAACAAGTCCAACTAAAGCCGCTGTTATTTGGTTTCTAGCGGTTTCCGTATTTGCTTTATCTCCACCCGAGGTGATCCATCTAATTCCACCAATCACGAGGATGAAGAAAAATATTACCGCAGCGACAATTAGAATTAAATTGACAAACCCTCCAATTAACGAACCAACTGTAAGGACATTGAGGTTAGAAAAACCTGTTTGGGTAGGACTTAAATTAATTTGGGCTAACATGACCTAATCCATTATTGAATCGCTAGATTAAGAATGTCAAGGGTTAAAATATTTGTCCCGAAAAATCCTTCAATAAGGTTAATAATTGCCCAAGCAGAGAATAGAAGTACAAGCCCTGCGATTGCCGATACAACTTTTCCTCTTGCGCTTTCGACTTGGGATTTATCTCCTCCGGAAGTCATCCAACTTATGGCTCCCCAAATAAGAACAAAAAGAAAGATTACAGCAGCAATGATAAGAGCCAAGTTAATAAGCATTGGCACAAATTGCCCAAAGAAATTTGCTCCCGTCAGGTTTTGAATATTATTTCCTAAAGCTGGATTAGTTATTCTATCTGTACTTGGAACTTGAGCTAGCATTTTATCAAATTATCCAGGGAGGAATTCTTTGTATAAATTCTCCCGGGTTGAGTATTAGGTCAAATCCAAATAGGGTACCGACAAGCTCTATTATAAAAATTCCGGCGATAACTATCACTAACCCAACCAACCCGGTCGTAATTCTTGCCCTAGCTTCTCCCACTTTTTGTTTGTCTCCTCCAGAGGAAATAATTGCAATCGCGCCAGAAATGAGCACAAAGGTAAAATAAACTGCAGCGATAATAGTCAGAAGACCTATCGTACTTGAGAGGAAGAAGTTAAAAATTGTTGTCGATTGGGCTGGGTTTCTACCTTCTAATCCCAAGGGTCCAAAGCCCTCAATATTTCCAGGTATTGGTATTTCTTGTTGAGCGAGTAATCTTTCCATATTAATTAGGGCCGAAAACTCTAAGCCTCAGTAGTGCCGAGTAATCTCCAAAGAGTAGCCTTCCAAAAAGCGCAGCCAAGACAAATGCTCCTGCCGAAATAGCCAGTCCCAAAATAGATTGCCAGATTTTAGACCAGGCGCCGGCGACTTTTTTAGGGTCATCCCCTGCAGACATAAATGCATATCCCGCAAAAACCATATTAAAAAGTGCATAAATTCCTGCAATGACAATTAAAAACCTTAAAATATTTGTTATGAAATAAGTTGGGCCCCCCTCGATAAGGTTTCCATACTGGCTAACTCCCGGAGGTGCTGTGACGTTTCCAAAGATATCTGACATCCTATTAATTAAACACCAAAACTACCCTCAAAATAAACCCCTAAAACCCTGGATTAAAAATTTCGACTCCTGTGACTTGCTCTATTACCTGAATTATCCAATAAGCCGCAAAAATGACCAAAAAACCCATGAGGGCAAAAGTCACTGCCTGTCTTCCTTTTCCGGCCTTCTCGGGATTGTCTTCTCCCGCCCCTGAAATAACTCCAATCCCCCCGACAACTAAAAAGAAAACCATAAGAACTCCGGCAAGAAGTAACGCGTTTGAAAGGATTATTGAGACCAGGTTTCCCAGTCCCACCGTTTGGCCAATAGGGGAGTTAAAGGTGGAGCCAATAGGTACTTCCACAAGTTGTTGCACAGCTAAAGTTTAGCAAAAGCGCGAGACAAATTCCAAACGAAGCGCAATTAATTGGGAGTTTGAAGCTGAATAGCTGAAGACGATTTTTTGCTTAGTTTTTTACCTAGGTACTTTTTGAAACTTCCCTTTCCAAAACGTCTGTCTCTCTTACTAAAGTCAACTAAAGCTTTATCGAACTGCTTTGGAGAAAAGTCGGGGAATAGAACTTTTGTAAAATAGAGCTCGGCGTAGACAGCTTGCCAAGGTAAGTACCCCGATAGTCTCATTTCCCCACCCGTTCTAATAATTAAATCAGGGTCGGGAATACCGACTGTATCGAGCTGATTTGAAAATTCGGCTTCGTCTACGCGTTCTATCGAAACTCTCCCAACCTCAACTTCGTTTATGAGTTTTTTAACGGCCCTTAGAATCTCGTCTCGGCCTCCGTAATTTAAGGCAAAAGAAACTGTTATGGCGTCGTTTTCCTTAGTAAGAGTAATCATATCTTTTACCCGCTTAACAATGTCTTTTGGGAACCAATCTATGTTTCCTATTACCCTTATTTTTACACCCTTTTCAGAAAGCCTTTTGAGCCCGGTTTTGAGGGCTTCTCTAAAAACACTGAAAAGGCCGGAAAGCTCCATTTTGTCCCTGTTTCGGTTTTCGGTTGAAAAAGCCCAGAAGGTAAGGTATTTAATTCCGAGTTCAATCGCGCGCTCTACAACTGGTTCTATTGTTTTTTCTGCAGCAACCCTGTGGCCCTCGACAGCCCCCAGGCCATGCTTCGCCGCCCAACGACGGTTACCGTCCATAATTATTGCAACGTGAGTGGGAGTTTTGATATGAAGTCTCGTCTTCATCGGTACTTGCTAATATTATTTACGAGTCTGTAGTTTAACACAATGCATAAAATGGTGTCCAGCTTATTAATGAGTTAACCGAATATGTCCTGAACGGCTTCTATGCCCAAAATTTGTCCAACAATTTGAACTATCCAATAGGATGCAAAAACAATTACAAATCCCACCACGGCAAAAGTGATTCTTTCCTTGGCAGAGGCTACTGCTTTAGGATCCCCCCTCGAAGTTAATAAGCCGAATCCCCCAAATATGAGGTATAGAAGTAGTAGTAGTCCGGCAATTACAAAGAGATAGGGGACTAAAGAGCTAATTATTTGTCCAAGGGTCAGGCTCTCGCTAAATACAAAATTAGCCCTCCCCTGATTCAACTCGCCATATAATGTTTCAAAATCGATTTGAGCAATTTCCATATATTACTGATTAAATCCCGGAATACCTAAAATATCTACACCTATTACTTGCAATATAAATACCGAAAAAATAATTAGAAGAATTCCCGTTATCGCGGAAGTTAAAAGCTCCTTTCCCGCCTGCAGACGTTGTGGGTCACCCTGGGAAGTCATTATTTGAAATCCCGCCACAAGTATTAAAATAAATGCAATTCCCCCACCAATTCCAATTGCCCAGCGGAGTACCCAGCCGATTAGGGCACCTGAGTCTTCGATGGGAATACATCCTATCGCTGTATTGATTCGCCTTATATTACTTGTACAAAAGATATTCACTAATAACCATATTAGGACAAAATTAAAGAAGTTAAAAGATAAGAGTTGGTATAATAAATAGCCATGGGTTATTTAAGATCAAAATTCAAAGTACAAAATTCAATATTAATACTGGTTGGATTTCTGATTTTTCTATTTTCTATTTTCAGTTTTCAGTATTTGGTATTTGGTGTTCGGGCCGAACCCAATTGTGATGCTCCTGGCTCAGGAGATATCGACTATTGTCTTGCAAAGATTCAGGAGCAGCTCGACGCCCTAACCCCGGCCCACGAAACAAACAAACAAGAATTGGCAAAGCTAAAGGTCCAACTCTCCTCAATCAGTAAGCAAATCGTAGGAGTTTCGTCTCAATTAAAAAAGGTAGAAGCTGACATTGCCCAAAGAGAAGAAGACTTGGCGTATGCTAAAGAAATTTTTGAAGAGAAAACCGCAAATCATTACAAATTTATTCGTTTGTATGATCCACTAATGCCATTTCTTTCTTCAACGGACGCCTCTGAAGCTTTTCGGGAAATAAACTTCAGGCAAATTGCTGCGGACGAGGACAGGCGCACAATGGAAGCCTATGCCCAGGATCTGGCAAATTTGAAATCTGACAAAGAGGCTCTCGAGAAAAATAAAGCATCTCTTTCCTCTATCCAAGCAAAGGTCGATAGCCAGGCAGACTTTTTGGCGGGAGAGGTTGAAAAAACAGAGGCCTACTTGACAACTTTGACCTCAAGACAGAATGAACTCCTGGCCCTAAAAGCTGGAGGGTTTTCGACCTCCGTTGGAGATACTCCGGCGACACTTGAGCCCTGCTCGGGTGCCCCGGGCTCAGCCAATTTCTGCGATCCAGGGTTTCGCCCGGCCTTTGCCGCTTTCTCATTTGGGGCACCACACCGAACCGGTATGAGTCAGTACGGAGCATATGGAAGGAGCAAATCGGGTCAATCTGCGGAGGCAATTTTATCTGCATACTACCAAGGAGGAGACCTTAGGAAAGATTATCCCTCACCGGCAACTATAAATGTTTCGGGTTATGGAAGCATTCCTTTTGAGGACAATTATCTTTTGGGGATTTATGAGGTGCCGGAGTCCTGGGGAAATTCGGGTGGATTTGAGGCCTTGAAAGCCCAGGCCGTTGCCGCCCGCTCATACGCTCTTTCGGTCACAAATGGTGGGTCGGGAACAATTTGTCCGACAGAGAGCTGTCAGGTTTATAAGCCGCAGCTAAAGTCCGGTAAATGGAGAGAGGCTGTACAAGCCACCCGAGGCTGGGTGATGATGAAAGGGGGAAGCCCTGCAACTACCTATTATGCCTCAACCTCCGGTGGATTTACTATTTCCCAATGGGGTTGGAGCGGAATAAAGGATACGTCGGGCGATTGGCCGGGGACGGCTTATGAAAAAGTTTCTGCCTCTCCATGGTTTTATAAGGGTTGGTATAAAAGTAGAGGTGGGTCTACTTGTGGCCGGTCTCATCCCTGGCTAAATAGCGAGGAGACGGCAGACATAATAAATGCCTGGCAAGTACTCTACCGGGGAGGGGGAGATGCATCAAGAGTTTCCCCAATAGATACTGCTTGTTGGGGAGGAAATCCGTATTCGAAGAGCGAGCTGGCTGGAATTGGAGGATATACAAGCGCGTCTTCCGTCTCGGTCATTTATTCAAATAGCGGTTCGACGCTGTCGGTTACATTTGGTACGAATAAAGGAAGTATTTCAGTGAGCGGTGAGGAGCTGAAACGCGCCTTTAACTTAAGAGCTCCTGGTTATATTGGCCTAAAAAGCACTCTTTTTAATATAGAAAAACTTTAAGTGCGGCTTAATCAATTTAAGCATTTTGATATATCCCGCTTTGGAGTTATAATCTGGCAAAATGGGCGATATTTTTGTAGGGGAAAAACATAAAGAAGAGGAGAAAGCTAAAGAGCCAAATATGACCCACGAGGTAAAAGACCCCGAGAAATTCCACACCAAAGTCGAAGAAGATATAAAAAAGGCTGAAAAACCGATTACCCGAGAACATATCCCAGGACATACCCATAACCCACTCTCCGCTTACGACTATTTCCCTGACAATATTGATTTCGAAACAAGAGAAAGAGAGGAAAAAATTGTTCTATTTTTAAGGCGTCACCCGATTACAAATTTAAAATGGATTCTAGTGACGGTCTTACTTCTTATTGCTCCGTTTTTTTTGGGAGCTTTTCCGCTTCTTGATTTTTTGCCGGGGAATTTTCGCTTTATCGCGGTTCTGGGATGGTACTTAGGTACAATGGCCTACATTTTAGAGAATTTTCTTTCCTGGTATTTTAATGTTTACATTGTGACGGATGAAAGGATCATCGATATAGACTTTAACAATTTGATATACAAGGAAGTGTCGGACGCAAACATTGATAGAATTCAGGATGTAACTTACAAGATGGGAGGGGTAGCAAGAACCTTTTTTAATTATGGAGACGTTGAAATTCAAACGGCGAGCGAGGTTCCGAACTTTGAGTTTGCCGCCGTTCCCCAACCCGACAGAGTGGCCAAAGTTCTACAAGACTTAAGAATTGAAGAGGAGCAGGAGAAATTAGAAGGAAGGGTCAGATGACGATTCCAATAATTGGAGTTTCCGTTTTTCCAATAATAAAGATTTTTGTGGTTTTTGCCCTTGGGCTTTATATCGCATTCGCCCTCGTTGTGGTTAGACAAGTACAGCTTATGACCGATACACTCGAGGTTGGATTTGAAGGACCCCTAAGGTTTCTCGCTATAATGCACCTTCTTTTTGCCATTGCAGTTTTGATTTTTGCCCTTATCATACTCTAAAGACGTGCAACTAACGGTGTTAACCGCAAAAATTACCGGTAACCCGGGAGAATCGGGCTGGGCCCAAGTTCACGAGTTTAAGCCAGAAGATGAGGAGAAACTTAAAAAACGGGGCGAGCTATTCGCCGTCATTGCCACTCCCAATTCCCCAGGGGGAGTCGACAGTGTTATTGCAGGAAGAGAACTTCTAAGTCGTCTTCACGAAGAATATTTTGGCGAAACCCAAAAGCCGGCCTTTTATTCCCTTAAAGAGGCGGTTGAAAAAGTAATTTCTGAATTTTCTTCTTCTTGGGGAGGAGTTGAAATTGCCGCGGCAAGCTTTATGGGAGACGTCGTTTATTCTGCCGTCGGGGGAGGAGCCGAGGCCGCTGTTTTTCGAGAAGGGATGCTCGCCAAAATTTTAGTAAGTACCGAAAATAAGGAAGGTGGAGTAGTTTCTGCTTCGGGATATCCAAAAGAAGGAGATATTTTTCTCCTGGGAACAAAATTATTTTTTGAAACCTTACCCCACGGAGTCATTAAGGCGGCTCTTGAGGGAGGGGATCCAGGGGCGGCGAGAGACGCGATTGCCCCATTTATTCACTCGAGAGCTGATACAGGCACGGTAGGAGCGGTGGTCGCCAAATTTGAGAAAGGAGAAGTTCAAGTTCCTAAAATTGACACCGGGGAAGAAAGTACGCTACCCCAAGAGGAAGTCTCGGCTCCAATTGAGAAGGTGCAGGAACAAGCTTCCGCTGCCAGTTCTAGATTGAGAGCTGCCCCATTTTTTGATGGTATTTTACGTGGGATTACGAGGGTAGTAGGACGAAGTTTGCCTGAAAGAAGAATATTTGTAAAGTCCCCTCCGGCGGAGCTTGCCGAGGGAGGCAATAGGCGGCTTGCCATTTCTGTTGGAATTATCCTACTGGTTCTTTTAATTGTGAGTATCGGTTTTGGCATAAGGCAACAAATGTCAAAAGTTGCCAAAGAAAAATATGCGACACGTCTTGAACAAGCAAGCCACGACCTAAGCGAAGCCGAAAAACTCTATTCCTTGGACGCAGCTCGCGCCAGGGAGCTATTTGACTCAGCCAGAAATTTGGTGGCAGAGATAGAAGCCGAAGGGGTAAAAGACCCCCAAATTGAGGCTCTAAAAAGTGAAATTGACGAAAAAGAAGGGTTAATTCTAGGAATTTACAGGGTTACCCCTGAGCTTTTTATTGATCTTTCAATTCTTTCTTCCGGTCTTTCCGGAGACGACCTGGCGGGAAGCGAAGATAGGTTTTTTGTACTCGACAAGGGTGGAAGACGCGTCGTCGGGGTGGAGTTTGATACCAAAAAGACCGAAGTAGTAGCAGGGCCTGACCAGATATCCTCGGCGACATCACTCGCAAATTATGAGGACAGAGTTTTTGTAGTAGGCGACGGTGTAACCGAAGTAGGTGATACCGTCAAAAAAGTGATTGAAAAGGATTGGGAAGGTGATATCCTCGCCTATTCCTACGCCGGCAATATCTACATCCTTGAAAAAAGCGCCAAAACAATTTGGCGCTATCCCGGTACGACTGAGGGTTTTGGGGAAAGAACCAAATGGAATACAAATGAGATTGACTTAAACTTAAACGACGTAGTGGGAGTTACCGTCGACGGCTCCATCTGGGTACTTACAAATTCAGGAAGTGTTTATAGATTTTCTCTTGGGAACCAAGTTGCATTTTCGATTTCAGGGCTTGTTCCGGAATTAACAAGCGGTGCCGCAGTTTATTCAAATGAGACTCTTAAGTACGTCTACATTTTAGATAGAGTCGGAGGAAGAGTTATTGCAATTGATAAGTCTGGTGAATACAAATCCCAGTACTCGGACGAAATAATATCTCAAGCAACCGATTTAGCAGTTTCCGAAGCTGAAAAAATTATTGTAATACTCGCCGGAGACAAACTTTATTCAATAGAGGCAAAGCACTTGTAAAATTAATCGGGCTAAGACAGTCTTATTATCACTTCTTTGTATTGTGTGACCTTCTCACTTGAGGGAATGTAGAAACCCCTTTGACGCAGAGTAGGCTGTATAGGTTGGACGGGGACAGCCATTTGTTCTTCTATAATCTCTGGGTCTCCAGGTAGCCTCGTGTGCACACGCCAGTCGCCTTCCCGCTTGAACCAATCATTAATCTGTAATTGTTCGGCTTTCATAACCTTGCCTTTTGTGGAGGCGGAGGGAATTGAACCCTCGTCCGAAAAGTCAACTAAAAGACTTCTACAAGCTTAGGTTACCTTGTAATTTCTTCCAACCTTTAAAGTAACCCAAAAAAATTAGAATAAGATTTAAATTTCTTAAGTAGAACCCTTAAATCAGAGGGATTCTGCTGCATCTTGACAGGTTTATGCCTAAAGGCGCGGTCAAGAAGCGCCTCCTTCAGAACATTTGCCTTAAAACGTTTTTTAAGCGAAGGCAAAATTATGACTAGGTTTATTGACGCTAGTTTTTGATTATTGTTTTAAGACTACTAATCAAAGTCTGCTTGCCGTCTTTTAAAAGAGCTTCCCGTCGAAACCGGTCGCCCCCGTTATCTTAACTTAAATTCTTTTTCGAGCTCGCGCTCGATATCTTTTCGCTTAATCGCTTCTTTCTTTTCGAACTTGCGCTTGGGTTTAGCCAAGGCAAGAGTAACCTTGATTAAGCGGCCCTTATTATATAGGTTTATAGGCACCAAAGTCAATTTGAATTGCTTCATTTTGGTAGTTAATGAAAGGATTTCCTTTTTATGTAAAAGAAGCTTCCTGGACCTGGTTGAAGAATAATTTTGAGCCCCAATAACTGGAATATTTGCATTAATTAGAAATGCTTCGTCATTAACAATTCTTGCAACGGACTGGTTAATGTCTGCGTGTCCGGTCCTTATGGCCTTTGCCTCTCCTCCAGAAAGGGAGATGCCGGCCTCAACTCGGTCGCCCTCGAGTTTGTATTCATAATTTGCTCGTTTATTGGCAATTTTCATGGTCCAAGTATATTATATTAGCTTTCAATGGCAATTTTAGACCTTCTTTTCCCCAAATCCTGCCTTGGCTGCGGCAGAGGCGGTAGATATATATGTAATTATTGCATTGAGAAAGTGAAAGTCCCACTTTGGATATGCCCGGAATGCTTCAGACCCTCAACCTCCGGGAAGACCCATGCAAATTGTCTAAAGGGAGAAGGTCTTAATGGTCACATTTCACTATGGAATTATGAAGGGGTCATAAGAAGAGCAATTTTGACCCTCAAATATAAGCATGCTCGGGAAGTTGCCAAAGAGCTTTCTGGGTATGCAGCCCGTCAACTTCTAAAAAGAAAAACCATAATTAATAAACCCATTTTGGTTCCAATTCCTCTTTTTTGGCTCAGGAAAAACTGGAGAGGTTTTAATCAATCGGAAGAGATTGGGAAAGAGCTTGCAAAAAGTCTAGACTGGAGATTTGAACCTAATATCTTAGTTAGGAAACAGTTGAAAGTTCCCCAGACTGAACTTAAAAGGGAGGAAAGGCTTTCAAATGTTCGGGGTGTTTTTTCCCTTAATCCCAAATTTTCATCCTCTTTAACTAAGAATTCATATATTCTTTTTGACGACGTCTGGACAACGGGCTCAACTCTCAAAGAAGCAGCGAGTGTACTAAAAAGAAACGGAGCCAAAAGTGTTCTGGCACTAACGCTTACGGGATGAATTTTTTAGTAGGTGCTCAACCGCCAAAATCTCCTTGTCAATATCACTCATGAAATCATAGTCTTTTGCCTCGTGAGCTCCTACCCAAGCGTAATCTATCAAGTCTTTCCCGAGCTTGACCTTACCTGACTTATACCAAGACCAGTAAGAAAGGGTAACAACAGGGAAGCCATCGGGTCTTACAAATACCAAATCAGTCAGGTAATGAGGAGTATCAATTTTTAAACCCACCTCTTCTTTGACTTCCTTTTTTAAAAGCCAGTCGATAATGTTGTACCAGGCATCGGCATTGGACTTTGGGAGGGACCCGTATTCGCTTTGAACCAGTTTTCCTCCTGGAACTGTCCATCTGCCGGGGAAAGCTTTCTCCTTAAGGGACCTTCTGGCAATTAAATATTTTCTTTGTCCTTTTGAGTCTTTCTTAACAATTATGGCAGTGGCAGTGACAAAATGGAGACGTGGGTCAAGCATTAGGCGGTGAGGGTGGGATTCGAACCCACGGTGACGATTGCTCGCCACGGAGGTTTTCAAGACCTCTGCACTAGTCCGACTATGCGACCTCACCCTGGCGGAGGGTGTGGGAGTCGAACCCACCGGCCGCTTTCGCGACCTCAGTTTAGCGAACTGATGCCTTAGCCGTTCGGCATACCCTCCAAACTAGCCTCCAATTATATCAGACTTTAGCTTTGGAACGAAACTCAACTTTAAGGTATAATAGTAAACAGTATGCCTGCCGAAGACGAAAAAGAAGGTACTTTAAAAGAAGAGGGTGAAAAAGCCCGTGGGGAGGTTCAACCCGTCGTAGTCAGACAAGAGCCAGAAAAAGATCTAGTTACTTGGGAAGCACCGGCAAGACCCTTTAAGAGGAGGGATAGGCAGTTTTATATAACCCTCTTTGCCATAGCCGGTATAGTTGCCTTAGTGCTTGGTTTGGTCGAGGGGGCAATGCCTGTCGTCCTCATTGTTTCCCTGGTCTTTCTTTTCTATGTAATGAATACGGTTGAACCCGGGCACGTTGAATATAAAATTACCAATAAGGGGATAAAGGTAGCGGGGAGAAAGACAGAGTGGAGTGTAATGACCAGATTTTGGTTTATGAAGAGATTCGATAGCGAACTCGTGATTTTTGAAACGCTAGTTTTACCTGGAAGGCTCGAGATTGTCCTCAAGGATGGGATCAAGGACGAAGTCAAAAAAGCTGTCTCCACGTACCTTGCCGAAGAGGAGGTACCCCCTTCAGCCCTCGACAAGGCGGCAAATTGGTTTGCCAGGAAATTGCCTGGAAATCAGTAATTTTGCGCCCGTAGCTTAACGGATAGAGTAGCGGCTTGCGGAGCCGTTGATCCCAGTTCGACTCTGGGTGGGCGCACCCAAGGTGGGTTCGCATAGTGGCCAATTGCACGAGTTTCGAAAACTCGAGGGAGAAATCCCTACACAGGTTCAAATCCTGTACCCACCGCCGACATGAATAAAGAACAATCTATATTAATCTCAGGGGC
>Ga0209518_1004307_pt1 | contig 11490 bp, 7 predicted proteins | sample RifGroB1_FD_183993 | JGI IMG/M metagenome (GOLD analysis project Ga0209518, IMG submission 183993) | Groundwater microbial communities from Rifle, Colorado, USA - Groundwater B1 (SPAdes) (version 2) | ecosystem: Environmental > Aquatic > Deep subsurface > Groundwater | place: Rifle, Colorado... | reverse complement strand
CCTGCGTCCATTTGGGCGCGCGCTTCTTCAACAAGAGAATCTACTTGGTCTTTTTCCTCTGCCGCCCCGCCTGTTCCGCCGCCATCATCGCCTGTTTTTTCAACCTGTCCTCCGCCTAACGCTTTTCCTTTTCCTCCTAATGCCATATCTACGCCTCGGATAGCCGTTCCCATAAAAGCAAAAGAGGCTATTTCTTCAGCTACTTGCTTCCAAGAGATATTAAAAGTCTGATCTGATAGCCCAACTTCATGTAAAATCGCATACATAGCGTCAGCCACTCGTTCTTCGCCCCATTCCTGTATGACTCCGTTCCACCCCGCTCTTTCAACTACTTGTCTGAATAAGGACGGCGTAAGGCTGGGGTTGGCTTTTAAAACCGCTTTTATAAAACCGGCTTTGATAAGAGCCGTCTTTGCTCCTTGCCCAAGAAGAGTAAAAGCTCCGCCGGTGAACTCCGAAGAATACTCAACAAGAGCTGATGAGGCCGAGTTTATAAGAGCGTCGCTTAATGGCTGTCCGTCTTCCGCCAAGCCGGTAAAATCCCCTTGTTCGTTGAAAAGAGGCGTGCCGGTCATTCTTTCCACAGTTCCCAGCGGTATCCTGGTGGAACTTGATATGGCCGCTCTAATGCCGGCCCCGCTTGCGTATTGCCCTATTTCTTTTAGAAAGACAGAGCGCATGGCTTTGTCAGTGATTATTTTAGTTGCGACTGTTTTAGCCGCTTTTAACACTCCTTTTTCCGCTACAAGTTCCATTATAGAACCGCCGCCGGTAAATGGCGCGAGAAGTCCCGCTCCCAGAATTTCCACCATGAATTGAGCTGAACCTTTGATAATTGAACCGACGGAATATCCCCAATCTTCTTTGTGCCGCCTATTTTCCTCATCAACATTCTGAATATAATCTTTTGCCCATGCTTTTTCTTCATCGGTCGCTTCTCCTTTTTTTGCTTTGTCCGAAATAAGTTTAAGTTTGGTAATTTGCCCGATGTCGTATAATTCTCCGGCATAAGGAATCGCCGAAAGTGGCTTGCTCACAAGGCCTTTTAAGATGTTTTGCGGAACAATATCGGCTTTGCCGAATACAACCGGCCTTTTTTCCTCTTGCGCTATCTGTTCCAATCCAGCTCCGGCTTCTTTCATAAAAGAAGTTTCGGCGATTGACTGGATGAAAGGAGTGTCGGAAAACGCGTCAAACACATTTCCTATTGTTTTTTTTGCTCCCGACAACGCTTTAAAGGCGACATCTTTGGTCGCGCCTAAAATCCCGCCATCCGTTGAATAATTATCAAGATTAAGCGGTTGTTTTTCTACGGCTTTATATTCGTCAAGATTTAATTGCTTCATTTTATTTCCCCTTTGCTTTTAAAGCTTTGTCTATTTCTTCGTCCGAATATCCATCCGACTTCATTTTAGCATAATTAAACCCGGCGGATTCAGCGCGAGTTTTAATATCCCCTCCTTTTGCCGTTTCAACGTCGTAGTCATAAAGGCCCGTATCATTCTTATAAACATCGTCCCAGAATTTCTTGCCGTCAGTTCCGTATTTTTTCACAAACTCTTTTCGCTTCTTTTCAGCGTCGGCCTCGTCTTTAAATTCCATTGCGTCCATTTCCGCTTTCATTTCCGATGCTTTCTTTTTCTCCTCGCTTTTAACCGCCGCATCCGCCCAATCTTTGGCCGCTTTCGCTTTCTTTTCTTCTATGTCCGCCGCAATTTCTTCCGGAGTTTTTATGCTGGCTTTTTCTTTGGCGGTTTGAGCTTGCTTATATTCAAGGTCGGCTTTTTCTTTGAGGTCTTTTTCCGTTAATTCTTTGGCGGTCGCCGTAGCGCTGGCCATGGCCGAATAAACGGAATAAAAATCTTCATCAGTCAGTTTCCCGGCCGAGTCAAGGATTATTTTCCTTATTATTTTCGCTTTTTCTTCTTCGTCTTTGGCGTTTTGAAAATTTTTAATATATTTAAACTTGGCCATGTCCATTGTTTTTTTAACGCTTTCTTGATGTTTTGTTTCCTGCTCTTTTCTGACTTTTACGGTCAGTTCATATCTCTTTTGGACTTGGTCGGCCAAGTCTTTGGTTCTCTGCCTCATTGTTTCTTCAACTTTATTCAAAGCGTCCATATTTTCCCGCAAAGTCGCAAGTTTGCCTTCGTCGCGGGAAGCTTTGGCTTTAGCCAATAAATCATTTCTTTCGTTTTCCAATCCGGCGATCGCATCGGAAGATTTTTGTTCTTGGTCTGATATTGCGTTGGTAAATTCCAAAGGAACATATTGCGCTCCGCTTGACAAACCGTAAGCGGTAGTTCTGTCCACATTCATTCGGTTTATTTTTTGTTGCTCGTCAATCAGCTTAGTGTAGGTGTTAGTTATATTGGAAACGCTGGAAGCGTATTGTTCGTCAAGCATAGCCAAAGTTTTTGGCAAAAGCGAAGCCACTTGCGCTTTCATATCCGTCGCCCATTGTTCCGATGAAGCCTTGCCCGTTTCTTGGCTTTTAATCATTTCGTCGTAAAGAGGGTCGCCGGAGCTTTTAAATTCTTTTTCTCCCGCTACTATACCTTTCCCGGCCTCTTCTTTTTTCGCAAGGGGGTCTGCTCCCGTCCCTCCGCCCATGTAAGTCGCTCCTTTGAGCATATCTTGATTTAAGGTCGGATCGCCGATATTGACTATTTGCCCGCTAGCCAGTTTATATTGATAGTCCGGGTTTAATTTTTTATCTAAACTCGTTCCGAGTGATTTATACTCTCCGGCCCCGTCATTGGAAGAAACCACCGGTTCGGTTGAGCCAAAAGGCTTTATTTCTGTTGGAGTATAATTTCCCAAAGTTATTTCTTCGCCGGGTCTTATAAGGTCAAAATTGCCGGACGGCACGGAAGAAACACCCGCCTTTTTGTAATTGGCAAAACCGTATTTTTGACTGATAGTATTCAATGTTTCCCCCGGCAATACTTTGTGTTTAAATGCCATAGATTTATTCGTTCCAATAAACTATTACTACACCCCCCGTTCCTGCGCCGCCGGCCCGGGCGGTTGTATCGGTAGCGTTTCTAGCTCCGCTTCCTCCGGCTCCATATCCGACTCCGGCAACTCCCGCCGCCGCGCCGTCAACGCGCGCATTACCTCCGAAACCCAAAGGATTACTCCCTCCGGCTCCCGATTTTATATATCCGGATACACCTATAACATGCGCCGATTCGCCGTCTTTACCTGTTACCGCCAAATCACCATTAGTTGTCGCCCCACCCGCGCCACCGGCTGTTTCTGCCTCATCCGATTCGCCCAAAGCTCCTCCTGAACCCCCATTGGCAGTTACAGTAACCGCCCCGGCAAAAGAAGAATTACCTCCGGCTCCTCCCGCCACTCCCGAAGCGGCCGAACCTGCCGCGCCCACCGTTACAGTTACATTTCCTGATACCACCACTTCCGCCTCCGCGTATCCTCCCGCCCCTCCGCCTCCGCCAGCCAATTCTCCTGCCCCGTTAGAAACTCCGCCCCCAGCTCCGCCTCCGCCGACAACTTTAACGATAACATTGGTTACTCCCGTTGGTTTTGTCCAAGTCCCCGAAGCGGTAAATACCTGCATATTTTGCTTTTTTTCCGGCAAACTGGTTAAAGCCGAACCATCTCCGGCAAGTTGCGCGACTTGGCTTTGCATTTGCCAATCAGTCCCGTCATAGACGACTTCCACTATCTGGCCAATTTCAATATCTCCAGTAATTAGGTCTTGGTCGTTAAGTTTTTTTATCGCCAACGCTGAAAGCCCCGAAACCGCGAGAGTGGCCGCTCCCGTGTTGGCCACATCCGCCTTAAATCTGAATTTCATTCCCGTTACATAAGCGGTAATAGCCGGAGCGATTGTAATGGCGTAAGCGTCTGTTCCAACGGCAGAGGCGGCATAAAAATCAGTTCCGCCCTCAATGGCCTCAATTAAATCCTGCTGATTTTCCGTTAATTGCTGATTAAATCTTGGATTGAAATAGATTTGGGTAGCAGAATAAGCGAAACCTATCGTAACCTCTTTTGTTCCGGCGCTTGACGATAATCCGCCCGCCGTGTTGGAAGCGTAGTAAATCGCTCCGGCTGTAAGACCGGACTGGTTAGCGTCCAAACCTCTTACCAAAACTCCGCCAGAGATTGCTCCGCCGTCCACACCGGCCCCTTGCGCGATGCCTAGCATCGCATTCTCCACAGTCGCCGCCGTATCCGCGTCGCACTTTTTCCATTCATTGTCGGTATCATCAAAATAAATAAGATTACCGGCAACAAGAGTTTCTCCGGCCGTTCCTGCAACAATGACATTGATGGTAGTGGCTATTCCAGCCACTACGCTGTCCACATAGGCTTTGCGGGCTATATCATTGGCCGCCACCGGATTACCGGCCGTGATTTGAGGCAAAGCCGAGAAAGTCATTATAGCCGTAAATGTCCCTGCCACATCAAGATTGGCGAACCGGGAAAGAGTGAGTGGGTCGTTGGATACGATAACTTCCGCCCCCGACTGAAAATCCTCACCCGTGCTTGCTCCGGCGTAAGGAGAAGTCCCAGCGATACTTCGGCCATTAGTGGCCACAGTAAGTGTGCAAGTGGCATCCGTTGAGCTTTGAGAAAGGGCGCTGAATTTTATCATTTCCACCGTATCTCCTTGTTTTATAACTATCACGCCGAAATCTCCAAAATCCGACATCGCCAATTCAGTGCCGTCCAAGTCCACGAACTTTTTTAACACAACGGAAGTCCCCGATGAGGATAAGGGAGAATGTAATGTTGTTTTTAAAACTTTTGCTATCTTCATATTTTTATATTATTTATAATTATACCATTATTTTAATCTTTGGGAATAAACAAATCCGAACCAATTTTCATTTCCGACAAATCATTGTCTATATACCAGCCCAATAATTGAAATTCCACTTCCGCGCCCGTCAAAGTAAAAACTGGCCGATAGTTGAACCATGAAATCCCCGTGTATTTGTCAAAAACAAAAAATGGTTTCAAGGAATTGTCGCCCGAATCTTCCACCCCAGCCAAAGAACGGGTGGCCAGCGCTTGGGCGGCAAAGGTAACATCATCAGACACTTCATAAACTTTGATGTCGGCCACTTCAAAAGAAATTTCATTTGAACCTTTGGCCCCCGATTCTTCGTAAAAATGATTGACTGTAACTTTGGTCGTTACCGTCGCTCTGGCGTGTATTCCAAATAGCGTATGTTTTTGGTAACGGAAAGGATTATTGCCCGAAATATAGCCCGGCGCTATGACGGCTTCAATTTCAGCGTCCAAATCCTTTCTTCCTGTGAATAGTTCAAATGTTTCATTCCTTGAATTGGAATGTCCGTATCTCACTCCGCCAATAACGCTTAGGCAGTTCATTGGGATAGTCTGGGGAGATTGCCACTCGTCTTCCACAATATCCAATATCAACAAAGTTCCCTCGGCCGGATAAAGAACAAATATGTATCTTTCGTGATAATAAATTTTCACGCCTGTTTCATCTAGGCGAAGCAACAAGCCTTCAATTTTATCGGACATAAGACGCATATCGTCCGTTCCGACTATCTCCAAAGAAGTAATGCGATAGATATATTTATTCTGCCCGACAAAAACAACATCCCCTTTATGAATGGCGACCGCGCAAGGAAGAGCGCCGTTTCGTTCCGCTTGGTCAAATTTTTCCACATTCGTCCAGTATCCGTAAGAATTTACCGCTTCTGTTTTTGTTATTTTAAACCAATCATCCGTCGTTGAAATCCACAAAACATCTTTCCGGCCTATCATTGCCGTATATTTGCCGTCCAAATCCAATAAGTCGGCCGTCAAAGCGGTTTTTGTTCCGGGAATAGTGAATAACACCCCAGTCGCCTCGGCGTAAGTCGTGGCGTGGGAATAATAAATGCGCCCATTATCAAAATTAGAAACGAAGACATGGTTTTTATAAACATAAACATCATCCTTATCAATTCCCGCCAAAAGAGCAGTTCTTGTCTTGACGGCGCTCATTACATAATCTCCCGCCGCCGGAACGGGACTGGGAGTAGAAGTTAAATGCAAAGCGAGGTCGGCGCAAGCATCATCGTGATTATAAGCCTCTATGCCCGCCACGGCCCCGCCAGACATCCTTACCACCCTAACCGCCTGCGCTACGGCATTGCCGGGATCAAAACCAAGAGCCAATAAAGTGCCTGTTTCCGAAACGGTTATTATATCCGCCGCGTAAGAAGCGACTGTTCCTATTGAGCCGTTCCATTCAAAAATTTTATCCGAGCCATCTACCATCATTAAACGGCTTTTAATCACACTTCCGTTAATGTCCACCCATGGAGCGAATCGCACCCTTGTTGTTCCTGTTGTAAAACCGGTAAATAAAGTTATCCACAGAGTCCCTACTTTGACTTGGAGGGTTGTCCCCCACACCCTAAGGGCTTTTGCTCCGCCCGGCGCGCTTCGCCACACATATTCGCTGTGAATAGGAGTGTTTTCCGTGCTGGTGTTTCCGTCATTTTCCAATCCTCCGCGCGTTATCACTTTATTTTTATAACAAAGAACATTTTTAGACGGATAAGCCAAATAGTTCACAGGAATCTGTGTGATGTCATTGCCCTCTATATATCCTTTGTAATTATTTACAATCATATTTTTAATCAATACTTAGATATTCTTCGCCCCTTGCGGTATCTGCCACTCCGTTATAAATATCACTTATCTCGGTAGCGGTTAAAGCCCTGTTAAATATGGCCACATCATCAATAATCGCCAAAGCGTTATTTGCTGTTCCTGTTGAATACCCACTCCAAGAAGCACCGATAGCTAATTTCGTTACTAAATTAGCATCATTCGCTCCGTTGCCAGCACAAGAAGCTCTTGTTGTTCTCTCCACTGCATTAATATATCCTTTCATTGTTCCGCTACTCACAGCAGGGTCAAAAGTCAAAACTAAATGATACCAACCCGATGTCCCAAGTGTAACATTGTAATAATCCAAATAACCAACAACACCGTGCCTCTCACGCCAAAAACCAACCCTCGGTGTTCCTGCATTATATTCATAAACAACAGAATAACCGATAACATTCGTGTTCGGCCCCAAAGTTTTATTCAAAAATTCATATTTGCCAGTAGTAATTTCAGTATTTAATTTAACCCATAAAGAAATCGTAATGGCGTCATCATATCCACCCATTCCTAAATCACTACTCGTAGCTAAATTTTTATCTCCGTCAGAAGCGCCAAAATCAGCACCATTGGTAAATTGAGCGGCATTAAAAGCGACAGAATTTGTATTTACTAAATCATAATCAGTCCCACTGTCTTCGCTGTCTGTTAAATCTTCTAAACGATAATAAGCCTGCAAGTTGGCATCATTATATAAACTCATTGAAAACAATTCTACCGCCGCCGCATTGGCATTTTGAATAGAAAACATAACAGACAAGATAACAACAAAAGATATAATTTTGGTTATGTATTTTTTAAAAAATAAACCAAGCAACGAAAAAGGAAGAAAAAATAAAAATCCCACCAGTTTAAGTTTTGTTAATTTATATTCTGAAAATTCGTTTGGTATGTAATACATTATGGTGTTGTTGAAGCGATTAAATTTTTAATTATCTTCCAGTCATAATCAAATTGATTTTTAAAAATTCCTGTTGAGGTTGCCATACGATAAGTTCTCTCTCCTTCCGTTTTTTCAATCGTAATAATATATCCCCTTTCACCTTTGGCAGTTTCGTATTCGTCCACTTGATAGGAAGTTTCAGGAGTATTGAGGGGTTTGACGATTTCTTTTGGACGATATTTATATTTTCCGTTCTGTTGCTTGTCGGTTTCTTGCAAGGTTTGGATTTCAGCCACTTTGTCAGCGATTACAACATCAACATCTTCGGGTGTAGCCCCTAATCCCGCCGCCAAAGCCGTCCCGCCGATAAGGAAAGTAATTATCAACTCTTTGAATTTCTGCCAGATTGTTTTTAGTTTAGTCAGCATCATAAGTTCCTAAAAAGGTGCAAGCTGTTAATGTTGGCGAAGAAGCGGGGGTGCCGACTTCCACCCGCATACTTTCCCCCTTGGTAAAAGTATTGTTTGTAGAAAATGTGAAAGTTCCGATTGTAGTTGAGGCGGTTAGCATATTAAGTCTGTTTCCCGACCCATCTAGCACAGAAACATTAGTTGTCCCTGTGTCAGTTTCGCAAAAAGCGGTTGTCATTGTTACATTAGCCGGGGCTGGCGCCAAATAAGGTTTGGAAGTGGTGGCAGACCAAGCCGAACTGGTGGCATATACGAAATGCCTTTCAAAATACGGCATTTGGATTCCGAGCGTTGAACCATTATAAGACCATTTTAATTGCCCCGAAGTGGTGTCAATTCCTATCTCGCCTGTGGTATCAATAGTTGGCGCCCCATTCGGCACTTCCAACGATGTCGCTCCGCCGAAGTCATAAACGCCTGTTCCTATATCTCCGGTATTGAGAATAAAAGCGTCATCAACACTTATATCATCGCCCGTAAGGGTGCAATTTGTTCCGCAGGTTAAGTTGGATTGAGAAGATATGTCCAATGTTCCCGATATGGTGGATAGGGTTGTTGTCGCTACCCAAGCCGGAACACCGCCCGATAAGGCGAGAACATACCCATTCGTTCCAAGAGCCAATTCCGAGAACGAACCAGCCGAACCGCCGTAGATGAGTTCTCCCGCTCCAATAGCCCCGCCAGCGAAGTTATTGCTGTCTATGGTGCCTGTCCAGTCGCCGGATTTGGTCAAGTAGGTATCGCCGATGGCCGTGCCGTTCCAAATTCCGCCAACTACCGTGCCGAGATTGGAATTGGTGGTAACCGATAAGTAAGGGAATGTTGAAGTGGCAGTGCTTGTCGCCGTAAAATTGTTAGCCACTATTTCCCCTCCTATTCCAAGAGAAGTATAAGGGCTGGTGGTGCCTATTCCCACCTTGCCGCCGAAAATATATTGAGAAGCCGTTGTCCCGCTTTCTATGCCCCCCAAGAACGGAGCGACATTGACGAGGATTGAGCCGTTGCCCACGCCCGAATTAAGGACAATGCCTATGCCTTTGGTATAGTTGGGATAAGTAGACCGCAGATTAGTTAAAGCTCCCGCCGTAGTCGTGGACACGAAAACATTATCTCCTGCTGTGAAAGCGGAAGTGTTTATATTGTCCACTATGCCGTTGAGCATTATTTCTCCAAAACCATTATTTGAAATTGAAGCGGTAACCACTCCTACTGTCGGACTGGCTGTTGCAAGCGCGTCCGCTTTTGCGAGCGTTACATTTGGAATTGCTCCGGTAGAACCATTTATATATATAACCTGCCCCGCCGTCAAAGTCCCGCCTGACACATTTTTGGCTAAAAAAACATTATCTTGATTGACGACTTTTTGAACGCCTGTTTCGGATAAATTTATCAATCTTGTAATACCGTTGCTAGTAACCGCTTGAAGTCTTGCCGTTCCTGTTTTTACGCCTGTGTCCAATGTCGTTCCGATATAATCAAGAAAATTGCTGATGGATATTTGGGAGGTGGAAGCGTTGCCGAAATGAGAAGTGGAAGAAGCGTTAAGTCCGCCTTGCGCCCACCAGGGCGCGGTGGTTGAGCCAGTCAAATTAACCGCTCCGTAATTATTGGAAAAAGTCCAGTCGTAATTGGAAAGAGTGGAAACTCCCTGCGTTCCGGTGTGATTTGTTCTTGACAGATAATAAGTTCCTTCTTGTCCGTCAAAAGTTCCTGTCCAATTACCCGTTACAGTTCCCGCAATGTTGAGCGAAGACGTTGCTGTCGGCAGATAAGTGCCGTTTGATTGTCCCACCAAAACCTTGCCGTAAGTGGGAACTTGCGAAGTCCCCGTTCCTCCGCCACCCGGATAAAGAACTGTTACGGCTTTGGCCATTCCCGCGACCAAAAAGACCGACAATGCTATTCCTAAAATGTATTTAAAGTATTTCATATTAGTAATTTTTTCTAAATAATGCTCTTAAAATTGAACCCTCCGGCGGAGCAACAATGAAAGATACGGTTAAACCAGAGAAAGTGTAGTCTTCGCCAAGCGTCTGCGGAGCGCCGTTTAAAACAATAAACAACGAAACGGTCGGATCTGGCGCGACAGATAAAATAAAAGTTTTATTCGCTCCATCTATTTCCCCCGACAATTCTATATTGTAATTAAAGTATCTCATATATATCTGAAAAATGCTCTTAAAATTGAACCGGTCGGAGGGGCAACAATGAAAGATACGGTCGCTCCCGAAAGCGTATAATCCTCCGTAACAGTCTGCACCGAGCCGTTCATCGTCAAAAGTAGAGAGGCTGTCGGATTGGGAGTATAAGGCAGAACAAAAGTGAGATTTATTCCATCTATATCTCCGGTTAATTCCACGCCATCGGCGAATTGATAAACCACATCGGTAGAAACCACATCGCTTGTCGTTTCTATGTCTAACTGCTCTTCGCCCAATCCGGATAGCATATCCTCTGCCAAAGGCGGTAAGGTGTTATACGAAAGAGGCATCTCGGAAGACGGATGTTTTCCCTCATACGACTCGTATTTCCTTTCCAACTGACTTATAAAATTCTCCAATTCTTTCGCGCTTATGCTGACAAAAGAAGAGTTTTGAGCGATAAGAACAACCGCCTCATAGTGAAGTATGCCGATTTCCGTCCGGGCCAAGTTTATATTATCTCCTTTAACCGGAGTATCTTTCCAAGCTCCCGTCGTTCCGTCTGCGAACATTCTGTTGGAATAGTATTCAAGGTTATAATGAGAATTTTTTTGGACAGTTATTCTATCCATTATGACAGTCTGCGCTGTGGCCCCGCTATCTAAAATTACTCTAAGCCTCCACTTAACGATATTGGTCGTGGAGGGACTTCCGGTTATATTGGCGCTGGCTATCCAAAAACGAACCATATTCATTCCATCCACAAAACTGTCCCCCACGCTGTCTTCGGTTGAAGTCAGTGTGTAATAATTTCCCGTGTCGGTTTCCAAAACCAATTCCACCCGATTGACATACGCCGCGTTCTCAAAATTCAACGGAACAACCGCTATTCCTTTTAAATAATCGGTAATGTTTATGGCCGTAATAGTCTTGCTGACTTCGTTTTGTGTGGCCGCGCGCCACTTATGAGTTCCCGTTCCGTCGTCCGTCAAATTTATAGCCGAACCGCCGGAAGTAAGGGAGAGTTTGAAAGTATCGGTGGTTTTACTAACCACAAAATAAACCGTATTGGCCGACAGACCGGCCGGCAAGGTTGTCCCAGAAAAAACCATCACCCTGTCGCCATTGGACAAGCCGTGAGCGGCGGAAGTGAGAAAGTCAGTAGTGAAATCAGTAGTGAACGCTGTTCCTGTTTCTTCTGAAAATGTCCTTTGGAGCGCGCCTGTTCCATAAACAAAGTCGTGTTCATTCAAAGAAAGAGTTTGGTCGCTTGTTATTCCGGTCGTTGCGTCCATTTCTTCAACGGTAATACTGGCCGGAGTTTTAG
>Ga0209518_1004306_pt1 | contig 11492 bp, 14 predicted proteins | sample RifGroB1_FD_183993 | JGI IMG/M metagenome (GOLD analysis project Ga0209518, IMG submission 183993) | Groundwater microbial communities from Rifle, Colorado, USA - Groundwater B1 (SPAdes) (version 2) | ecosystem: Environmental > Aquatic > Deep subsurface > Groundwater | place: Rifle, Colorado... | reverse complement strand
CCAGCCGCATGTGCGCGACCGCTCCCGCAGGTACGCCACCGCCGCGGCGCGCTCAACATCGGCGGCCATCTCGTGGGGGTCGGGAGCCTGTTCCCACCCGCACATTGGCTCGTGCACCGCAATGATGTCACTGGCTGTGCCGCCGCAGGTGCAGCCCTCGACACTCCTCAAATAGCGGACAGTGAACATGTCGTTATCCTTTCCTCACCCACTCGTGGCAGTGCCCGGCGCGGGGGCAGTAATCCCCCCAGCGCGCGCACTGGATGTCGTCCTCGTCGATGAAGCAGTCAGCCTCGAACACGACCGGCTCACCGCGGGCGCACGTCGCGCACGTCTGCGCCTTCAGCTCGAGCAACTCGCGGGCCATGGCGAGCAGGGCGGGGAGGGCGTCGGGCAAAGCTACCTCGAATGGGTACTCCTCCGACGTCCAATCGGTGAGTAGCCACGCACGGTATAGCCGCTCCAGCTCGTCCAGCTCCTCGCTGGGCAGCTCAGCCACGGGGCGTCTCCTTCGCATCCGCCTCGCGCTTCGTCGAGCGCAGGCGGTCGTACTTGCCCTCACCCTCGCCGGCCCACTCTGTGATCGTCTTGCTCATGGCTCCCTCCCGGCCTCTCGCTGCGCGGCCTTGGCGTCTTCTCTGTCTTCGCGGTCGTTCGCGGCTAGCGCGGAAATGGCGTCGTCTCTAGCCATCTGGCTGCATTCGAGGGCCGATAGCCGGCATCTGGTGGCTGGCTCATGTAGCTTCGCCTTCCGCATCTAAGTCTGCAATCGCCCTGGCCAGCTTCTTGATCGCACCCATCAAGGGTGCGACGTCGTCGGGCCCGCCAGCGCGCATCAGTTCATGGACTTGAAGGGCCACCGATGCGCCGTACACGCACAACCACCGATGTTTCATGAACGCCAGATAATCTTCGACGATCACGCTGCACCCGTGATGTCGCGGTCCCGCTCGTCGACCTCGACCGCGCGCACGTCTCACCGCGACCGAGCAGGCGCTGCCGCAGCACGCTCGCGAGCCAGTCCGCAGGGCAGTGCCGCGATTCGACGATGATGGATGGGCGCATGTCAGTCATCGCTCCCCTGCAACAGATCCTTGAGCTTCGCCTCCAATAGATTTTGACGCTCAGTGAACACCACTTCCACCTGCTTCATCTGCTCTCGCTGTATGCCGAAAGTGATGGCGGAAGAGATCAGCACGTGCACGTCCCGCTCGATGTCCGCGTAAGTGTCCTTGTTCATCTCGCACCTCCCTGCTCTGCGTCGAGCATCTCGAATACGTGGTTGATTCTGCTGTTAGTCGCCATTGTGTCACCGGGCTCATCTGCCCGAGTCGCGGTCGTGCCAGCCTTGGGAGGACTGCCAGCGCGACCGCGACTCGGACGTGTGAGCCCTGGCGTCCACACGACCACGATCCTCTTCGCCCTCCACTTGTCCAGCACGTGTACGATCTCGCTACGCCACACCCAACAGCGCACGAGTGGCTCATCGATGCACTCGCGATCCAGCCACGCGCGTGAGGCGAAGTAGATCCCAGGGTGGCACTCGGTTGCCATGTCGACCGAGAACCACGGCGCGACGTGCTCACCGGGCGTGTATTTTGTTGCGCAGTGGTGTGAGCGCGCGGTGCGCCAGCCCCACACGCGATCGCGGCCCTCGACGGACTCGACCTCCAGGCCAGCAGCCACGCACTCCTCTGCGGTCGGCGCGGGCACGGGCGCCGCTGGGTCCAGACATGTGCCGCGCAGGTCGGCGCCGCGAAGGTTCGCGTCGCTCAGGTTCGTGCGCGTCAGGTTGGCGCCATCGAGATCGGCGCCGGTCAGGTCCGCGCGCGTCAGGTGGGCGCGCGTCAGGTCCGCGCGCGACAGGTCGGCGTTGGCCAGGTGGGCGCCGCTCAGTGCGGCGCCGCGAAGGTTGGCGCCGCGCAGGGTGGCGCCATCGAGATCGGCGCCGGTCAGTGCGGCGCCGGTCAGGTTCGCGTCGCTCAAGTTCGCGCGCGTCAGGTTCGCGCCGTTCAGGTGGGCGCCGCTCAGTGCGGCGCCGCGAAGGTTCGCGTCGCTCAGGTTCGTGCGCGTCAGGTTGGCGCCATCGAGATCGGCGCCGGTCAGGATGGCGCCGCGAAGGTCGGTCCCGCTCAGATCGGCCTTGCGAAGGTCGGCCCGGACGCCGCCGGGCTTGCCGCGGCGCCACGCCGCATGAGCACCGATGATCGCCGCTAGCTGTCTCGTCGCGTTCAACAGCTTCGTCATGACGTCTCTGTATCAACGCAACCTCGATCTGGCATTCCCGATCGGGCGTACATCTCGCAGAAGTCTGTGAAGCTCATCTCGATCATGCATAGAGCACCGGGCACTATGCCGTTAATCCGAAGCAGCTTTAGCAACACGCTGATGCGCATTGCTACGCGAACGTCGCGCGAACGCTTGCGCCGGTAGATCACGACCGCGGACACGCCCTCACTGCCCTCACGCCACGCGCAATTGATATCGTTCTCGGCCTGCTCCAGCTTGACCTCAGGCGTGCAGCTCTGCCCCGTCTGAAGCTCGGGCCAGATGCCCGGCAACCCGGCGACATCGGGAAGGTGCGCGTGATGTGTCTGATCTGATCGGCGTAGCTGCTCTGCCCAAGGATAATGCGCAAAGCGCTTCTTGAGCATACGCACGATCAGCCGCTCGAAGTCGTGGCCGTAGGTTCGGCTGCGTGCGCCCCGCTTGCTTGCCACGTTCAAAGGATCGACCATCTGTTGCCCCTTCCTTGCCCCCAGCAGAACCAAGCGTACTCGCACGCATCGGTGCGTCCACCCGTGAAACTTGGACGCTTGCTCAGCACATAGATGTCGGCCGGATGCTTGCAGTGGAAAGCTGCGCGCCTCAAGCTTGCAAGCCAGTTGAGACGCAGCAGCATCACGATCGTTGAGTATTGCGAAACCTCGGCGAGCGCCTTTCGCACGAACTCTTCAGCCAGAGAATAGGGCGGGTTGGTGATGATGAGATCGGCCGCGGGCCATCCCACTGCGGTGGCGTCACCCTCGATCACGCTGCACACCTTCGATGCGCGGAAGGCAAGGATGTCGTCGATCTCGATCCCTTTGCAACTTACCTCGCACTTGTGAGCACCTAGCAGATGCTGCTCGACGGTGCGCAGCAGGCTCCCATCACCGCAGCACGGGTCAAGCACGACCTCGGGTAGGTCACTGCCGCTACTGTACAGCGCACTGAGGATCGCTTCGACACACCAAGCGGGCGTAGTATACTGGTCGCCGGTGTGTCGAGCCTTGCTTCTTCCCGTTGCACTCATGATATCTTCTTATGCGATCCGTTCGCATTTAGCGTCTACAACCGCACGATGTTCGATCCGGCCAGCTCCGCGAGCGCGGCCGAATGCGTGATAAGCACCACCGCGCGATCGCGCGACAGCTCCTCGAGCGCCTCGGCGACACTGGCCACGCCGGCATCATCGAGGCAGTCCATCGCTTCGTCCAGCCACAGCGTACCGCCAGAGTGTCCACTGGCGGCGGCGTTGATCTCGGCCAGCCCGAGCAGCATGGCGACGTCGATGCGACGGCGTTGCCCGCCAGAGCAACCCTCGTAGTACCCACCACCGGCTCCGTCCACCGCCAGTCCGATCTTGTCCACCGACCCACCGTGCTTGCGCTCAGTGCTCGGCTTCAGCGAGACGTGCAGCTCGCCATCACTCAAGATCGTCAGCCAGCGGTTGCAAGCTGCCTCGATGCCGAGCAACGCCCGACCCAGGACGTGCGCGCGCACACCACGTAGACCAAGCGCCTGCTCAGCGCCGTGAAGGACAGCGACCCTGGCTGTGCTCGCGTCCGCTCCGCTCTGCGCCTCGGCCGCTCTACGGGTCAAGTCTGCCAGGTCGCTCTCAGCACTACGTAGCGCCTCTTGGGCTGCATGCATGGCTGCGGCGTTCGGCGCCGCTTTGGTTCGCGCCGTCGCTGCGCCAAGCTCCGCTTGCGCTGCCGAGCAACGACGTTCAATGGCAGCCGCGTCGCTCTCCGCTTCGGCAAGCGTCGCCTCCACTTCTGCGCGGTAGCGCACGGCTTCGGCTTGTTCTTGCCGAGCTTCCCCCGCCACGCGCTCCGCGTCAGCGCGTAGGCTCTCGCGCATCTCGGCCGAGATGGCCTGGCCGCAGGTTGGACAGTTGGGGGCGGTACCGAGCTTGGTCACGGGCGCCATTGCCAAACGCACTGCGGCGTCTAGTGCATTGACAGCGCGATCCCGGCTGCGCAGCCCACCGCGCAGATCGGCCGCTTCCTTTCTTGCTGCTCCAAGTAACTTGGCGAGCTTGCTCGCCTTCGCTTGTGCATCATCGAGCGAGAGTACAACTGCCGACGTCTCGCGCTGTGGCTTCGCCTGTAGGACTTCCAACATGCTCTCAGCGTCCACACGCCGCCGCTCCACCGACACGCCATCGCGACCAAGACGCTGCAAGAGATCCGCCCCGAGACCGCGCGTCGTCTCCGCTTCTCGGAGGTCACGCCGGCACACTTCCAGCGCATCAGAGAAGTCGAGCCCGAGCATCGATTCCAGAAGCTCCTTGCGCTCGGAGTCCGTTGCGCCTGAGAAGTGATCGGCATCGGTACTCGACAGAACGTGTGTCCGTCGCCACACCGAGAACTCACCAACCCACGCTGCGAGTGTAGATGTAGCTGAATCGCCCTCGACAGCGTTCGGGCTGTCCGCGCTCCAGCACTTCAACGATCGCTTGCCACGCGCATCTCGGTTCCGCTCCACCACCCCGCGCTCAGTTGCAAGCACCACCCTGCAGGGCTCTCCACTGCGCCACGGAGGCTTTCCACGAAGCGTGCGATCCCAGCAAGCCCAGGCCACTCCTTCGATGAGCGCGCTCTTGCCGCGCCCGTTGGGCGCCGTGACCACCACCAACCCGCGCTCCGGCAGATTGAATGTGAACTCGTCGTGAGACATGAATCCAGCGAGAGAGATTTGCTTGATCACCGTGACCTCCATAGCGGGCAGGTGTGCTCGGCTGGACACCACTTACAGTGAGCACCATCGTGCGGTTCAGAACTCGGCAACTGCTCCATGACCTTGGCGAGCGCGCAGGCGTGATCCCGCATGTGCTCAGACTCGAAGAACCACCTCCTTGGAATGATCACATTCCTATCAACGGCAAGCGCGTAGGCCGTCACCGGATCACCGCCACGCACACCCGCCCACATAGTCGAGAGCGTAAGAAGTTGCTCGCGGTAACGTGATGGATCATACGAACTGAACTTCCAGTCGATGACGATGAGCCCGCGCTTGGGATCGTCTACCAGCACGTCGGCGGTTCCCGGCACCTCGTGGTCCAACACGCGCGAGTAATCTCGCTGTCCCTTGCTGGACGGTATCCGCGCCGAAAGCTTGCGCGTGTCGAGGGCCAACGGCTGCTCGACCAGCACTTCTGCTGACGGAGACAGTCCGAGCCCGGACCACCACTTGAGCGCCAGCTCAACGCACGCCATAAGCTCGACCGAAGCAGCGGGCGGCGTCTGCCCCATCAGCCGCGCCGCCAAGATCGCATGACCAAGTGTGCCTCGCTCGGCGGCCTGACCACTAGGCGCGGGGAACACTCGAACGTCTGAACGCGCCCACCACGAGCAGTTGAGGGCGCGCGCAACGCTCGATGCTGTGATGCGAACATGAACCGGCCCACCCGGCTCATCCGGTAGGTGGAGGTAGCCTCGCGTGGCTGACAGCACCTTCTCACGGGGCACACTCTCGTCGAGGGGCATTGATGCGACGAATGCCTCAACAGCTTCGGCCAACGTGCTCGATGACCGCGCGCCACGCGCAGCCGCATCCATCTGCGTGCGCTGCTCGCGCTCGTCGGGCACCACAGAAGCAGCAGCAAGCCAACCGCGCTCCACACACACCTCAGCCTGTGCACTGCGCTCTACCATGTCCCCAGAGTGCGCGATCGAAGCGAACACTGAGCAGCCTTCATGGGTCACAGCGTAGGAAGGGATTGCATCGCTGGCGCCCAGCTCGATGAAGCGCGGCCCAGGTACATATGCGATATCGACATGTGAGCCGCTGAACCGTGCCACAGTCCCGTAGCCTTCAAGCCCAACGTCGCTGAAGCCGATCGGAGCGAGAGTCCCAAGCTGAAGCACCTCGACGACACCCGGCCAATGCTTGCGCTTGTGCCAGTGCCCGCAGAAGACATGTGAGACGCCGGCACGTAAACAAAGCTCACACAACTCCGCGTGCGAGATCCAGTCCAAGGATCCATCTTTCCTCAGCCACGGTGGCGTGTCGTCGTCGGCCACACCGAAGTGCCCGGCGAGCACGCGCTTGGCTCCCTTGCGTGGCTTACCCAAACACCTGAGAGCTTCCTTGATGTCTGTCTCTGCCCCGTTACCTGTCCAAGGAGCGCACGCTACCAACACACCAAGATCAAGCACCTTGGGGCGCTCGACGATCTCGATGCGCTCTGCGTGCCCCAGCGGCGCGAGAACGTGATCACGATCGGCGGGGCTGCATCGCTCATGATTGCCGACGAGCAGCACGATGCGCTCCGGTCCGGCAAGCAACCGGAGTGCAACGGCATCAAGGATCTGCGGTGACGGCCGACGGTTGAGTAGATCACCCAACACAAACAGAGCTTGTGAATTACGCGCAAGCTCGCAAGCGTGTCCAAGCGCATCGAGCACGAGCTTGCATCGCACGTTGATGCCGGCCACCGATGCGCCACCAAAGCGCGCATGGTTCGCCACGTGAACGTCAGCCACGAATGTGAGGGCCATCAGCTACTCCCAGGCTTCATTGAAAGCGCGTTGGCACGCACGGTGAAAGTCGGCTCCTCGTCTTTCGGCCAACGTCCCCTCATGCGCCCATCCAGCACGAGATCAAGTATATCCACAGCGAGCATGATCTCAGCCGCCCACTCGACGCCGCGATTCACCTCCTCCTCATCAAGCAATTCATCTCCTTCCCCCACCGCTGAAATTGCACGTCGCAACGCCGCCATTTCTTCTACCGTCAAGATCATCTCCATGCCTCACTTCCACCCGAGCTTGTCCAACGCCTCAGAGTATGCTTCTGCACCGCGCCTGCGCGGCTCGATCACACCCGCCTCCTTGGCGTGCGTGAGCGTGCTCCACTCCTCATTCCATCCATCCTTGTAGTCGAGCCTCAGCCGAGCCTTACGCCACGGCGCGTGGAGCTTGTTCTTGCTCGCCAGCACCGTCACGTCCTTGCCTAGATGCGCGCCGTCGTCGTCCTTGTACGCCTTACCTCCGAGAAGCTGAAGGCGGATCGTCGCGTGGAACTTGATGGCGTGCCCGCCGGGCGTCGTGAACTTGTCGCCAAAGCTGACGCCGATGTTGTCCCGCACCTGGTTGATGAGCATGAGGTGCGCGCGGCACCCCTTGAGCTTGACGATGAGCGCCCGACACATCTTGCTCAACGCCTTTGCCCGGTCGCCCACGCGATCCGTTCCGCTCAACCCATCGTCGATCTCACGACGAGTAGGCGTCGCCGCGACGCTATCCCAAGCTACAAGCGACGGCCCAGCGGCGTTGCCGCAGCACGAGTTGAGCACCGTCTCGATCGCCTGCGTGGCATCCTCCAGACAGCCGGGCTCGATGAGAATGAGCCTGGCGAGATCAACGCCATGCACGTTTGCGGCCCATGCTGTATCGAGCGCGCCCTCCGTCTCGACGAGCACAACGACGCCCCCACCTCGCTGCGCTTGTGCAATGCAACGCAGCATGATGCTCGACTTGCCAGTGCCTTCTTCTGAGTACAGCTCACTCATGCGTCCGACGGGCAACCCCCCGACGCCGAGGACGTAGTGATCAAGCACGTTCAGCCCGGTTGGGATCACTTCGGAAACGACGCAACGCGCGTCGTTGTCACCCAACAGCACAGCGGATTCTTTCCCATGCTTCGCTTGAAGTGCCTTCAACACCACGTCCTCGGCTCTCTTGCTCATGCTTCTCCTTTATGCGATCTGCTCGCGTTTAGCTGCGCCTGCGTTGCGGTGCCTCGTCGCGCCAGGCCGGGCCCGGCCACGCCTCGCCTGCGTTGCGATGCCGGGCCTGCGTTGCCTTGCCCAGCCATGCCGCGCCATGCCTCACCGTACCCCGCCTGCGTTGCGGTGCCCGACCATGCCTGGCCCCGCCTCGCCGCGCCGAGCCGAGCCACGCCTGCGTTGCGATGCCATGCCTCGCCATGCCTCGCCGTGCCGTGCCTCGCCTCGCCTGCCACTAGGCATCTTCCGGCTGCTCAGCATCCTCCGACTCATCATCCTTTCCGCCCGCGATGCGTGCGAGCAACTGCGGCGAGATCTCCGCGTTCATGGCCCACTCGGGAATGACGAGCGGGCGGAGCGCCGCCGAGCACGCCTCACGCACCTCCGCGAGCTCCTGGGGATCGTCAATGTGCCGCGCCACGACGAACGTACCGAACACGCCGTCCTTCTCGGGCCGCCACTCACCCACCCCGACCTTGCCGGCGCGGTTGAGCAAATCCACCACCGTCTGCACGGCGATGGTGTCAGCGAAAGTGATCACGATGCGCGCCGACCAGTCCGTGAACATCGGACGAAAGCGCACGTCGGGCGTGCGTGTCATGCCGCTGGTTCGCACCATATCCAGGCGTGGTATCATCTCCTTGTACTTGATGGGGATCGACTGCCCATCGATGTAGAGCTGCGTACGAAGCTGTGTCTTCCTCAGCCCCTTGGTCTGCGTGCTGGCCGTCAGGATCGCCTTCTTGAAGGCCGTAGGTGGGATGCACACCTGCTCCGCAACGTTGCGGATCGTAGCGTCCTCGATACACTTCGCCGGCACCTTGGCTTCGCGCTGGACGCTCAAACCCATGTGCTTGCGGAGCATCTGTTCCATCGCCTTCTGCGAGAAGTTGTTTTGTATGAGTGCCGCCAAACCGACGACCTCCAATGCCACCATGAAGCTCTTGGGCTGCTCGATCACGACGCTGCCCGCGCTCTCTGCCGCGCTCTTCGCCTTCTTGTCCATGCTCTCGTATTTACGTACCATTTCTTCCTCCGTTCAGTTGTTGTTCCGTGCTACACCGCTCTGTGCCTTGCCTGCATTGCGGTGCCTTGCCAAGCCGTGCCACGCCCCGCCTCGCCTTGCCTGCGTTGCGGTGCCTGGCCAAGCCCGGCCGCGCCAGGCCTCGCCGTGCCATGCCTGCGTTGCGGTGCCTCTCTACGCCGCGCCGGGCCAGGCCTCGCCTCGCCAGGCCTGCGAAACCGCGATCACGGAGTGGATGCGAAGTTGCCCACCGCGTTCTCGATGGCCTCTCGGATCTCATCCAGCTCAGTCACGTCGATCACACCCGCGCACCACGACTTGAGAACACTGACTTTGCGTGCAATGAACGCCACGCGCGACTCGGCCGCATCCAACACCTCGTTGCGCATCTTGAAGTCAGAGCCGCGCCCGAGCTGCGGCAGGAACTTACGCACCGGCCGCGCCATGACAGCTTGCGGCAGCGCGTCCGTAGCCTGCTTGTGCAGCAACACCATGAACTTGCTGGCCATCAGGATCTGTGTCGCCTGCGCCAGCCTGTACTTCTCGGCGGCAGCTCCGTCGTTCCACTCGAAGAACTTGTGCAGCTTCGACTGCGCATCCTTCGAGATGTCCACAATGAGCTGCGGCGTAAGCCGCTTGTGCTGCTTGTAGAGGCGCGTCAGCTCCTTCTCGATCACGACACCCTTCTTCTCCCGCACAACCATGTTCGTTCCGCTCTGGTATTCCATTTGTTCCTCACTTCTTTTCGTTGATCTTCGCCAAGCTCGCCTTGTCTACGCTGCGGTGCCTCGCCAGGCCATGCCTGGCCTCACCACGCCCCGCCTTGCCTTGCCTGCGTTGCGATGCCGCGCCCGGCCGCGCCAGGCCTCGCCAAGCCGCGCCTGCCACTACTCGTCGTCTTCCTCCTTGATGTCCTGCTGCGCCGTGCGTCCCTTCGACCTCACCGCCGGCAACGCGGCCCGAGCTCGGCCGCCACGCGAGTCTTCGCCCGCCAGCGCGTCGAGGAGCTTGTCAGCAGCGAGTACCGCGCTATAGGAGTCGAGTGACCACATCGTCTCCATCCACCCATCGGCCTCGTCCTGGTCCTCAGAGAGTGCCGACTGCGCGCGCGCCGCGCTCACGGCGTACTTCGTGTCCTGCTTGCCGGTGCCTGTGCGGGTGATGATGATGTCGAAGCCCTCGTCGCCAGGGTTGGTGTAGTCGCCGCCGTCCGCCTTGTCGTCGAAGATCGCCTTGAGCTGGTCGAAGATGGTTGAGCCGAAGGTGATGATGCGCGGTCCGCTGCCCTCGTCGCTGCGGTCGATGACGTTGGAATAGTTGCGCGTGCTCGGGTAGTGGTCCTTCGCCCGCTCCCGATCCACGACATTGTTGCCGCGGCGCAGCACGTCGCCGCGCTCGCACTCGGGGCAGCGCGCCCCCGCGCCATGCCTCCGGGGGCAGGCAAAGCGGAAACTCCCGGTCTTGCCCGGTATGTCATCCACGAAATGCTCGTGGATGATCTTGATGTGAGACTTCCACTTGGGATCACGCGGCAGGAAGCGCACGCGGTTCTTGCCGACCTTGAGCTTCATGAACTCATTGCTGCGCCCAGCCTTCAGTTCCTTCTCCAGTTCCTCGTTTGCCTCGTCCTCGATCGGTGCCCACTGCTTCATGTTGCTTGTCATTGATCAGTCCTCATTCCTGTTGTTGCTTTCTTCGTCATCACGGAGCGAAACGCCGCCCCGCAGCTCGGCGCGCACTTGTGCACCAAGATTGATCAGCATGTCTCGACGCGCCTGAAGTGCGTCGAGCCGGCAGCGCAGACGCACCTTGCTCACGATTGCAGCGCTCTCCTTCTCGCGTGCGGCGATGTACTCCGGTTCCTGCTCGATGGCGCCCTTGAGGGCGTCCACTGTTGGCTTCTTGCCCAGCTTCTCCTCCAACCGAACATGAAAGGACGGATCGCCGAACAGGTCGCCGAACAACATCTCGCTGCTCTGCTTCGTGTCGAGCACGCGAGCACAGGCGTCCGCGTACTGCTCGCCCCAATACGCCACATCGGCCGGCAGCCGGCAGTAAGCGTCTTGCAGGTTCGTCGGATCGATCCTGCACTCCGCGATAAACTCGTTACCAGGCTTCGTTTTCGTTTCCATGCTTCTCCTTTATGTGACCTTTGCACTTTTAGTGCGGATCGTTTCTGGTAGCTTATTGTGGCTCTTGCCTTTGCCGACAAGGAATCCCTCGCCGTGCAACTTCAGCACCACACGCCCAAGCTCGTGATCCCGCCGCTCACGAACAGGACGCACCACGATGCCCTCGCGAACGTGCGACGGGTCAAGTGTGCTCTGACCCTCGGCGAGCGAGCGCAGGTCGGGCGACCACGGCCCATCGAACAACACCGGCACGGTGGGCAGACCAAGGTGACGGAGCATCTGCGCCGCGTCATCGAAGTCCAGGTAGCGCCGCGTGCCGCGCTCCCACACATCAAAGATG